>Ga0105239_10001057_pt1 | contig 38270 bp, 39 predicted proteins | sample KBSC44metaG_FD_92761 | JGI IMG/M metagenome (GOLD analysis project Ga0105239, IMG submission 92761) | Corn rhizosphere microbial communities from Kellogg Biological Station, Michigan, USA - KBS C4-4 metaG | ecosystem: Host-associated > Plants > Roots > Rhizosphere > Soil | place: Michigan, USA... | reverse complement strand
GACTAATGCCGAAAATGGGCCGGGATACCCGGCTGTACTTCGAACTGCGTCAGAACGGACATGGCGTCAATCCGGCGCCATGGCTCGCGGTTGAATTGAGGAAGGCACAAAGATCATGAAACGCTTCGCTTTTGTCGCTTCCGGTGTGTTGATCGGATTTGGCGGCGCCTTGGCACTGCTTCCGGCCGCGCGTGGCGCGAACGACATGTCGACCTATCGACAGCTCGATCTTTTCAGCCAGGCGTTCGACAGCGTGCGCCGCAATTACGTCCGCCCCGTTCAGGACAGCGAACTCGTCAATGCCGCGATCGAAGGCATGGTCAGCGAACTCGATCCGCATTCGAGCTACATGGATCCGAAGAACTACGCCGACATGCAAATCCAGACCAAGGGCGAGTTTGGCGGCGTCGGCATCGAAGTCACGATGGAAGACGGTCTGATCAAGGTGATTTCGCCGATCGACGATACGCCGGCCGCGAAGGCGGGATTGAAGCCGGGCGATTTCATTGCCGGCATCGATGGCGTTTCGATCCAGGGCCTCGGCCTCAACGACGCGATCGACAAGATGCGTGGTCCTTCGGGTTCGAAGGTGACGCTCACGGTGCTGCGCACCGGGCAGAAGAAGCCGTTCGACGTGACGCTTGCGCGGGCGATCATCCGCGTCGACAGCGCCAAATGGCACCGTGAGGGCGACGTCGCGTATATCCGCCTTACCGGGTTCAACGAACAGACCGCGAGCGGCATGGAACGCGGTATCCGCGAACTCAAAAAGCAGATCGGTCCGGGCCTCAAGGGCTACGTCATCGACCTGCGCAACAACCCCGGCGGTCTTCTGGATCAGGCGGTTCAGGTGTCGGATGATTTCCTGACGTCCGGCGAAGTGGTTTCCACGCGTGGCCGTCATCCCGACGACACGCAGCGCTATGATGCCAAGCCCGGTGACATCACCGACGGCAAGCGCGTCATCGTCCTCGTGAACGCAGGCACGGCTTCGGCGTCGGAAATCGTCGCGGGCGCGCTGCAGGATCACAAGCGCGCGACCATCGTCGGCATGACGTCGTTCGGCAAGGGCTCGGTGCAGACCATCATCCCGCTTGGCGAAGGGGGCGGTGCGCTGCGTCTGACCACGGCGCGTTACTACACGCCGTCCGGCCACTCGATCCAGGCGCAGGGCATCATCCCCGATATCGCGGTGGCGCAGGGCGACGAGGAACAGACGCCCAAGATCGCGCGCCCGAGCGAGGCCGACCTTCCCGGCCATCTCGTCGGCGAACCCGTCATCAAGAAGCCGGACGCCGTCGTGATCCGTCCGCCCAAGGACAAGAAGATCGAGGACTTCCAGCTCTCCTATGCGCTCGATCTCCTGCGCGGCAAGACGACGGTCGCCTCGGCCAAGGGCGGGCAGGCGGACTAGGACCCGATTAACCGCGGGGTAACCATAGCGGGCGCAGTTTGCGCCCCATGGCCGCGGACATCACGTTCGACGAAAGCGCGGTGGAGCGGAGCGTACCGCATCCGCTCGCGCTCGCGTGGCTCGCGTTGTTCGTCCTTCTGATCGCGTTCGGCGCCGGCATCACATTCCTGGGCGACCCACACGCCGGCGATCCGGTCGTGCTACGCGAGATTCCGAAATCCACGCGGTATATGGCAATGCGGCCGGTAAAATCAGCTGCTGCTGTGCCGGCGCCCGCAGCTGTGCCCCATGCGAGCGAACCGGTTCCCGCAGTATCGGGACCACAAATCACACAGCGGGTTTTCGCGGGTCGCGCGCTGATCGCCGATCCGACGCTCATCGAAAACACGCCAGCCGGGCCCCTGCCGCGCATCGCGGTGGATGGAACCACGCCGATGCGCGCGTACGCGCCGCCGGTTGTGGCCGATGGCCGTCCGCGCATCGCACTTGTGATCTCCGGGCTCGGTATCAGCGCCAAAGCCACGGACGCCGCGCTCAAAAGTCTTCCCGCTGCGGTCACGCTTTCCTTCGCGCCTTATGAGTCGGATGTGCAGCGCTGGGTGAGCCAGGCGCGCGATGGCGGCCACGAAGTGCTGCTCGAAGTGCCGATGGAAGCTTACGACTTCCCCGACAGCGATCTGGGTCCGCATACGTTGCGATCCGGCGTCACCGATGATGCCAACACGCAGCGCCTGATCTGGGCGATGACACGTTTCACCGGCTATGCCGGCGTCACCAATCTTCTGGGCGGGCGATTCCTCGCCGATCCGGTGTCGCTCGAGCCAACGCTCACCTATCTCGCGCGCCGCGGTCTCTTTTTCTACGACAACGGTGCGGCATCGCATTCGGCCGTACCCGATGTCGCGCCGCATGCGGGCCTCAGTTACGCACAGGGCCAATCCACCATCGACACGATCCAGACCGCAATGGAGATCGATCGCCGTCTGACCGCGCTCGAAGAATCCGCAAAGAGTGGCGGCAGCGCGGCCGGATCAGGGTTCCTCTATCCGGTGACCATCGACCGTGTTGCGCGTTGGGCACAGGGACTTTCTGCGCGGGGCTTTGTTCTGGTGCCCGCTTCGGCCATAGTCCGGCAGCCGAAGTAAGAGTTTCTCCACCATGCCCCGTTCGGGCCATTTGCTGAATCACGACGATCTGCCGTACCGCCCCTGCGTGGGCGTGATGCTGATCAATTCCGAGGGCCTAGTATTCGTAGGCCGCCGAATCGACCAGACGGTCGAAGGCTGGCAAATGCCGCAAGGCGGCATCGACGGCAAGGAAACGCCCTGTGAGGCGGCGTTGCGCGAACTCAAGGAAGAGATTGGCACCGACAAAGCGGAACCTTTGCGCGAGATGGAGGAGTGGCTGACCTATGACCTGCCGCAGCATTTGCTCGGTGCGGCGCTCAAGGGGCGCTATCGCGGCCAGCGTCAGAAGTGGATCGCGATGCGGTTCACCGGCAAGGACAGCGACATCGACGTGAACACCGAAGAACCCGAATTCGCCGATTGGAAGTGGCTCGCGATGGAAGCGTTGCCGCGCATGATCGTTCCGTTCAAGCGCGATACCTACACGAAGGTCATCGAAGCCTTCCGCGACCTGGCGTTCGCGAACTGATGGCCAAACGCAAGCGCTCTCCCATCGTCATGATCCATGGCGCCTTTTGCGGCGGCTGGGCGTTCGACGATTTCCGCAACCCTTTCGAGGCGAAAGGCTATGCCGTCAGCGCACCGACCTTGCGCTATCACGATTGCGGCCGCGAACCGCCGGCAGCGCTCGGCAAGACCGGCCTCATCGACTATGCCGCCGATCTGGAAAAGCTGATCCGGACGCTCCCCGAAACGCCCATCCTTGTCGGGCATTCGATGGGCGGGTTGTTCGCCCAGATGCTGGCGGCCCGAGGCCTCGCACGCGCCTGCGTGCTCCTGGCACCGTCCGCGCCCTGGGGCGTGCTGCCGTCGACGCTGTTCGAGGTCGCCTCCGCCCAGACGCTTCTCTTGACCGGCGATTACTTCAGCGGCCCGATCGCGCCCAACTCGCGCGTTGCCCGCGCCAACGCGCTCGACAAGCTAGACCCGGAAGAGCGCCGCGCGGTCTATGCGCGCTTCGTGCCGGAATCGGGTCAAGCGACCTTCGAAGTCATGCAGTGGGCGCTCGACATGCGCCGTGCGTCGCATGTGCGAGCCCGCGACGTGACCTGTCCGGTGCTGTGCCTTGTGGGCTCGGACGATCGCATCAATCCGCCGTCCACGGTCGCGCGCATTGCCGCGCGCTACCAGGGCCGTGCCCAGTTCGAGCAGTTCGAGGGCTTCAGCCACTGGCTGATTGGCGAAAAGGGCTGGGAGCAGATTGCTGCCCGCGCGCTCACCTGGCTCGATACGATCGAGATGGCGAAGGCTGTGCGCGAGCCGAGCTAGAATGTTGGACCTTGGTCCAGTGTTTTCCGTCTAGTTCGTCTCCGCCGTCAGCGTCTGTGCTCGCAGCTCTTTCATGAAGCTCTGCAGCACGTCGATTGAGGCGACCTGTGCGGCGGCGTTGCGGAACGCGATACCGTGATCGTCGATCCGGTCGCTCACGACCTCGAAGGCGCGAGCGTCGGGACTCGTCTTCATCTTTGCGCCGAAATGCTCCCGCAACCTGTCGAGCGAGGCCTCGTCATTGGCGAGCGAATAGGCGACGGCCGCGCGCATCACCTGCTGGCGGTCTTCGGTCGTTAAGGGGAGCGTGTCGCTCCAGCGCGTCGAAAGCGATTCCTCCGCCATATGGCCTGCGAGGGGCCAGTTGCCGCTTCGCCAATAGATGTCGGCGCGCAGCCGCCCGACGTCGGTCGACTTGTCGACGGCTATCAATTCGATCGCATCGTCCCAGTGCTTGAGGTCGGCGAGCGCGCGTGCCTGCAACAGAAGCCGCTGATGCAGGACGTCGTCGGGAAGCGTGCTGATCGAGGTGCTGCGGATCGTGTTGAGCGCAAGCTCGGGCTTGTGGTCCGCGAGGTAAATTGCTGCCAATTTGGTTGCGACCTGCGCCCGCGCCACGCCGTCGATCCGCTTGTCAATCTGATATTTCAGGAGATCGGCCGCGGGCCCGAGCAGATCGACAGCGGCGAGGCGGTCGGCCATGCGCCGGATCATCTCGTCGCCATCCGGGCCGATCGGCGTCAGGTCGATGTTGTCGTAGAACAGCGACAGCGCCTGGACGGGCGGCATTCCCTCGACGCCACCTTTCAGGAACAGCTTCACGAACGCCGCGCGCATGTCGTCCTGCGCGGAGCGCGCCCAATCGTCGTTGGTGCTGTTCTGCGCGGCCAGGCGCAGCGCATGCAAACCGTCACGCCATTGCTTTCTTGCGAAGTAAAGCGTGCTCAGTTTCCGCAAAGTCTTCAGTTCGAGTGAGTCGCCGCGCCAGCGATAGCGCAGGTTTTCCAGTGTATTGATCGCTTCAGCGGCGGGCATGCTGCGATCCGCCAGTGCCGCGTCGACGCGATAGAAGGTCGCGCGCGCCGCTTCGCGTCCGTCGCCACTGTGCTCGACGGCCAGGAATAGTCCGGCTGCTTCCGCTCCCCGGCCTTGGGCCGCATAGAGCCGTGCGCGTTCGACCTGGGCGGTGCGCATCAGCGCGGCTGGAATCTCTGCTGGCATACGGCCCAGCGCCGCATCGGCCATTTCCGGGTGCCCAAGACCCAGCCCGGCTTGCGCCGCAGCAATACGCGCGCGCGCGTGCCATTCGGCGGGATAGCGATTCAAAACGGGTCCCGCGCGATCGAGATCGGCGCGTGCGGCGTTCCAGTCTTCGAGCGCCGCTTCGATCAGCCCGCGCCACAAGGCAGCGTGGCGATCTGATTCAAAGGCTGTGCCCGCCACATCGTTGTGTGCATCGCGATAGCGGCCCATCTCATAATTGGCAGCGGCACGCATGAGCAGAAGGCGGCGGTCGCTTGCGAGCGCAGGATCCGTCGCCTGCATCAGCCGGATGGTACCAAGCGCCTCGGCGGCGAAGTCGTTGACGAGATAGAACCGCGCGAGCGCAAGACGCGCCTGATTGGCGCCCTGCGCTGTCCGTCCGGCAGCTGCCATCCGCAGGCGCCGTTCGGTGCTAAGGAAGCTGCCGCTATAGGTGCGCCGCCAGCCCGCGAAATCGAGATAGCTTTGCGCGCCCTCGTGACGCGCCAGCATATCCGGCGACGCCGCGGCCGTCGGCATCGTGTCGGGCGTCAGCGCCAGACCCGCGGGGCGGGCGATGATGACGCGCGTATCGTTCGCGGTGACCGAAAGATCGTCGACGAAAGGCTGTACGGCGAGACCGGACGCCGTCTTCAGGATGGAGAATTCGGCGAAGGCGCGCTCGCCAATCACCGCGCGCCCGGCTGTTGCCGGAACGACGACGATGGCATCGCCCACCACGGGATCGGCCAGCGTGACGGGATGCGAAGCACCGCCCAGCAGAGTCGAGAGCGACGAATGGGCTGGATCGTCCTGGTTGCGTGTGAAGTCGATGGCCATCGCATTGGGCGCCATCTGTGGTGCGATCACGACCTTCAGGTTCGGCCCATCCGCGAACGCCGCGATCTGTTCGGGCTGCTTGAGGCCAATTCGCAGAACGCTGACGCCATCGCCGCTGGTAGCGTCGATGGAGGTGGGAAAGTTGGCCAGCTGTGCCTTGAGCCTGGTGATGTCGAGCGCGGGTGCATCCTGAAGCACGACCCAGGCAGTCATGCTCCGGATGAACACTGCAGAGCCGCCATGAGCCAGGCCGCGCATTGTCAGGATCGCGCCGTCACGTGTGAGCTGGCCGTCGGCTGACAAGGTGATCGCAGTTGTGGCCGGTGTCGGAACCGCCTGCGGCGGAGTGGCGGCGGGCGCCGGTGCTTGGGGGGACGCAGAAGGTGCCAGTACGATCGCAGAGGCGGGGATCGCCTTCGCGGGCTCTGTGGGGGTCGTGACCGCCTTATTGTTCAGCTTCGCAGCGGTGTCGGCGATGACCTGCTTTTGCGCGCTTGTAAGTGTGGGCTTCACCTTTGCGGTGCCGGGCGGCGTATAGGCGTCGGCGTCGGTCTTGGGCGCCAGCACGTCGAGCACGACACGCGCACCGTCGCGGAAATCGTGAAAGCCGGAATCGGTGTCGGTCTCGAACTCGACGATGATGCCCTTGCCGGCGACATGCCAGGCCGCGTTCTTCACCCAGGGCGGTGTCTGCTTCTGAAGCGCGGAGAAATCGGGATGCGCCAGCGTCTCGAAACGAACCGTGAGCTTGCCCGCGCCTGGAAACACGGAATAGGGCACTTCTTTCGGCCAGTCGAACACGATGCGCGTGAAGTTGTGATAGGCGCCGGTGCGCACCTTCACCGTGTCGAGCTTGGCCGGATCGACGGCCGTGACCTGCTTCGGCGGTGGAGGCGGCGGCAGATCGGGCGGCGTTCCGGAGAAGGTGGCTGGCGCAAGATCGATCGCGATCCTGTCGCCGGAGGCGCTGGTATAGACATGCACCGGCTGCACGAGCGCAAGATGGAATGTCTTGCCATCCGCATCGCCGCGTACGTTCGAGACATAAGCCGAGAGGCTTTGGCTCAAAGTCGCGCCATCAAGCGCCACCTTGCGATCGAAGCTGATCGTGACCACGCCGCTATCGCCGCTCGCTGTGGCATGGGCCGTCGGCGTCAATGTGAACAGCAGGCGTGCGAACCCGTTAGCCGTGGACGTCGCAACGGAATCGGCCGCCTGCGCGGGTAGGGCAAAACACAAAACCGTGGCGAGTGCGAAGATGCTCCGCCACAGCTTCATGGGATTTTGCCCGGCTCTAGCCATGATTTGCCGGTGGCGGGGCCGCTTGCGGCGCAGCGGCCTGAGGAGCCGCCGACTGCGGTGCGGGGGCAGGTTGTGCGGCAGCGTGCGTCCCAGTCGTTGCTGGCGGAGGCGGTGGCTGTGTCGCGGCAGGCGCCGGTGCTGGGGTCTGCGGCGGCGGCGTCAGGGTCGCTTTTTCCGGCACGTTCAGCCGCGAGGCCAGGCGAAGGGTGAGCTTTTGCGCGGTTTCCGCGTTCATCGCGGCAAGAACAGGCGCGAGCGCGTCGGACTTCATCTCCTGCGCGACCTGGAGCAGCACGCTGTCGTCGAGACCATTGAAGATGCGCGCGGCATCCTTGGGTTTCATCGCCGAATAGGTTTTGACGAGCGAGGCGATCTGCTTTTCCTGTGCCGCATCGCGCTGACCCATCATCTGGTTGATCTGCGTCTGAAGCTGCTTCAACGCGGCGATTTTGGCGTCGATGCGCTTTTCGGTCGCCGCGAGGATGTTCTCGCGCATCGCCTGATCACGAGCGCGGGCGTCGAGTTCGGCCCGGCGACGGGAAAGGCTCGAAAGGACGTCGACTTCGGCCGCGCTCGCGGTTTCGCTGTCGTCGCTTGCGATATCTTTTTGTGCGGCCGGCTCGTCATGCGGAGTGTTAAGCGCCGATGCGACCTGAACGTCGTTCTGGCCTTCGGCGCGCGCCTCGTGGACGAGACCGACGCCCTTGAGGACGAGCAGAACCGTACCGGCGATCAGAACCGCCGGCAGCAGCCGCAAATGCCGGGTGACCATGCGAAGGTTCATCTTGCAGCCCTCAGCGCGTCCAGCCGGCCCATGACACTGCCAGAAGGAAGATGCCCGTTCGCCGTGCGTACGAGAACGCGCGGCTTTGCGCCGCTGTCGATAGAGCTCTCCATGCGCTGCGCGATACGCTCGCTCGAGGCCGCGACAAGCGACAATTCATCGATGGCCGCGCGTGCACCCGCAACCTTGCGATCCAGCGCTTCCCCCACGCTTCCAGCCGCCGATTGCAGCGCCCGCAACGAAAGCGCGGCGGTTTCGATGGAAGCGTTCAGATCGCCGATGGTGTTCTTCAGGTCCTGCTGGCCCTGGCGGACGGCCATCAGCCGCCGTTCGAGCACCACGCAATAGACAAGTGTTGCGGCAAGCAGAATGCAAAGCCCGATTTCGAGCGCGAACGTCAGCATCACGGTCATACTTCCCCCTCAGAGCGCGTGCGACGCGTCTGTACGCTTGATGGCCTCATCGACCTTGATGGCAACGGAAGAGCCCACGCGGCCCATGCGGCCTTTGAGCAGCGGAACTCCGCGGCAGCGCATCTCGACCTTGCTCTCCGGCGTCGCGTTGAGCATGACGGTGTCGCCGACCTTCAGATTCATGACCTTGTTCAGCGGCATGGTCTGCTCGTCGAGAATCGCGTCGATGTCGACTGTCGTCGACCACAGTTCGGTCGCGAGATGACTCTCCCAGATCGAGTCGCGGCCGAATTTCTCGCCCATGAATTGCTGCAGCAGAAGCTTGCGGATCGGTTCGAGCGTCGCATAGGGCAGAAGCAGTTCCGTGCGTCCGCCGCGGTCTTCCATGTCGATGCGCAGCTTCACGAGGATGGCGGCGTTGGCGGGCCGTGCGATGGCGGCGAAACGGGGATTGGTTTCGAGCCGGTCGAGCGCGAAATTCACCGGCGCCAGTGGCTCGAAGGCATGACACATATCCTGGAGGATCACCTCGATCATGCGCTGGACCAGGGTGCGTTCGATGGTCGTATAGGGTCGGCCCTCGATGCGCATCGCGGATGCGCCACGGCGGCCACCGAGCAGAACATCGACGATCGAATAGATCAGGTTCGAATCGACAGTGAAGAGGCCGTAATTGTCGAGTTGTTCGGCGCGGAACACCGCGAGGATCGCTGGCAGCGGGATCGAGTTCAGGTAGTCGCCGAAGCGGATGGAGGCGATGCTGTCGAGGCTCACTTCCACATTGTCGGAGGTGAAGTTGCGCAGCGACGTGGTCATCAACCGGACCAGCCGGTCGAAGACGATCTCGAGCATCGGCAGGCGCTCGTAAGAGACGAGCGCGGAATTGATGATGGCGCGTGCGCCGCTGCGGTCTTTCAGATCGTCGTGATTGACGTCGAAGCCGAGCAGCGAGTCGATTTCCTCCTGGCTGAGGATGCGCTCGCCATTGCCCTGCGTGGTGGGGGGCGCCAAGACTTCGGCGGTGTCTGCGGTGGTTTCCGCGATGTCGCTATCTTCTGACATGGTCCCTACTGGATGATCATTTCTTTGAGCAGCACGTCGCGCACGTGATAGGGCGCGGCCGCCACATTGATGCGGCGAAGCAGTTCTTCCTTCAGCCGGATCACGCCGGCCGAGCCTTTCAAATCGTCGATCCTGAGCTCGCGCAGATAACTCTGGAACTGGTCGACGACGCGCGGCATCACAACCGCGAGGCCCGCCTTCTCATCGGCGTTATCGAGTTCCAGCGAAGTCGAGAGTTTCAGATAGGTCGGGTTGCCGTCGGCGCTCTGCAGGTTCGTGATAATGTCGGGTACGTCGTAGAACGCGACCTGGGGCGGCGTCACCGGCGTGGCATCGGCCGTCCTGCCGTCTGCCGCTGTCTTGGGTGCGCTGAAGACGAAGAAATAGAGTCCTGCGCCACCGCCGCCCAGCAGCAGCACCAGCCCGGCCACGGCAATCATCAGCAGCTTCTTGTTGCCGAGGAGTTTCTTCACGAAGCCCTTCTTCGGCGCGTCCGCGCCGGCTTCGCCGGAGGATTCGTCTTCCGGCTTGTCGTCGTCCTCTTTGGCCATGAATGCCCCTGCCCGCGATACCTGAGGGACGTTATGGCGACGTGGTTAAAAACTGGTTCAAATTGCCTGTAACGGCAGGCTTGGCCCGGCAGAGTTTGCCCCCCTCACCGGAACGCCGCTAGAAAATATAATAGAATCAATAGCTTTCTGGTGGCATGGCGTCTGCACCTATGGCCCACGGCAAAGGACCAGAAAGGATCCGGCCCCCATGGACAATTCACTGCTCATTTCGCTGTCACAGCAGCTCTCGGCTTATCAGTCGATGGACGTGATTGCGAACAACATCGCCAACGTCTCCACGCCGGGATACCGGCGCGAGGAGCCGACGTTCCAGGAATACGTCGCCCATGTGCGGCCGTCCGAAACCCAGAAAGGCATGCAGGCCCTGAGCTTCGTCCAGCAGACGGGCACGGTGCGCAACATGTCACAGGGCGCGCTGCAGTCGACAAGCGCGCCATTCGATCTCGCGATCAGCGGCAAAGGCTATTTCGCCATACAGACGCCGGCGGGCGAGCGTTACACGCGCAACGGCCATTTCACACTCGATTCCGGCGGCCAGATTGTGACTGAAGATGGTTATCCGGTTCTGGGTGACGGCGGCGCGATCAACATCACCAATGACGACGGCGATATCCATATCGGCGCCGACGGCGTGATCAGCGGGCGCAACGGACAGATCGGCAAACTGCGTGTTTCCGGGTTCAACGGCGAACTCGCGATGAAGAAGGAAGGCGCAAGCCTTTATTCCACCAGCGAGACACCGACAACACCAACGGACTTCAAGATCTCGCAGGGCGCGCTCGAAAGCTCGAACGTTCAGCCCGTGGTCGAGATCTCGCACATGATCGACGTGATGCGTGCCTATCAGGCAACCGCGACGATGACCCAATCCCAACAAGACCTTCTGCGCCAGGCGATCGACAAGCTTGGCGGACAACCCGGCAGCTAAGGAGCAGGGACATGAGAGCTCTCAATATCGCAGCGACCGGCATGTTTGCGCAGCAGACCAATGTCGAAGTGATCGCCAACAATTTGGCGAACATGAACACGACGGCCTACAAGCAGCAGCGCGCCGAGTTTCAGGACCTGCTCTACCAGAACGTGGAACAGCCGGGCGCGCAGACCTCCGATTCCGGAACGCTGCTGCCGAGCGGCATCCAGCTCGGCGCCGGTGTCCGCACGGCCGCGGTCTATCGCATCAACAGCCAGGGCACGCTCAACAACACGGGCAACCCCTACGATCTCGCGATCAACGGCGCGGGCTATTTCCGCATTACTATGCCGGACGGCACCGACGCCTATACACGCGCGGGCAATTTCGCCCTGTCGCCGGAAGGCCAAATCGTCACCGACAAGGGTTATGTCGTAGCACCGGGCATCGCCGTGCCGGCGACCGCCACCGCCATCACGGTGAACGCGCAGGGCCAGGTGCAGGCGACGATCCCCGGCCAAACGGCGCCGCAGCAAGTCGGCCAGTTCGAGATCACACGCTTTCCCAACGAAGGCGGCCTGAATGCGGTCGGCGACAATCTCTTCACCGAGACGCCGTCATCGGGTTCGCCGCAATCCGGCGTTCCGGGCTCGATCGGCTACGGCACGATCCAGCAAGGTTTTCTCGAAGGCGCGAACGTCAATGCGGTGGAAGAGATGACCTCGTTGATCACCGCGCAGCGCGCCTATGAAATGAACTCCAAAGTCATCACCGCGGCAGACGAGATGCTGCAGATGACCTCACGCCTTGCAGGATCCTGAACCATGAAAGCCATACTTCTCTTTGTTTGTGCCTTGGTCATGGCCTACCCGGCCTTTGCGGCGACCGGCACGCGCATCGTCGTGCCGGCACGCGATATCGGCCGCGGTGAGACCATCGCGGAATCCGATCTCTCCTATCAGATGGTCGCGCCCGAAAATGTCATGTCCAACACGGCGACATCGATGGATGCGCTGGTCGGTATGCAGACGCGGCGCGTCCTGCACCAGGGCGAAAGCGTACGCAACGACGATGTGCGCCATCCCATCCTCGTCACCAAAGGTTCGACGGTGACGATGACGTTCGATGCGCCCGGTATTACGCTGACCGCGATGGGCCGCGCGATGAGCGAAGGCGGCGTCGGCGACAACGTCACGATTCTCAATCCTGCGTCCTATCGCCAGATCAGCGCGGTCGTTACAGGTCCCGGAACGGTCCGCGCGGAAAACGCCATCGCCATGCCCGGCATGCACGCGCGCATCGCCAGCGCCAGACAATAAGGAAACAAGATGAGCTTGCGTGTTCTGAAGACAATCTTGGGGCTTGGCGCCATCGCGGCACTAGCCGGCTGCAGCGCGGTGGAGCGCGTGAAAGAGATCGACGGCGGCCCGAAGATGGCGCCGGTGTCGGTTCCGGTGGCTCAGCAGATCACACCCCTGCCGATGCCGGCACCGCCGACCGAGCCACGCGCCGCCAGCTCGCTGTGGCAGCCGGGCGCGCGCAGCTTCTTCCACGATCCCCGCGCCAGTCGGGTTGGCGACATCCTGACGGTCAACGTGTCGGTAGCCGATGCCGCAAAGCTTTCTAACACCACCAGCCGCGCGCGCACCAATTCCGACGATGCCAACCTTACGAATTTCTTCGGGCTCGAGAAATCGATTGCCGCGTCCGGGATGGATCCCGGCAGCATCGTGAAGATGGGATCGGATACGTCCAATGTCGGTGCGGGGTCGGTCGACCGTTCGGAAAGCGTTAATGTGACCCTGGCTACATTGGTCACGCAGGTTCTACCGAACGGCAATCTCGTGATCGGCGGGCATCAGCAGATGAGGATCAACAGCGAGCTGCGCGATCTGACCGTCACCGGCATCGTGCGCCTAGAAGACATCACCAACGCCAATACCATCGATCTTTCGCAGATCGCCGAGGCGCGCATCACCTATGGCGGCCGCGGAACGGTCAGCGACGTGCAGACGCCGCGCTACGGTTCGCAGATCTTCGATATTCTGATGCCTTGGTAATTGCTTCCGCCTTGGTGGGCGGAGGGGCTAGCGAACGGCCGGACGACATAAGTCGCCGGCCGTTTCGTTTTTCATACAGGCAGTGCGCTACCGGCTTGCCGGGCGAAGCTCGCGGTAACCGGCCCAGGCTTCGCCCTTCGGGCTACGCCGGGCAGGTTTCTCACGCTGACGCGTGCGAAGCCTGGTGGGCGGAGGGGCTAGCGAACGGCCGGACGACATAAGTCGCCGGCCGTTTCGTTTTTCAGTCGTCGCGATAGACTTTCTCGCGGCGCTCGTGACGCTCTTGCGCTTCGATCGACAGCGTTGCTATCGGGCGTGCATCCAGGCGCTTCAGCGAAATCGGCTCGCCGGTTTCTTCGCAGAACCCGTACGATCCATCGTCAAGACGGCGCAACGCCGACTCGATCTTGGAGATCAGCTTGCGCTGACGGTCGCGGGTGCGAAGTTCGAGCTGGCGCTCAGCCTCGGTCGAGGCGCGGTCGGCGAGATCGGCATGTGGCACGGTCTCGGCCTGCAGGTTCTGGATGGTCTCGCGGCTTTCGCGAAGGATATCGTCCTTCCAGGTGTTGAGCTTGCGCCGGAAGTACTCGCGCTGGCGCTCATTCATAAAGGGTTCGCTTTCCGACGGCCGGTAGCCGGCCGGAAGTTGGGTACCCATGCACGCTCCCTTCGACGATAAAGGCGTGGATCGACGGGGCGGTGTATAGCGGCGCAACCGCTGCGCCGCAATCGCTATTGTGAGACAGCCCTAATCTGAAAAGCCACCTCCTGTCAGTCACTTAGCCGTTCAGAGTTCCGCGGCCCCAATCCACCAGCCCGGCGAGCAGGGCAAGAACGCCGTACGCGGTCAGCGCGGTCTCCGCTTCGGCCGCCGGTGTGGGGGCTATTGGGCCGAATGAACCGTAGAGTTCCACGGCAGCCATCGCCGCGACGAACAGCCAGAGCCACACATCGCCCCGCCGCGTCTTCGACGGGATGGCGCGCACATAGACAATGGCACCAACAAGCAGCGTGATGAGTTCGAGCGGCAGGCTGATCCACAGCCAGCGCCATAGCCCGAAGCCGACCTTGGCGGAGTTGTCGAACAGCGGCAGGTCGGGAACATGCACGACAAGATCAAGCAGCCAGTGGGAGAACACTGCCCCGGCAACGACGGCGACAACGGCCACACGCCTTTCGCGCACAAACAGAAGCGCAATCACACCGAACACGAATGACAGGATCAGCGATCCGATCAGGCCGTGGGTGTAGGGCATGTAATACAGGTCGAGCGGACTTCCTTGTGTGAATCCAGGAACGATGCGCACCTTCTCGACACCCATCAAAACGAGCGCCGACCAGCACACATCCAGCCACTGCACCGCGATGAACAGAATCCAGAGCGGGATCGCCTTCACGGGCGCTTTGACGGCGAGGGCGGGGCCATAATGTCCGATGAACATGCGCTTTCTCCTATCGCGGAAGGGAAGGGCCGATGCGGCCGAGATGGGTGTCGCGGAAGCCGCTTGTCTTTTTGAGCCCGTAGCCCAACGCACGGTCGAAACCCACATGCGCGAGCCAGATGAGCGCTATCGGAAGCAAAGGTGGCGTCGGATATGCCAAGGCCACCGAGGCGAGCGTAAGCGGACCAATGGTCGAATGCGCGGCGTTGTAAGCAAGTGCGCCGATCCTGGGACCGAACAAATATCCGGCAAAGCTGATGTCGGGCAGCAGAAAGAGCCCCGCAAAGCGCAGCCAATTGGCGTCGATGCTTCGATAAAGCAGCAGGGCAACTGCGAGCAAGGCCAAGCCTTCGATCCGCAGGACGGTGCGAACACCGTCTGTGACGGGCATGTCGCGATACACCAACGAACCGGTCGTTATCATATGCGGATCGTGCCGTAGATTCTGATAAACGGAAATTGCCCAACTACGTTTATCTGGTATACATTTTCGTATGGACGCCGGCTGGGAACATTACCGCTCGTTTCTTGGCGTGTTGCGTGAAGGCAGCCTTTCGGCCGCGGCGCGGTCGCTTGGCCTGACCCAACCAACGCTCGGCCGCCATATCGATGCGCTGGAGAAAGCGCTGAAGGTCAAACTGTTTGCCCGCACGCAGAACGGACTGGTACCGACGCAGAGTGCGCTCGACATGGCGCCGCACGCCGAAGCGATGGAGGCTGCGGCGCTGTCGCTTGTCCGCTCCGCATCCGGTGACGCCGGCGGGACGGGCGGCGCGGTGCGGCTGACCGCGAGCGAGATCGTCGGCGCCGAAGTGCTGCCCGTGAGCCTTTCGGAATTTCATGCGCAGCATCCGCAAATCGCTATCGAGCTCGCGCTCAGCAACCGCAATCAGGACCTGTCGCGGCGCGATGCCGATATCGCCGTGCGCATGATCCGGCCGGTCCAGAAGGCGCTCATCGCCAAACGCGTGGGAACGGTGCAGATCGGGCTCTATGCGCATCGCCGCTATCTCGCGCGGCATGGTACGCCACGCAGTATTGAGGAACTCACGCAGCATACGCTCATCGGATTCGATCGCGATGCGAGCGCGTTCCGCTCGCTAGGCTCGAGCGGGCTGCTTGCCTCGCGCGAGATATTCGCGTTGCGCACCGACAACGATCACGCGCAGCTCAATGCACTCCGCGCGGGGTTTGGCATCGGCGGCTGCCAGGCCGGCATTGCCGCGTGCGACGGCGACCTTATTCCCGTGCTGGCGCGCGAGATCGGCTTCCGCCTCGAAATGTGGCTGGTCATGCACGAGGTGCTGCGTGCGAACCGGCGCGTGCGGATGCTTTTCGACCATCTGGACCGGGCTTTGCGCGCCTATGCGGCGATCGGTCTTCGCGGCTGAAACAGGCTAGACAGCATCAAGCGAAAAGCCTATATCCGCGCACCTTCGTAAAACCTTTGCGAAGATCTTGCCGCGGGGTGGAGCAGCCCGGTAGCTCGTCAGGCTCATAACCTGAAGGTCGCTGGTTCAAATCCAGCCCCCGCAACCAGCATCAAAGAAAAGGCTCCCGTCACCGGGAGCCTTTTTGCTTTTCGACATTCGCGCAAAGAAAAAGGGCGGACCGTGAGGTCCGCCCTTTGATATTTTGACGAGGCTTCGATCAGCCGCCGAGGTCGATGACCGCGCGGCGGTTCTGAGGCTCGCGCACGCCCGGACCAGTCGGGACCAGCGGATCGTGGAAGCTCTTGCCCTCGATCGAGATCGAGCCGCCATCCATGCCCTCGCGGACCATCTCGTCCTTGACGGACTGCGCGCGGCGCTCGGACAGAGCCTGGTTGTACCGGTCCGAACCGACGGTGTCGGTGTGACCGGTGACCAGCACCTTGACCATGCCATTGGTCTTGGCCGTCTTGACGGCTTCGGCAACGACTTCCTGCGCCTTGTCGGTGAGGTTCGACTTGTCGAAGTCGAAGAAGACGATGAACGTCTTGACCATCGGCGGTGGCGGCGGAGGAGGAGGCGGAGGAGGCGGCGGCGGGGGAGGCGGCGGCGGCGGGGGCGGCGGGGGCGGTTCGAGATACCACCGGACGCCGAACAGGGCCGCATTCTCCGTGATCGACTTGATGTGCACAGGCCTTGCCGCAGCGACAGCCGACTTGAAATCGTCGTCGATTTCCGCCGAGCGATAGCGCCAGTCGAGGTACAGATCAGTGGAGTCGGAAACGCTGAGGGAGAGGCCCGTCATGCCCTGCCACATAAAGCCAGCGCGCTGGCCGTAGATGGCTTTCAGCTGGTTCCCAACCGTCGGATTAAACTTTGTGTCCTGCAGGACACCGCCGACACCGAGACCGGCGCCGACCGTCCATGACAGGCTGCTCGTCAACGGAAGGTCATAGGCCACATTGAACAGTGCGGATTTCACCGTCACGCCGCCGGAGAGAGCGCCGCCGGGCACAACTTCATCCGTCGTGTGGCCACCGTAGCCGAGTTCAAGCTCGGTACGGATGTTCATGTCCCATTTATAGCCGATCGACCCAATGCCGAAGGCATCGTTGTTGTACGCAACCTTGACGGGACCCGTCAGGGGGGTGTCAGCATGTACCAGGTACGGTTCGCTGTAGCCGATACCGAGACCGAGATACCAGCCCGTATAGCTGCTCGCAGACGCCGGCGCGCACAGCGCAACCGCCGCCACGCCCGCCAAGGCGATCGAACGAAGTTTCATTTTTACCCTCGCTTCATAAATCGACAGGCAGGGACCCCCCCGCCAAGACGTCTTTTCAGACGTTTCTTATAACTTTCGGGCTGCGGAAAGTCTCGCCTCAAAGTGCGCAGAACGCCTGTCCGGCGGCCATTAACTACGGCTTTGTTCAAACCTGTGGCACATTGGCAACCCCTTGTGGAGGACGGAGGAAATTGCCTCGCCACTGCACTCCGGCCGCGAGCGCAACGAAGTATTCGCCGGGTTCAACATAAGTCATTGGTATACCTGTATTTTCTGGTAAGCCTTCAAACTCTTCCCTTTCCCTGTTCTTCACCACTTCTCGTTGCATTCGGGCAAACAAAAAGGGCGGACCCTGGGGCCCGCCCTTCTTGTGACTTTACCGGTACCAATCAGCCGCCGAGGTCGATAACCGCCCGGCGATTCTGCGGCTCACGCACCCCTGGTCCGGTCGGTACCAGCGGATCGTGGAAGCTCTTACCCTCGATGGAGATCGTGCCACCGTCCATACCCTCGCGGACCATCTCGTCCTTGACGGACGTGGCGCGGCGCTCGGACAGCGCCTGGTTGTAAGCATCGGAGCCGACCGTGTCGGTGTGGCCGGTCACCATCACGCGCACCATGCCCTGCGATTTCGCGGTTTTCACCGCTTCCTGCACGACCTCGACCGCCTTTTCCGTCAGGTTCGACTTATCGAAGTCGAAGAAGACGATGAAGGTCTTCACGGCCGGCGGTGGTGGCGGGGGAGGTGGCGGCGGAGGGGGTGGAGGAGGCGGCGGGGGCGGCGGTGGGGGTGCCGGGGGTTCTAGGTACCAGCGAATGCCGAGCAGCGCGACGTTTTCGTGGACTGCCTTTATGTGAACCGGATCGACGCCCACGATATCCGAGGCGAAGTCATGATCGGTTTCGGCCGAGCGATAGCGCCAGTCGAGGAACAGATCCATCGAATCGCCGAGGTTGTAGGTGAGGCCGGCAATGCCCTGCCACATGAAGCCGGTATTGCTGCCATGCACATACCAGCCGGAACCGTTGGTTTTCACATGGGGGTGGACGTCGCCGAAGCCGACGCCGCCGCCGAGCGTAATGCCAAGGTCGCCCCACACCGGCATGTCGTAAGCGAGGTTGAACATGCCCGATGTCACAGAGAGTCCGCCGGCCATCGGACCCGCTACGCCGCTGGTCCTGTGGAAGGCGTGCTCATCGTAGCCGCCCTCAAATTCTGCGCGGAAATTGTCCCACTTGTAACCGACCGACGCCGTACCGAGGACGTCGTCGTTGAAGGCGCCGTGAAATGTGCCGATGGGCGGAGGCGAATCGAGATGCACGAGTTGGGCTGTATCCCAGCCCATGCCCAATCCCAGATACCAGCCGTCGCCGCTCGCGGCCGCCGGTGCGCTCAATGCCAGAACCGTCGCTCCTGCCAAAAGGCATGCGCGGAGTTTCATCTTTCCCTCCTAACCAATGGACCGACGGTACGCCCAGCCGGTTTGCCGAACATCGACGGGCCGATAACGCCGTGATTGCAGGAAGGTTTGTGCGGAACGTTCCGATTTTTGGTGCTCGGCAGACTTCGTCGTCTACTGTGTCTATTGCGCAACAGCCGGGCTAAAGCGAGGAAGACTCTCCGCATTGCTACTGAACAGAAATGCGTATCGCCCTGGCAGAATGTGCAACTGAGTACCGTCGGTGTGCAAATTTTCGAGCGTGCTCAAAAGTTCCCCGCGCGGCGCCACGTGAAAGAGTTCAAGCCATTTGCGCAACGCGTTGCGTGCCGGGCCGACAAGATTCCGGAGATCGCCGAAATCCACGATATGGATTCGGCCGTGGGTGCTCAGCGCATCTTTTGCTGCATTCAAAGCCTGCTTCCAATCCGGAATCATGGAGAGGCTGTAAGAGAAAAGAATGTCGTCGAATGGTGTCTTTTCGCCGAACAGCTCAGGGCTGAGCGCTTCGGCATAACCCTGCGCAAGCGTAATGCGATTGCTCAATCCGGCACGCGCGATTGCGACGGAAGCGGTTTCGAGCATCGCGTGCGACGCATCGAGGCCAAACAGCTTCGCATCCGGATAACGGCGCGCCAATCGTATGAGATTGCGTGCCGTGCCGCAGCCAACTTCAACGATGCGCGCAGAAGGTTTAGGCGACAGGCGGTCGATTATCCGGTCGCGGCCAAGAAGATAGAACTTCCGTGTCAGGTCGTAGATGTGCCGCTGCTGGCGGTAGACGCGGTCCATCAGATCCGCGTGATTGTCTTGTATTGTCACGATCTAGGACAGCGGCCGACGGGCATAGACATGGAAGCCGCCATAGATCGAAGAGCGATCGCGCGTGTGGAAGGCGCGGCTTTCCTCTTCGAGATAGATCCACGGCGCCAGATGCTCAGCCGGAAGCTTACGCGGCAAGGGCGAATCGGCACCGGCCGTGCGGAAAATCACGCGCGCGTCGCGGGTATCGGCGGTGCGATCGATCTCGCTCCAAAGCGATGCAAGCTGGGCCGGGTTCATCCAGTCTTGGGCGTCCAATAGGACATAGCGATGCATGGAGTGCGCGGGTTGATCGCGCAGGAAATCGGTCAGCGAGGCATGGTGGACTTCGACCTTGTCCGTCCGCGTGCGGATAAGATCGTAGGTCCCGCGCCTCAGATAGGCCGGAACCGCTTCGCGATGCTCGACGTCGTAACCCCGCCCGAAGGCCTGCCACGCGAAATAGTTTTCCTGAATTGGAAAATCGCAGGCCAGCCGTTCCACGCGCTCGCGCAGCACGGCGATCGCATTGCCGTTGGTGCCGGCGACAAGCTCATCGTATTGTGCCGGCGGAATGCCGAGCGCGTAGAGCGAGACCGGCGATTTCGACAGCAGGCGAACGGATTTAACATCGAACAACGGCGCGATGGTGCGCTCGAAGGCGCTGCGCTGCTCGGCCGGCGTGCGTGCCGAAAGAATGCCGTCCAGCTTCTTACCGTGCAGCTTCGCGACCACGTGCAGGATTCCGATGAAACGTCCGAGCAGTCCGTAGCGATAAAGATTACGCGCGAACATGTTGATGCGGCGGCCATGCAAGGGAATGTGTTTTTCCCAGTAGCGTCGCGTGGTCGCATCGAGCCGCTGGCTGAGAAAACTGTCGTAAGCCTCGCGATTGGCCTTGTCGTTGGCCTGCCCGAAGAAGCGGAAGAATTCCTCGTAAGAGGGGAGGTTTTCGAGCGCCGACAGTTTCAGCCGCGTCAGTGCGATGTGATTGGTATTCAGATCGACCGCCACGATCTTCGCCGGATCGGCGGCGAGGTAGTTCAAGACATTGCAGCCGCCCGATGCGATCGTGATCAGACGGTGGTGTGGCTTGAGCTGCAGGGCTTCCAGATCGACATCCGGGTCTTCCCAGATCTGGTTGTAGACGAAGCCTTGGAACATGAGGGTGAAGAGCCGCTCCAGCGCGCCTCGCCTGGTGTTTGCGGGCCGCTGGTGAGCCGCGCGTTCGAGAAGCAGGTTGGCCATTGAAATCCTTGAGAATTATCGCCCAAGCCCGGGCTCCACGTCCGCCCTTTTAGGCCCAAATCGACTCGCCTAGCAAAGCTCTTGGCGTGATTTTGTGACACCTTTTTGACGTCTTGCGTCAAAACCAGAGCGTCTCTATGGGAGCCGGATGACCGAAGCCCACCAGACGCCCATCGAAGAAGTGCTCTCGCTCCTCGATCTTGAGAAGATCGAGGAAAATATCTTCCGCGGCGTATCGCCCAAGGATCGGATGCAGCGCGTTTTTGGCGGACAGGTGCTGGGGCAGGCACTGGTCGCGGCGGGACGTACGGTCGACGGACGCGTCTGCCATTCCTTCCATGCCTATTTTCTACGCGCAGGCGACCCGAAGGTGCCAATCCTTTACGAGGTGGACCGTTCACGCGACGGCGCCAGCTTTACCGCGCGCCGCGTCGTCGCGATCCAGCATGGACGCCAGATCTTCAATCTCGCAGCCTCGTTTCAGGTCGAAGAGAAGGGCTATGAGCATCAGTTCGATATGCCGTCTGTCTCCGCGCCGGAGACGCTGATCGACGAACACACTTTGCGCCTGCGCGATATCGACAAGCTGCCGGCGGAGGCACGCGAATGGGCTCTCCGGCCGCGGCCGATCGAGATCCGTCCCGTAGAGCCGCTTGGCTTCCCCGATCGGGGCAAGCACGCGCCTTACGACAACATCTGGATCAAGGCGACGGGGCCGGTGCCGGACGACGTCATCGTGCAACAGGCCGTTCTTGCCTATGCCTCGGACATGTCACTGCTCGACACATCACTGCTGCCGCACGGCGTCGACTGGCACTCCGGAATTCAGATGGCAAGTCTCGACCACGCCATGTGGTTCCACCACCGCTTTCGCGTCGACGACTGGCTTCTATATGCTCAGGAAAGTCCGAGCGCATCCGGTGCGCGCGGATTCAATCGCGGCGCCATCTTTTCGCGGGACGGCGTCCTCGTCGCTTCGGTTGTTCAGGAGGGGCTTATGCGGCCCCGCCCGGAAAAGAGCTGATCAATTCGGGGAGTAGGGGATCTGCGCAACACGCCGCGGATGCGCGTAGTACGTGTTCGTCATCGTGATCGGCGAATGGATGATGTAGGTGAACGGCGAGGTATAAGGATAGGTGATCTCGGCATAGATCACGCTGCCGCCGCTCTGGATCAGGCCTGCCGGGACGGTCATGGACTGACCCGTGGAATAGGGTGTCGTGTTCTGTGCCTTGCTCCATGCTACTTTGGCGCCGCCTTGCCCGTCATCGATGATGCTCGTGATCCTGACCTGTGTCGAACCGGTTGGATACGGATAGAGCAACGCGGCCAGCGACGCATAGACGTTGTTGAGATCAGCGTCGGTGACCTTTGTCCCCTGGGCGATGAGATCGCCCGCCGTGCTGGCAGTACTGGTCACGTCGCCTTTGCAGACGAGTGCGTTCGTCACTTCGATCGAACCGAACACCAGCGCCAGCATCGCCGGCAGCACCATGGCGAACTCGACCGCCGCCATGCCGCTTTGTGCGCGGCAGGCTTTCCTCAATATCTTCAGCATCCAGCTAACCCCAGAGCGTAAGGCTCGTTTCGGAACGCAGCGGCCGAATAGAGCAGGTGCTTGTTGCCCGCCATGTTGGAGAGGAACGGCGTCAGAATCGGCGTGAAAACCGGCCACGCGTAGAATACCCGGACCAGCACTGTAGTGCAGGCGGTGCCGGGGTTGTAGTTGTTGAGCGACTGCATGTCGCCGGTCGGACCGAGAGGATTCGAAAAGTTCACGTTCGAGAAATTGGTGAAGGCTTCGACGTCCACATTCAGATCGTTGTCACAGGGAATGAGCGGCGCAATGTCGGTGCAGACCCGCTGGCGAACGGTGTCCTGGGTGACGCCTTGTGCCGACGTCTGACCGGTGCGCACCATCCGCGCGATATCGTTGGTGCCATATTGGAGCGCCGACTGCGCGAAATAGATGATACCGATCTCTAGAATGGCGAAAAGCAGAAGAAAGAACACGGGCGCAATAACGGCGAATTCTATGATCGCCGAACCAGTGTTCGAATGCGTGCGCAGCCTTTCTCTAAAGCGGCGCAAGCGATCGTTTCTATCAGTTTCAATATCGGCCACGACAGTGAATCCCAGCCACTTTTGCCCGTGAATCCGTAGGACGAAAGACAGCGCAAGCGAAGTGGAAGCTGATACCGCGATGAAGGAACTCTTAATCGCCGCCCGCGATTCGCGTTGGTCTTAAGATTTTGTTCACCTTTGTTGACGCGAACGCCGTTTGGTGAGCCGTCGTTAACACTCGCGTTACTACGGCGGGGAAATTCGCAAGCAATTTGTTCCCACCCCACAGATGATGCGGGCTCAACGTTTTGCTGGGGTACGTGACACATGTCGATCCGCGCCGGAATCCGTGCGATGCACGCTGCGACCTCGAATCTTGGCGGCCATGTTGCCGCGTTTCGCCGTTCCGACAGCGCCAATATCGCGATGATATTCGCTCTTTCGCTCGTGCCCATCACGCTCGCCGCCGGTGCGGGATTGGATCTGGCGCGGGGAATGGTCGTGCGTTCGCAGATGACGGCGGCGCTGGATGCAGCCTCGCTCGCCGTTGGCGCCTCGCCCGGTCTTTCGCAATCGCAGATGCAGACACTGGCGCAGCAATACTTCAACGCCAATTACAGGCTCGATTCGTCCTTTGGGACGCCAGGGCCTGTCACGGTTACCGTCACCGGACAGCAAATACAGGTCTCTACCACGGACGCGATGCCGACGACGCTCATGAACGTGCTCGGAATGTCCAACTTCAACGTCGCCGGTTCGTCGACTGTGGTCTGGGGACAGCAAAAGCTCTGGGTTTCGCTCGTCCTCGACAATACCGGTTCGATGTCACAGACCGACAGTTCGGGCTTGAGCAAGATCAGCGCTCTCAAAACCGCGTCGCACAATTTGCTGACCATGCTGCAGAACGCTGCGGGGCTTGCCGGCGCCGGATCGGTACAGGTGGCGGTTGTTCCTTTCGCGCGCGACGTCAAGGTCGGAACGAGCATTTTGGGCGCAAATTACCTGTCGTGGACGGATTGGAGCGCGGCGCCGACGCCCGCGCCATCGAGTTCGGTGGGACCAGGGTCGGCTTGTCCCTATACCGACAACAGCAATGGCTTCCATTGCCAAACCACGCCCACAAACGGCAGCTCCAGCGCGATGTATGTTCCCAACAGCGGAACGTATAGCGGCTACATTTGCCCCAGCGGCAACACGCAAGGCCGTTATTACAATGGCTGCTGGACCAGCACGAGCACCGGCTTTGGCCAGTATTCTCACACCTGGGTCGTGAATGCCAGAAGCACCTGGACAGGCTGCGTCACCGATCGCAACCAAAACTACGACACCATGAACACGACGCCTTCCGCCTCGACGCCCAACACGATGTTGGTGGCGGACAATTCACCATCCTGCGCAAGTCAGTCGGTTCTTGCCCTTGGCTATAACTGGACGGCGTTGAGCAGCGAAATCGACGGCATGGTTGCCAACGGTTCGACCAACCAGACGATCGGCCTCGCTTGGGGCTGGCAGATGCAGACCCAGGGCGTTCCCTTCAGTCCACCGGCTCTCCCTGCGAATACGCAGCAAGTGGTCATCCTGCTCAGCGACGGCCTGAACACCCAGGATCGCTGGTATGGCAACGGGTACGACCAGAGCTCCGGCGTGGACAACCGCATGGCGGCCGCGTGCACCAACGTGAAGGCGGCCCATATCGTCGTCTACGCAGTCTTCGTTGATCTTAACGGAACGCAAGGCAATTCCAGCGTATTGCAGAGCTGCGCCAGCGACTCGTCGAAATACTTCGATCTGACGAACTCCAATCAGATCATTACGACGTTCCAGGCCATCGGTCAGCAGATCACCAATCTGCGTATCTCGGGATAAGGCCATACAGAATGCCGCAGATCGTCCTCGTCATTGCCGACGCCGTCAGCCACACGCTGTTTCGTGTGTTGCCCTATCTCGTCGGCATGGGGGTCATGTTTGCGGTTCTGTCCTACTGGTCGCCGGCCAATCCGGGTCGGCCGTGGTGGCACAAGCGCGGGCTTACGACCGATATCTGCTATTGGCTGATCGTTCCTCTGATCAACCGCTTCGGCCGCATCGGCATCACAATTCTGATCACGGTTTATCTGCTCGGGATAAACACCACGGACGGCCTGGTGAAATTCTTCGAGAATGGGCACGGCGTTCTCTCCCGGCTGCCCTTCTGGGTTCAGTTCGCGATCTATCTTTTTGGAAGCGAGTTCTGTCTCTACTGGATGCACCGCGCCTTTCACGGAAAGGCGCTGTGGCGCTATCACGCGGTGCATCACGCCTCGAAAGACGTCGAATGGATCTCGGCCGCCCGCTTCCATCCCGTCAATCTTCTGCTCGGCACGGTGCTTGTCGACGTTATTGCCCTTCTGTCCGGCATCACGCCCGACATCTTCCTCATCATGGGGCCGATCGACACGATCACCTCGGCTTTCGTGCACGCTAATCTCAATTGGACGCTCGGACCGTTCAAATACATTCTCGCAGGACCGGTGTTCCATCGCTGGCATCACACGCTCGAGCACGGTGACACGAACTTCGCCGGCACGTTCTCGCTGTTCGATGTGATGTTCGGCACGTTCTATATGCCGGAGGGTGTGCTGCCCGAGAATTATGGCATCGAGGGCGAGGAGATGCCGGAAAGCTTCGGCATGCAGATTCTCTATCCCGTTATGCCTTAACGGGACAGGCGACTGATTTCGATCGCTAATGAGGCTAAATGTCGGCCCGTTTAATGCGGGATGCTGGCAACTGCGGCTGTGACGCCCTGCTGCTGATGGGAGGCCGTGGAGCTGGTGTTCTCGTCGAAGAACGCCTTCTGGTCGCCGGGAACCGGGCTCGCCGTGCAGCGCCCGCCATTGCAGGCGTAGCTGAACTGTGCGGCACCCTTGTTGACCGTGACGAGGCCGCCGGGATTAAGAACGGTGATCTGCTGGTTCGCAATGGTTTCGCTTTGCGGACCCAGAGCGATCATGTTGGTGGTGCCGAAACCCTTGCCGAGAATGAAGATGTGATGCTGATCGATGACGGTCGCGTCCGCCACGACCGGATTGCCGACGAACACCGTCGAAACCGGCCGGTTGAAGGTCACGATGCGCACTTCGTCGAGCTTCACCGCGACGCCATGCGGAACCGCCTTCACGACCCGATGCTTCGCAGGTGCTTTGTGATGCGCCTTCGCGGCCGTTTTGCTGGTGGCCGCGGCAACTGGGGCAGCGGCACAGGCGAGCGAAACGGCTGCAAGCAGAACGGTGCGAAGACGCATGGTTTAAATCCCGCGATAAATTCCCCACAAGATTAGACTTTGGCGCGTGAAAGAAGCCTTAACGCTTTGGATTTGCGTCGCGAATGTGCACCACCGCGATGTCGTCCGCGTAAAGGCGATGCCAGCCGGGCATCAGATCCAGAACTGCGACGACCGGTGAATCCGGCCGAAAGATCGTCCAACCGACGTGATATTTCTCGATCGCGCTGTTCAAGGCTTTCGCGTCGGGGGCGACGATGCGGGCATAGTCGGTAAGGAATGCATCGCCATAGAGTTCGGCCCGGCTATCGATAAAGGGCCTGACGCCGCGGAAGATCAGATATCCGCCAAATCCGTATTCGTTGAGCACATGCGTTCCCGCGAGCTTTTGGGGCAGGCTGTTCAAAGCCGCTTCCGGTGTGAGGACCTGTCCGCCACGCGGAAACGGGAAGGAGAGCCGGATAGCGGAAACGCCGATCACGACCGCGGCCGTTGCGCAAGCCAGTATAAGTTTCAGGTTGTAGCTTGTCCTCACGGCCTCGGGTTTTGACTCCACCGCGCGCGACAAAGGCTCTGCCAGCAGAAGCGGCACGACGAGGGCAAACACGATCTGATGACGCATGTGCTGCAGCGCCAGCTGCAGGAGTAAAAGGCAAATCAGAACACGGCCAACGGGCAATCTCACGCCACGCGACAGAAACACATAGAACGCCGCCAGGATCAGGAACTCGAAAGGATGCGGTGTGGCGAAGCTCGTAGGCGCCCACTCCCCGATATGGGCAAGGCCCGTCATTGTCGCGAGCCGGAACGGGAAGATCAGCCCGTCCAGGAATTGCGGCGTCAGCGTTGCCGCGACAAGCGCAGCGAGTGCGAATAAGCCCCATTTCCCAAGGTTTTCCTTGCGGCGATCCGGTTCTTCGACCAGCGCCTCCAATCCGGCGTAGATCAGCAGCAGAAATCCGAACATGAAGCCGCCATGCATGTTCGCCCAAAGCGTCATCACGGGTAGCAACAGCCATGACGGCGCCCGGTGCTCGGCGCGCGCGAGCACGAGGCCGGCCGTCCAGATCTCAAGCAGCGGCAACGCCAGAAGATGCGGGCGCGCCAAAAGACTGCCGGTCATGCAGGCAAGGCAAAGGATGAGAATCAGAAGCTGCGCGAAGGTCGCGTACCAGCGGCCAAGATGCCAAGCGAGCAGACCGGCGGTGAGCGCGGCGGTTGTTGCGAACAACAGCGCTACGCCGCCCCAGCCGAACACACGCCAGGCGCCCGCCATGAGAATCTCGGAGAGCCATTCATGCGCATTCCAGGGCGCGTTCGCGAACGTGTAGGAAAACGGATCGCGTACGAGCACGGCACGATCCGCGAGCATCCGAAGCCCCGCAGCGATATGCCAATAGGTATCGCCGTCGTTAAAGAGCGCCGGTGTGAAGGCGACCGCAGCAAATGTCACCAAGGCCACAAGCGCAGGCACGAGCAATCTACGTTGTTCCAACATGACCTGCCGGCGCTGCGCTCGCTGAATCCCAAAGGGCAAGCTCTAGAGCAAAGCAATGACTATTTGGTTTGCCGGCAATAGACCCGCCGGCTACGCGCGCGCACGCTCAACCGCAGATTTCTCGGATATTCTAAATATCGCTGGAAAAGTAACCATGTCGGCTATCAAAAGCGTCCGATTCCGTGTCGCAGCGGCACAAACTCATCGCACCCGCCGATTTGCGCTTAAGGTCACATTAATGGCTGTGCCGCATACTCACGCTCACAGTCCGGGTTGGTCTCACCAATGACGCCAGCCGGATAATCCTAGGGTGTCACAAGAGTGGAGGCTAACATGACGAATCTGTTTTCCCGTTTCGTGCGCGACGAATCCGGCGCCACGGCCATCGAATACGGTCTGATCGCGGCGCTTATCGCCGTGGTGGTGATTGGTGCGGTTACCGCTGTCGGTACCGGCCTGTCGACCACGTTCACGACCGTGTCCGGCAAGATCAAATAAGCAATCCATCCGGATTGTTGCAGGCGGCCGTTCCGTTTGGAGCGGCCGTTTGCTTTTGTGCAACGATGCGATATCGCGCGCCGTGGTAAATGTTGCGGGAATACCCGGCGTCGCATTTTGTGTAGTTGGGTGTGTTTGTGTCGGTGCGGAACAAAAACGGCATCCGCGTCCAAGCCCCCCTTAAATAATCATTAGCGGATAAGAGACTACCTTTTCCGTGTTCAGACTGAACAAGAAGACAGGGCTGGACTTCGTTGGGGTGTCAATTGGAGGCAACAATGTCGAACATTTTTTCCCGGTTTATGCGCGATGAATCGGGCGCCACGGCCATCGAATACGGCCTGATCGCTGCTCTCATCGCTGTTGTGGTTATCGGTGCGGTTACGGCGGTCGGTACTGGCCTGTCCACGACCTTCACGACGGTTTCCGGAAGCGTGAAGTAAGCACTCGCCCGAATTTGCTGCAGCGGCCGCTTCTATCGGGCGGCCGTTTGCATTTTTAGAGGATGCAATGATCGCCGAGCTGCTCGTTGTTTTCGTGATGCCTGCGCTGCTTGCGGCAGCAGCCGGATGGGATCTTGCGAGCTACACAATTCCCAACGTTCTTTCGCTTGCGCTCGTTGGTGCATTCGCCGTCTTCGCGGTCGCTATCGGCATGACGCCAGGGACGATCGGCATGCATCTTTTGGCCGGTATTTTGGCGCTCGCTGTCGGATTCACGCTTTTCGCGCTCGGTTATGTCGGCGGCGGCGATGCCAAGCTGTTCGGTGCGATTGTGCTGTGGCTCGGCTTCCGCAACCTGCTGGATTTCGCGTTCCTGGTTTCCGTATTCGGCGGCGCTCTTGCGCTCTTGCTGCTCAGTCTGCGGCGATGGCCGTTGCCCGCGGCCCTGATGGGGCAAAGTTGGCTCGTGCGTTTGCATGACAGCCGCTCGGGAGTCCCTTACGGCATCGCGCTCGCTGCCGGCGCGCTCATTCTTCTTCCGCACACGGATATCTTTCGCCTCGCGGTGACAGGATAAAAAACCTGCCCTCTGTGCGAAAGGGGCAGTGTCTTCTTAAGCATTTTCTAAAGGGTTCCGTGCTCGGATTGGCACAGAGGAGCTGATCGTCATGAATACATCGCGTCTCATTGTGCTTGGTCTCGCCGCGGTAGCGGCGGGTGGCGCCGCGTTTCTTGCGCGCGGATTGCTGGGTGGCGGAACGTCGCATGTCGCGGCGGCGCCGACGCCGCAGCCTGCCGTCACCGAAGTTATGGTTGCTGCGAGCGATCTCGCGCCGGGGCAAAAGCTCACGCCCGAACTGGTGCGCTGGCAGAAATGGCCAGCTACTTCCATCGACCCGAGCTTCATCACGGGAACGAACGAGACCGACCCGCAGACCGCCGTGAAGGGGGCCGTGGTTCGGAGTTCTGTCGTGGCAGGCCAACCGCTGACGACGCTCAACGTCGTCCACGCCGACTCGGCAAGCTTCATGTCGGCGACGCTGATGCCGGGTATGCGCGCGGTCGCCATCACCGTGTCGGTCGCATCGGTCGCCGGCGGCTTCATCCTTCCGAACGACCGCGTCGATCTGGTCCTGACCCAGCCGATGCCAGAAGGTCATCGCTTCCGCTCCAACACCATCTTGCAGGACGTGCGCGTTCTGGCGATCGACCAGGCGACGCAGGACGGCGGCGCCAAGGAAAAAAACCAGAAGTCCGTATCGGATGCGAAAACGGCGACACTCGAGCTTTCGCCCGAACAGGCTGAAAAAGTCACGCGCGCTCAGGCAAGCGGCACCCTCTCGCTGCTGCTACGCCCGCTGATGGACGGAAGCGCGAACGCCAGCGCCAATGCCCGCGTCGCCGCTGCCCGTGAGCGCTACCGGAATGCCGGCAGTTCCGAAGGCGGCGACGTGTCCGTCATCCGTTACGGCGTGCAGCACACCGACACCACCGCCAAAGGGGAATAGAAATGTCGAGAAAAATCCTTCTCGCGGCACTGGCGGCGGCGGGTCTTTCGGTCTCCGCTTTCGGCTCCAGCGCCGAAGACATGCGTGACGACGATGCCGGTGCGCGTGTCATCAGCGTTTCCGCGCGCAGCGGTCAATCGAACAAGCACATCACTCTGCCTATCGGCAAGGGCACGATCGTGCAACTCGATACCGACGCGCGGGACGTTCTCGTCTCCAATCCCGAGATCGTGGATGCCGTCGTTCGCACGCCGCGTCGTATCTTCCTCCTGGGCATGAAGCAGGGGCAGACAAACGCCTTTTTCTTCGATGGCGCAGGTCACCGCATCCTTTCCCTCGATCTGAACGTCCAGAAGGAAACGGGTGACGTCGCGTCCCTTATCCGCGCCGGCATGCCCGGTTCCAATATCCGTGTCGCGGCCGTGAACGACAGCGTGGTGCTCACCGGCACTGTGAGCAATGCGCAGGAGTCAACGCGCGCGCAGGATATCGCGGTGCGCTTTACCGGCGATGCGACCAAGGTCGTCAACATGCTGAAGATCGCGGGCGGCGAGCAGGTGATGCTCAAGGTCCGCGTCGCGGAAATGGACCGCAACATCGCAAAACAGTTCGGCGTGAACCTACAAGAAGCCGCACTGGTTGCGGGGGTGCCGATCATCGCATCCACAGGTAACCAGTTCGGCTTGATCGGTAAGGCGCTGAGCGATGCGTCCCAGGCGCAGTTCGGCTCGGTCTGCCCGCAGGCGTTCTTGCCGCAACAGACAATCCAGCAACTGGTGGGCACGGGGTCTTTCTCGGACAAGACCGGCACGCTGACCACCACCAACGTGCCGTGCTCCAGCCCCAACAACATCCAGGGCGTGCTGCAGGCACTCGACCAGATCGGCTTGGTCCATATCCTTGCGGAACCGAACTTGACCGCGGTTTCCGGCGAGACGGCGCGGTTTCTTGCCGGCGGTCAATTCCCGGTTCCGGCTGGCCGCGACACCCAAGGCAACATCTCGATCGAATTCAAGGATTTCGGCGTCGGCCTTTCTTTCACGCCTGTCGTGCTGAGCCCAGGCCGGATATCGATGCAGATATCGACAGAGGTCAGTGAACTCACCAACACCGGTGCCTTCACGCTTTCGGGCTCCACGCAGCTCGTCAATGGCACCTTGGTAACCGTTCCGGGGCTTACCATTCCCGCTCTTTCCGTGCGCCGTGCCCAGACAACGGTCGAGTTGCCCTCGGGCGGCAGCTTTGCCATCGCCGGACTGATGCAGCACACGACGAAGCAGGTCATCGAGCAGTTCCCGGGTATCGGCGAAATGCCCGTTCTGGGTTCGCTGTTTCGCAGCCGCGATTTTCAAAACAATGAGACAGAGCTGGTCGTTCTGGTGAGCGCTTATCTCGTCAATCCGACGATCGAAGCCAAGCTCTCCACACCGATGGACGGTTATCAGATCCCCACCGATCCCGAAACCATCCTGCTCGGCCATCTGAACGCGGTCTACAAGCGCGACCCGAACACACCCAACAAGATCGCATCTGGTTCGACCGGCGGCTACATCGTCCAATAGGAGCAAGCCATGCGGACCAACAAGGACATCATGCGCTTCACTTCGCTGGCGGCGTTGTTGCTCGCGGGCAGTTGCGCCGCGCCAAACGGTGACGGCCCCACGCCAGGCAACTTTTCGGATCCGACCGCCAATCATCCCATTGCGGTCGAGCCCGCTTATCGCTCGGTCAAGCTGCCCTTCTCCGCGGCGGATGCTGGGCTGATGCCGGACGACTCGGCGCGGTTCAACGATTTCGTCTCGCGATATCTTGCCAGTGGCAATGGTGCGATTTCGATCACCGCGCCTGCGGGCGGCGAGGCTGCCATCAGCTACTTCGGCGAACGGCTGGCCTCAATGGGTGTGCCACGCAATCACATTCTCGTCGGTACGCGCCAGCCGGGCGACAACGATGCGCGTGTGGAGTTGAGCTATATGTCCTATTCCGCGCATGTCGAGAACTGCTCCAACGATTGGCCAACCGACTGGGGCGATACCTGGGACAACGCGCCCACGCCCAATTTCGGTTGCGCGGTCCAGAAGAACATGGCCGCGATGCTGGCCGATCCGCGCGACATGGTCGAACCGCGCCCCATGGAAGCGCCCGATGCGGCGCGCCGCGCAACGGTCATGGGCCACTACGACAAGGGCGAAGTCACGCAGGCTGACAAGCATACAGGCGACAAAGCGGTCGAACAGTCCGGCATGAGTTCGGAAATTCAATAGGCAGATTCGCGATGACGACGCTCCACACTCCAGACACACCGGCATTCGGCGCTGCGCCACATGAGCGTCCTGTGCCCCGGATCTCGATCCACGCATTCGTGGAGTTTCCCGATACCGGCGCGGTCTTGCAGCGTGCCGGCTCGGATCGCCGCCTCTCCAAGGCGCACCTCAATGTCCAACTCGGTGGCATCGGCGCCGCGGTCGAGCATTACCAGGGCGTTGTGACGCCCAACCTCCTGATCGTCGAGACCAGGCTCAATGGCCAGGCCGCGCTCGATGAACTCGACCGGCTTGCCCAGGTCTGCGATCCCTCGACCAAGGTGATTGTGATCGGCCGCACCAATGACGTGGAGCTCTATCGCGAACTGATGCGTCGCGGAGCCAGCGAGTATCTGGTAGCCCCGCTCAGCCCGCTGCATCTTATCGAAGTGATTTCCGGCCTCTATCTGGAGCCGGGTGCGTCGCCGATCGGCCGGGTGATCACGTTCATCGGCGCGCGGGGCGGGGTGGGATCCTCGTCGCTGGCGCACAATGTCGGCTGGTGCATCGCGGAAGAACTTCAGATCAACACAACGATTGTCGATCTCGATCTGCCGTTCGGCACGCTGGGTCTGGATTTCAACGACGAGCCCGGCCAAGGCGTAGCCGACGCGCTGTCGGCGCCGGAACGTCTCGACGACGTCCTGCCCGACCGTCTGCTGATGAAGCGCGGCGATCATCTTTCGCTCTTCACGGCTCCGGCGGTTCTCGAACGCGATTACGAAGCCGCGGCAGATGCCTACGAATCCGTCATCGATGCCGTGCGCCAGGTGACGCCGTGCATCATCGTCGACCTGCCGCATCTCTGGACGCCTTGGGTCAAGGCGACGCTGATCGGCGCGGACGAGAACGTGATCGTGGCGACGCCGGATCTTGCGTCGTTGCGCAATTCCAAGAGCATGATCGAGGTCATCCGTCACAATCGTCCCAACGACGTACCACCCAGGCTCGTTCTCAGCCAGGTCGGTCAGCCGAAGCGCCCTGAAATCCCTGCGAAGGACTTTGCGGAGACGTTGGGAATCGAACCTGCCGCCGTGATAAATTTTGATCCCCTGCTTTTCGGCCAGGCCGCCAACAACGGCCAGATGCTGATCGAGCTGCAGCCGAACGCGGCGAGCAGCGCCTCGATCCGCCAGCTTGCGCAGGTCGTCACCGGCCGCGCTCCGCTCGCCAACCAGAAGCAGTCTTCTTCTCTCCTGTCGTTTCTCAACAAGGCGAAAAAGAGAGCCTGATAGATGTTCGGCAAGCGCAACGCGGCGACCGATATCCAGCGTCCTCCGATGGTCACTCCACCGGTGGCCGAAATGCAGGCGCCACAGCCCGTCCGGCCCGAATCCGCGGCGCCGCCGCGCGTCGAGCCGACACCGATGAAGCAGCAGGCGGCTCCGGCGCCCACACCGGTCAAGGCCCCGCCGCGGGCGCAAGTGGATCAGCGCTCTGAAGACTATTACCAGATCAAAACGCTGATCTTCAGCGCGCTGATCGATACCATCGATCTCGCACAGCTGGCACAGCTCGATCCGGATTCGGCACGAGAAGAAATCCGCGACATCGTCAACGAGATCATCTCGATCAAGGCGGTGGTGATGTCCATCGCGGAGCAGGAACACCTGCTCCAGGACATCTGCAACGACGTTCTCGGTTATGGCCCGCTTGAGCCGCTGCTGGCGCGCGACGACATCGCCGACATCATGGTCAACGGCGCTGGCCGCGTCTTCATCGAAGTCGGCGGCAAGGTGCAGCTGACCTCCATCCGCTTCCGCGACAATGCGCAGCTGATGAACATCTGCCAGCGCATCGTTAGCCAGGTCGGCCGCCGCGTCGACGAAAGCTCGCCGATCTGCGACGCGCGTCTCGCCGACGGGTCCCGTGTCAACGTGATCGCACCGCCGCTCGCACTCGACGGTCCCACGCTCACGATTCGTAAGTTTCGCAAGGACAAGCTCACACTCGAGGATCTGGTCAAGTTCGGCTCGATCTCGCCGGCCGGCGCGCGGGTGCTGGCAGTCGTCGGACGCTGCCGCTGCAACGTGCTGATCTCCGGTGGTACTGGTTCGGGCAAGATCACGCTACTCAACTGTATGACCGCGTACATCGACGCCGAAGAACGCGTGATCACGGCCGAGGACGCGGCCGAACTTCAGCTCCAGCAGCCGCATGTGGTGCGTCTTGAAACCCGCCCTCCGAACCTCGAAGGGCAGGGCCAGATCACCATGCGCGACCTGGTCAGGAACTGTCTGCGTATGCGTCCCGAACGCATCATCGTGGGCGAGGTGCGCGGACCCGAGGCCTTCGATCTTCTGCAAGCCATGAACACCGGCCATGACGGCTCGATGGGCACGTTGCACGCCAACTCTCCGCGCGAAGCCATGAGCCGTCTGGAATCCATGATCACCATGGGCGGCTTCCAGCTGCCGATGAAGACCATCCGCGAGATGATTGTGGGTTCGATCGACGTGATCATTCAGGCGGAACGCATGCGTGACGGTTCGCGCCGCATCACCAAGGTGACCGAAGTCGTCGGCACAGAAGGCGATGTCGTCATCACCCAGGACCTTTTGACCTACGAGGTTACAGGAGAGGATGAGACCGGGCGCCTGAAGGGAAAACATATGGGCACGGGTATCGTTCGCCCGGCCTTCTGGGAGCGCGCGCGCTATTACAATCTGGAGCGCGAACTGGCCGATGCGCTAGACGCGCTTCAGGCGTGAGGCGTTGATGGTCATCGCAATCGCGGCCTTCCTTTTGGTTCTGGCGCTGGGCGGTGCCGGCTATGTGTTTGCCGGCGCCGGCGGAGACCGTTCGCAGAAACGCGTGGCGCAGGTCGCCAAGCAAAGCGCGCAGCTCCGTGGCAATACGGCCGGCGACACCAATGCGCTAAAGCGCAAGAACGTCCAGCAGCTGCTCAAGCAAATCGAAAGCAAGAGCGCCGAACAGAAGACGATGACCATGCGCAAGCGCCTGGATCAGGCTGGCTTGCCGGATGTTTCCGTACGCACGTTCTGGCTGGCATCCGCGGGTCTCGGACTCGTCGTGGCACTTGTCTGCTTCATCACGAAGCAGCCGCTGATTGTGGATGTGCTCGCGGCGTTTGGCGCCGGCCTCGGTCTGCCGCGCTGGGTTCTGGGCTTCATGAAGGCGCGCCGCGAAAAGAAATTCACCAACGAATTCGCTAATGCCATCGACGTGGTTGTGCGCAGCGTGCGTTCCGGTCTTCCCACGAATGAAGCGCTCAAGATCGTGGCCAAGGAAAGTCCCGACCCCGTCGGCAGTGAGTTCAACCGGCTCGTCGAAGGCTTGAAGGTCGGTGTAACCCTCGATCAAGGCTGCAAGCGCATGTTCGAAAGCATGCCGACGGCCGAAGTCTCTTTCTTCGGGATCGTGATGACCATCCAGCAGAAATCGGGTGGTAATTTGTCGGAAGCCTTGAGCAATCTCGCTGGCGTGCTCCGTGACCGCAAGCGCCTGCAGGGCAAGATCAAGGCGATGTCATCCGAAGCCAAGGCCTCTGCCGCGATCATCGGCTCGCTGCCGCCTGCGGTGATGGGCATCGTCTATGTGACCACGCCGGCCTATATCAAGCTGCTGTTCACCGAGCGCACAGGAAACCTGATTCTCGCGGGCTGCGCGATCTGGATGAGCATAGGCATCTTCGTGATGCGCAAGATGATCAACTTTAAGCATTAGGACGGCCATGGGCGCGGATTTGATGGATCTTCTGTTCGACCCGGCGTTCCTGGCGACGCTGGCGGCGGCGATCTTCGCTTTTGCGACGATCGTGACGCTCGGCCTGCCGCTTGCCGAACGCGACGGTCTTGGCCAGCGGCTCAAGAGCGTGGCGGAACGGCGCGAGGAGCTGCGTGCCAAGCATCATGCCGCGTTGAACAGCACCAAGCGCGCGTCGTTGCGGACTGAAGCCGTCGGCTCCGTCAAGTTCATGAAAGGCATGGTCGAGCGGTTCGACCTCGCCAAGCTCGTAGAATCGGAAGGCAGCAAGGAAAAGCTCGCGATGGCGGGCTATCGCGGGCCCACGCCTGTCATGGTGTTCATGTTCTTCCGCTTCGTAATGCCGTTCGTGGTTTTCGGTTTGGCGCTGATCTATGTCTTCCTGATCGCGCATTTCAGCTATTCGACGATGACCAAAATCGGCATCGCGGTCGCGGCGGCGCTCGTGGGCTACTATCTGCCGGACCTCTTCGTCTCCAACGCGATCTCACGCCGCCAGCAATCGATCATGCGCGCCTTTCCCGACGCGCTGGATTTGCTTTTGATCTGCGTCGAGTCCGGCATGTCGATCGAGCCCGCATTCACCCGCGTGGCTTCCGAGATCGGTCAGCAATCGCCGGAGCTCGCGGAAGAACTGGCGCTGACGACTGCGGAACTGTCCTATCTTCCCGAACGCCGCATCGCCTTCGAGAACCTTGCAGCACGTTGCGGGCATAATGGCGTGAAGGCCGTTGCGACCGCGCTGAACCAGGCCGAGAAATACGGCACGCCGCTGGGCCAGGCGTTACGCGTGGCCGCTCAGGAAAACCGTGAAATGCGCATGGCCGACGCGGAAAAGAAGGCGGCGTCGTTGCCAGCCAAGCTGACCGTGCCGATGATCATTTTCTTCCTGCCGTGCCTGTTCGCGGTGATCATGGGTCCGGCGATCATCAAGATCTCACACACGATGCATCATTAGCGCCGAGGCGCCTACGCAGGCTCAGCCTTCGTCGGGCCCAGCGTAAGAGATCACCTCTGAAGTAATTGAAGGTCAGAACGGGCGCGTCCTTTGGGGCGCGCTTTGTCTTGAGCCATAGCAATCGGCGAACCGCACGCTCGCCCCTGAGCTAGCTTTTACGGAGCGAATTCAGGGCGAAGCGGCGTCTGCCGTCATGCGCAGCGAAGGCGTCTTGTCCTTGGCCGCTTTCTTGGGATCTTCCTTGGCGACCTTGGTCGCAGTGCTCTTCGCGGGTGCGGCTTTGGAAGGCGTCGCCTGTGCGACCGACGTGGAGCTTTCTTTCACGATCGGGCGTGGCGCGCTGGTCGCCACCTTGGACGCGGCCGGCTTGCTCGCGACGTTCACCGGCCCGGCCTTCGAATCGGCTGGAACCTGCTGCATGACGACGCTGCCGTTATTGATAGGCGGCAAGGTGTTCTTCGCGACCGATGACGCGGGAGCGGCCTTGGCTGTCGTTGCGGCCGGCTGCCCGGGGGTCAGACTGGCAAGCAGGGCCATATTGCGCGTGATTTTCGGATCGGCGCCGCCGCTGGCCGAGGCCTGCGTCAACAGCTGATGGGCCGCGACGAGATCGCCGGCCTGCATGCGCGACAGCGCATAATTGTTAAGCACACCGGGGTTCCCGGGCCGGAGCGCCAAGGCCTGCTGATAGGCGCCTCTGGCTTTCGAATAGTTGCCGTCCTGGTCGTAGGCGACGCCCATCGCCGAATACAGCGTCCAGTCGGCTGGCTGCAGCTGTGCCGCGCGATTGAGGAAATCGAGCGCGTCATGGGGGCGGCCCTGCTGAACTAGCGCTTTGCCATACTCGCCGACGACATTCGCATTATCAGGCGCCACAAGCGTCAGCTGGGCGAGAATACGGGTCGCGCCGGCATAGTCGCCTTGCGCGCGCAACGCCTGCGCATTGCGGACTTGCGCGTCGATATCGGAGGCCAGCGTTTTAACCGGTTTGGCGGGAGCTGCGCTGCTGCTGCTCGTGGCGGCAGGCTTGCTGCTTGTGCTGCCGTCAAATGACGAGCAGGCGGCGGCAGAGACGCCAATCAACAGGAGTGCTGCAAAGCGAGGGAGCGAGCGGGTCATGGAGTGCCTTGGCGGTTTCGTCCACTGCACAGCATGACGGCGCTAGGTCAATAAACCCTTAAATCCTTGGGCGAGCGGCCGAAATTCGACTCAGGCGAGGCCGGCCGCCACTTCGGCTTCGGCCGCTTTGCCCCAGTCGCGCATCGCGGGAAGTTCCATCATGCGGGCCATATAATCCCGAACAGCCGGCG
>Ga0105239_10001054_pt1 | contig 38383 bp, 39 predicted proteins | sample KBSC44metaG_FD_92761 | JGI IMG/M metagenome (GOLD analysis project Ga0105239, IMG submission 92761) | Corn rhizosphere microbial communities from Kellogg Biological Station, Michigan, USA - KBS C4-4 metaG | ecosystem: Host-associated > Plants > Roots > Rhizosphere > Soil | place: Michigan, USA... | reverse complement strand
GGGGGCATGTCGGGTTGTCGGCTGTATCTAGGTCCTCACATCCCATGCCATCATCGTCCCATCCCACCTCACCTTGACAAAGCGGGCCTGGAATTCCAGCTGTACTCCCTTCACCAGATCTGCCCAAGCTTTGACACATTCCAGAAAACCCGTCCCTATTGGTAACTCAAGTCGAAACGCATGGATGCGGCGTCTCCCGCTGACCACCGAGATGATGGAAGCGTGTCTCCATCGCGCTTTGATACCCGCTGCCTCTGGCCGAAGCTGTGGCTGTTGAGTGATTGGGCCTGACCGGTATTGAGGATATCAACTTTCCCCTCTTGGGTAGCTGACTTTCACGAATCATATTCATGAATCTCTATCGTCGCCCAAAACAGCCTTGGGACTTCACACGTAGGTACTGTCTTCACCCTCCTACGCAGGTCCTGGTGCCTGTGTACGTGGATGGTAGACCTGCCCGTACCAAATTCTTTGTGCGCGGATCTGTGCATAATCCTCGCACGGCCATCATATCGCACCACCTCGCGGAATCCTTTTTCTTTATTCGCTCCAGAGTCAAATCGGCGAACCTGATGTCCAAAAGACCGACCGAAGGCTTGAATGATGTGATATAACTATCGTGAAATTTCCTCCTCTCAGGGTGTTGCGATTCCATCTCTACGTCGTGACTTTCAAGTCAAGCAGTAGCCCCTCTTCACCTTCCTCCTCAGGATTTGAACAAAGAGCTTTGAAAGGGACTGCACTCTCTCTGAGACTTGAACTCCCACCTTCTGAATCTCTACCCTGACCATACACAACCGCAGTCATGTCTTCTTCATACGATCTTACATTTGTTTACGTCTTCGGCGCCATCGCCGTCGGCTCCACGATCATCACTTGCCTCCTCAAACTCCTCAGACTTGACATCCAAGCAATCCTCTCAAGGAAACGAGGCATCGTCATCTCGAGCCTCACACGGAGAATCTACGAACGCTGGCTCTACACGCTTTCAGTCTCGGACCCTCTCTCCCCTCCAGTCAGATCGTCATCGTCCTCCTCCCGAGGTTACCTAGAGACCCTACCTCAGCGTACTGGCCCGCGCCCTTCCATGGTCGGTACGAGCAGTCCCAAGCAGACCACTCAGACTGTCGCTGGCACCGAGAAGGATCTCGGCAGCAGACTGCGGGAAGTCATCACGACCATCAACACCACCTACCCCCACTGCACTTACCTCGGGCGTTCAACCTTCGAAGACCGAAACATCACTCTCTTCGCCCGCCATCGTGTCTTCGATAACACCAAGTACTATGGTGAGATCCTCAACGCAGACAAGTTCGATGGCTCCATGTCGACTACCTTACACCCTAGCGATGTCAGGACCGTGATTGAAAAGGGGTGGGGCCAGAGACATCCCCTGTCCAGTCGCCGTGCATCTTGGTTCCTCCGTCTGCTAGGTCAAGACCAAGCTATCCCAACACCTGGCTGTCGCGTCGTCCTGTATGCACCACGGAGTCAAGAGGAGCTGGAGCAGATCGAGCAAGTAATCAAGGCTGCGGTCTGGTGGGTTGGAGGAATCGATTCAAGAGTTGAGCAGGAAAGCTCCTGTTAAGTCAAAGGGAGCTTTTCCCACTCGTACGAAGCCGAAATTCAGGCATAGAACGGTACAGTGTCGTTAGGCTAGTGCGTCCTCACCTGAAATCGATGACTGTGCCCAGAGTCAGCAGTGCGTGGCGGCGGGTTTTACTGTATGATGATGATGCAAAAGAGACCGCTTGGACTGGTGGCTCACCCACCAGGTAAGCATGTATGAATCAAATATGTTTTTCAACCAATTTCACATTATCAAATAACAATATTATTGATTTCCTCTTTCTTTTCGTAAATCATCTCCCTTCGCTTGCTATGGGATCAGTAGTACGTGGCATATTTCGACGTCCCATTCAGCACTTGAACGAAATTCTCTGCTACGATGCGGTCGGCTTGTTCACTATACGATTTCGCGCCCAAGCGATGGGTCAGTGCATATGTTCCAAGAGAAGAATCCCAAACGCAAATCAAGAAGGGTGCGCATCAAGATCGAAATATTCGGCCGGGCACGGCACGCCGCGTCGGGCCAGCGGCGGTCGGTTTGTGTCCACGCCCAGGACCCAGAGAAAGTGGGGGAAGACACGAGCAAGAACGAAGAAGGTGAAACCCGAACATACCTAGGATGCAGTTCATCATACCAAAGAAACGTATCTGGATTCTCGCCGCCCTGGGCCTTGACGCAGGCGGAGCCATTCACGGCACAGTGGTTCTCAAAGCCCCAGACACTCTCGCCGCCCTTCTCGACGCCCGTGCCGTTGAGGTATTTCCCGGGGTCGTCGTAGATGTCGGACACGAGGGAGTAAGTGTCGAACACGGCGAAGCTCGCGCCAGGGTACCTGTCCGCGACGAGCAGCTCGAAGGGCGTCTGGTACTTGAAAATCTCGTTCACGGACGTGGTCGCCTCGTGCATGGTCGCGGCGATCGCGGTGTGGTTCGGCCACTTGTCCGGCCAGTACTGGTTGTCGCCGACGCCGTGCAGCGTGTCGTTCGCGTAGAGTGGCGCCAGGTGCAGGGGCACGGTGTTCATCAGCACGAAGACGCGGCCGCCGGACGCGTAGAGCGCGTCGAACACGGCGAAGACGCACGCCGTGTAGTCTGCGAGCACCCTGCCTGGGATCTGCGAGTTGGTCAGGAACGCCCAGATCCCCAGGTCGTTCGTCCCAATCCAGAGGGAGTAGACGGCTGATGAGGCCGAGAGGGATCCCGGCGGGTACAGTGGGGCGGGCGGCGTGCTGTTGACCTGCGTCGCGGCCGCGTCAGCGAGGAACGCCGGCACTTCGTATTCGAGCACGGAGGGGAACGGCGCGTCGATTGCCTTGAAGAATCTGTGTTTTGATTCGGTTTAAAGATTGCCTCAGAACACAAGTGGCATGGGGCTAATGGCGTGGGAAATCATGGATGAGGGGGGAAAGGAGGTGTAGGGAGGGGGTGGGATTGCGCCCACGCGAGCCCTTACCTGGGCGTGATGTCGTTAGAGCACACCGCTCCTGAGACGGCGTAGTTGTACAGCGTCAGCGCTGGGTTCCACTGACCGCTGCCGCTCGTCTTCCCCGTGTACTGGACGACATAGCGTGGCCAGGTTCTGCCACCACCCGGTGTGGAGAACGACTCGGGCAGCAACGTGCCCGCTGGTGGCGCCGTGCCGTTGTGGTTAATGAACCACCCCAGGCGGCTCTCGTCCGTGTAGCTGTCGCCGAAGGTCAACAGCGACCTGAAGTTGGAGACCGACCAGACCGAGTTTGAGCTCGCTGGTGGGTTGTGGTGGCGGGGGAGAGTGCTGCTTGAGGCTGGCGCGATCAGGCCGGCGAGCGAGAGCGCGAATGCCAGTATGATGCTGGTGTAGTTGTTCTGGCAGATCATTTTGACGAAATGGCATCTTTCAAAGGGGAGACAAGGAGAGGCGGGTCATGAGAAGAACCACGAGTTCATAGATTGGAGACAGTGGGTGCGGCAGGGCTTCTTATTGAACTTGACAAGGTCCCAGTGTGCGGACTTACCTCGTTGCGACTGTAGACTGTAGGACGATCGGCTATTTCTTACCAGTGCCTGTCCAGACATGGACATGGAGCATGACCTTTCAGAGGATGTTGAGCAAGGAACCGAACGAGGGATACTGTACGGCAGTGGTGGGTGGTAAAAAAAAATATTGCAATTGCTGGTGCTGGAAGAGTGTACGGCACCCGTACGGTTGGTTGTTGGAGAAATGACGTGCAACAATATTGCCAACTGCCTCGTAGGTAAAAGCTTGAACTCCCATCCAAAGTTGATAACCATGTTTAGCCTGAAAGGATTCCGGGGTTCCACCAGGTTCCAAGGATGTTGGTGCGGAGAATCCTAGGCTATACAACAGGGGACTTCGTCCTCCACCGCCTCCCTGCCGCAGATCAGCCGATTTCAACCTCTATTCATCCCTTCGACCGCGTGGGCTTCCACAGAATCCATGTCGATCAAGTGCCAGCAGCCTCTCACAGTGCTCAAATGGACACAATACAATCTGTTCTCCTGCGAGTTCACTTTCCTTCCGCCATAGCTTTTGCCTGGGAGGCTGTGATGCGTTGTCCAGTCTTGTCATAGTGCTTCGAAGCTACCATCTGCCACTTTTTCTTATCGTACCCATCGGCAAGAGCCTTCACGTCGTTGCTACTCGCATTGTCATGCTTAGCCTTGCCGCTGGATTGTCCAGTTGACGAAGACGCCGCCTGGGCATCATGCTCCAGTCAGTAACCACACACCCTTGGATTAATTCAGTTTCATGGGCGTCGGGTATCCTAAAACTTACCACGTTGTCCTCCTTCTTCGAGCCATCATCACCTCCAGTCTCGGCATTCTTCTTCGCTTCTGCCTTCTTCCTCAGACCTTCTTCGCGATTCTTTGCATCCCGGGCCTCTCTGTCTGGGTCTTTTTGCTTGTCCTTTTTCTTCGTCGACTGTTGCTGCTGCTCCGGCTTACTCGCCTCTTCCCCTTTTTTGTGCTCGATTTCTTTCCAACGCGCAACTGCTTTGCTCTTATCCTTGAAACCTGTAGCTTCAATGATATCCGACCATGGTCTGGTTGGGTTTTCGGCCTTCAAGCGAAGCATGATTCGATCATCTTCCGTCAAGTCGTTATCTTTCGTGGCTGGACCGCCTCCATTCTTGCCAGATTTTGCCTCCTTGTTGACTTTGGGTCCATGCTTCGATGTATGGATTTTGTTGCAGCAGGTGCACTGTGGTCGTCAGAGGAGTTGTCATCTAACAAGAGGCCGTGGTGACTCACAGGTTTGGCCTTTCGTGGCTTGATGTCGGGAACGCCTCGAAAGGCATCGAAGATGGACATCTTGATTGGTCTCTGCTCTCCGTTCTTCGTGTAAAACAAAGTGAAAGACATGACGATAGAGAAAGCCAGGATAGGTAGAACTGCTAGGTTTTTGGAGAAACGAAGGGATTTTGGCGTTTATCAGCTATCTGGAGAAGTGGCAAACAATGAAATGATGCGAATGATTAAGGCTGTAACGTAGGGCAAGGAGAAAATCTGTGGATTTGATCTTCTGCTGAGAATGGAGTGAAGTATTAAATAGTAGGAGTTGACATCGAGTCATGTTGCCCACTGACTTCGGAAATATCGAGATGTGGTCACATGATTTCATAGGAGCAAATTAGCAGTGAGGGCACACCGGAATTATACAGAACTGAAGTCATGCTATATGGGAGGGGGATGGTGCTCCGTTGGACACCTGGTAGGCATATTGTCGACCATGGTTTGGTGTACCACTCCCGAAATTCGAATTAATACCAACCTGAGCATATCTTTGGTCTTATGGCTTTTACTAAATATATCTTACCTAATACTAGAGTACTCCGGTTGCAGATGGGGGTGTCGAGGATCACTTATAATGTGGTAGTGATGTGGTCAAGGAAGGCACGAAAAGGGGAGATACTACCAGGTGCCTTCCTCAAAGCGAACTTGAGTTTAAAGGGGCAGGATGGCCGAGGAGAAAAGGGGTCGCAAACGCCAAGACATGGGAGTTCAGGGGCACGTGCAAAGAATTTGTGGGCGACGCTGGCAGCCGCCGCGACTGCGGAGAGAATTGGACACTTTTATGTTGGCATTGAACTATTCAGGAATTTCGACAACAACCATATACAGCCATCAGCATTCGCGGGCGGTTTGGTTTCTCTCTTTAACGCTCTCCCAGATCCCCCTTCACGATTCGACATGCGTCTAGGCGCAGCTGCGACTATTGCAGCCCTCACGGGCTGGCTAGGGGTTGGCCTGGCACATAATATTCAACTGAGGGCACATACAAGAGAATGCTTCCATGAAGAGTTACACAAGGATGACAAGATGACCGTCACCTTCCAAGTCGGTGACCGCGAGTTTGGTGGTGCTGCCAATCTGGATATCGATTTTTATGTGAGTAAAGCACAGGGCCTCGGGTTACTGCCACCCAAGACGAAGCCGCCTTTTCCTGACAACGTGATCCAATATCCAGATCACGGACCCTACTGGTTCCTATGAGACACAAATCAACTCGGTGTCCTCGGGCGATTATTCCTTCGAGGCTCGATACGACGGACGATATATGTACTGCTTCAGCAACGAACACTGGTCTGCCAACAGCAAGGAAGTCTCATTCAATGTCCACGGTGTTGTCTACGTTCCTGAATCCGAGGCTCCACAGGATCCTCTGGAGACAGAAAGTACGTTGTTTCACAGTCCTCAATCGGCTCTTAGCTAACAAATCATCGCTGCAGTCCGCCAACTTTCCGAGCTCCTAGCGCAAGTCAAGGACGAGCAAGCATACATTGTCGTCCGAGAAAGAACACACAGAAACACAGCGGAGAGCACCAACGCAAGAGTCAAGTGGTGGTCGATATTCCAGCTCGGAGTCTTGATCGGAGAAGGCGTGTTCCAAGTCTGGTGGCTCAAGCGATTCTTCGAGGTGAATAGTCGTCCCCTTCCTTGAGACCTATTTTTCTTCAGTATATCCATCTTGTACATATCAATTTAAGAGGAAGACTTGAATATTTCTGGCTGATCATCTGTCTGGTTACAGGTCAAGCGAGTTGTATGATATAGATGAGGTTCAATGAGACAAATCACGAATCGAAAGTCATTCGGGCACATGACGTCCCTTCAGCCGTTCCGAAAGGATATCTACTGCGAAAACGAGCTGAGCCTCACATACGGAATTGGTACAATGTGCCACTCATTGCCCACTCATCCCTCGGATCGGATGTTCGTCTGGGCAAGTCCATTAAATTGCTGGAGAGCAAGATCGTCCCCAGGATGAGGGTTCGCACGGGTTCCTCAACTGAGAGGAGGCACATGTAATCGTATTTTGACGAAAGAGGGAAGGGGAAGACCAGGTGTTGTGCAGGTGAACGACGATCAATTGAGTCAAAAAATAATACCAATTAAAACAAAATTCTCGGCCAATTCGACCTGGAATGCATCATGTGTCTTGTGCTGTGCGAGTTACTATTGTCTAGAGTATATACGAGTCGCATCTACAGAGCAGTAATTAGGTCACTCTACAATCCGGACTTGGCCAACACTAATACTACATAAGTAGTCCTGCGCGGATGCCTCTTAACTACAATTAGTTACTGTTTGTCACTGGTAGTGCTTTCTCGTTCTCCTCTGGGGAAGAGTTTCTCCAAGCATCACGGATGAAGAGCTATCCGTGCTCATTACTGCAGCCCTCAGGGCCCTTGACTTTAGGCGGCCAGCTCCAGCCTGTTAGGCAACGTACCACCCCCGCAGAGCAGCGCCTTCACGACTCACGAACATTTGCTCAGGCCTTTTCGGCTGCTCCTACTCGTTCTCGTTGGTACTTCGTATCCGCCTACCATCAATCAGTAGCACTCGAAGGTCCCCTTCCTGACTACTCGTACTCCAGACTAACAACGGGGAGTGGTAAAGGCCTCCCTAGTGGTCCACCCCGCTCCCCATTGGAGAGCACACACTCGGGTTCGGTAAGTAGCCGTGGAGTGGTTCACGGTTGAGCCCATGGCCTGATTCTCACGTTGTCCGACATCGAGAAGGGTGCTCGCGTGCATGCCTCGATTGAGTGGGATTTAGATATACGGAAGAACTCCGTATATTCGTATTCGGCCTATTTTCTAGAAGAACGCCTAAAACGAGCCAACAGAAGCCCACGCAAAGATCTCACCACGTTTCCTCCCTCTGGCCACGTCTCTGCCTGTGGCTGGCGGCTGCATCACCCATGCCTGTCTCCCCATGGCGTAATCAAACAAGCAGGGCAGCGCCACCGGGAAAGCTTCGAAGCGAGATTCATCCGAAGCATGAAACGCTGTCAAGATGGCTCGTAAAACCCCCCGAACGAATGAGCTCCCCCCCTGGCTGGTGCTGCTGGTCATGTGTTGGGGCTCCCTAACGTCGGCAGAAGATTGGAGCGGTAGCCCAAATCTGAATATGGAATAGTTTACGAGCAACTATCGACGAGCATCGACCAGTCCACGAACCCAAAAGACCCCAGTTGCCAGGATCTCCTCCTCCGCTCGCTTTGGAAGCGAAGCGCCGAAGCCTCTTTGTTCTTTGGCTGGCCAGACTCGCCGTCCTTTTTTGATTCGCTTTCGCTTTCAATCTTCTGGTAATCCTACCCAAATACAACACCTGTGCTGCATGTGGGGAAGACCCAGTCATATCCCAGTCAACTTTCTTTTCCGATCTTCACAGTGACAGTTCGATCCTCCACGGACGAGCCTATAACCGACCAGCATGAGACCCTCGACGCCTCATAATTAGGTCTGCTCGGAGTCGAAGGTCAGAGCCGTCTGGGTCCCTAGGTCCAGGGCAAGTCGTACCGTCGTAGCTCCTTCTGCCGATGACCGACGTTTTTGCTTTCGGCACAGACTATTATCTCTGGTGGTCCGAGATGGACGGGACGTAACCACTTGCCACTCTTCTGCCGTCTCTGGCACCTTTCCCCTTGCATCTACTTCGTGTTTCTCATATTCCCTTTGAAACTAAAAACATACCACATATCCCTAGACATATTGCCATTTATTTATATATTTAATCTCAGCCTCATTGTTCTGAAACGCATCAGATCGCGCCACCAGTCGTATTCAGACATCGTGGTGGCGTCGTGCACCGATGCACGTGGTTTTCTCGCATTCATCCTGAGATGAAATTCCCCTGGTCCAAACCGGCAGTGGCCGAAAAGTCGACGTCTTCCTCCGATTCTGGTATCCTTGGGAATACGACGCCGACACCGACACCCGCAGAAGCACATAATGCCACAAAAGATAGCGTAGATCCAGAGAAGGAAGGACACCTTCATGAACATTCGACAGACCCCAGTACATCCCAGGCACCACCTCCTCCAGAACAGTCGACCATAGAGACAGCGACACCAACGAAACCAGAGAACCAGATTCAACCCGACACCGCGTGCACGACGGCCGAAGACGAAAAAAATGCCGACGAGGTTACACGCACAATGTCCACGGCGACACAGTCCACCGAAGGCGAACCGGGCGAAGACGACGAGTCGAAATATATCACCGGGGCACCACTGTACCTGCTGACCTTTGGTCTGACGCTATCGACCTTTGTCGTCGCGCTCGACAACACCATCATCGCCACTGCGATCCCGAGGATCACGACGGTATTCAACTCCCTTGAAGATGTCGGCTGGTATGGTTCGTCGTACCTATTGACAACGACTTCACTACAGCCGTCGTTCGGCAAGGTTTATACTTATTTTAATGTGAAATGGACGTATATCTCGGCCATCCTCATCTTTGAGCTTGGTTCCGTGCTGTGCGGTGCCGCAGTGAACTCTGAGATGTTGATCGTGGGGAGAGCTGTTGCTGGAGCTGGAGCTGCGGCCCTGTTCTCTGGCGGAATGACCATCGTCGCCTACTCCGTGCCCTTACGCAAGAGGCCCATCTATATCGGACTTTTGTCTAGTATGTTTGGCATTGCGTCTGTGGTAGGGCCGATTCTGGGCGGAGCTTTTACCGATCGTAAGTGGATGTCCTTTCCATCTCACATCAGCACCGCTGGTTTGAGTCTTCCGGGACTTTTAACGGACTGATATCTTTCTTTCTAGGCGTGTCATGGCGCTGGTGCTTCTATATCAATCTTCCCATTGGAGCCATCGCCATCGCGGCCGTGTTCTTCTTCTTCCAGAATCCGGTGCGAAAACACAGCAACTTGACCCTCAAACAGAAAATCGGCCAGATCGACCTCCTGGGTGCCTTCTTCTTGATCTGTGCCATTGTTTGCCTGCTGCTCGCTCTCCAATGGGGTGGAACGACCTACCCGTGGTCCAACTCCAAGGTGTGGGGCTGTATTCTCGGCTTCGGGCTGCTGATATCCACCTTCACGGGAATCCAGCTCTGGAAAGGTGACACGGCGACCCTCCCTCCACGCATCATGTTGAGACAGCGAACGGTCTTCGTCTGCGCTTTCTTCTCCGCCTTCCTGGCCATGGCCCTGTACACACACATTTTCTACCTCCCATTTTACTTCCAGGCCGTCAAGGGAACCACGGCAGAAGAATCCGGCATACGGACCATCCCGTACCTGGTCAGCATCACCCTGGCATCGATCATGGTCGGCGCCAGCGTCACAATCTTTGGGCCCTACGTGCCCTTCACCTGGGTCGGATCCGCCGTGTTCGCCGTCGGCTCCGGCTTACTGTACACGCTGAAAGTCGACTCGTCGACCGCAACGTGGATCGGCTACCAGATCCTGGCGGGCTTCGGCGCGGGCGCGTGCGTGCAGATCCCCTTTATCGCGGTGCAAGTCGTGCTGAGCAAGAAGGACATGCCAATCGGCAACGCGGTCGCCATCTTCTTCAACTCGCTCGGCGGCGCCATCTCCATCTCCATCGCCCAGAACATCTTCTCCAACACCCTCGTCAAGCAGATCCCCTTGCACACCACCGGCGTCGATCCGTGGACCATCGTTCGCGCCGGCGCCACACATGTCAGGGAGGTCACGCCGCCCGCCCAGCTGGCCGGCGTGCTCACCTCGTACAATCTGGCCGTCACGACGGCGTTCATCCTCGCGATCGCCTGCTCGGGCCTGGCGTTCCTGCTTTCTCTGGGGTTCGAGTGGAAGAGTGTGAAAGGGAAGAAACTCGATATGGGCGGTGGTGGTGCGTAGGGGGGAGGAGGAGGGTGGAGTTTTATATATATAGAAAGAGGAAGTAGAAAGAATAAAACGCACAGGTGTGTGCGTACTATTTAGGCTTTGAAACAATCTAAACAATATTTACAACACCTCGGGCTGATCGTGGCTCCTCCTACCTCAAATCTTCGTCGTACCAAAAGCTCATAAAGTCGAACTGTTGGACGCTTTCGAGCAGGCGGGTCTGTAAGGCAGTGGAATGTTAGCAAGGAGTCATCAAAACGACGGATCCACACAGTGAAGGGGGCCAACCTAGGGGGACAACTTACGACACCAGGAGATATGACCTTCGGACACCCCCAAGCCCACGCTTGCGAAGGGAAGGTCAACTGGTCCTCCCGTTGGGTCCGCTGCTTACCACCAACCTCCTCCTCCCACTCCCCCTCCTCCTCCGCAGATGAACAGCAGCGTCGGAAGCACACGGTGTAGAACTGCGCCGTGGCATCGAGCTCCACATGCAGTACCAGCACGCGATTCTGCTCCGGCACGTCGGAGCAAACGACGGGGCGTCTGAGCCCACGCTCCTCGACGCGCACGATCCGCATGGCAATGTCCGCGAGCAAGTGTCCATCGGCACCGCACCGCCTGAGCGCCGCGATCGCGCGCCGTCGGTAGTCGACGCCGCGGTATTTCGTGGCCACGAAGAACAGCGGCGCGAGGAGCTTCGCGGTCGTTGTCGTCGTCGTCATCAGGATCCCGCAGCTGACCATCACCAGCTCGATGTTGGTCGCGTAGCCGTCGTACGCCATCTCGTGGTGCTCGAATGGCGCGCACCGCGAGATGATCTCCAGGCACAGGTGGTAGATCCGTAGGAGGTTCAGGTCGCTGAATGTCTTGGGCGCGGGTTTTGGGGACAGGCTCCTCTCGAGCGCGCTGTAGCGTGCGTACCAGTTGTTGAGTTGTGGAGTGAGGGTCGCGACGGCGCGGAATTTGGTTCGTGGTGGCGGACCGGGGAGGCGGGTTCCCGTGCATGTCGACGCGATGGTTTGTAGGGACAGCGCGCATTCGTCGATGTTGGCGAATGCGAGAACACAGCACTCGAAGCTATGCGATAGGTGTTGTTGGATGTTGTTGGTTTCGGACAGATCATTGTTGGTCACGTAGGTGGGGAGTCTGTTGTGTGCCGGGACGAGATGTTTGTGGAACTCGCTGGTTTGCAGCTCCAGCTTCGAGAAGATGTGGCTGATTTCCTCGATCGTGCTGTTCTGCCTCTGCCTCTGGCTCGTCGCGAGAGAGTAGTGCGCCGTGATGATCTTCCTGCCGGCAATCAAATGCTGGATCGCGGGGAAGTGGTTCTGCTGGAGCTCTTCGCAGAGCATGAGCAGCAGGCACGCGATCAGAACCGTCGCGGCGTCTGGACTTCTGGCTTGGCTGATCAGGCGGAGCGCCTTGCCGTAGTGCGATTGAAATGAGGTGCCCCGATCCTGGTCATGAAGTAAGGAAGGCTGGCGAATTTTCATGTCCAGCTGGGCGGCCGCGATCACGAGATGCTTGATGCTCTCTTCGGTCTCGCACGCTTGAAGGACCAGCCGACTCCAGAAGGATGCACTCCCGTAATTGACCAGTGTCGGGGCACAAACCTCGTGGAAATAGCGGCATGCATCCACGGCCTGTTGGTCGGGTTCGACTCGCACACCTCCATGCAGGACTACCAGATATGCGACGGGCGGTAGTCGCCTGGGCGGCGGATAGCCATCACAGTGTCGACCCGTGCGAGTACAGCGTTCGCAGGATGGCTTGGCTTCGTCGCATTTGACCCGTCTGATTCTGTGATCGTACTGATTATCAGGCTGCTTGATAATATCTGGGAGCCACGGACGGTCTCAACCCTTACCTGCAGGTCATACAACCAGTGCGTCGTCTGCGCTTGGGTCTGGAACTGTCATCCACGTCTGCTGGACGCTGAATTCCTTCCATCGCCGCGGGGAATGCCTTGAAGCATTACACAAAGGATATATCTACTTCTTCCTGTCTCGATGCTCCTGTGATTTCAAGCTGCTGATCTGGAGTATCTGAATGTCAATATAGGGCAAGTATGTTCTCCGGAGATGAAGCCTAACTCCGCAAGCGAGCCTTCCCATGATTGGTCTGATCGCCTGCTAGTGACTAGCTGCATATCAATGGAGGTCGACCCAAAGAGAGCCTTGCAGAGTGGACAAGGCCATGGGCCTAACAAGCTTTGATGGGATAACATACCCTGGCAGGATTGAGGAGATGGGGGGCCAAGGTACCAATTCGTCATTCCGAGCCTTCCTTACACTGGTCAAGGCATCTCATCGACGGCAGGCGAAATATGACGGAATTCCCGCCTCGAGAAACACGGACCGTGGTGCGGGATGCACAATCCGTGATTTCAGGCTCACCGTTTAAACCAAGTGGCGAACCTTGGAGCTAGCTATTGGAACGGGTTGGGAGAGAAGCGTCCGCGATAGCCGTTGCCGTCTCATACCTATCTCTCAATTGAATGGGTAGAGTTCCAAACATACCATTGGGGTTCTCGTCTCTACCGAATACTCCGCAGGCGACAGCGGGATAGCAGTACTATATCTATCGCGGCTATCGGCTTCTGTCTTTTTGCTTTGACACGGTGCTCGGAATTCGGGGCTGAGGCTTGAATTGGTTGGGGCTTGGCATATTACGGTGACGCACATTGGCATTCTGTCATTCTGCCATGTGAGATATCAAATACTTCCCACGAAATCCATTCCATCCAAATGCCATTTCTCAACTGAAAGAGAGTGCATCCAAAGCTTGATTTTCACTTGTGACGCAATGTCAATAACAACTCAAAGGTATTTTCATGTTCCTCGTGTTGCATTGGGGTCACAAGGCCAGTTAACTCTTTGACCGCTCCGCTGTTAACCGTCTCGCCGTCTCCGTGGTGCCGGGTTTCGATAGAAAAATCCTGGGAAAGTTAGCACCTTAGTGCGTCGGATAAAATTGGGGCCCATCCCCTTTCGATCAAGACTCAAGAATCAAATTACAACATCTATCGCCGGCCCTTATGTACTTCGTATTCTGCTGTTGAGCTTGTGGGTGAGTCAAGTTTCGAACGTCTTCCCTACATATCACCCCCTTTCCACTATCTTTATCTTGCGCATCAATATCAACAAGATGGGGTCGATGGCGCCTTCATTATTTTCTTCGCTACCCGAGGTCGCCAAAGATGAGGTCTTCAGTTTGATGGCGAGTTACCAAACGGATCCCGACCCAAGTAAAGTGAATCTCGGACCAGGGATATATCGCTGTGACGAGGGAAAGTCTTGGCCACTGAAGGTCGTGAGTCAAGTGGAAAAGAGCTTATACGAGCTGCAAGATCTGGGTCGACATGACTACTTAGCTATCGAGGGGGACCCACGATTTTTACGCGTGGCTCGCGACCTCGTTTTCTCTTCGGCCTTCGACTCCGCACAGGAACTCCAGCAATCAACTGATTCTCGGATCGTTTCCGTACAGTCAATCTCAGGTACGGGCGCCAATCATATCGGTGCTCGTTTTCTTGCTGAGAACCTACGGCCACGTCGTGTATGGTTGTCTGATCCGACTTGGGCCAACCACCATGCGATATGGGAATCCGTAGGTGTAGATGTCCATACATACCCTTATTACGACAAGGACCGCCGAGCACTGAACTTCGACGCCATGATGACCACCCTGGAACGGGAAGCTCGGTCGGAGGACGTGATTGTTCTCCACGCTTGCGCGCACAATCCCACCGGCATCGATCCATCACGAGAACAATGGGTCGTCATTGCCGAATTATGTCAACGGAAGCAGCTGTTTCCCTTCTTCGACAGCGCTTATCAGGGTTTCGCATCTGGAAGTCCCACGCAGGATGCATGGGCTCTGTGTCACTTTTATAATCTACAGCCGCGCATGGAGATGTGTGTTGCTCAGTCATTCTCAAAGAACTTTGGCCTCTACGGCCAAAGAGCCGGAGCCTTCCATCTCGTGATGAACGATCCTTGCCCTAACGCTAAAGACCGAGTTCTTTCCACTTTATCACAGATCATCCGATCCGAGTACTCGGTTTCACCAAGATATGGGTCTACCATCATCAGAACGATCCTTGAAGATCCAACGCTGTCGAAAGGATGGTTAGCCGACTTGGCGATTATCAGTGGTCGAATAAAATCAATGCGAATTGCGCTCTATGACGAGCTCTGCCGCCTTCACACTCCCGGCTCATGGGTACATGTCGTGGACCAGGTACGTCACGCCAAAAATATCAATTTCGTGGATGAAGCGTTTCTAACAACCCGGTCAGATTGGCATGTTCTCTTATACGGGCCTCACTCCCTCCGAAGTGGACATACTTCGGGAACAATATCACATTTACATGCTATCTTCTGGACGGGTTTCAATCACTGGGTGTAAGTTGGCATTTTCACGGACGGTTGAGAAATACCACTGACAGTTTGCAGTAACCTCCAAAAACGTCCGATATGTTGCTGCTGCTATTCATGCGGTGCGAACCAATCAAAGCTACAGCTAGCTTGAACTGCGATAACAACGACCCAGTATCGTCAGTGGGTTCCTCTTCAAGGGTTTCCTCACGAAGCTTCGAGCAAGATCGAGCACGGATGAGCCTCCTAACACGCTTCTGGTCACTTGACCTATTTCCTTTCACAGATGAACGCTCAATGAGATACGACTTTTACGATTTGGAAAATGACCAGCTCGTTGAGGCAACCGAGCATAATTTAGGGGGAACAAAAGGGGAAGGAGAAGCCTGTTAGACCGTTGAGCAAGTTTCGATACGGCCACTATGTAAGCGGACCACGAAGTTATCGTGATGCTTGACAGCGGCTCCTAGGGGAAAGGTTGAAACTAGTAGGGACTTTCTAAATGGCGGGTTTGGCCGTACCTGAATAGATAGGTATGCTATGGAAAATAGGCAGAGCAAAATGCTCCAAAAAGGACCGAGGTGACCCTAGTCCTTAATGAAACCTCATCTCTACATTGAGTACTGAACCTAGATCACTGTTAACCGTGTCTGTATGAAACCGCTGCTGCAGTAATACTTCTAAAGCGGTGACCGTGCGATAAATATTTTAGTTTTAATGAGGGGGAGGTTTATCCTGCATAGACTATTTACCCTAAACGTTAAGTAGAACTCTTATCTCATCCCGCAAAAAGAATATTTCGGCAAAAGAAAAAAAGAAGAAAATTCGACACCAACAGGACTTGAACCTGTGCCTCCGAAGAGATGTGATACCCGTCTCTCACTGTTTTTAGGAGTGAAATTCTAGTCACACGCTGTGAATTTGTTAGTCTTGGACTGATTAAGAACGGTGCAGAAGCAGCTTACCCTTAACCACTCGGCCATAGTGTCTTTTAAGTCGTTGTTAACTTGTATCGGAAAAACTGGAAAAAAAAATAAGAATTGGAGAGCGAGGGGCGATTCCCGGGAATCGCCCAGCCAAGCCGGCTAAGGATGTAGAGAGAGAAAATTCATATTGATGACTAAGGAGAACTCCCCAGTCGGCTATAAAGAGTAGAAATGCGCCTTAAACTATCCTGTACTATTGTTTATCGCCGCCGTTGAGGGAGAAACTTGAATCGTGAGTGATTAATTAGGTCACTTCCGAGGTAAGGATCTCCTATGTACTCTATATTTCCTACCTAGTTTAACTCACACGTACTGTAAAACCCTTAGCTATCTCTCTATTTATTATAGCAGTCCCTTCGTCTCCTAAGCCCTATTTTCCTCTAAATCCTTCCGCCTTTCTTTTAACGTCGCGCATTATTCCGAGAGTTAAATAGTGCTTTCCAATCGGCGGTGCCGAACTATTTGTATTTGCATTTGTTTCCATGAGTATCAATCGAGGAGGGGCCCATTTGGACGCCCAGAGTGACCTATCAGGATTGGTTGATTGACCTCTTGGCTTAATGGATGATTGAACTGGCTCGATTGCTAGAGGTACTGGCACTGGCGCCCATCGAGACAACTGAGGGGAAGTTCTAGGCTCAGTGCGGGTGGTTTGTATGAGATGTTTTTTACGGTGAGTGAACTTTTTGGTGTGGACATGTTCTTGGCCAAGCCGGCCAGATGAGCGTGCGAGGCGGTTCCATTGACACGTCTGATGAAAATAACTTAGCTCGTAATGAATGGGTTTCAAGATATCTATGACGGTTGAATCGACTAGTGGTCCTTCCGACAGATGGAGAGAGTCCTTGAGGTGGGCGATGAGGACTTTACGCACCGCATCAGCCGTGTAGCGCTGTGGCACCTTGAGTAAGTCCTTGAGTAAATGGCTTCCTAGGCATTTAGATAGTAATACTTTACTACAATACTCTATTGTACCTGTAACCAGTGGCGATACTTATCAACAAGAGTAAGATAGGGTCGGCCGCAACACGTTTAGAACACAGTAGTATAGAATTTCGTGTCGTACCTGCTAGTGAATGCCGTATGCATTTGGCTACCTATCTAGGCAGGAAGCTTGGTACTATTGCAGTAGTTAGACACCCACGATTCCAGTAAATGCCCCCACATCCAGATGGCCAGCGAAAACGAGGCACCCTTGACCAATTGAACCTTGAAGAGAGGTAATGGCGGGAGGATTGTTGAATAAGCAATCGGCCTGCGTAGGCCATAGGGAGAAGATATATACCCTACTACGCAGTAATCAATTCCCTCTTACGTCCAACTGCGTTGAATGCGCAGGTCTGTGTGGCCGAACCATGAACTCCGAAAACTACAGTTCCGAGTCAACGAGCCAGCATATCCTTTGGAACGACCAAACAAAGAACCCCAAAGGACATTCGAAATGCAGGCATCCCACATCGCGGACACAATACGTCCGAAAATGGACCAAGGGAATCGCCAATATGATCCAACACAACAACACTCGAGCCGCCAGTCACCAGTCTCAGCACAATTCAAGTTGGGAGCCAAGCCACAGATTCGCTCGACGAGCGGTCAAGCAACACAATGTGGCACCAGCGCAAGCAAGCAAACAACACAGGCAATCGGGTCGTTTGGGGATAAACACACCGGCAGAGACGAAGCCAGCCTATAAATTCCGTCCACGGAGGAGACATACACAGTACTTCTTCCCTGGACAACAGCTCAGTGCGACTTCAACCAGGGAACCGAGAGCAACACAGCTACTACGTGGGAATTTCTTCAACCCGCCTTGCCTGGGCATTCTTCACCAGACTCGCAAACACATAGGTCTAGAGTCGGACAGGGCGTCGCTCGACTCATCCTCCTTCAGCACACGGCCTCATCTGCCTGCTCGAAACCCCATTCAACGGCACACGCACCGCTCTCGTGGAAATCGAGGAGACAAACGGACCTGCGTTCAAGGCTTTCTCAACCCGACAAACAACAAGGCATCATGCCTCGTGAAATATGGCTGATGGACCAGGACGGCAGGGGCAATTACGACCGCTACGTCTTGATGAGAGTGGATGGAAGATTCCGCGTGACCGATCGCCATGGACGTACACGAAACATCATGTTCCTAGAGGATGACAGATCTGAGGATGAATTCGACTACCCCGATGATCGAAGGTAATGCCGCCCTGCCGAGTGATCCCGCCGATGGAATGAATGAATGAATGAATGAATGACCGTGCAGCTAACAAAAGAGAAAAGGGGTGGAGATCACGATCAGACCAGGCCGATAACCATCCAGATTTTCGGGTACCAGCCTTCGTGCTGTTGCGAGGGGGGGAGACGATGCGGTAACTACAGACGCCGTCATTGAGCATGATATGATGATATCCCTATCCAACGGCCCACGGTGGCCCTTCAGATTGTTGGCGACAAAACCACCTTGCTCTCCGCAGAGTCCACATTTTCATACCCGCTATCCCCTCGGTTTTGAGACAGCATTCAAGAGTAGAGTTCAGGATTGTTGTATGCCGCGGTCCAGCTGTCGTGCATTAAGCCTAGATAGCGTGTGAATTTTATACTGTGGGCGCCGGCTTCTTTTCAATGCCTCAGCCATTTGCTTGGAAGCACGTGCGGGTATAATTTCATGCAATCGTCGTGGTGGACCCTGTTTTTGTTATCAGCCCTGGTGACGAGTCGTCCTCTCAAGATTGACTTACCATTATGGGAGATGTTTGATCTGATTGGCGTGAAGCTGATCTCCTCCGCCACAGATTGGCGCGAGACTAAGTAGCGAATCTGTGAGGAGCATGCAAGGCGAGTTCCCATGTTCCGTAGCCTCCCATGCTGAAATCGGACACGTGAATGCGGTTGGGATCGGCGTAGTATCGATCAACAATTTCCATCCAAGAGCGCCGACAAAATCGGTGCATTCCAGCCGTATCCCCACGCCATGTTTGGCGATGGCGTGATAGTGATGAAGTTCTCAGCTACCAGTGTACAGACCTCTGCCGGGACAGGCTCAACTGACTTGTCGCCTTGTTTTGTCTGCCGGCCCGGCCTCGATCTTGGGGCCTGCGGGATTGTTATTCTTGGTATTACCGTGTTTGACGGGTCCGACTTGAGCTTCTCGTAGCAAAGAGTGACTTTAGGTATGCCACGCCTGATAGATGCAAAGGATTCATTCTTACCACGCTGAGATTCGCCCGCTCCATGAAGAAGGAGGATGATCGGCCATTTCTTTTCCTGGGCTTTGTTGTCGCAAGTAGGTGGCAGAGATACAAAAAGCTCATTTGAAGCCCTTTGATTATAAAAATCGAATCGAATGCTCTCGGCCTTCGAATATGGATGTCCTGGATCCTTTGGGACACTTGTTTTGGCAGAGCTAGGCACCACGATATCGGGAACGCCCTTAGGGCACACGGCGGGCCGTGTGGAACTCGTGAAGAGCATTCGGGTTCGTTGAAGGGGCATCTCGAACAATATGGCCACTCCCAGTCGCCATATCGACGTGCTTTGGCTGATTGGTGGGAAAGGAGATCGAAGACGTTCAAGCTGAGGCTCATGCAATGATATGCCCACCTGGAAACCCCCAGCAACCGCCGATGCCGTGGATAGAGGAAAGATATTCCAGGAGAAACGCTTCGTGGCAGCAATATCCACATCAAAATCTTACCGTATTCATACCTTGTATAATTTTCTACGGCGGCTTCAAGATCAGGGTGGACACGGACGAGATGTCAGATATATTTTGAGATAGGCTAACCACAAGCTGATATGCTGCGCTTGGAAGCTTGTTCGGGACAAATCACTGCTTGTAGTCACAGCTCATTATAGCAATTCGCTCAGTCAGGGACGATGTTCCAGTTCGTAGATATGATTATTGAGGTGGGAGAGGTCATCAAAACGAGGGAGGGCCTGGCTGATAGAATTCGATCTCAAGTGAAGCGGCTTCAAGCAGGCTCTGGGGAAGGACCGAGGTGCCGATGGTGCCTAACCAAGATAGGCTGCGATGATTATCGGCGCCCTCGATTATTACGTCGTTTCAACAATTGCCCCGTGCCCATCCAAACCACCAATTTCTGACCTCAAGCAGGGCTTGAGGTTTCAACCCAGTCCAGCCCTCGAGTGGCCCTGACAATGATTCCACAGAGATGGGGAATTCTCAGAGCTCGCATAAGATCTCTGCACAAGACAGGTAGAGCGGCACCTCATTCCCCGCCAGCACCCCTCCCTCTTCGCCCTCAATTCTAACCTGTATTCCCCGACGATCAGGGCGATCCTTGACATGAAAAACCAGCGGGACAAGCTGCGCCAGTATCAGAAACGCATCACAGTAATCACCACCCGCGAAACCGAGATTGCACGCGAATGCCTCGCGAAAGGTGACAAGGCCAAGGCCCTCCTCGCGCTGCGCCGGAAAAAGTACCAGGAGTCGCTCCTGACCAAGACGGACTCCCAGTTGGAGCAGTTGGAGAAGTTGACGAGCAGCGTTGAATTTGCGCTGGTGCAGAAGGACGTGGTTTTTGGTCTTCAGCAAGGCACACAGGTTCTGAACATGATACACAAGGAAATGGGCGGGCTCGAAGGCGTCGAAAAGATGATGGCCGATACGGAGGAAGCGAGAAGATATCAAGAGGAGATCAGTGAGGCTCTAGCGGGCCAGATGTCGAATGAGGACGAGGACGAAGTGGAGGACGAGCTTGAGGCTATGGAGAGGGAGATGACTGGTGTCAGCGCCCTCCCCGACGCTCCAAACAAGACGATTGTGGGGGAGGGCATCCTGCCTGAAGTTCCAAGGACGGAGCTTGAAATAGAGCAGGAGAAGATACAGAAACAGAAAGAACGGGCGAGGCAGAGAAGGGTGGCGTTGGAGGCTTGATAATTCCAGTTTTCTGTCTAGATTTGATGGTCTGATGTTAGGCTTCGCCGCTTCTTCCAGCCTAAGCAATCAATCTGCGAATGAATACCCATAAACTTACACACTAAACACGCTTCTTACTCACTGTCCTGGTGTAGAGTGTCCCACATTTGTCAGGCCTTGGATGACCTTGTGATCCTTCGGATTGGCGGCCGCTTCATACAGCACGCTGACCGGTTCGCGATTCAACGCCATAAAATCCCCTTTGAAGCCTAAATAGCTGACTCTCGTCACATCTTCACTTCCTCCAGAATGGTTGTCTTCAAAGAAAAGATTGATGGATGTCGTCCCATTCCAGAGAGCGCGGTTCAGACTGATATCCGCCACATCATTGCTCCGGGGTAGAGTAACGACCTGAGTAGGCTTGAGGTCGATTGCGGTACTGAAATCCATGTCGTCCCTGTTCCGAAATAGCTTGAGGGTCTGAGGCGCCGAATCGGAGTCTGAGGTGCGAATGAGGATGGAATATAATCTGCAGGATCCCGCGAAAGGGACGTGCATCAAAATCTGCTCGTCTGCATCGCTTTCGAGTACTGGCAGGTCATTCAGCCGTTCGTCCCATGTCTTCTGAACTATCCCCGCGCCGGATCGTGACTCAGCCTCGTTGAGTGTGATGATACTTTCGAAATCGATTTGTTTGTACAGGTTTGACTGAAGGGCAGGCTCCAAGTCATGAGAGTGATCATGATGATCTCCATGCCCGTGCCCATGGTCGTCGTGAGAGTGGTCGTGAGAGTGAGCATGGGAATGAGAAGCCATCTTCTGACTTCTAAGGTTAAATATACTCCTATTGTTCAACCGATGGGTGTTGGCGCACTTCTGGATCCCGAAGTTTGCCTCAAATTCATGGCATGCTGCTCTTTCCAAGGTTGCTCAAGAAAGAATCTGTAAGGATGCTCTGAGACTGAGGACCCGGATGGCGTATGGCGTGGTCTTCGGGGAGATGAATAACGAAGGCGAACTTTGAAGCGTCTTAGGTGGGGTTACATGTGGTAAATGTGTATTTGAAACTATTCCGCATTGCTCCTGCCGCTTTAAATAACCAACCTTTCACTTGACTGCTTCCACGTTCGTCCCGTTTTGGACATCATCGACCCGGGTACCCTGCTACACCTTGAATATGCTAGCTAATTGAGTCATTGGCAGGGAGTGATTGGCTACTTGTTGTGATATCACGTAGATTTGATATCCCGGGCGTATTTGAAAGGGGGCTGTATGGTGACCGTGGAAACTCCCCTCCTCAATTCTAGGCCATGGGTGTAAGATGGAAGATCGAAATCACGCAGAACGCTTGTCATTATATCATCAGGGCTCTATTTGAGTTATACCTGTGGCTAGAGCGAGGAGTCGTACAATGCGAAACTCCTTCGAGAATGTTGAAACCATGGCTGCAGGTATCTAGATATCAAGCCTGGGTACTCTCCTTAGTACTCCGTACCTCATGTACACATGGACTTGGCCGATCATGATGTCTCTTGCCCCTCCCCCCGCTGCTGCTCAAAGACAGCGCGCTCCCGATATACACCTTTCCGGAAGGTCTGTTTCAGGGCAGTCACTGCGTCTCGGTCCCATGGCAGAGACGATTGAATTGCACCGATACCGCACATGTCATTCTTGCGGTCGATGAACCAGGCGAGAGTCAGCCCTCCACCCCAACTCAATGTACCTTCACCGTACCAGCCTTTGGAATCCTCGAGTGTTAGCAGCCCGCCTAGACCGTGGCCCACCTTTACATCAGGATCGGTCCCCAGTCGGAAGAAATCACCTCCAGGGCGGGCGAGTGCAGCTTGATGGCCCGCCGTGGCGTTGACGCTGAGGTGATGCTTGAACATATCTTCAACAGTAGCCGGCTTAAGCATTTTGCCATCATTTGACAACAGCGAATGTAGCACTTTGATGTACTCGGAACCTGGCATGTACAGGCCATGGCCACCAAAATCTCCACGGTTGCGCTTATTCATGTCACCGTTGCTGCCAGCCACAGCCAGGCCAAGGCCCTCCGGGTCTCCCGGATTCAGATCAACCATGCGTGCGCGCAGGTCCTCTCGCGTGATTGGCCAGAACTGGGCATCGGTGATGCCTAGAGGGCCGCAGATGCGTTTCTGCATATGTTCGCTCAGTGTGCCCCCGGTGACTCTCTCTATGATCTTCCCAGTCCAGTCGAGTCCAGTTCCATACATCCAACTCTCACCGGGTTGGAAACCAAGCGGGTACTTGAATGCCTCCTCCACCCCTCGAGTTGTATTCTCTTGCAGTTGGTTAAACTTTTCGCTCCACTTCCCTAAGAGCGGGCTCATGAAGTCGTAGGTCAGGCCAGAGCTGTGCGTGAGCAGCATCTCGAGGGTAATTGTGCGTATGGCTGGCTCGAGCAAGGGCGTCTCACCATCCTCGGACCACCCAGTCATCACGTGCTTGGAGGCAAGATCAGGAGCGATGGAAGATACATCGCCCGTGAGGTTCAGCAAACCATCTTCGACGCATTGCAAAGCTGCGATCGTGGTGATAAGTTTTGTAGCGGAAGCGAGGAACAAGACGTCATCAAGCTGCTGGGGCTGCTTCTCTCCAGACAAAAGGGTCCGCTGGCCAAGTGCTTTGTTGTAGACGAAGCGACCCTCAGCATCGGTAGCGCAGATGACAGCGCCGTCGATCTTGCCGGCATCAATGGCCGCCTGGAAGGTAGTTTCGATGTCGTCGCCCATCTTGGTGATGGATGTCTCATCAACCTTGAATCGAACGCAGGTCGCTGGTAGGTACTAACTTCTCAACCTCTGGAATCCTGTCTTCGCCCTGGATATTGGAATCGAGGATGGTTGATGGAAACTGATAGGATGGTTAGTGGACGACAAGTTTAACTGCCGCCTCAGGAGCATGCTGCATCGTCATTAACAAAGGAAGAACAACTCTCCAACCTGTGAGTGCTGATGTCGGACGCCTGAGTTTATGAAGGCGGCCTAAACCCTAACCGATTTCGAGACCCATCACCGTCACAGACGCACACACCAGGTATAAATCAATATGCTCGAGGTACTCCGAAGCACCGAGTATTGTGTGCACCTTAACAGGGGAAAAGGTTCAACGTCTGAGATATTTGTTTGGGTCCTGGGATGGTGATAAAAGGTCAGCCTTGCGTCGAAATGCGGGGGAGTGCAAGGCACCATCACAAAACAAGTCAAACCCCGCGAGGCTACCCATTGAATGAGAGGGCTTTGGCAAACTATCCAACAACGCTGATTATAAATTATCAGTTCCTTCAATGCCACCGGGAAGCGACATTTTCTACAGTGTTCCGTACTTCCAGCCATCATCCTGATTTAGCTGCGCAGTGCACCTCCCATGCATGATATCCCGGATGCCCAAACCACGCCAAGGTGCCAATGCCAAAATTTTGTGCACCATCCGAGCAGGCGACAGGGTCCACTTCAACAGTTCCTCTGAGAATATTTTTTGCCGGCCCGGTCTGCCCAGACTCGAACTATGGAGCTGATGCTCCCACCAGCTTGAAAGAAGAGGATTCATTTGACCAACAGTTGATACCAGACGCGGCCTTGAGACGTTCATCTAAAGGATCGGCTGGCCTGACTTGGTAAGAGCGAGGTAAACGGTTTCCTATCTCAGTCATATATGACCATTGCACACTGGTCCAGGCATTGTTGATTCATTTTCAGATGTCATTTGGACTTTCCATTGGGGCATGTCGGTGAGTCTTGGCCGAAATTCAGCCCGGAATAAAATCCAGAATCTCGAAGGCAAATCTGCAAACTCAAATGAATAATTGACATATAATGGAGAGTCGTGACAGCCTGGAAGTGGAAAGCCTTTGGTCGCTAAATATTGACTTGAGCGATATTCAGTAGGTAGGCACCTTGTCTCGAGCGCAGCAACGTGGACGTTTGGAGTATAGTAAGGTGAGCGATATCGGCATTTGAGCGGGCATTGGCGCGCTCTATTAATACAACAAATTCAATACCTGGTACAGACATACTTCCCAGGGGTTACTCCGTGCTGAGTACCCGTACATTATACTTCCGTGGACCCAACGTCGCCAAGCTGTAGAATCAGCTGCTACCGAACTGATCACATCTTGGCCGCCATCCACCATGTCCTCTAGAGTCTCCTGTACCTCGCCCCATCCAATACATTCACTTGAATCGGCAATTGCTCCGCTGAACTACACCCAAACAGATTGATAAGATTGACTTTGGATTGATCCAGGCGCTTGAACTCGTTTATGGCCGAAAAATTTTCATCTGATAATGATAATCTAGGATCTGATAAACCGATGCTGTCCCTCTCCACGTGGACGATGGAGGGACGATCACCTACCACACCTCCCCTTGTGGTGCTCTCAGACGTATTATATTCGTGGTTTCCCCTCTTTTCATATCTGAATGACTGGTTTGAGCTCATAAATCACCTTGGAGATTCATCATGGGTAAAGACGGTGGTTCTGCGCTTGAGAAGAAGTTGATATGGAAGCTGGGTAAGCATATTTATCTTAAATCGGTTGCCATTTTACTAATTTGAGATAGATGTCTTCATCGTTGTAGGTAGACAAACTGGACTAGGAAGGGCCGTACTGAAACCGTCAGGCCTATTGCTGTTTATGTTACTTTGTGAACTATCTTGGTAAGTTTCCATTGATCGATCGTCTCGGTCAGTTTTATTGATACGCTCAGATCGAAATGCTCTCGCAAATGCATACGTGAGTCCGCCATAGTCAGAGGTGTAACGTCCCTACTAAAGCTCTTAAAGGTGGCAGGTATGAAAGAAAGCCTCGGTCTGAAGGGGAATGACTATAGCTTACTGCTCTCCATCTTCGGGGCTGGGTAAGGCTTTTCCAATATCCCTGATGCCTGAGACTCACCTCGAAATCAGTATGCTCATTGGCCAAATTCCGCATGCTCTCATCCTTCAGAAAGTGCAACCGCGGATCTGGATTCCCACAACCGTTATTGTCTGGTCTGGTCTCACCATGGCTTGTGCTGGAACGCACAATTTTGCGCAGATTGCCGCCGTCCGTTTTCTGCAAGGATTCTTCGAAGCAAGTCTTTACAGTGGGACCATGTTTATCATTGGATCGTGGTAGTACGTCCCATACCCACTCAAATGGAGATGCTTCCCGGTGCTAATAGGCTTCTTTGCAGTAAAGCAGAGGAAATCTCGAAGCGCGCGTCCATTTTCACTTCCATTGGACAATTTGGAGCAATGTTTGCCGGCATTATGATGACAGCAATCCGCAAGACATTGGATGGCCACGGCGGTATGGAGGGCTGGCGATGGGTGTTCATCATTGGTTGGTTTAGCCTACGGAATCACGGTACTGTCTCTTGTACACTTGGCTCTAACTCATGCATAGATGGTCTTATGGGAATGCCAGTTGGAATTTTTGGCCTGGTATGTTCGTTCCTTGATCTTCATGCTGCAAGTTGGTGCAATTTCGATATACTGATTGAACAGCTGTTCTTGCCAAACACACCCCTAAAAACGAAGATGCCCTACCTTTCCAAGGAAGAGATTCAATTCGCAATCAATCGTTTGCCCCCTCTCATCAAAGAAAGCACCAGAATTAATCCCAAATCTTTGGCCAAGAGAGTCCTGAAGACTCCTACAATGTTCGCGCTCCCACCCCTTTTTCATAAAACGAAGAAGCCACTAATTCCACTTAGCTATATTTTGACAACATTTTCTATCTTATCTGCAATGATAGAGGCATTTGCCTTCCAGGTAGGCGATCTGCAAACCTCACCTCAACTTTCCCTACCCGGGACTAATTTATTTAGGGCTGCTTCCTGCTCTACATGAAACATTTTGAAGGCAAATTCTCCAAGTCGGCTGTTACCACATACCCTCTGGGTATACAAGCCGTTGCTATCGTGTCGATGATTCTTGCTGGATTTTATATGGACAGAACGAACAGAAATGTGGAGGTTGGTATTGTAACCGGCCTTCTGCAAATGATATGTGGAGCGCTGCTGGTCGTCCCATCACTTGCCACCGGTGGCACGTTTTTCGCCTACTATCTGAGTGGCACCTCTTTTATGGTGAATCCACTCCTCTACGGATGGGGTGGTATCATCGCTAGAAGAGGTGGTGACGATGCAGCTCGTGCCCTGACCCTTTATACCATGAATACTGGAGGTCAGCTCCTGTACACCTGGTGGGGGATTGTCCTTTATCCTGCCACTGATGCGCCATACTTCAAGAAAGGCGCCATCGCCTTGATGGTCGCAGCAACGTGCTATTTGGGTAGTCTGTACTGGATGAATTGGGTAAGTCTATCTCCTCATTGATATATGAAAGTCTTGCTCACAAACGTTCCAGCTCGACAAACGAACTAAAGAAAACTTTGTGGAGGATTCAGAAGATGATGCTGCCGTCACTTCGGAAGCTCAGGTGATGGATCTGAAAGCTTAGTATTCATCTTGCAGTCGGTCCCAAAACCGTGAGCCAGGATGGGTGCAGGTCGTACCTCGTTTTAATTTTGTCAGTTATCACGTTAGAATAGTCAGATCGCCATTTTCAGCCTGTGAGAAGTTGTTAGCCCAGGGCGTGCAAACCTCTGTCACAGGCCTCCCACCCTTTGTCGACCAATTTCATTATCCTCCTCCTCCTTTCACATCCTCTGAAGTTTGCACAAGCCTCTCGTCAATGGTAACGCACTAACCAGTTACACTCCATTCCTGAAGCGGTGTCATTATTCGTTAGCATTATCAGATGCTCACTACATTAGTATTGACCTTTATATTTCTTGGAGGCAACAAGGGCATGGGCATGTGTGGGCAAGGCTGCCATCCCTTAATTAACCAGTTTCCTGCCACGTTTAGGCCCTGCTTGTCCACCCGCTGGATTCTCTACTTAAGTTGGGGAGGGAGAGGATAATGCAGGCGCCATCGTCGCGCCCAAAAGTGCCTTTTCCCCTCGCGAGGAGATGCTAGGCTCGGCGACCTTGGCAGGCCCACCAGCAAGCAGCCTCGACGTCCATTATTGTTATTGTCGACACGTCAACTTTCCTCACTTTGATTCCTGTCTTCATCTCCCGCTCTCGTCGCCACGGGCGCTCCTGTATCGCCTTGCAGTATGTTGTACTGAAGGGAGAGAGGGCTTCCTGATGATGTTGCCTTTTCTCAAGTGAGCGTCCGGTGCTCAAACTCCTATCATGGTGCTGTGAAGGTGCTGCTTCAAACAGCGCCCTGAGCGCCAACAACCTGCCTCGCTGGGAGCATGGAGCTCATTTGATATGATGATGCCCCCTTCCCCCCCCCGGCTTGAATCTGAACAATACCTCCAAATTGTTCACTGCTTGAACGACGTTGGCGACACTTCTGTTTGTAATGCATCAGGCTCCAGCGTGCCTCTGAGCCCTGGACTCTTGACCTTGTTGTGCCCTAATCGGCATACAATAATGGCTCTGAAGATATTCTACCCGGGACAAGGACGAAGGTGAGCCTGGTGGACGTGATGCCGAGACTCCTGCGTACTTGGTCTACAAGTGTTGATGACTTGAGGCCTTTTGGTGTTCATTGTCAAGAAGCCGTTGATGGGTCTTGTGCTATATTGGTTGAAGGGATCGCTGGAAGCACTCCCAGACAAGGCACCTCTGTTACTCCTCAATATCTTCGGCTATGTTGCCCAACTGGAAGCGTACATTCACAGCACAAGGGCCAAGGGATCAAATCCAGACGCTTGTTGTCAGAGTTAAAGCTTGCTTAGCTATGTCCCAGTCTCCTGGAGCAAGGCAGGGAGAACAAGCCAAGAGCTTCCCGTTGGATGGGCCTGGTTGGCATGAGGTCCGCCCCTACAACAACGGTGCTGACTTCCAGGATCATGACCAAGTTCACGATCGGCGCTAGCTGTGTGATTTGATCATGCCAGCGTGAATATCACAGCCTCATCCCCAGCGTTCGCCAAGAAAACGATAGCGCCGTTGATCCAGTGGCCACAACAGAAGGGTTATATAAACCTCTTTTTGGAACTCCAACCACGATTTGTTTTTATTCCCTGCACGACTGACACGCTTCGTTCGCTCACTCTACTCAATCACTCCATTGACCCGGCAACGACTGTCAAGCAAGCAACCATTCCTGATTTATCTCAACCCAATCCCTGGACTCATCACAAGATGAAGTTCATTATGGGATTCCTCCTCTCCCTCCTGGTCATCCTTGTGAGTACTGTTGCTAGCCAGTCAGCTGGTGACAGTTCTTCTGTCCACGCCAACACTACTCTGACCGGCACTTACTCTTCTCTTAACACTGCCACTCCCCCCAATGACTTGCCATCTTCTCCTGTTCCAGGTTCAGGCGTCACTACCGGCCCCTACCAGCATGCTACTCATCACTGCAACCAATCGATCACGACGACGACCTCATGGATCAAACAATATGTGACAATCCCAGCCTTTGTCTTCAAGACCATCACTGTCTATACAACTGGAACCACATCCTGTAAGTTCACCCATAAACTCCATAATAAAACCAGACTGACGCTGACGCCTCTACAGCTGACGGTCACTCTTTCTCTGTCTCAGAGTCCTTGAATACCACCTCTGGTTCGTAACACCCAAATGTCCCCCCTGAAAGACAATGCCAAGGCCAGCAGACATTGACAATATATCTTCAGGCTGTGTCAAGACCACTCTTGCCACTCTCACCAGCACTACAACTGTTCTTGACTCCTCTTCTGGTAAGTCTCTACAATATCATGAGGTCATTGTGTGGAATCCCAACTGACATACAATCCCAGTCGATGGCACAGTCTCCAGTACTGGTGTAGGCACTGAGACCACCCGTCACGGCCTCAACACTACTACTCATCACCCCATCAGCCATGTCTCCATCGTCGCTCGAAGCAGCATTCATGTCATGCCGTTGCGTCCCCTGCCTGCAATCTTCTCCAATGCCAGCACAACATACTTTGCCAACACACCGTTCACTCCTGGCGCTGCCGTTGGCGAGGTTCCAGTATCCACGGCAGTTGCTCAGTTGTCCAACTCAGAGAGATCGGAAATTGCCACCACAAGTGATGATGATACCACTACCATTACTCTCACCACTACGACTGCAAACACCACCACGTATGTTGTACCTGATGTGACAGCAGCAAACAAAGAGAATGGTACTGCCAGCAACACCTTGTCTGCCTCAATCACTACTGCTGAGACCTCTTCTGAGACCACATCCAGTGCACTTGCTTTGACCAGCTCTTGTCCTGGCCCCAGTACCATTTTCTTCAACCATTCCACTGGCAGTACCGGCACATCATCTGAAGCTTCAATGCCCATCGCTAGCGGCACCTTTTCAGTACCTGATAGTGACTCAACTTCATCCACCGCTGCTGCTCCTGGCTCTAGCTTGGCTTCATCCGAGGAGTCATCATCCTCACTGGGTGTACAAATGAACATCTCCACCACCACGACTGGCACATCGACCCTGACGTCGACCTCAACAGTCACACTCAAGTCCAGCTTGGACCCATACACCAGCACCTACTACACCCTGTACAGCAACACCTCATCAGCCACCGCTGTCTTTTCAAGCTCCAGCTCCAGCTACAGCTACATCAACATCTCGACGTTCATCGCGTCAGGCCTGACCATCCACGCGTCCGCGTCGAGCGACAGCAGCAGCACTACAATCGCAGAAGACACTCTTCCATCCCGAGCATCCACCGAGATCGAGACAGACCCTTCTTCCATCGTGCTCTCCACCCCTCCACCCCCGACCTACCACCCACACACCACACGCACAACTCTGAGCACATCCACCGTCGCAGCCAGCACCACCGGCGCCGACACCAGCGCCGCGCACGCCATGGTCCGCCCGGCCCCTGTCTTCAAGCACCTGGCCCGCGTCGTCGTCGCGCTCCTCGACGTCCTCAAGCTCTGCACTGCTACCACCGACACCACCGCCGCAACCACCGCTGCTCTCGTCCCTAGTGTCCCGGCCCCAGCCTCAGCCTCAGCCGTCTCTGCACTAGGTGCTCCTCTCCCCGATCTCCCCCCCGCATCGACCTGCGCCAGCACCAACGGCACGCTCGCACAACCCTGCGACAGCATCTCATTCACAGCGACCAGCTCGACGACCTGCACGATCCACACCACAACCACCGTGCACGCGACGCTCACCTCCGTGACCACCATCGCCAACCACTCCGCGAATGGCAGTGTCAGTGTCGGTCTCACCTCGTCGTCGTCGTCGCACACATACACTTTCGGCGTGCATAGCATTGACCCTGCCCCCACCCTGACCCCCACCACCGGCACCTCAACCACCCCCACCCTCGCCGCCGTCGCCTCTCGCCTCGCCGTCTCGGCGTTTGCGGTCCTGGCGCTCGTCGCTGCCGGTGCCTGGTTTGTCTTGTGAATAGGGCTTCTGATTGGCCGCGGGTTTTGGGTTTTCTGATGGGCGGGTGCCTGGATCCCAATTGCTTCCTGTTTTTGCCGGCGCCCTTCGCTATGATCAATGAGCAATTTTTGTGCTTTTGTGCTGGGAGTTAGCCGGAGTCAAGTTTTCAGGAAACAATCCTGTTCAATAGTTTTCACAATGAAATTCTTTTTCTATTGAATACTTTTCTGCTCACCCATCCGTATCCACAGTATGTCTATCTTAGCTGTATGGCATTCGCTATCTATGGTGAGAGGGAAAGATAGAGCTATCTAGGGACCCTAGGCATCCACCAACGGCAAGGCTATTGATATGTCTCTTTGGTGGGATTCTGGGAGAATTCTCAGCAGGACCCAGCTCGCCATCGCTCCAGTAGAAGGACGATCCATCATCTCCGTTGTGCTTAGAAGGTCCGCTGAGTCCGCTGACTCCACTGCCAAGAGATGTTATACTCCTCCATTTGGAACTCTTAGCCTGGTGCGCTAGTTCAAACAGCTGTCTGGTTTGGGGATCAGAAGGCCGTCTGTTGTGTTCGACCGTGACTCGAGACGACGAATAACCTTGATTAGATCGACGCTTTGCTGGGATAGCCACATCCAAGGAGGGCCTCTTTGAGTGTGATGTCGTGGTGTGGCTACTTGTGGGCCTCAGCATTTGAGAAATACGCATATTGTAAAGGTGAACGGACAATTGGTCTGAATCATTGTCCGATGGTAGATCTCCCGGCGAACGAACATCCTTCTTTTGGAGATCAGAGTTGGGTTGACCACAGATGTCGCTGGAGTATTTCTCTTCCACGAAGGGTGCTCCAGGGTTACAATTTGGATCTGATAAGCTGGAATCGTTTGACTTTGTATCACCTTTCGGTGAAAGATTGGGCGAAGGGCAAGCCACCACTGACATGTTGAGAGAATCTGGGGCCACCTTTGCTGCAGAGCGGCTCGATTTTATGGTGTCATCGTTGACCTTGAGCATCGTGGTTCGAATGCTCTTCGCATCGCTGTCATAGCCTCCCTCACTCCCTGTGCGAGACATGAGTAGTTCGAGCAAACCATTGGATTTCTGACTCGTCGAGTCGTCGGAATTGCCCAAACCCAGAGTGGATGGATGTGTCTTGGCAGGAGTTGTGGGGGCTTTGTTTTCATCAGACTTTCCTCTTGAACTACTCATACTCAATCTTCCCTCAGAGAGCTTCTGCTTGAGGTGGCTTCCTAATTGGCCCAATCGGCTCGTTGGCTTGGCCTCCGAATCCTTGGAGCCGAACTTGAAATTGACATCGAACGAGGAGCGATTTGGAGCAGGCAGACGCATCGAGTCGGAAGCTGTTTGATAGCCGCGTACGGAGGGGCTAGTCTTAAAGATCTCTGGTAAGACTCCATTGTCCGCCGTGTTCTGGTCGTACTTGCTAGACGCATGTGGCACTGTGTCTGGTGGGAGATGGACAGATATGGCTGGACGACCTTGCGAGGTATTCAACCCCTCTTTGAGCTCTCTTTCTTCCGACTGGTGGGCACGGAAGCGGTCAATCAGACGGCGGAAGTGTATTCTGATGCATGGCATGTTGAGAAGCATATGTGGGCTTATACAGCGTAGAATGAAAGCCAAAGGAATGCAAGGACAAGTAAGCTCTCAAGGCGGATGGGATTTGGTTGAAAACAGACAAACGAGAAGTAACAGAAGAAACACCGGTGAGGGTCTGGGAGATATTCTTTAGAGGGGGGGAAGAACGAGCTGATATTGGCATTGCCTTCAGCAACCTGGAAGGAGCGTTGGCCAGCATTTCTGCACTCTGCTGCAAGAGGTGCCCAGATGGAAGATATCCTGCTCGAGAAGGCCCATTAGAACTACGGTGCATCCACAAGGGTCCAATGCACTGAGGAGGTTTTCACTAGATAGAAATCTTCGCCCATTGACGCAAGTGAGTACATATCCGGTAGCAAAGAAAAAGAAGACCATGTGCAAGAGCGCGGACGACGTTGAACAAAATGGCATCGAGTGATGTTTGACGCGCCGTATATAATTAGGGTGGAGCATAAGATTCTATACGCCCTCCACATTTGTCACATCACATCAGGCGCAATTGAGCTTGACAATCGGCCCTGTATCCCAGAGGCATTGGATTCGTCTGCTATTGCTATTAATAACATTTTCCTCTGGCCTCTTCGGTGCAACTCTTAGTGTTTCTGCAGATGGTCTGAATCAGTATCCAAGTCATAGCCTATCAGCGTCTCCCTTGATCACCCTTACCGAGATGAGCATGGACATTCGGATTCAGGAACTCGATCGCACAGGCTACAACACCGCAAATTATAGATATGACGTCTCCACTGGTGGATTCAAACTATCTCCGCCTGCGCAGGCCGCGAATACTGGGAAATCTCACGTGTACCGATACTTGAGCCCGTTCCTCCCGGCTGGCTATCCTTCAAGTGTGACGGATGATTACACACCATATCAGATATACGATTCACTACAAGCGTTTGCTTCTACGATCGCCGGGCTTCTAGCCTCTCGGGCCGTCTTCGTCGGGATGGGAGTTGGCTCCGAGGATGCTTCTGTGATTACGACGATGCTGTTGTACATCGCCCAGGCAACGATCGGACGAATCGCAACCATAGCGTTTGCCGACCGTTTCTCGCAGCAGATCGAGACGAAGGTCAAATTCTATCGTTTTTTTGCGGACATTGTCAACGATACGGCATTTCTCCTAGATTGCGTCAGCCCACACTTGCCAATTCTCGGACGCGCGATCACGTTATGTGTGAGCAACGCGTGTCGCGCTCTGTGTGGGGTGGCCGGGGGAAGTAGCAAGGCCATCTTGAGCACGCACTTTGCAAAGGCAGGCAATATTGGAGAGCTGAATGCGAAGGATGGCAGCCAGGAAACTGTGGTGAGCTTAATAGGAATGTGGGTTGGTGGGTTGGTTGTTAGTAAAGTGGAAGGCACGGCCGAAACGTGGTGCTGCCTGCTACCGCTTCTGGCATTGCATCTGTGGTGCAATTGGAAGGCGGTCAAAAGCGTGAGGCTTTCCACTCTGAACATTGAGAGAGCTGCTATATTATTTGACGGAGCGCTTCGGGGACAATCGAGAAGTCTAGATGATGTCGGAAAACAGGAAGGGATCCTGGTGAAAGCCGACATCTTGCGAACAGCCGAGGGCCGACTGCTCTCATCCTGCATAGTTGGTGCCTCTGTGGATGAACTACTTCGCATCATGCATCTAGAAGGGCTAGTTGCTCCTGACAGCCCCGAAACTACTGGTGAGAGGCTAAAGTGCCTAATGGACGTATTCCACGAAGAAAAGTATTTGTTATGGGCGGATATAGCAACTGGGCAGGCGGTCATGGTTTTGAAGGAGGATGCGTCTACTGTGGATCAAGCGAAAGGATTTCTGCATTTGATGCGCTTCGCAAAGTCTCACTCACCTCCTCCAAAAGCCCGGACAAAACGGATGGAGGATGCTCAAAAATCCACGTTGACGGCCCAACAGGACAGCGAAGTCTTGAAAGGTCTCAAAACCACACTTGATGAGAACAATAGGCTCTGGCCGGCAATTCAAGATCGCGCCCAGGCTGCGGGGTGGGAGCTGGAAAAGGGGAACTTTGAAAAGGGACCTTGCTACCGGGTCCGTATGCAGAACGGGGCCGACAGCAAGAAGGACAAGTGAAGTGATTGTGCGAGTCCCGAAGAAGTCTCCCACCAAAATGATGAGCTCAAGAGGCATGGGCCAGTTTGCTCGCTCATGCATAGACGGTCCTCTCGCAAGTGGAGTCGGCGATGATTGCAACGTGTGATGTGATGCGGAGCAGGGTAACAGACACCAAGCCTGATGAGGCACCTGAGCCACATTTTGACACCACTATTCGAGTGTTCGCCTCGAATCGGAGGAAGGCTCGATGGTTAAATGGATACTCGTCGTCGGAAGAAATTTTTTCTCAGACCTAGATTGGCATTGCTTCGGCTGTTGGCACGGACGGCTGGAGAGATGGGAAATGTTTCCTTGACCCACGTGCCATGCGCTGCACGGAGCGGACCGGGAGTATTCCCGAAAATAACACAAGCGGCAAAGCTGCGCGGCACTGCCAACTCTGGCAATGTTCCAGAAGCCGAGGGACACCCACGGTTAAATGGATGCTTTCTTGGCGTCCAGGGTGAAGCTCCCAGGCCCCTGGCAGAAGATTTGCTTCTCCGAACAACTTGAGCAGCGATGTGCCTCATGCGATTCGCCTGGGTGATGGCAATTGCAAATTGAAATGGACACCCGTGCGAAATCTGACAACAACGACTGGTAATGTGTTTGGATTTTGAAAATCAGGCCACCGAGGACTCTGTACTCAGAGTCCAGCGCACTTGAGGCAAGTGGCATCTTGAGGCCACTGGATGTATCTCGACTGTACCTATTTCGAGGGGCACCTAATGTAGGTAATATGTACCTCAGACCTCGTCGGTCGGCTCGTTGGGCTGTTGACAGAGGGGCGACTCGATGATGTCACGTGGACAGTGCGCAGTGGGAGATGTGTCACGTGCGATGATGGGGCGGCCCCGATGGGATGGAAGCGCGTACCCAGAATCGTTGACATTTGCCTGATGACATTATTGTTTCCGACGGGACTTAGTCAAGGATTGGGGATTACCAGAAAGCCAGAGACCCAGAGGTGGAGAGCTGTTGCCACCTGCTTAGAAGTGATCAGAGTGGAGTAGGCTTGATACAGGGCGCCAGTCTGAATCAAGAGACGAGTGACGACGAGATGATGACTCTTCTGCGATTGTGGGAATGGGAAGGGAATGCCAGTAGGGAGATGTGGTGCTCGTCAGATGTGTGGCTTGGACATGGTTCACGGTTGGACCCTGAGGTAAGCTGAAGCGACAGATCGACCCAGCTGTGGGCGCCATAATAGGCTGAGGGCCAGTGACGGCCTGGGATTGAGGCAAAGGGGTTTGTGAGAAAGATGAATTGGAAAACCCCCCGTACCACATGATGATGTCTGGAGCGGCAGGGACTGGTCGAATAAAAAGGCTCGTAGAGACTGCAGCATCCCTTAGTGGCCTTTGTTGACAGCGGCAATGGGAGGGGGAGGTTTTGGCCAAAGGTGTGGATAGAATGCGGGACAGCGGCACGTGAGAGGAAGAACGACGAGGGACTGAAAGACAGACATTGGAAAAAGGATGGGAATGCGGGCGGCTTTCCAGAAGGACGCATAGAAGACCGAAACGGGGGGGATGGGTACCTGGCACGGTGCTGGTGGGTGCCTGGGCAGGCTAGAAGCAATGGAAGTAGGGATGGAACACAGGCGTCGACACAGGCTGCACAGTCTCGTCGTAGAAGCCTAAAGGAAGCCTGGCTAGAAGCCTGTAGGTGGCGATCACCGCCCAAGAATGCACGATGGGCATCGACCCTGGTTATGACAATCAGTCGGTGTGCAGCTGAGGCGGTCATTGGGGTCGATCCACCTGGGAAGAAATACATTGATGTTCGTCAGGACATGATGTGTGATATGTGAGATATGCCCAATATTCCATTCCCAGCGCCGTGCCTCCAGAGTCCTGATGCTAGTCGGCCTCAGATTTGACTGACGGCGCCTGTGCCTGCGCCCTTCCAGTGCTTGTGCCCATCCGAGAGGGAATTGGTGCCACTGAGCCACCGCCCGCGCACGCCCTTGCTGGGTGCTTGTGGGTGCTTGCCGGGTGCTGGGGGCCGCACCCAATGACGGTGCGCCGGGCGTTGGTTAGTGGGGAACTCCCTGGTCAATGCCTGCTAAGTGCCTAATGATCCACAAAGGCTAGCGAGGCAACGTTGCAGCCCGGCAGCCCTTGCGTGTTGGCCCTTTTCCCTTTTCACCCGCGGTTTGATGCTGCCCATTGCTTGCTCTCGCGGGAGTGGGTGTGCCTCCGTGTCTGTGTCTGGGTTGTGTTGTGCCAGTCTTTTCCCTTCCGTGCTTCCCTTCTCGTTTCCGTCTTGTCAGTGCCAGTGTCAGTCTTTTTGCCTCTGGCCTCTTTACACTTTTGGCCCTGCCCGCTGCAAAGACTGCCTAACCTGGGGACCCTCTTCGGAGAGAGAGAGTGTGTGTGTGTGAGTGTGTGTGCCGTGTGTACACACCCCAGATGTGTGGTGCCAGCCTGCCAGGCGCCAGCTGCTCTTGATTGATCGAATGCTTGCTTGCTTTCTTGTATCATTGCTTACCTGCACTTCGCACGTCCCCTCTCGACTCTACTGGGAGTCGTGACCCTCAGGTCTTCATCCCCGACCTCACCTCACCTCTTCCAGCCTTAACGCCCTGCGCAGTACGAAAATCAAACATCCTTGTTGGTTGTTTGTCACCTGGGAACCACTCACCACCGACCACTGACCAGAAACCACACTGACGCCCGCCCAATCCACAATCCCAATCCCAATCCCAATTCCCTCCTCTACCCAAGTCCTCCTCCACCACTATCCACAGTCACGGGTGACCGCACACACTCACACGCCCCTGGCCATTTTTCACCTCTCCACCCGCCTTGATCGCCTCCGCCTGCGCTCAATTCCACACGAGCATCGTGGACCATGACTCTTACCTAACTTCCTCGACCTACTCGAAACTAAACCCTCCTGTTCCAACTAGACTCTCCACTTCTCAAAACTCCTCGTTACTACCACCACTACCGCCGCCGCCACTACTACCACTGCTGCTTCCGACTCATCAGTCTGAGTACACCATGACTGTGCGGGAGCCCTGATCTCACCCAAGACCCTCCATTTCAAGAAGAGATACGAGCAGGGTCGCCAATCTGTTCCATATTCTCTTCATCACTCTCCTCTTGGACGTCCGTGCTCCATTGGAATTGCCGCTACCTTATTATTACTACACCTCAGTCACTCCTTCAGCCTTGAACCAACAGACCACCCAGTCTTACCCTGCGACGGAATATCTTCAGTCTCTTTACCCATCACCCCTTCAGCCCTTGAGCGTACTCCCTGAACCGCCTTGGTATAAGACGCTGGCGGCCTTCCGATCACACGACGTCCCTTCCCCGTTCCCTACT
>Ga0105239_10001053_pt1 | contig 38389 bp, 29 predicted proteins | sample KBSC44metaG_FD_92761 | JGI IMG/M metagenome (GOLD analysis project Ga0105239, IMG submission 92761) | Corn rhizosphere microbial communities from Kellogg Biological Station, Michigan, USA - KBS C4-4 metaG | ecosystem: Host-associated > Plants > Roots > Rhizosphere > Soil | place: Michigan, USA... | reverse complement strand
GATCTTTTTATCGGACGGCTGCGTAACCGGCTGGTGGCAGGCGTCGATATCTACAATCAGAAGAGCGAATGGACCAATACCACGGTCAATATGCCTGCGATCAATTTCCGGCATCCGGGCGCGGCCTACAATAATTTCAATTCCGCGAAAGTCGATTCTGCCGCGGCGCGCAATCCCTGGGTGAACTACAGGACCAACCAGACTACTTATGGCGTCTATTTTTCCGATGTGCTGAACCTGACCGGGAAATTGAACGTCATGGTGAGCCTTCGGGCAGACCGGTTCGACAACAAGGGAACCTATTATCCGGGCGCCGATTCGACGGCGGGAGCTTATACGCAGAATGCATTGTCGCCCAAGATGGGGGCCGTCTACCAGGTTGTCAAAGACAGGGTGTCGTTCTTTGGGAACTATATGAACGGGTTCGCCAACGTGAATGGTACAGACTTTAATGGCGGGACCTTCAAGCCGCAGCAGGCTGATCAGTGGGAGGGCGGCGTGAAGCTGGACATATTGCGTCACAAGGTCAGCGCTACGTTCAGCTACTATGATATCCGGGTAAAGAATGTCACCCGGGACGATCCTTCGCATCCCGGCTATTCGATCCAGGACGGTACGCAGCTGAGCCGTGGTATCGAGGGTGAGGTGATCGCGAATCCTTTTGCGGGCTTTAATATCGTCGCCGGGTATACGTACAATGAGAGCAAATATACCCGGGCCAACAAGTCGGTGCAGGGACTTCGGCCGGCGAATGCGGGGCCTGCCAACCTGGCTAATCTCTGGATGAGCTACCGGATCGTGGGTGGAAAGGCCAAGGGTTTGGGCCTCGGATTTGGCGGCAATTATGGCAGCTCGTCTTTCCAGTCGAATACCGCTACTTTTACATTCACCATTCCATCCTATACCGTGCTGGATGCGACGGTCTTTTACGACCAGCCGGCCTATCGTATCGGTGTAAAGGTGGATAACCTGACCAACGGGAAATACTGGTCATACCGGCTGGCGCCGCAGAATCCAACCCGGGTGACGGCTAATATAACGTTTAGATTTTAGATAGCATATGTCAAAAAAAGGACAGTTCAAGAAGCTCATTCGCACGCTGCACCTCTGGCTCGGACTTTCATCCGGGCTGGTCGTTCTTATAATAGCGATCTGTGCGGCCATACTGGTCTTCGAGGATGAGGGGCGGGATTATTTTCAGCACGATTTTTACCATGTCGCTACTGTCGGCGCGCAGCGGCTGCCGGTGAAGCAGCTGACGGATACGTTCAGGGTCCATTTCCCCAAGGAGAAGATCACGAATATCCGCTGGAAGGAAAAGCCGGATGCTGCTGTGCTGTTCATCAGCCGGAAGAATATCACGGTCTCTATCGATCCATATACGTCCAAGATCCTTGGTATACAACGGCAGAACCGGGATTTTTATAGCATTGTGCTCGATCTGCATACGCATCTGCTGATGGGTGATTTCGGGAATGCGATCATAAAGGCGAATGTCCTGATCTTTTTTATTATGTGCGTCAGCGGTCTCCTACTCTGGTGGCCAAAGCAGAAGCGATTCTTCAAACAGGCGGTACGGATCAATTTCAAAACAAAGAACTGGAAGCGGCTCAACTGGGACCTGCACACGGTGCTGGGATTCTATGCGTTGATCGTACTCTTTATCATCTCGCTGACGGGGATGTTCATGGTCTACGATTCGGTGAAGCAACTGGCCGGGTTTGTCACGCATTCGCCGGTACCGATGAAAGAGGAGAAGATAAAGTCGGCACGTGGTGAAGCCGGGCAGAACTATTCGATGGACAAGGCCTATGCGACGATGGCGTCGATGTATCCCGGAGCTACAGAAACTTTTATTACGCCACCTGCGGATTCGACCGGGGTTATCCGGGTGCTGATGCGGTATCCGTATGCGATTACGCGGCGGCAGAATACCATGGTTTTTGATCGTTACACTGGCAGGGTCCTGAAGACGGAGCTGTATTCGCAGTATACCGGTTACGATTACGTCGCCAGGAGTAATTACAATCTTCACACGGGTAAGATCGCGGCATTGGGGATCGGCAGCAAGATCATCTGGTTCCTGGTGGCGCTGATCGCGGCTTCGATGCCGGTGACGGGCTTTATGATCTGGCTGGGTAAGAAGTCGGGCCGGAAGTCGAGAAAAACCGCGAACTTGCGTCAATATGAAAGCAAAGCTCCATCATTATACGAGCCGGCTGGTGTGGACGGGTAATAAGGGGCAAGGGACGGCCAGCTATACCTCCTATGACAGGGATCATGTCCTGTCGGTAAATAACAAGCCGGAGATACCGGGTTCGTCCGATCCTTCCTTCCGGGGCAATCCCCATCGCTATAATCCCGAAGAGCTGCTCGTCGCCTCCCTGTCGTCGTGTCATATGTTATGGTATCTGCATCTCTGCGCCGTAAATGGGGTCGTGGTGGTGGATTACCGGGATGATGCCTCCGGCACAATGGAGGAGACTTCAGATGGGGGAGGGCACTTTGTTGAAGTTGTATTGAAGCCTGTGGTGATCGTGGGTTCGGCGGATACGGTAGAAAAGGCCCGGGGCCTGCATCATGAAGCCAATAAATTATGTTTTATAGCGAATTCGGTGAAGTTTCCTGTAAAGCATGAACCCGAGATCCGCGTCCTGGCGCCCGAGGCCTAGCTGACCCGAAGAAGGATCTTCCCCCGGTGCTCGCTGCTTTCCATCAACTGCTGGGCTGCTGCCGCCTGTTCGAGGGGAAATGTTTTATATATCAGGGGTTTTATTGCACCTTTGGCGATCAGGGGCCAGACCCGGGCCTCTATTTCTGCCGCCAGCCGGGATTTATACGCGGCGTCCCTTGGTTTTAGCATGCTACCGGTGATCACCAGTCGTTTTTCCATGATCTCCCGGATATCGATCTGTGAATCCTTCCCACGCATGGCGCTGATATAGACCAGGCGGCCGTCGAGACGCAGGAGGTGAAGGTTCTTAATGGTATAGTCGCCGCCTGTCATGTCGAGGACGAGGTCGAAGCCGACGTCTTTCAGAGCTGCTTCAAAATCCTGTGTTTTATAGTTGACGGCCCGGGTTGCGCCCAGGGATTCGCACCAGCGGCATTTCTCGTCTGTGCCTGCGGTAGTATAGACGGGTATCTGCATGGCGCTGGCCAGCTGGATGGCCGTGGCGCCGATGCCGCTGCTACCGCCATGGACGAGGAAGTTCTCCCCGGGCTTGAGCCTTCCTGTGCGGAAGGCGTTGTCCCAGACGGTAAAAACCGTTTCCGGCAGGGAGGCGGCTTCTTCGACGCTCCAGCCTCGGGGCACGGGCAGACATTGTCCACCCGGAACAGCCACGTATTCGGCATAGCCTCCGCCGGTGACGAGCGCGCAGACCTCGTCTCCGGGCGCCCATCGTTGAGTACCCGGTCCGCAGGCCGTGATGGCGCCGGATACTTCCAGTCCTGGTATCGCGGGCTCGGCGCTGCCATAGGACCTGCTGGTCCGGGAATAGACATCGCTGCGGTTGAGTCCCGCTGCCTTGACGTGTATCAGCACCTCGCCTTCGGCGGGTATGGGTGTTGGAATCTCCCGAAGCTCCAATACTTCGGGTCCTCCTTTTTGAGTGATCAGGACGGCTAACATGTCTCAAAGTTAGGTCAGCTGCAAAATAATTCGATATTTTTATCCCTATGGATCAAAAAGATTATTACAAGATCGGGATATTAATGGTTCTTCCTCTCCTTATCTTCTTCCCCGTGCTAAGAAGCACCTATTTTTATACCGACGAGATCGTGCAGTTGTGGCTATACCGGAAAAACAACAGCTTTTCGATGGACATAGAGCAGGGGCGGATCCTGACCGACATGCTATACCGATTGATGTTCAGCAGCATCGATACCGTCGCGCAGCTGTCCCGTCTGCGGCTGTTTGCGCTGATCACGGGGATCGTGAGTGTGCCGGTCTGGTATATGGTGTTCTTTCGGGTGAGCAAGAACGAGGGTTTGCCTGAGCAGCTGCCTTTTTTTGCTGTTCTTTTCCTGGTGTGCAGCTTACCGTTTGGCATCTCTATACAATGGGCGTCCTGTATGGAGCTGCTCTATGCCTATACGTTCGGATTGTTGTCGGGTTATTTTGCGTACAGAAACGGGCGGCGGGGCTGGCTGCCGGCATTGTTCCTGGGCATAATATCGCTGTTCTTCTATCAGAACGGGTTCGGATGTTTTCTCCTGCCGTGGTTCTTACAGCTGGTCGCCCGGCAGAAGGCCGACAGGAAGATGCTGGCTCCGCTGGTGTTGTATTTCGTAACCTATGTCGTGTACTTCCTTCTTTTTGTCGTTGTGATGACAACGGTTTACCATGCGGGTATTACGCATCGGGCGGCCCTGGTGATGAATCCGTTCGTCAAGGGATATTTCCTGCTGATGAAGGCGTTGCCGACGGCATTTCATTTTAACCTGGTCATCCAGGAGAACAGCATTCCGCTGAGCGTGATCTATCTGCTGGCGCTGGCGGGAATGTTGTGGCTGAATTACAGATCGGGTACAAACCGTAATTTCTGGCTGTATGTGCTGCTGTTGTTCGGAGCGTTCGCCCTTATCTATCTGCCGTCCGTGATCATAAAAGAGAACTATGCTTCCAACAGGACGCTGCTGGGGCTGGACATCGCTGTATTTGCCTGGGTTTTCCTTACGTTGGTGAGAAATAGCAAAGCGACCGGCCTGTTTGCAGCGGCTGGTTTTATGCTGGTGCTGGTTGCAGCGTATAATTTCCGGAGTGTTTTTGTCCGGCCGGCGGTCGATGAATATACCAGTCTGAAGACATACATAGACCGGCACTACAGGCCGGAGATCAGTTCGGTCGACTATATCCGGTCTTCGGAAGGGCTTGCCCGTCAAAAATATGGGTTCTGGTCGTCCTGGGATGAATATGGGTTCTTTTCCTCCTATTTTGACTGGGTGCCCGACGCCGTCACGCGTCAGCTGGTCTTTGAAAAGACCGGGAACCGGGCGTTGGCGGAGCGCCTGACCATACGGTCATGGGTAAGCCGGGAGGCCTTCAATGCGTCGGGGCAGCAGGGGGGATCAGGGAATCTGCTGATCGATGCACCGGCGATCTTGCTGGCGGGCAGCCGAAATGATGGGCAGCCCTAAATCGGGACCAGCCTTAATGCTGGGTATAAGGGCTTGTACCAAATACCCAGACATCTTTTTTATCGTCATAGAAACAAAAGTTCTTTCGAACCACCTTTCCGTTGTTGAATCTTAATTCGAGCGAATATCCGTCAAACGTATAGGTGCCGGCTCCGTCCTTGTTGCTATAGGCGGAGACGGAGCCCGTTGCGCCGCTGTAGGTGCCGCCGCCGGTGCTGAGGGTGGTGAACTGTCCCTGGCCGTTAAAGGTGAGGACGTTGGAAGAGATGACCATGCTGCCGCCGCCAAAAGCGGTATTTCCGCCTCCGCTGATCGTGCTCCAGGTCCCGGACAGTCGCTCGTTCTTTAAAGCTGGCCTGGCCCAGAACCAGCGCCCTTTTCCTTCCCAGCGATCGGGCTTGTGATCCTTGTTCATTGTTATGATCATCGTCTCGTCGTTCTCTTGTTTCCAGGTGCCCCATTTTTTGGGCTCAAGCTCCCGGGATCTTGCAACGTCGAGGTCGTATGCACATACTGTCGGGTCCGAATAGACCGTTCCATCTTTCAGGAATAGGTAGGGATTGTACTCAACGATCATCATGCCGCCGACGCCCACGCCATATTCCTGGTGGAGGACCACGCCTTTTATTTCCGATGGTTTTAGCCCTTGTCCCGGCGCGGTGACCGGTGTCTCTTCCTTGTGATAGGAAGTGGATGATGATGTGTGGCTTTGATTGGAGTTGTGATCCTGGCTGTCGCCGGCCGACGTGGTCAGTCCGCCTTCCTGCCTGGAGAGCCTGATGAAGTGCTGTACGGCTGTATTCGAGTTGTTACGGGTGACCGCCGCGTTGGGGATCTCCGTGATCCGTCCATAGCGGACCAAACGGTCGGGACGGGTATAGGCCATATAGTTGAGCACCCAGCTTTTGCCTGCTGCGTCCCTGACGACAATTGAATATAGCTTGAATGATCTGACGTCCTGGCTTTTTGTCTCGCCTGGCAGGGGCGTGTAGCCTGCTGTCCGGGCGTCCTGTTCGGCTTTTGCAGCGAGCCACGAGCCTATATCTTCAGGTCCCTTCTCTGGAGGATAGATGTCGTAGTGGAAGTTGGACGTTCCGAAGAGTGTGGCTGGAGTGAACGTATAATGCCCGCTGTTCTCCTGCATTTTCCATCCCATGATCGGGCTGCTGGGATATTGGGCTATCGCGCTGCTGGTTGTCAAAAGCATCAGGCTGGTAAGGAGGTGCCGCATCACTGATATTTTTGAGACAAGCGGCAATTTTCGGGCCGTTGGGTGTTGATCGCGGGCCGTAGTTCAGAATATACTGGTTTTCCGTGATGGCTGATAGACGAGCTGCATGACGTGGAGATTTTGTGTCCGGAACGCTGCCTCGCGATAACAGAGATAATAATTCCATTTCCGGATAAACCGGTCGTCGAACCCGAGTTGTCTGACCTCGGCCAGCCGACTGTTGAAGTGCATGAACCAGACCCTCAGTGTGGCCGCATAGTGCAGGCCGAGCTCTTTCAGGTCGATGAGGGTCATCTCTCCCGACTGGTGTGCGGTATAGGGGGTACCGGGGCGCGTGATGATCTGCAGCGCCATTATTCCGTCCTGTTTTAGCAGCTGGCGGCATTTGCGGAAATAAATATGATCGGCGGGTTCGGGTATCTCGACGGAAACGATCTTGTCGAAGCTGCCCGTCAGCTGGCGGTAGTCTTTCTGCAGGATCGAGACCAGGTGGTCGAGCCCCGCCTGTCTGACGCGTCTTGAAGCCAGCTGGTATTGCTGTTCCGATGTCGTCAGGGCTGTTACCTTACAGCCATATTGGCGGGCGATATAGATGGCGCTCCCTCCCCAGCCGCAGCCGAGGTCCAGGACGTGGTCGGTAGGTTGCAGGCGCAGCTGTTCGCAGAGTCGCTGGTATTTGGCGTGCTGGGCTTCTTCGAGGTCCATGCCATCGCGTTCGAAATAAGCGCTGGACCGGGTCATGGTCTCGTCCAGGAAGAGGCGGAAGAAGTCGTTGGTCAGATCGTAGCGCGGAGTGGCGGGGCGGCGGATCATCCACCTCCACCAAGGAGTATGGCGCGTGTTCTGCAGGATCCAGCTGATGACGGCGGTAATGTTCTCGCTGTCCCAGAGTCCGTCTGCATAGGCCTGGCCGAGCCCTGCGTCGCCATAGAAGATACAATGTTTGTAAAAGGCGGCATCCCTGATGCGTATCTGTGCGCGTATGCCGTGTCCGTCACCGATCACCAGGTGGTTGCCGTTGGGCAGCTCGACATCCATCCGGCCCTTGTCCATCCTGCGCAACTGTCGCAGGACTATACGTTCATACCGGCTGGGTTTGTTCTTTGTCTCTATGTGGATGGTGTTCTCCATTGGGTTCTTCTTAAGGAGCCGCTGGAAACGGCTCGGCCGTTAGGCCAATCATTAGCGGATAGCGGGAACGAGGCTATTTTTTATGGGAGCCCTGTTCCCGTACATCATACATACGAGAATTAAGGAAGTATGGATCACCGGTCGGGGGCTTATTGCTTAGCTTTTTCGCAGACGAATGATCCTCAGCGCGTGCAGGAGGCGGATGACCGGATATGTCGGGTCCAGCTCGTACCATTTTTTTGCGAAGTTGGCGTCATTGGGGCTTTTGTGGTGGTTGTTCTGGAAGAGCTCGCCCATCATGAGGAAGTCCAGCGGCAGGGTGTTCTTGCTGTGGTCGTCGTTGTCGAAATTGGAATAGCCGTATTTATGTCCGCACCAGTTGACGATGGCGCCGTGTATCGGTCCCATAAAATAGTGAATGGGCAGCAGCAGGTACATCCACCATTGTGTCGCAAAGGCTACATAGAAGGCTGTATAGCCTATGCCAAATGCGATACGGACGACCCAAAGGTCGCTGAGGCGGTCTATCGCCGGCCAGGTGGGGTAACGGTCGCGAAATGCAGGCTCCGGCTCTTTTTTGTATTTGAGATAGTCGATATAGATGTTCTTTGTCTTGATCATCAGTCCCCAGACGTCTTTGATGAAATGGGGAGAGTGGGGATCCTTCTCCGTGTCGCTGTAGGCGTGGTGCATCCGGTGGAGGATGGCATAGGCGCGTGGGTTGAGGAACGAGGAGCCCTGGGAGACAAATGTGAAGCCGTAAAAGAACTTCTCCCAAAATTTGTTCATTTTAAACATCTTGTGGGAAGCGTAGCGGTGAAGGAAGAAAGTTTGGGAAAAAAGAGAAAAGAACCAGTGACAAAGAAAAAACAGGAGAATAGCCATAGAGTCTTCGATGATAGTGCCTTAAAAGCGGCACGAAAGTAGGGAGTTTTTGGTTGTCAGCGGTAATAAATCTTTCTTACCTCTAATATGGCGGCTGAGAGCAGCAGCAAGACCATTGCGATGCCGGCAAGGAGCTGTAGGGTCATGCCGGAATAGTAGGAGGATGGGTGGAAGTCAAACCTGATCGTATGGTGGCCAGGGGGGATCGCCATTCCGCGCAGGACGTAGTTGGTGCGGATAATGGGAGTCTCCTGGTTGTCGATATAGGCGTGCCAGCCGCGGTTGTAAAAGATCTCGCTGAATACGGCGAAACGGTAGCGGCTGCCCGTACTGCGACTTTCATAAACCATTTCGTCATTATCGGCTTTTGTGAGGTTGATCGTGTCGGAGGGTGTGGCGGGGCCGACGGTGACCCGGTCGTTGCTGAAGAGAACGGCCGTATCCTTTGTGTCCAGGCTGGTCAGCGCGTCCATCACTTCCCGAGGGGAGCCGGCGTATTTAACCGAACTGACGAACCAGGCCGGGCCGAGGGCGCTGGAGTTGAGGGATACGGAGTCGTGTCCGTCGGGTGTCGGTTGGAAGATGTATTTGGTGTTCAGCATATTGATCACCGGCATGCAGTCGGGATATCTGGCCAGCTGGTTCTCGATGAGGTCGTTGTATATGCTGAGTTTGGCGGGGTGGTAGCCACCGATGCTGTGGTGGAAATACGCGGTCATTGCGCCATAGGTCAGGGAATTGAGTCCACCCTGCCGGAGGTCCAGCACGCGGTACCAGGACTTATCACGGAGCACGGCCTGGTCGGAGGGCGAGGGCAGGAAATCGGTCTGCGCCTCTTCTTCGTCCTGGTAGTTCTCGTAGCTGAGGTATTGTACGTTTATCCCCATCAGGTCGATAAAGGCGAGGGCGCCTACGATGCCGATGGCCAGCAGGGGCTTTAATTTGCCTTTGACGACAATGGTGAGGAGGACAGCAGCTGCGGCAACGAAGAGCAGCGATCTCAGCAGGCTGCTCAGGAAGATGGCCTGTCTGTCCTCTTTCAGCGCGGAGAGGAAGCCTTTAATATATTCCGTTATCTGCGGCTGCAGGCCTGTGACGCGTCTGAGCATGTCCTTGTCTGCCGTGGCCGTATAGTCGAAGCTGAAGTACAGGATAAAAAGGAGGACGAAAACGCCTCCGGTGAAGTACAGCGCTTTCTTATATTTCTGCCAGAAGGTCTCGCGGTCGGCGGCGGTCAGGGTCAGCAGGCGCTGCAGACTGAGGATGGCCAGGACGCAGAACAGGAAGTTGGGGATCACCAGGATGACGCTGGGCGCGCGAAACTTGTTATAGCCGGGCAGCGTTCTTAACAGGAAGCTATTGAAGCCTTCCAGGTTGCTGCCCCAGCTCATCATAAAGCTGAGGATACAGGCTCCGAGCATCCACCATTTGTGTTTGCCGTCGAGGATGAACAGGCCGATGAAAGCCAGGAGACAAATGATGGCGCCGGCATAGGCAGGGCCTCCCGTGTCCCCGCTGATGTCTCCCCAATAGAGGTGGAGCAGATTCTGCAGCTGCTGTCCCAGCTGGGGGGGCATGCTTTGGAGGGCGTCGACCGACTTCAGGTTCCCTTCGTTGAACTCGGTCCTGTTATTGCCGCCGCCGTATATTTTGGGGACGAGGAGCTCGAAGGATTCTGTCTTGTAGGTACTATAGGTGAAGGCGTAGCCTTCGCTGAGGCCCTTGTTCGTGACTGTGCCACCAGCGGTGGCCAGCTCGCTGCCGCCGCGGATGGAGGCGGGCGCATAGTCATAGGTGGTAAGGGTAGCGACGGCGTTGCCCATGACGCCGATGCTACAGCCGAGCAGGGTCAGGGCGCCAGCGATCAACAGGGCGCGGAAGTCTTTTTCTTTTATCCGGCGGACGATATAGGCCAGGCTCATGAAGGCGAGGATGATCATGCCATAGTATACGATCTGGGGGTGGTTGGCTGCGACGAACAGGTCGGTGAACAGGGCTGTAAGGGCGAGGCCGGTGAGGTATTTTTTTTCGAAGATCAGCAGAATGCTCGCAATAAAGGCGGGCAGCAATGCCAGCGCTGTCATCTTGGTATCGTGGCCTGCGACGAGGGCGGTAGGGTTATAGGTGGCGTAGGCGAAGGCCAGGGCGCCGATGATGCCGATATACGGGTTGACGCGCAGCGCCTGCGAGAGGAAATAAAAGCAGATGCAGGCCAGGAAGAAGAAGCCTGGCAGCTTGGGCAGCCAGAGGGTCAGCAGGTCGTGAAAGAAGCTATATGGGGCGAAGGTCTGGACGTCGATGGCGAGCTGGTAGGCCGGCATCCCGCTGAACATGCCCTGGGTCCAGAGAGGAAATGTTCCGTGCTTCTCCTTATACGCAAAGGAGTTCCGTGCCATTGCCTTGTACTGCGTCACGTCGGCCTGCTGTAAAACCTTGTGTTCGAAGACGGGCTTGCAGTAAATGACGGCTATCAGCAGGAAAACGACAACGGCGATAAGGTGTGGCAGAAGGAGCGGGAGCCATTTTTTTTGCATGGGATTGAAGATAAGGAAAAACCCCGTTAACGGACAACTGCTGTCCATAACCGAACATCGGCTATTGGAAATAGATATATAAGCAACGGAGCTTCATTCTTTTGCAAAAGTGGCACCAATTCTGTGGAGCAGCCGCTATGCTTAAGAACTACTGCCGGCTTGCCTGGCGCAATCTGACCGGGTCCGGTTCCAGGGGGTATACCCTGATCAATATTCTCGGGCTGGCCATGGGGCTGTCCGTCTGCCTGTTCATCCTGCTCTTTATCTTTCACGAGGCCTCTTATGACAAGCAACACGCGGGCGCCGACCGGCTCTACCGCGTAGCCACGGCTTTTAAGAGCCAGGCGGATATCAGCGCTGTCGTCAGCTCGAATGCGAATATCGCTGCCGGCCTCAGGGCGGAGATGCCGGAAGTGGAGCAGTCGGCCCGGCTGTTGCAGCCCGGTACCGAAGGGTCGCTGGTGCTGGAGTACCAGGATGGTGGCGCCCGCAAGATCATTTACGAGAAAAGAGGGTACTATGTAGACGCTTCATTTTTTAGTTTGTTTGCCTACCGGTGGCTGCGGGGTGATCCCACGACGGTGATGGCATCGCCCAATACGGCTGTCGTCTCCCGGGACCTGGCTATCCGGCTTTTTGGAAAGGCCGACCCCATCGGAAGAACGATCAGCACCAGCGGGATCTTTCCTTGTGTATTTACGGTGAAAGGCGTTTTTGAAGACCTGGGGCCTTCGCATATCGACGGCGATCTTTTTCTCAATATGGACAATGAAGGCGTACGTCCCTGGCTGAAGGAGCGGACCAACTGGGCTACCTATAATACGTTCATGACCTATATCCGGTTGAAGAAGGGTACGGATGTGGACGCTTTTTCGAAGAGGCTCAATCCCTTTCTTCACCGGCATGGCAGCAGGGATATCACCAATGCGGGGGCGGACCGGATGATCTTTCTCCAGCCGGTGGCGGATATCCATCTGCACACCGAGTCGCCCTATGACCGGGATATCACGCCTAATATAAGCCGGTCCTACCTGTATATACTGGGTAGCATCGCGTTCTTTGTGCTTTTGATCGCCTGCGTCAATTTTATGAACCTGTCAACGGCCCGGTCGCAGCGACGGGCGAAGGAGGTGGGTGTCCGGAAGGTAATGGGCGCGCTGAGGGGACAGCTGATGGCGCAGTTCCTGGGTGAATCGCTTTTTATAAGTTTTGTGGCTTTGCTGGTGGCCTTGTTGCTGGTGCAGCTGCTGCTGCCGGCTTTCAATCTGCTGGCGCAGCGGGAGCTGTCTCTTTTCGACTATCCTGCAGTGCTGGTCTGGGTTGTTGGTCTGACGCTGCTAACCGGTCTGCTGGCCGGGATATATCCTGCTTTCTATCTTTCTTCCTTCCGTCCGATAAGGGTGCTGAAGGGGCAATTGGTCAATAGCCTGTCGGTTTTGTTCCTTCGGAAGGGACTGGTCGTTTTTCAGTTCACGATCGCTATCTTTTTGATCCTTTCGTCGCTGCTGATCTGGGAGCAGCTGCGTTTTTTAGGGTCGCATGACCTGGGGTTCCAGAAGGAGCAGCAGCTGATCGTCCCGTTGCGGACGCCGCAGGCGATGGCGAATTTCAAGGTGCTTTCGGAAGCGTTGGGGAAGGACCCGAGGATCGCCGCGATGGCGGGTGGGACGACTTATCCGGGGCAGCAGCCTTTCAACGATCTCCGTTTTTACAGGCCGGGGCAGAGCGCCTTGGATGGAACGAATATACCGTTCGGGCAGGTCAATTATGATTTCCTGGAGACGCTCGGCATGACCATGGTCAACGGGCGGACCTTTTCGCGGGATTTTGGTTCCGATTCGAATTCGATCATATTCAATGAAACGGCTATCCGGAAGCTTGGGCTGGACCCGCAGACGGCGGCGGGGAAGACGATCCATTTTGGTCACCTGGATTCCCAGCAGGATATCCGCATCGTGGGAGTCGTCAAAGACTTTAATTTCCAGAGCCTCCGGGATCCGATACGGCCGTATGGGTTTACGCTGAGCAGCGAGAATGATTTCCTCATCGCGCGGGTAAGGACGAGAGACTATGCGGCGCTGATCGGCGATGTGGGGCGTGTCTGGCAGCGGATCAACCCCGGTATCCCGTTCGAATACTCTTTCCTGGACCAGGATTTTCAGCGGACCTATGAGCAGGAATACCGGATCGGGCGTATCATCGGCGTTTTTACGGCGTTGACCATCTTTGTCGCGTGTCTGGGATTGCTGGGGCTGGCGGCGTTCAGCGCGGAACAGCGGGTCAAGGAGATCGGTATCCGGAAGGTGCTGGGGTGTTCGGTTTTTGGGATAATGGCGCTGCTGTCCAGGGATTTTGTCCGGCTGGTGATGGTGGCCATTTGTGTTGCTTCCCCGCTGGCCTGGCTGGCGATGGACCGGTGGTTGCGGGATTTCTCCTACCGGGTGCCGATCTACTGGTGGCTGTTTGTGGTGGCGGGCTGTCTGGCGGTCGTTATAGCACTAGCGACGGTGGGGTATCAGGCGGCGCGGGCGGCGAGGGTGTCGCCGGTGAAGAGCCTCCGGGCGGAGTAGGGGGACCGGTGGGCCGGTTGGGGGGGCGCTTTGGGGTTGGGGTCCCGGGTGCTGGTTTTGGGGTGGAGGGATTTTTTTTGGTGGCTGCCGCGGAAATGCAATAAAATGATATAACTTTAACACGAAGCAGGGTTACCTGCCTTGTCGAATCTAGCGATTGCGTACCACAGTTCAACAATAGGAACCCCGGCGCCACCGGGGTTTTTTGTTTTTTGCCCCAGGGGGAGTGTACCTTTGGTCCATGGCAACATCATCCGAATTTTATGAGCTGAGCGCTAACAATCCCCAGGGGCGGCCGGTCAGCATGGGGAGCTTTCGCGGCAAGACGGTGCTGATCGTTAATACGGCCACGCAGTGCGGGCTGGCGCCACAGTTCGGTGGGCTGGAGGCCTTGTACCAGGAATATAACGACAGGGGGCTGGTCGTGCTGGGTTTTCCCTGCAATCAGTTCTCCAGCCAGGAGCCCGAGCCCAATGAGACGATGGAGCAGACCTGTAAGGTAAATTTTGGGGTGAGCTTTCCCCTGTTCGAGAAGATCGAGGTAAATGGGCCGGGGACACATCCTGTGTTCAAATTCCTGAAGAAGAGGCTTGGCGGATTTTTTGGAAGCCGGATCAAGTGGAACTTTACTAAGTTTTTAGTTAGTGCCGACGGGACGCCGCTGCGGCGGTGGGGTCCGGTGGCGAAGCCGGAGGCTATCAGGGGCTATATTGAAAAGCACCTGTAGGAAGTGGGAACCTGCGATCCCGTCCAAACAGGATGCGGGCTTTATGGTGAAAGCGGCCGGCGGCGGGATGAGAAGCTACACAGGTAGCGTCACGGTGCGACGCCACCTGCGGGCCTATTGCTAGTCTCTCCCGAGCTCCTCGAGTATGTCGTCTGTCAGCTCGATCTTTTCCGCGGCCATATTCTCTTCGAGGTGTTTTACGTTTGAGGTTCCGGGGATGAGGAGGTTGTTAGGGGAGTGATAGAGCAACCAGGCCAGGGCCAGCTGTTGTGTGGAGACGCCCAATCTACCGGCGATCTTTTCCACTTTATTCATATTGCTCATATTGCCCGCGTTGATGGGATTCCAGGGGATGAAGGCTTTGCCCGTCTCTTCGCAGTATTCGAGCACCGACTCCCATTTTCGATAGTCGTGGCTGTATTTGTTCTGCACGGAGACGATCTCGATGTATTCTTCGGCTTTTTCGATGTCTTCGACGCCGACCTCGGACAGGCCGATGTGTTTGACCAGCCCTTCTTCCTGTACGGCCTGTAGGAATTCAAGGGATTGTTCGAAGGGGACGTTGGGGTCGATGCGGTGCAGCTGGTAGAGGTCGATGCGGTCCAGCCGTAGCCGGGCGAGGCTTCCTTCCAGCGCCTGTTTAAGGTGTTTTGGATTGGAATTGATCACCCATTGGCCGGGGCCAGTGCGGATGAATCCACCTTTTGTAGCGATGACCAGTCCCGTGGGATACGGGTAGAGCGCTTCTGCGATCAGCTCTTCGGAGATGTTGGGTCCATAGCTGTCGGCGGTGTCGATGAAGTTGACCCCCAGCTCGACGGCGCGCTGGAGAACCTTGATGGCGCCGTCCCGATCTTTAGGCGGTCCCCAGATGCCTTCTCCGGTGATGCGCATGGCGCCGTAGCCCATGCGGCGGACGGTGAGGTCGTCGCCCAGTGTGAAGTCCTTTTGAAAACTGACTTTCGTACTCATATGGTAAACATTTTTGACTGTGTATGAGGACCAACGCTTGTAATTCCAAATTGTTCATTCCGCGGAGTGGAAGATTGGAACGGGTGACGCTAACAGGGCCCGCTCCGGCGGGCTTTATTCTGTATATTAGCCGCATGAAAAAAGGGAGACTGGAGGCCTTCAGCGACGGCGTTATCGCCATCATCATTACGATCATGGTCCTGGAGCTGCACATTCCGCACAGCGATCATATCCGGGACCTGGCGCCGGTGCTGCCGGTGCTGTTCTCTTATGTGCTCAGCTTTATCTATGTGGGTATCTACTGGAACAACCACCATCATATGATCTATGCTGTCGAGCGGATCAACGGCGCGGTCCTGTGGGCAAATCTGAATTTGCTGTTCTGGCTTTCGCTGATACCGTTCGCAACGGCGTGGATGGGCGAGAATAGTTTTACAAGGTGGCCTGTTATCCTCTATGGCGCGGTGTTGAGCATGGCTGGTTTTGCTTACGACCTGCTTTGCCGTCTCCTGGTCAGGGAGGCTGGCGAGGGCTCTGCGCTGGCTGAGGCTTTGGGTAGGGACTGGAAGGGGAAGGTATCCGTGCTGGCCTATGCCGTCGCGATCGGTCTGGCTTTTGTCAACACGTGGATATCCGTCGCGCTCTATGTTGTAGTAGCGGCGATGTGGTTTACACCGGATAGGCGGATCGAGAAAAAGGTACGTGAATAGCGGAGGTGACTCACAAGTATCCCTGGAATCGGAGTAAATAAAGGTTTAAACGATATTCTGAAATTTTTGTTATTGAGACCTTATGAATATCCGCTATAAACTGAAGACAGGGCATTCGGACCCGGCGCTGATTGCGTTCGAAGAGACCCTTGGGTATAAGGAGGGCTACCGGAATGTGAAGGTTCCTGCGTCCATCGGGGAGGGCAGCCTGGTCTCGGTCGATATTGCCGAAGGTTTTCATGCCAATATCCAGTCCTACCGGCTGGACGTCCCGCTGCAGGTGATCAAGGAGGTGACGGACGAGGCCTATGAAAGCGTGCATATCGTCTTTTATTACCTGGAGGTTCCGGAGACGGCGTATATACAGGGGATGGAGGTGGACTATGACCAGGGGGTGAATATCTATGCGCAGCCGATAAATGCGGTACTGGAGTTTCCGGCGCATACGCAGCGCAATGTGGTCTGTATGCGGATCAACCGGCGGAGGCTTGCGGAGATGCTGGGAGATGACCAGGAGGTGTATCTCGATGGTCTGTTGCAGCAGGACGAGTCCTTTTTTATCCACGAGCGACTTTCGACGGAGATGCGGGCGTTGATCTGGGAGCTGCGGATGCCTCCGGCGGCAAAGACCTTGCAGCGTCTTTTTTACCAGGTGCGGGTGCAGCAGCTGGTGTACTTGTTGCTGGAGCAGCTGAACAAGCGGACCGCGGCACCGTATAAGAACAGCAATTCTGCAGACGTGGCGCGGGTCTTCAAGGCCCGTCAGCTGCTGGTAAGTGACCTTTCCACCCCGCCGACCATTGCCACCCTGGCCCGCAGCATATTGATGAGCGAGTCGCAGCTGAAGCAGTCTTTCCGGGAGATATTCGGGGTCAGCATCTACCAGTATTTTCAGAATGCACGGCTGGAGAAGGCGCGGCAGCTGCTGGCGGAGAGCGGGCGCACGGTGAAGGAAGTGGGGTATGAGCTTGGGTTTACCAATATCGGGCATTTTTCGAGGCTGTTCGAGCGCGCGTATCACGTGAAGCCGAAGAAATATCAGTTGATGAGGGAGTGAAGGGGGGCGTCGGATAGCCGGGCGGGCCGCGTTTCTGCCCGATCCGACATTTTTTTTGGCGTTATGGACAGTTTATGCTCCAATTAAATTTTTTCCTTTGTAGACAGATTGGAAAAATTTATGGAGACTGGCTTTAGAAAGTGGATCATAACGTTCACTGTTATTATTTCGGCTATAATTGAACTGATCGATACTACCATCGTAAACGTGTCGATCAATACGATGAGCGGCAATCTGGCGGCTTCGCTGGAAGATACGGCCTGGGTTATTACGTCCTATGCTATCGCGAATGTGATCGTCATCCCGATGACGAGCTTTCTGGCTGAGAAGATCGGCCGGAAACAATACTATATCGGGTCAATCATTCTGTTTACTGTCACTTCCGCCATGTGTGGATTTTCTACCAGTCTCTGGGAGCTGGTTGCGTTCCGGTTTCTGCAGGGGCTTGGTGGCGGGGCCTTGCTGTCTACCTCTCAAGCCATTCTTTTTGAGACCTTCCCGCCGAAGGACAGGGCGCTGGCCAGTGGGATATTTGCGTTGGGGGTCATCATCGGTCCTTCGATAGGGCCCGTTATGGGCGGGTATATTGTCGACAATGCGTCCTGGCCCTGGATATTCTTTGTCAATATCCCGATCGGCTTTATGGCTACCCTGCTCTGCATCCGGTATCTGCGGCCTTCGAAGCCGTCGCGTGACGGAAGGCCGATCGACTGGCTGGGGATCGGGCTGCTGAGCGTTGGTGTGGGTTCGTTGCAGGTCGTACTGGAAAGGGGGGAGACCGACGACTGGTTCTCGGCGAACTACATTATCGTGTTGACGGCGTTGTCGGCCCTCAGTCTGACCATTTTTGTCTGGTGGGAATTGCAGGTGAAGTATCCCGTTGTGAACTTAAAAGTATTGAAGAGCACGACACTTTCCGTATCGGCGGTGCTGACCTTTATACTGGGGTTTGGGCTGTTCAGCGCAATCTATGTATTCCCGTTGTTTGCCCAGCGTACCCTTGGGTATTCGGCCTTTCAGACGGGGTTGATGATCATGCCTGGGGTGTTGATGGGGGCTGCGATCTCGCCTTTCCTGGGCAAGATGATGCAGCGGGGGGTGAGGCCGCAGTGGCTGGTCATTGTCGGGTTTGGTCTGACGGCCGTTTTTAACTTCCGGATGTCGGAGTCCAGTCTGAGCTCGGGGTCGGTCGATTTTGCGCTGCCGCTGATCTTCCGTGCGCTTGGCGCCGCTCTGCTGATCGTGCCGCTGACCGCGCTGGCCGTCAGCGAGCTACAGCCCCGCGATATTCCGCAGGGCGCGGCGCTCAACAACATGATGCGGCAGATGGGAGGCTCTTTTGGCATCGCGCTGATCAATACCTATATCACGCACCGCGCCGCCAACAACCGGAATTCGCTGGTGACGCACATTACGGCTACCGATCTGCCGACGCAGGACCGGCTGCGGCTGGCTACGACACGTTTTGTTTCGACGGGTTCGACGGTCTATGATGCCGGCCGGCGGGCTCTTGCGGCGCTGGAGACTACCGTGGTGCGACAGACCTATTTAATGAGCTATATGGATGCTTTCCTTTTGCTGGCCTTACTGAATGCCTGCTGTATACCGCTGGTAATAACGACTATCCGGAAGAAGAAGGCTGCGGCGCAAGGGGCGCCGGCATCCGCGGCCGCGGCCGTGCCGAAGATAGAGGTGGAGGCGCATTGATCCAGAACAGTGGGTGTGTCAAAACCGGACAGTGGAGGTCGGCGAGGAAATTGTAATAGGTTGATGACGAATTTGTTGCGATTATGGTAGCGGGTTTGTAGGTTTGGGGACCGGAGGAACCAATAAATGATTCGTAACTATTTTCTCACCGCGTGGCGGAATTTGAAGAAGAACAAGCTCAATGCGTCGGTCAATATCCTTGGGCTGACGGTGGCGTTTACCTGTTGTATATTGTTGTTTTTGACCGTTTACCGGGAATTCTCGTATGACGACTTTCAGCGGAATGGGGACAAGCTGTATAAGATATATAGCGTCAGCCATCGGCCGGAGGGGGATGAGGACGCGGATGCCATGAGCTATCCGATGGGGCCGACCGTAAAGGCGGAGGTGGCGGGGGTGGCGAGGGTGAGCTCGCTTATGAACGGGGGTGCGGGTATCCGTTATCGCGGGAAGGAGATCGACATGAGTATTCTGCTTGTGGACAATGACTTTTTTTCCATGTTCTCGTTCCCGGTCCTGATGGGTGACAAGACGGCGCCGTTGGGAGACCTGGGGAAGGTAGTGCTTAGCGAGTCCGCGGCAAAGGCGGTATTTGGCGACGAATCTCCCGTCGGCAAGACGGTAGGGGTCAAGGTGGGCGGGGAGTGGAGAGACCTGGTGGTCGCTGCGGTAGTGAGTGAAGCGCCCGACAATTCTTCTCTGCACTATAGCATACTGGCGCGCATCGAGCTGCAAAGCAATTATCCGGCGCTGAAGAACGACTGGGACGCCCAGCACCATCCCGTCTATATACAGGCTGCGCGGGGCGTGACGCGGCAACAGCTGGAGAAGGGGCTGCAGCAGATGGCGAAGAGGCATCGCCTGTTCAACGACGATGAGCTGAAGAACAAGGGGTACCGGCGCGACGCCAGCGGAGACTATGCGGCCTTCCGGCTGCTGCCTTTCGGGGATCTTCATTTTGACGTGGAGCATGGTACGGGAAATACCGTCAGCAAGTCATACCTGTATATCCTGGTCCTCATCGCCATCGTGGTGATGGTGATCGCCTGTTTCAATTTTATCAACCTGAATGTCGCGCGGGCGTTTACGCGGGCCCGGGAGGTAGGGGTGCGTAAGACCATCGGCGCGGGCAGGAAACATATCTTTTTCCAGCTGTGGACGGAAAGTCTTTTGCTTTGTCTGATCGCCATCGCGGCAGCGCTGGCGGTGACGCTGATCACGCTGGACCCGTTCAATACCCTGTTCACGGAGAAGCTTTCGCTGAAGGCGTTGTTGCAGCCATCCGTAGGGGTGGTGACGCTGGCCGGGGTGTTGCTGGTATCGTTGATGGCTGGCGGCTATCCGGCCTTGCTGGTGTCCCGATTTCAGGTCGTGGAGATACTGAAGGGCAAAGTGGCGATCAACCGCCAGTCATGGCTGCGGAATGGGCTTATTACCTTTCAGTTCGTGATGGCGAGTCTCCTGATCGTCGGGACGATCGTTATCTACAGTCAGTTTGAACATATGCGGAGGGCTTCGCTGGGTTTTGAGCAGGAGTCGATCATCAGCATCCCGGTGCGTCGGCCCGAGAATACCGCGCGGCTGCTTGGGGAGATGCGAGCAAAGCTCCAGTCGCAGCCGCAGGTGATCGCCATGACCGGCAGTTCCGTTAATATCGGCATCGGCCAGGACAACAGCCAGAGTGAGCAGACGATAGGTTTTGACTGGCAGGGGAGATCGATAGAGACAAATATGGTGGTCGTCGACTATGATTTTTTGAAGACCATGGACATAAAGCCGCTGGCAGGCAGGGATTTCAGCAGGGCGTATCCTTCGGATACCTCGGCCTTGCAGAATAGCGTGGTCGTGAGCGAGAGCATGGCCCGCCAGTTCGGGGTGAAGGACGCACTTGGGCTTTCCTTTTATTCCGACAGCGCCAAGCCGAAGTGGAATATCATCGGGGTGATCCCCGATATCCGTATGTACTCGGTGCGGCAGAAGTCGGAGCCACTGACCCTGCAGATCCGGAAGGGACAGGCATTGAACTATATACTGGTGAAAGTAAGGACAGACAATCCTATAAAGGCAATAGATCTCGTAAGCTCCGCTTACAAGGTCCTGGAGCCGGACAACAATTTCCGTCCGAGCTATCTGACGGAGAATACGCGCCGCTGGTATGACCGGGAGCAGCGGCTTTCGTCCATATTTGGTTCGGCGGCCTTTATCGCCATCCTGTTGTCCTGTCTGGGACTTTTTGCCATCGTATCGCTGGTTATGGAGCAGCGACGGAAGGAGATCGGCGTCAGAAAAGTGCTGGGGGCCACGATCGCCCAGATCACGGGGCTTTTGTCGGCCGATTTCCTGCGGCTGGTCGTGCTGGCCTTCGTGGTGGCTACTCCGCTCGCCTGGTTCTTCCTCAATAAATGGCTGGACAATTTTACTTATCGTATATCGATCGGCTGGTGGATATTTCCTCTCGCCGGTGTCGCAACCCTGCTGATCGCGCTGCTCACGATCAGCGTTCAGACGATCAGGGCGGCGCTGGCCAATCCGGTGAAGAGTCTAAAGACTGAATAGGTGTATCTTTATGCAATGGACCTATTCAATACAGAAAGGGTGGTGAATATCTTACCGTTCGATGGGGTAGCGGACTATTACGGGCGCGTGTTTGAGACGACGGAGGCTGCGGCGTATCTTGAACGGCTGTTGCGGGATATCGAATGGCGACATGATGAAGTGGTCATTTTTGGCAGGAAGATCCAGACCAGGAGGATGGTGGCCTGGTATGGTGAACACACTTATGAATATACCTATTCCGGGGTGACCAGGCAGGCCCTGGAGTGGACGGATGATCTCCGGGTGTTGAAGGCCAGGGTGGAGCAGGAGTCGGGGGCGCGGTATAATTCCTGTCTGCTGAACCTCTATCATAGTGGAGAGGAAGGGGTATCCTGGCATAGCGATGACGAGAAAGAGCTGGAGCAGGATGGGGCGATCGCCTCGGTAAGCTTTGGGGCAGAGCGAAAATTTCAGTTCAGGCATAAGGCTACGGGGCAGCAGGTGGAGGTCCTGTTGGAGCCCGGCAGCCTGCTGGTGATGCGGGGGGCATGCCAGCGATATTGGCTACATGCCCTGCCGAAGACAAAGAAAGTGAGCAGGCCACGGATAAATCTGACCTTCCGAAAGATAACGGGCGCCTAGAGCGCTTTTTCTATTTTATTTAACTATTTGAGAATTAGGGGCCTAAATAATATTGCCTAGTTTAGGTGCAACCTATATTCTCATGAATGCCGGAAAATTCTCCCTTCTTTTCAGCTATCACTTAGCTATTCAGAGCATCAATGTTCCCTATTCTTTTTTGGCCGCCATGGCTGGCTATGCAACAGGTCTGAATTTCTTTACGTCCTTTATTGTGTCCCTTGTAACAGGAGGATACTTCCTTGCGTCATACCTCTTTGAAAAGAGGCGCAAACATGAGTATTTTTTCTATTATAACAGGGGGTTTTCCCGGTTAGGTCTGATCGCTTATTCCTGGCTATTGGACGCACTGCTGGCTATTTTGATCGCAACTATCAAAAGCATTTTCCGATGAACACTCATGTACTGGAAGCAGATAGCATTATCGCAACTTTAGGCGGCCGGAAGATATTGTCCGACGTCTATCTGAGGTGCGAGAGTGGGGAGGTAGTGGGCGTGTTGGGAAGAAATGGTGCCGGTAAATCAACATTATTGCAGCTGATCTTCGGAACCCTGCCGTCCGAAGACCGGAGCATCCGTATTGACGGGCAGGTCATACATCCTCCCCATCTGAAGGGGAAGTGGATCGCCTATCTACCCCAGGACGGCTTTCTTCCCGCGAATATCCCGATAGGAAAGATCATTGGCCTGTACGTGGATGCGGAAAGCCGGAAGAAAATAATGGCCGACCCAAGGGTCAGCCCCCATCTGAAGAAACGCATCCGGGAGCTCTCCGGAGGAGAGCTGCGTTATCTCGAGATCTTATTGCTGGTGAATCTCAACGTAAAGTTTGTATTGCTGGACGAGCCTTTTTCGGGCATCGAGCCGATCTATCAGGACAGGGTCACGGACCTTATCAATGAATACCGGAGTGAAAAAGGGTTTATCGTGACCGACCATGTATACCGGAAGATCCTCGGTATCAGCGACAAGCTATTGTTGATCGATCAGGGTAAAACTATTCCTATACTAAAACCAGAACAATTGGAACAGTTCAGCTATGTACCGCGCGGGACCTTCAGTGGAAGCGTTCTGCCGAAATTCGCTAATGGCGACCGGTTGAGTTTTTTGTCAGTGGTGAAGGATAAGGAAGAAAGTGTTGAAGAAACCGGTATCCCGTTCGAGGTCGACAAGCAGACCTGGAAGGACCTCGATCTGTTCGACCAGGGGCGAAAGGGGCTTGTTTTTAGTTTGTTCAACAATGTCAAGACGGTTGGCGGCGGGGACAGGCTGGAGCAGCTATTCAAGTCGCCTTCCAATGACCGGCAGCTGCTGGAGGAACGCCGGGACGCCATCCGGTTTTTCTACAACAACGGCATCGACCTCAATATCGGTCGCCAGCAGATGGATACCATCGAGCACTATCTGAATGCGAGCATTCCATTGTACCCGGATACGCGGCTGGATGCGCTGGCGTACAATCTCCGGAATAAGTTCAAGCAGACCAATAATCACTATCTTGTCACCATCGGCATACAAACCACCGTGAGCACCCTCCGTCATTTCTTCCGGCTGGCTGACGAGCTCAGGGCGAAGGGCTGTCCCTACCACCTGTCGGCGATGTCGTTGAATATCGACGAGCTGATCCCGGACAGGAAGATACAGGAGATACTCACTTCCACCAATACCGAGCTATCGGCGATGGATATGTCGAAATGCGATCATTATTTCCGGAGGAAGGGTAGGGAGCAGCTGCGGCGGATAATGGATACCATCTATGAATTTGATGTTTACCAGGCGGTAGCCGAGGCGGCGCAGAAGCATTCCCTTTCTTTCCCCGAATATATCGGCCGGCCCATGCCTTTGTTACAGCTGAGGGGGCTTTTTCATCCGTTGCTGGCCAGCCCGGTCTCCAACGACTTCAGCATCGACAATGACAGCAATCTGTGTTTTATCAGCGGCGCAAATATGTCCGGCAAGTCCACCTTCCTGAAGGCGTTTGGACTGTGTGTCTATCTTTCGCATCTTGGTTTTCCCGTTCCCGCGGCGTATATGGAGACCACGCTGTTCAATGGGCTGATCACTACCATCAACCTTTCAGATAATATCAGCCAGGGGTACAGCCATTTCTACAATGAAGTGCGGCGCGTAAAAGACGTGGCAATGAAGATAAAAGAGAAGAAGAGGCTTGTCGTCCTGTTTGACGAGCTGTTCAGGGGGACGAATGTAAAGGATGCTTCGGATGCTTCGTTGCAGGTGATCGACGCGCTTTCCCGGGTCCGGAACAGCCTGTTCGTGATATCCACTCATATCGTTGAGATAGCGGATCAGCTGAGCCAGAATAAGAATATATTCTTCAGCTGTTTTGAGTCCACGATGGAGGCGGGAGTTCCCTGGTATAACTACAAGATCAGGGAAGGCATCTCCAACGAAAGGGTGGGAATGCTGATCATTAAGAACGAGCAGATCATCGAAATGCTGACGGAGGTGGGGAGGTAGGACCTTAGGAGTGGAGAGCCAGGACCGCCCTCTCAGCTGATGCCGAGCCTGGCGCGCAGCGACTCGCGGTAGCTGCTGCCGACGGGTATCTTCTCATTATTGATGGTCAGCTGATGCACCTCGATCATGGCGATATGTCTGGCGGCCACTACATAGGACTTGTGGACGCGGATAAATTGGGCAGCCGGCACCAGGTCGAAGATATCGCCCATATTCTCCCGGATGAGTATATTCCTGTCTTTCAGATGAACGGTGATGTAGTTGCCGTCTTTTTCCAGATAAAGAATATCATTGAGCTTCACCTGCCAGGTTTGGGGGCCGCTTTTGATAAAGATGGTTTCCTCCTCGTTGTTTTGGCCGGTGATGGTTGTTAATGCGGCGACCGCCTTGTTCACCGCTGCCAGAAATCGTTCGAAGGTGATCGGTTTCAGCAGGTAGTCGATGGCGTTGACGTTATAGCTTTCCACGGCGTAGTGGCTATAGGCGGTGGTGAATATGATCATCGGCCGCGGCGACAGGGTTTGTACGAGCTGCATGCCGCTGATATCGGGCATATTGATATCCAGAAAGACCAGGTCGGTCTTTTCACGGCTCAGATATTCTATTGCTTTTACGGGTTCGCGAAAAACGTCTTTTAGCTGCACGAGGTCGCTTTTGTCGCAATAGCGACCGATCACGTCAAGGGCCATGGGCTCGTCGTCAACGGCTATACAGGTTATCACGCCAGATCGATTTGAAGGTTTACACAATATTTTCCGTCCTCCGGCCCGGTTCGAAGCTGGTGTCTCCCGGCATATACCAGCTGCAGCCGACGTCTTATATTTTCAAGGCCGATGCCGCCTCTTTCTTCGGCCGGTCGGTGAACGGCGCTATGGTCTGTATTCTCACAGGTAAAGATCAGCTTTTTTTGGTCGAGGGTGATGGACATGGCAATGTGTGAATTTTGCCCGATAGACACGCCGTGCTTGAAGGCGTTCTCGAGGAAGGGAATGAACAGCATCGGGGCGACCTTTACTGTCGCGATCCCAGCCGGTTCAGGATGAAGAAAGCTTACCGATACCTCGCTGTCGGCATAGCGAAGCTTGCTGAGCGCGACGCAGTCTTCAAGGTATTCGATCTCCTTTTGGAGGGCAACGGTGTCCGTGTTGTTGCTTTCATCGATCATATAGCGCATCATGCCGGATAATTTGGAGATGCCGTCGGCCAGCTCGTCGTTACCTTTTTTCTGGGCCATCGAGAACAGGTTGTTGAGCGTATTGAACAGGAAGTGCGGGTTGATCTGCGAGCGGAGGAATCTGATCTCGGTGCTGAGCTGGCTGGCTTCGACCTGGCTGCGGCGGAGCTCGTTGCGTATCCATGCCCTGATGAAGAAATAGGCCACGGCGATGCCCAATACCGAAAGAAAGATGCCGATCATGAGGGGTTGCAGGCCTGACCAGTCCCGGGGTGAAAACGTGGGCGTCTGCTGGTTGGCCATTCCCGGCAGCAGAAAGCGATGTTTTTGTGTCGAAAAGCTGACCAGCAAGCGGACGACCTCATAGTTGATGGCGAACACCAGTATCAGCCAACCGGTGACGACCGTCACGCCGACGAGCTTGCTTTTGATCCTGATCGCCTTTTTGAACAGCCAGAGGATATTGCCATAGAACAGCAGCAGCAGGGAGGTGAGCTGGATCCCGGCATAGGGAAAGAGCATGTGTCCGTCCATGGCCATCCGCGCGCCATTGTTGACGACGATCATTTGAAATGACGAGACCGTCAGCGCCCTCAATACATAGTATACTCCCAGCCAGAACAAGGCATGGATGATGATCTCGATGGAAAGCCTGGCTTTTTTACCGCGCATGATAACAAAGATAATATAAGCCATGGTTTGGCCTGTAGGATAGGGATGAACAGGCGATTTTTGCCATTTGCCAGCTCCTGGCGGCGCAGGATAACAAATATTCGTCGTTCGACCCCGACGTTTTTCCGGCCGGCGATGATCGACTAGCATTGCTGGAAAATGATACAGCTATGAAATTTTTGATCTTATCGGCCACGGCGCTTGTGATGTCTGCGGTCGGGGCCACGGCGCAGGATACTGCCCGGATGCAGGTGCACTACAAATTTTCCCATGTGCGGGATACGAACAACCGGGCCAATCCATACAAGGAGAACATGGTCCTGCTGGTCGGGAAATACGCCAGCGTTTACAAGAGCCGCGACAGGCGGATGGAGGAGGTGTCCGCCCCTCAACCCGATGGCACTGTCAGGACGGACAGGCGGGGCTTCGGGTCCCGGGTCGAGTACTATCAATATCTGAAAGAAAAGAAAATGGACAGGGTCGACTGGCTTCCGGCTACCGACTTTCTCATCTCCGACGTTCTGCCTGCTATCAGCTGGCGGATCAGCGCCGATACGGCGAGCTTTGGCGGGCTCCACTGTCAGAAGGCAACGGGACATTTCCGGGGACGGGACTATACCGCCTGGTTCTGTCCCGATCTGCCGCTTCACGCGGGCCCCTGGAAACTGAATGGTCTTCCCGGTGTGATCGTCGAGGCGTATGACTCGAAGAATGATGTCCGTTTCAGCTATGACGGCATCGAGAAGATAGATCCAACGGTCATCCAGGCGCCGGGAAATGGCGTAAAGATCACTGACAAGGAGTTTGTCCGGCTACAGGAAACCTTGAGAAAGGACCCGGACGCCTTTGCCCGGTTGATGTCGGCGGCGCAGGACGGGAATGCGGCTGGAGGCCGCGGACCAAAGATGGATATAAAGTTTGGCCCGGGACCCGTGATCAATAACCCCATTGAACTGCCCGAAAAGAAATGAGAACGGTCATTGTCTTTATTGGGTTGCTGCTTGGCGGAGTCCTGAATGCGTTGCCAGGATACGGTCAGGTGGTAAGAGGAACCGTCAGGGACAGTTCGGGTCACGCGGTTGACGAGCTGCAGCCCGTGGTCGTCCGGCGGCGCCGGCCAATGCTGCGCACGAGCGGTGACACCCTTAGCTATAATGTGGCTGATTTTACCAGGGCCCAGGACAGGGTCATCGGGGATGTGATCCGACGGCTGCCGGGCATCTCGGTCGCAGCGGATGGAACCATCACCTATAACAACAAGCCCGTCTCCGGTGTATACATCGGCGGGGATAATCTCCTCGACGACAAGTATACGATCGCCACGAACACCATTCCCCAGGGTATTGTTGACCAGGTACAGGTGATCGATAACCATCAGCCGATAAGGGTGCTGCAGAATAAGGTGACCAGCGATGCCGTGGCGCTCAACCTTACCCTTAAAAAGGGCGCGGGGCTGCGACTGTTGGGTCAGGAAAGTGTCGGCGCCGGGTTGCCGGGCAAGTATGATCTTGACCTCAACGCGCTGCTGTTCAAAGACGGATACAAGGCCATCAATTATCTGAAGGGGAATAATACTGGCGAAGACCTCGATCTGGCGTCGCATAATTCCGCCAGCACGCAGCAGCGCATTGGCAACGATATTCCCGCAACCATGCTCTCGCTGGGCGCGGTAAATGATCCGGCCCTGGCACGGCAACGGTATCTGTTCAACCATGCTTCTTCGGCGAGCGCCAACGACCTGTTCAACCTGAAAAACGGTTTGCAGGTGAGAATGAATGCCTGGTATCTGCGCGACCGGCAGCAGCAGGATTACAGCCAGCACAGCACCACCTTCCTGCCCGGAGACACCATACAATATAGCGAAGTGCAGCATAACCGGTTCGAACCGTCGCTGATGCACGCACAGCTGACAGTCAATCTCAACAAGGAAAAATGCTATCTGAATGAGGTGCTGCTCGCTGATGACAGCCGGCGGGTCAATTATTCGGATCTGAACACGAACGGGACATTGGTGAACCAGGCGCTCAGGGATCATTCGCTTAGCTTTTCCAACGAGCTCGATTGGATCGGCTCGGTAAGGTCGAATGTTGTCGTTGAAGGCTATTCCTATGTCAGCCATACGGCGGAGCCGGAAGATCGAAGGATCGGGCCCGGCTACAATGCCGGGCTGTTCAATCATGGCGTGGGCTATGCGCAATTGGTCCAGACTGTAGATGTGCCTGCCTGGTTCACCAATAATTATATCTCAGTGAGGGTCCCGGGGAACACCGTGACCGGGAGCCTGCGGACCGGTATCAGCGTTCAGTCGCAGGCGCTGAGCTCCGGCCTCAGCGTGGTACAAGCCAACAATACGGTCAACCGGGAGTCGGACAGTTCGGTTAACGACCTGGACTGGACCAGGCGGCGGCTATATGCGGAAGCTGCATTCGATATCCCAGGTCGCCGGCTCAAATTAGCTTTGACCTTGCCGTTCACGCTGCAGCAGCTGAACTACTCGGATATCGGCTATGCCCTCAGCAAGGGGCTGAGCTCGCGTTATTTCGACCCTCAGCTGCGTCTAAGATATCAGACCGGTACCGAACACTATCTGACCTTCCAGTACAGCTATCGGAATGAGGTCGCGGGTATCGAAGAGGTGTATCCCGGCTATATTCTGAAGGACTACCGGACGCTGTACGCCAACAACGCCGACCTTACCGTTCGGCAGGACCAGCTGGTGACGGCGGGGTTCAATTACCGGAAGACGCTGACGCTGTTCTTCTTCAGCCTGTATGCTACCTATAACCATATCAGCGCCAACAATATTTCCTCGAGCGTCATTACGAACAGCCTCCAGCAGCGGGTGGTGCTGCCTTATCCGAACAGCGCCGATGTCGGGACGGTGAGCGGCTCTGTTAGCAAGTATTCGTTTGGGTGGAAAACAACTTTTGGCTGTGAGGGGCAGTGGCAGGACAGCAGGTCGGTCCAACTGCAGAACGGCGTTCTGCTGCCTTTTCATATGACGGCCGGAACCCTGACCCTGAGTGCCCTGACCAAGGTTGATGACCGGCTGAATTTCAGCTATAGCATTACCGGGAAGCAAATGGCCGGCACTCCGGGTGAGCGTGTCAATCAGCTATTGCAGCAGGCAGAGATCTACTATTATCCCGCGGCTGACCTGGAGCTCAAGCTGTCGGGCGAGCATTATTTTACGGGCAGGACGGGGAATGCCTATTTTACAGATGCCCACGCGAAGTATCGCATCAAAAAGTGGAAGGCGGACTTGCAGCTGGATGCCACAAATCTTCTTAATGTAAAAACCTATAAAGCGCTTTATCTATCGGTGAATACGCTTACAGCCAGTTCGTACAGATTGCCCGGCAGGGTTATACTTCTGAAGGTATTGTTCAATTTATAAGATCTGCGAACAGAATGGTTGATATTTGTCAATAGTTTATGCGCGAACCCTGGGGTCTTAATAATATATTTGGAAAAGAATCTTCGTATCTTAATAAAGAATTAATGATTTTTAGGCTGCAGCCCCAATCTTCTGATTCTGCCCCGTTAAACTATTCTGCCCACTAATTACCTAAACCCAGGGACATTGAAAGCCATTTGCGCATTCGTGCTGCTTATACTATCGGTCATTGCGGCCGTAAGTCAAACTGTAACCTTACAGGTGACGACAGCTCCGGCGGTCAATGCCGGCGGGGCGCTCAGCATCATTCTGCCGGTTGACTCCGTTATGTTGACGGGTGTGGTCAGCAAGGGGACGGGCGGGCCTGTCGTCTCGACGGCCTGGACGCAGAGCAGCGGCCCGAACAGCGCCGTAATCGCGACGCCGAACCAGCTAACGACCAGGATAGGGGGGCTGATCGCGGGCACCTATGTCTTCCGGCTGTCGGCCTGGGACAGCATCGGAAATTTGAACAGCGACAGCTCGGTGGTCACGGTATATACGGCAAATGGCAATGCCGTTAATGTGAGGCTCTATGCCGGAAGCAACCCATACAAGAACTCGTTATGGAACAACTGGAATGTCGGCTCCGGCGTCGTCAACAACACCAATTCGGGCATCCTGAAGTATTCCAATGGGTCGCCTAGTGGCATCAGCGCCCTGCTCAGCTACCAGGACGCGATGGCAGACAACGGAGCTACATATACGAAGAATGCGGCGATGTGTCCCGACACCGTTCTACGTTATACGAGCTATACTTCCTCGTCGCGGACGCTGACCATACAAGGGTTGAGCAATAGCGCCAAATACAATATAGAGCTGTATGCCAGCAGGCAGCGCACCGATGGTCAGAAAACAGTTTTTGCAATTGGCAGCCAGTCGGTGACCATCCTGACGGACAACAATTCCGCCAACGCGGCCAAATTCTCCAACGTCAGCCCTTCCGGCGGCCAGATCGTAATAACCATCAACAAGGCGGTTAACTACAGCTATCTGAACGGGTTCAAGTTATCCGCTATCGTCAATAGCGCGCCCGTCGTCACTGCCGGGGCGAACCAGTCCATTCAGCTGCCAGAGAGCTCGGTAACCCTTACGGGCAGCGCCGTGCCTGCAGCGGGCAATACGATCAGCTCGTATTCGTGGACGCAGATCAGCGGTCCGGCCACCTATACTATTGTCACCCCGAATGCGGCCGCCACTACGGTGACCGGGCTGGTCCAGGGTGTATACGTATTCCAGCTAACGGCGACGGACAATGCAGGTGCGAGCGGCAGCGCTACCGTACAGGTGACGGTGGCGGCCCCGGTGCAGGTTCCGCTGGTTCCCCCGGTGGTCAAGGCCTCGGCTGATCAGACCATCAGTCTGCCGGTGTCATCCGTGACCTTGTCCCAGACCAATGATAGCAATATCCTCAGCTACACTTGGAGTAAGGTCTATTCTCCCGGTCAGCCGAAGAAGAGCATCGGCGTGATCGGGTCGTCCACCTCGTCATCCACGGGTCTGCCGACCTGGGATAGCGGTTATGTCAGAAGGATGCAGAAATACTATACCGGCCTGGGGCTGATCGATACGGTTTACAATATAGCGATCCCGGGATATAATGTTTACCAGGGCATGCCTGCGGGTTATATTCCTCCGGCCAACCGGTCGTTGCCGGCCCCGGAAGACAATATCACGACCATCCTGGCGAAGCCGAATATCGGCACGGTGATCGTCAACTTCCCATCCAACGGGTACGACAGCATTCCCATCAGGGAGGTGCTATTCTGTCTCCGGACGATCTATAATACGGCTGTTGCGGCGGGCAAGGCCTGCTTTATCACTACGTCGCAGCCGCGTCCGGCATTCGATGCTGCTGCGGAAGACAGTCTGCTGATCATCAAGGACTCCGTTCTCGCGGAATTCGGGTCTCATGCCATCAATTTCTACGATGGTATGGTAGACCCCGGGACGAAGACCACGCAGGCCATTTATGCGCAGCCCGACGGGGTCCATTTCAACTCACTGGGGCACGAGCGTCTGTTCGAAAAAGTAATTGCGGCCAATATGGTCGGAAGCTTTGGTTCGTCGCCGGCAGTAATCGCGAGTCCGACGGCCGGCTCGACTGTAGTAACGGGGCTGACCAAGGGCATTCACAAGTTCCAGGTCGCGGTAGTGAATTCGGCGTTGCTCAGCGGCAGCTCGATCACGAAGGTGACCGTCAATGCCAGTTCTCTTCCCCCGACAGTCAATGCGGGCATCGACCAGGTGGTGCCCTTCCCCGGCGATTCCACGGTGCTGCAGGGACAGGATAGTGCGGGCTCCTCAGGGATAGCGGCGACAGCCTGGACGCAGGTGTCAGGACCTTCGCAGGCGGTCATCAGCGCTGCCGGTTCTCTCCGGACGCCGGTCAGCGGCCTCGCGCAGGGCATCTACCAGTTGGTGCTCTCGGTCACCGACAGCCTGGGTACTGTTGTAAAGGATACGGTCAGGGTCACTGTGGAGGGACCTCGCCGGCCTAAAGTCGACGCCGGCAGCAGTCAGACGATCGCCTTTCCTGCAACTTCCGTAGTGCTGAACGGGAAAGATACGGTTGGTTCGGGTCCCATCCTGTCCACGCACTGGCGTGAGCTAAGCGGTCCCGGGATAGCCACGATCGTGACGCCGGACAGTCTTCGTTCGCTCGTCACGGGTCTTGTGCCGGGTGTCTATACCTTCCAGCTGTCCGTGCTGGACAGTCTGGGTTTTGCCGATAGCGCGTCGACACGGGTGACCCTTCTGCCGCCGGCGCCTCCGTCCCTGATCAATGTGCGGATCTTTGGCGGCGACAATCCCTTCAGGAACCTCCAGTGGAATAACTGGAATGTGGGGACGGGGGCGCGCACCGATATGACCTCAACGGCCTTTAAATATGCCGACGGCACCGTTAGTCCTGTCACTGCGGTGCTAAGCGCGCAGGACAATATATCGGACAACGGCTCGCCGTACAGGCCGACGGCCACCATGTGCCCGGATACCGTGCTGCGTTATGACAGCTATTCTTCCGTCGCGAGGACGCTGACCATAAGCGGGCTGAATAACACTCATATTTATAACCTGTCACTGTATGCGAGCAGGTTGCGGACGGATGGTCAGCGGACGAAGTTCACGATCGGAACCACTACGATCACTATACTGACAGACGGTAATTCCAGCAGTCCGGCCAGCTTTACGAATGTCGCCCCTTCTTCCGGAGGAAGTATTGTTGTTACGATCGCCAACGTGACCAACTACTCCTATCTGAACGGCTTTACGATAAAAGACGTCACCAGCGGTCAGTCGGCCAGCGTAGTGCCGCAGTCGACCAATGCCGTAAGCATGCGTTTTGGGCAGGACATTCCCGACGTCCTTGCCATCCATGTGTTCCCCAACCCGGTGAGAGATCATTTGACGCTGGTGAATCCGGGCCGGCATGTGCTGAAGGTGCAGGTGTTCGACATCAACGGCAGACCTGTGGTGAATGCCCGGATCCTGGCTTACGGGAGGGATGTTCCGATGGGTGGGCTTGCCCGGGGATATTATATCGTTGTTGCGACGGATGAGCTGACGGGGGTGGAATTCCGGAAGAAGATATTGAAGCTATAGTGGTGGGGTGCCCGGCGGGGAGGCCGATCTACTATTCTGAAGACCAGGAAGATAGTCTTGTAGATTTGGGGCATTCAACGTTTGTCCATACTGTTGAGCGTAGCCGTCATCCTGATGGGCTTGTTTGTCCTGTCTGCGTGTGCGCAGACCAGTGATTGTTTCCGGGCGGTCGAATCGAACCTGGTTGTTTTTTGGCTGCAAAAAGGATGGTATGAATTTTGTGGATAACTTTCTATCCTTGTCTACAACCTGCGCGCGCAAAAGACCATTTCTAAACCTTTTTAACCGCGCATATGATTACCCAAACACCCCTTGTTCTCCTTTCTTTTTGTTCGTTTCATGCTAAAAATACTGTTGTCAGCTTCGTAAATCTACGCCTTTATCGTCCAGGAAGCCGGGGATATCACTGTGGAATTTTGAACCTATTTGCTGACAGTGGGGTCGGCAGTTAGGGAAATTCTTTCCCAGTGTCCCGGTGTGATCCTACCGGTCATCTATAGCGCATTTACCTATGAGAGGCCCGTTGATTCACCAGCCCGTTGATTCGAGAACGGGCTGGTTTTTATTTGTTTGGATGGATGGTTGATTCGCCGGACGGCGGAGGTGGTCGCTGTTGCGGCGGGTATGTCATTTGGCAGACATTTATGTTTCTAAAATCATCGATACATTTGCGTTCATGAATTTAAAGAGCGATATCAAGCAGATCGAGAAAGTTTCGAAGGCACTGGGTGATCCCTACCGCATCCAGATGATGGAGGCTATTATGAAACAAAGGGGGTGGATGCAGTGTTCTGTCCTTGTCGAAATGTTCGATCTCGCGCAATCCACGGTGTCGCACCACCTGAAGCAGCTGGTCGATGCGGACCTGCTGATCCTGGAGAAGGACGGTCGTTGTGCCAGGTATATGATCAATAAAGAGGGGATGAGTGAGTTCGTGAAGTACCTGAGCCGGTATGGAGAATAATTTTTTTATTCAATTGATCGAAAAATTTAGATATATAAATTTTTAAATAAGAAGAGTATGAGAGTTATAAGAGAAGATCATCAGGGTATTAGCACTATTCTGGCTTTTGCGCTCATCCCGATCTCCGGATTTGCGACGGATATCTATATTCCGTCCTTACCGTCGATGGCGGGGGAACTGCACGTGAGCAATGCGGCTGTGCAGCTATCCATCCTGCTGTTCATGGTGAGTTATGGCCTCAGTCAGCTGCTGGTGGGGAGTCTGCTGGACAGTTTTGGGCGTTTTCGGCTGGGGTCGGCGGCGTTGCTGGCGTTCAGTCTTTCGAGCTTTGCGATCGCCTTTACCAATAATATCTATCTTATCTATGCGATGCGGATACTGCAGGGGATAGCGGTGTCTTTTATCATGGTGGGGAAGAGGGCCTATTTTATGGATATTTACAAGGGGGATAAGCTAAAGCACTATACCAGCCTTTTCTCTATCGTATGGGCTACGGCGCCGATAATCGCCCCGTTCCTGGGTGGGTATTTTCAGGAGCTGTGGGGCTGGCAGTCCAACTTCCTTTTCCTGGGTTTCTTTTCCCTGGCGATCCTGGTGCTGGAGCAGGTATATAGCGGGGAGTCATTGAAGATCAGGCATCCGTTTCAATTCCGGTCAATCGCAAACGTCTATTCCATGATGATCCGGACGGGGGATTTCAGCTATGGGCTGGTCATTCTTGCCCTCAGCTATTCGATGCTGGTGGTATTTGGAATGACGAGTCCTTTCCTTATCGAGCATGTCTTTCATTTCTCGCCGGTCGTCTCGGGGTACAGCGCGCTTTTGTCCGGGGTGGCGCTGATGGCGGGCGGGATCATCAGCAAGGCGCTGATCCGCAGGCCGCTGGACAGGAAGATCCTGGTGGCTGTGTCCCTGCAGATACTATTCGCTTTGCTGATGATCGGGGTCAACAGGCTGTGGACGAACATATATACGCTGATGATCTTTGTGGCGCTGATACATCTGCTGGGCGGCTTTATCTTTAATATCGTTTTTGCGTATGCTCTCGGCAGGTTTACGAAGAATGCCGGGGTTGCGAGCGGGATCACCGGCGGCGGAAATTATATCGTCACGTCTTTCTTCAGCTACACGATAACGGGTCTGTTCCGGATATCGAACCCGGCCCTGCTGGGGGCAGCGTATCTGCTGCTCGCGGTGTTGTTGCTAGGTGCGTTTGTGCTTTTCAGGAAGGCGCGGCTGGCGAGCGAAAGGGTTCAGCCAATGATACAGACGAATAATGCGTAGCATTTTGGGTGCGTAGCGGTTTGGGTTTTGGGTTAGGGGCTAGGGGTTATTGTTCGTTGTCGTCGTGATGTTTCTTGTAATGACCGTAGGCGTGGCCTTTGCCGTGGCGTCCCGGGCCATCGTGGCCTTCATCGCCTTCGTGGCGGCAGTCCCGCAGTGGCGGCTGGCGATCGTAGCAGTGCCGGTACCGGTCGTAGCGTGTCCGGTAGACCGCATGGTGCTGCCAGGGATTGGGTTCGTTGATCACTACTTTATATCCCCTGTACAGGTCGTACCCATCGCATCTTGAAGGAAGGGCGGCGGCGAAGACCCAGGCGCCGGCGTTGAAGTAGACGAACTGCTGTCTGGGTACACAGTAATAGACGTCAATATCCGGCATATAATAATTGTCGACGTGCTGATAGCCCTGTGGCCCCCATTGTGGCTGGGAACCGATGTTCACATTTACGCTGACCTGGACCTGGGCGCTCGCGGTCGAGGTGGTGAACGCGGTGAAAACGGACAAAATAAAAAATAGGCAGTTTTTCATATAAATGAGTTGACGGGATCTTAAAAAAAGGGATGGAACCTGTCCTTCCATCCCTTCGGCTGTTCCTGAAATGAATCATTGACCAGCTGGGCTTTCGCCCAATTAATCCTATATCCTGTACATAAAAGACAGAGATTTGGCTTTGTGGTCCTAGTCAAAAAATAATTATTTTTTTATTGGGACCGGGAGGATGTTTCGCTTGTCTAGCCGATGGAAGCATGAAGATATTACCCGCATATAATAATAAGGAGGAAATACCCTGGGAGGTAATCGCTGCATCCCTGCAGGGTGAGCTGACGGCGGAGGAGGTGCAGACTTTATCTCTCTCGCCCGCGGGACGGGAGAAATATGTGCTGTGGCAGTGGCTCTGGCGGGAAATGCTGGCCGACTACGAACTGTATCTGCAGATGAATCTGTTGGATCTGGACGCGGGGCTCGATGTATTGCGCGAGCGCATCCGGTTGCTGCCCGCCCGTTAAGGCGTGCTTGTGACCTCGGTCTGGCTTTTCAGGACCTCGTTGGCCGACTGTCTTTGGCGAAGGAGATTGACATAACTGAGGGCGAGCCGGATGTTGTAGACCTCATAGGCTTTCTGGGCCCACTGGATGGCCCCGTTGAGGTCCCCATTTATTTCACTACTGATGGCCATATTGTAACAGGCTCTGCCGGCTGCTTTGCGGGAGCTGCTATTGGTCGACTCCTTCCATAATTTAGCTGCGCCGTCCCAGTTGCCTGTGCGCGCCATTCTTTTGGCGACGATGAAGCTTGCGTTCCCTCTTACAAAGTAATACCGGGATACCCGAATGGAGTAGGGGACGATGCGCGATGCATATGCCTGGCCTGCGTTGTTGCCAGCGTCTTTTACCGCCTCCTTGCGGCCGAGCAGGGACGAAGGGTCGAGGCCACGGCTCTGGAAGGCGAGGTCCCTGGAAAGAACATATTCGTCAAGGATTGTCCGTGAATAAGGATCATAGATCCTCCATCCGGTCTTTACCTGTGTATTCACGCTCACCTGGGCAGGTATGTTGCTTATGGCAGTCCGGACTCCTCCGGCGCCGATGCCGACCCGGGTTTCGGCGTCGAAGAGCTCGAGGGAGAAGAGGAGGTCTGTATTGCTCTCGCGGCATATCTTTTCCACGGAATCCCAGGGCAGCGAAGAGGGGAATACGCCTGCGCCGTATGACCGAAGGTCGAGGTTGTTGAGCGATCTTACGGTCGCGAACCGGCCGGTCTTCATCAACTCGTTGGAGAGGCCGTCGACGCTGGCTTTGGCGCCATCGGTCTGAAGGCTTTTGCTTTCGAGGGATATCACCTTATGAATGGCGTCGATGGTCCTGTTGGCATCGTCGGCGCGGCTTCTGTTGACTACCGCTGCAGACCTGGCGTTGGGCGGAAGGCTCACCGGCGCGGGTTCTGTTACGCTAAGGGACATCAGGTTGGTAGAGCTGCAGGAATAACAGAGGATGGTTATTCCGAGGATGGCCAGGTGGTATTTCATGGTTTTAAAGGGTATTGGGTTCCTGATTTACAACGGTTTTAGGAGGAATTTAGTATATGACACGGGGTGAGATACGTGGTGGGGATGACATTTGTTTTTTTGATCGCAGGTTATTACTTTCACCGCATTGTTATACCTAAATCCAAACCAAATGAAAAAGTTATTTACCCTGCTCTTTCTCGTTGCATTTAGTATTGCTGCCCATGCCGGCGGAAAATACGGTTACTGTAAGCTTGTTTTTATCGACGGCACCTCACGTATAGGCTTAGCTGAAAGTTCGTTCGACAAGGAAGTCCGTTTTAAATCTTCTGACGGGTCCGAACCCGAAAAAATACCATCGGAAAAGATCAAGACCGTTGCTTTTCTGAAGGAGGACGGGAAAACGTCCGCGATCGAATATGATTACATCAAGGTGTATCTTGGCTGGGGACAGAAACGCATCAGCGATTATGGCTGGTTTGAGGTTTTACAACGTGGTGTTGCGACCTTGTACCTGAGAAGGACGGAGATGCGGGGTTCTATTTACAATACTACTACAGCCGGTTTCCTGGATTATTATGTTATGCGCGACGGGGAGCCTGCGGCGAAGATGATCTCGAACGTTTCCAGTTTCAACAACAACCAGACCTTTCATGCGAAAGCGCCGCTGTATTTTGCCGACTATCCCGAGCTGGCGGAAAAGATCAAGTCGAAGGAATACACCTGGAAGGAACTGGGTACGGTGGTGAGGCTGTATAACGAATGGGCGGTGGCGAATAAAAAATAGAAGAAATTCAGCGTAAAAGCTTATTATCTGGAAATTATTTAAGAATTTTACATCTTCTTTAAATTCTGGAAAATGAGTACGACACCCGCTACATTATTTGACAAAGTATGGGATTCTCATGTGGTCAGGAAGATCGAAGGCGGTC
>Ga0105239_10001052_pt1 | contig 38453 bp, 30 predicted proteins | sample KBSC44metaG_FD_92761 | JGI IMG/M metagenome (GOLD analysis project Ga0105239, IMG submission 92761) | Corn rhizosphere microbial communities from Kellogg Biological Station, Michigan, USA - KBS C4-4 metaG | ecosystem: Host-associated > Plants > Roots > Rhizosphere > Soil | place: Michigan, USA... | reverse complement strand
TCCAAGGCCATCTTCTACCTCTATGTCGGTTCGCTGTCCGCTGCGGCCGTCAGTATCCTGGTCGGCATTTCAGCCATGTTCTCACGCTGGGGATCCTTCTTCACCACCTTCTGCGCAACCGCGATGTGGGTTCTCCTGCTCGCCGCCTCCATTACCACCACCGCAGTCTATATCGTGCTCCGTGCCGCCCTGGACAACTCCCTGAAAGACGAGTACGGCATTGACTCAGACATCGGCACCAGAGTCCTCTCTGTCACTTGGATCGGCACGGCCTTCGCCGTCGGCGCTGGCTTCTTCTGGTTCCTGTCCGTCTGCTGCTGCAGTGGCCGCAGCCCGTACAACCCCGGCAGCAAGGAAGCCCGGCGTACAAGAGCTGAGAAGACACCTTATACGTACGAACGAGTTGGCAGCCCCTACATGGGCCCCTCGGATCACCAGAGCGTTCCCCTGACGAATTTCGGCCCCGGCAGCCAGCAGGCACAGCGAGGAACTGCTTATGAGCCATTCAGACCGCAGCAGGTTTAGAGGAGAAGGAACTGGGGGCGAGAGTCGGGTTTCCGTTCATGGCGAGGGGTTCTGGTTTACCTGCCTAAATGATGATGTTTGAGGTTCGGAGTCAGGCCCGTGTCTGTGTCGGCTCTCCGTGGATATGTTAGCCCCTATCCCATTTGAGTCTGGGACCGGAATTATTAAACAGTGAAGCCGAGCAAGCAATCCTCCTTGAGGATCATGGCTCTTTAATGATCATCTTCGGATTTGAGTCACTGCTTGTGTCTCCAGTCTCGCTGATCGCCACACTATCGGTCTGGGAGGCAGCTGCACTTGGAGGCTACAGGTTTTCCCAAGGAAAGGAAGATCACATCCCTCTCATGGAATTACCCCTTCCGTTCCGAGAAGCAGTGAGAGACCAGACTTGAGACCAGACTTAGTAGTGAACCGACAAGGGCTATGGCAAGACTACCCAGATCCAACGGCCACAACCTCATCATACAGCTCCCCCCAAGAGCTCTGAACAAGGAACCTTTTTGGAATGGCGTTTGCATTGGCAGGCAAGGGAAATTGTGGGGTGTTTTTTGGCGGGGAGGGGGAATATGGGTTAGCAGGTGTGCTAGGATACAAATTCCTTGGGAAGGCGTCTTGATGTCATGTCTCTCTTCTACATACGATACCGGGGTAGCGATTGCGTATCAAAAGAGATCCCTTTTTAAACCTCCTGACACTACTTTAGTTCTAAAATTCCTTGCATTACCTACCCACCCATTGTATACCAGAAGGACTCCTGCGATAATGACAAATGTGAAAAGAGCGTGCTGTGCAGTGAACATGTCTGGAGGACTAGGAAATCACGTGCAGCTGGTGTCATGTAGGCGCTCGTCATTGTCATTGACTAGTGCTGCTACTATTATACTGGTGATGTTATGGGAGGCTGCCACAGCCCTAAGGACTTGAGGATGTCATTTTGTTTTCACATTCATTCTCATTCTCATTGCCAGTGCTAATACATACAATGCCATTCATTGGACGCGCCCGCCACAGCTCGCAGGCACGTGGTCTCGCATCGTCGTTAACCGCGGCGCCCTCCGCCAATCCAACCAATACCCACGATGAATCAATCCCATTACTTCCCCCCAAAAATCAAGGTTCCTCCTCCTCCCCAGTTGAGCGGGCTTCATAGGAGCACAGGGCGGCAATGAAGCATTCGAGATTGAGCGTTTCAGCCACGGTGTCGAGCAGGCGGTGCAGGCATTCGTCGAACTGCTTGGGGAGGCTGCGGGAGATCTTGGCGACCATGTGGTTGTCGTCGTACGTGCCCCCGGCGTTCTGGACCGCGGTTCTGCGTGCGTGCAGCTGCTCGGTGAACGAGGTCACGGTCATGCTGGGTTCCCAGGCCAGGCGTTCCATCTGGTTGAGTGCCGTGATCAGACTGCGGGCACAGCCTGGCGGTGGCGAGAAGTGTGTCTTGAGGTAGTCGAAGATTTCCTTTGGGAGGACGAGCGGTGGCTTTTCATGAGAGACCTGGGCACGGATCGCCTCCGAGACGGACTCGGTGACGATTCGGACGGCGTACTGGATCGCGGTCTGCTGCGCCTCGTACTCGTCTTGCTGGTACCAGTGGTCGGAGTTCGTTTCCTCGGGCTTGAGCATCAGGAGGTGTTGGTAGCCCGGGTCGGAGAGGATCACTTCTTCGCCGCTGACCAGTCCCCAGCAGTCGGATATCTTGCATGCGATCTGGATTTCTTTCTCCCATGCCGGAAACTGTGCTGGTTCGCTCAGGATTTGGATTTCGTGGGTGTAGAGCTCGATCGTGATGGGGACGCGCCGAGCCATGATGATTGCGAGCTCTTTGTTCGCGGAGGTTACTGGCTTATTGGAGGTTGAAAGAGTCGCACGCGAAGGAGAAAGAGATGAAGGGTTCGATGCCAAACGAGAACGAGAGAGAGAGAGAGAGAGAGAGAGAGAGAGAGAGAGAGAGAGAGAGAGAGACACAGGAGAGAAGGAGAGAGAGATGTATACAAGTGAAAAATGGTCCTGGGCCCATTTTGGAAGCTATCGCGACATTGCTGTGAAGGGGAGGCCACTCAACTTCACATCAAAAGTGTCGCGGCCGAGTTTTGTTGACAATCCTCCTTTATTTCGTTCACTCAGTGATGCCTCTCCAGCCGGCCCTCGGCCTATATCCGACCAACCCCTCGTCTCTCGCTATATCTGCAGCCTTGCGGCCCGTGAGGACGCTGGTCTCATGCTCGCGGCCCAAGACATGAAATTTCTGGAACCCAACGGCCCCCTCGCCTTCATCTGCATCGGTGCCATGGCGGCGGAGGGACTGCCATACCATTTGGCCAGTCTCTGGATCGTTGGATTTTGTGAACCCACAGGCTTGGCGGTCGAGCGAAAGATACCATTTCCGCTGATGGATCGAGTTGATGCTATTAGTTGCGCCAGGATAAGCGTTTTGGAGTCGGATTAATTCATCCGCCGAAGATGGCTGCACTGCTGTGGTGTCGGAAGAGGAAGCGTGGGTTGTAATGGGTTCTTCCTTCTTCAGCTTCTTCTTGGATATATCATTGTCGATTTCCTCAGCAGATCGCTTCCGCGCCGGCGGTGAGGCCAGTCGGTGAAGCGAGGAGACGCTATGCTTGAGGTGGGGAGCACGGATGCTTCTATTCTCAGGAATTTGTTCGTTTCGCGACTCTTGGGAAGAGCTGTGGCCTGAATCTGAAGTCCCTGCATCCAGCTTTCTAGCCACGGTTGAGTGGTTCCGTCGTCGCCGCGAGAAAGACGGCGGTGGAGGCTGCTGCAGCCGATTGTTCTCGGCGGTCAAGCGAAGAACTATGGTATAATTTATAGGAAGTTTTGTGCCGTGGAGGCGAAGCTTAATCTTTCGTGCTTGGAATGCTCGGTGAAGCTTTTCGGGCTCGGATTTTTCCTCGATATCTTCTCCATCCGAGTCCGAAGTCGAACTATCCCTTCGGCCATTCGAGCTGGATGAACGGCTTGAGTTATAGGGAAGGACAAAGTATTCACCCGTGTCCCATAGTAGCATGGTGCCAGTATCAGCAGAGGCGGTTTCGATCAGATGGTTCCATAAATTATGAACCCGAGTCTCGGTCGCATTGCGATTCGGGCGGATGCTATTTGGATCACCTGGCAACCCATACATTATGGCAAAGCTGATGGAGCTACTTGCATTGCACTGCAAGCGTAGATCATAGTGGGTACCAGCGATTGGATGGTCATGCTGATGGATGACAAAGTGATGACCTTGGTCATGGAGGTTTCGTTGATACAGATCCAGCCATGCTTCGTGAGTGAGGCGTGGTCGGTCCAGGGACTTAGGTAATCGCACATTGAGTAGCTTTGTAGAGAAGAAAGCCACATGGTCTTCCACGTCGATCTCACTAGCTTCGACAGCTGCTGCTGCTGATTTCGTTCGAACGGACTTCTTGATACTACTCGCAGCGGTGGCTATGTGACCTTTGGGTCTGGCCAGCGGTGGAGGTGTTACACTCCGATTGAGGGAAGCTGGGGTGGCTGTGAGCCCCAATGATTTGTTTTCTGATTTGATAAATGGGTTCTCAATTGGACCTTGTGAGTTGTATCCTGGCATTCACGAGGCTGAATATAGCATGTATGAGTATGATGATGCAAGAAAATATTCTGGATTGGGTGTGGATCTCGTTTTCCGTGGAGAGGCCCTCGTAATAATATTATTAGTCAATGGCATGTGGGCGAAAGTAGTTTAGCGTTTATCTTACAGGGGGGTAATTCCGAAGGAATGATGTCAGGCCAAGGAAATTTCCGCGCACCGCAAATGCCTGACAAAGATTGGCAGACACTTTGCTGGAGCTTCAGTGGAACTGCCCTCCCCGTATCCTGTTATTCAACTGACTTTGCTTACACAAGAATTGGATAACCGATATCCCAAACTGACCAACCTTTACTTTCATGAACCAATATCATTCTGGAGTCTGCCACCATGCTCTAGCAGTCCTCAGGTCTAAGTCTATATAGCTTCCTTTCTTTCCCAATGTTGTCTCGTTTTCTCCATCAAAAATCACTACTCATAACAGCAATAACAGCAGCAATCACAGCAATCATAGCAATCGCAACAACTCACATGTCCAGCAACACCAACAATTCACAACAATCTTCTATGAACGCATCAAACATTCTCAAACAAGCCATGTCAGGTCTCTCCCACGCTAAGATTGTCCACCGGCCTTCGAAGACCAGAGGCGCAGCAAACCATGGCTGGCTCGACACCAAACATTCCTTCTCTTTCGCTAGCTGGTACGATCCAAGATACACTCAATTCGGCTCTCTCCGCGTCCTTAATGAAGATCGAGTTTCGCCCGGAGAGGGCTTCCCGACCCATCATCACCAGAACGCCGAGATTTTCTCATATATCCTCAGCGGAGAATTGACACATCGAGACTCGATGCAAAAGAAGGGCCAAGAAAGTGAGGACAAAAACAAGTTTTTCCGACTGCATCGTGGAGACGTGCAATTCACCACCGGTGGTCGAGGCATCTCACACAGCGAATACAATGAGCATAACCGAGATACGGTACACTTCTTGCAGATATGGGCGTTGCCATGGAAGAGGAATTTGCCCCCTGCATATCACACCAGCACATTCTCTGAAGAATCCAAGCGGCAAGGATTTGTGACTATCATCACGCCCCTGAAGGCGGGTCCAAATGCAACACTTGACGAGGAAGCGGCCGCTGTGCCCACTGTTGAGGGCACCATCCCTGTCCACGCGGATCTCGTGTTTAGTGCAGGCATCATTCCTCAAGGAAAGACTTTCAGTTACAAGGTCGGCGGAGGAGATGTGGTATCTTCCAAATCCGGCCGAAATGTTTATGTCCACTTACCCGAAACGAAAGGTGGAAAAGCCAAAATCCGAATTGACGGACGAGACAATGCAATTTTGAGCGAGGGTGATGCAGCCTTTGTGACTCAAGTCAACGCCAATGACGAACTAAAGGTTGAAAGCATAGGCGAGGCAGAAGCTGAAGTTGTCGTGATAGATTCAGAGTAAAAGGTTAGCTTGGAAATTGGTCTTGACATGATAAAATGGCGCTCCAGGCTTTAGGACTATAGCATGAAATATATAGGCGGAAACACTTCCCATGTATAAGCACAACGAACTTGATGAACATTTCACTTCCAAGATTTAATCTCTGGTTTCTTCTTCTCATATGCTGCACTTTGATTTATTTATATAGAATAAACTTACATCCCCCGCGGCAGTGTTGAATACTTCAAGCCTGCAAGGAGATGGCGGGCGCCGGGATGGCAAGACCGAGTGAGTCATCTGGAGGCTATTCAACCTAGTTTGGTGTCTGGGGTGGCCTCAGGCAGTGAGTCAACGATGGTTGGATCTCATCAAACATCCAATCGCAAAGATGTGAGGGTAGCTTCTAGCCCTTTAGGAATGGAACGAGGTGACATGTGGATTGCGTTTCTGGACAGCTTCGCCAATCTCCGTCCACTGATTACTTATTTAGCTGCTAAATGCACCTCCCGGATACGAATGTGAGATGTACCTGGGGGCCACCACGGGCCAGGGTTATTACAAGGTAGGAAGGAGCTTTTTTGGTTCCCAAACTTTTGAAGACAATTAGGACTGCACAGAAGACGTGGTAAGTAATTCTGTTTTATTTTCTGCTTCTCTTCCACCACCATCACATTCAACACAACTACAACTGCATAAAAGTGGATTTTTATATCTGCATCACTTCGGCTTCCGTGGATTCCAGCTCCACCGGGCTGTTCATGCAGTTGTCACCTCCGCCACTTTAGTCGAGTACCGAATCTTTCAATATTGACCAATCTCATTTCCTAATCATAACCCGCTCAAAATGGTGATATAAAAGAAATTCTGCTCAAGTTTCTCTAAACTCGAGGACTCATGTCGATTCTCACGAGCACATTTATGCTCCCCCACATGACGCCTTCTCTGGCAATATCAATCTCGTGTCTTGCGGCGGTAGCCGCATTGTCAGTCCCGGCGCTATATCAATATCTACAACGAGTTCGAGCAAGAAAAGATCAATATTCATACTCAGAATTGTCAGACCTCTATGAAGACGAAGATGGAACAGCCACCGAGGAATCCCAAGAAGCATATTCTGATTTCCTCCCACGTTTAATTTTAATCTTAACCTCAGCAATTGCCAGCACTGATGCCTTGATCAGCGCCGTGCTTACAACCACAGGGCCTCACGCCTCGCTTTCTGTCGAACAATGGCTTCTGTTTGCCAACTGGGTGAGACTCAACGGATGACTTGTTTTATCGTTTGACTGACTCGTTTCAAGCTTTGCATTGGCTTTCAGGCTGTTACCATCTTCACTACACCCTCCTCTGTGAAACGCTATGACCTTGGAATATGCTCTGGAATATCATCTCTGCTTCTTGTCCTTGCGGTGGCCTTCGAGAATATCTCACTTTGGCAGTCGCACATAAATCTCAATCCGCGGAATGTTCATCTTACGCTTTCACTTATTCAACTCGCAGCTGGAATCATTATCACCTTTGCCAGCCTCTTGATCCCACGACGTCCTGATGTGTATTGGAATGGACATATTGTTGACCGACAACATACAGTTTCCGTGCTCAACAAGATTTCCTTCACATGGCCGGGGACTATCCTGACAACTGCCGTCAACAACCGGGGTCTGAATTACGACGATCTGGCAGAAGTAGGAAATGAAGCCCGTTCTCGAGAACTACGACACGAGTTCGAAGCCGTTGAAAAACAAGACAAACTTTGGAAGACTCTCTTCTGGGCACGAAAAGGAATTTTTCTTCAACAATGGGGGCTTCAAGCAACCACCTCATTCACACAGTTTCTGCCTCAAATCGCCCTCTACGCGATCCTGAAAACCTTGGAGCGCCGCGATTCTGGTGATGATGTGGCTTTACGCTCCTGGCTATTAGTAATTGGCTTAGGAGCAGCTAATATCTTTTCGACATGGCTAGAGGCAAGGGCCTTCTTTGTTATCTTCCTTAAGCTTGGCGTGCCTATTTACGAACAACTGTCAGCAGTCATATTCGGTAAAGCTATTCGGCGAAAGGATGTTAAAGGGGCAGGAAAGAAGAAGGAAGACCAAAGCATCGTTGAAAATCGCGATGTACTACAGAATGGTGAAGTTGACACAGATGTTGGCCCGAAGGGCGAGTCTGGTGTGTCCGAAGAAGAAGCCGAGGAAGATTTCCAGAAGTCAAGGCAAAGCACCATCAATTTGGTTGGGGTGGACTCCAAGCGTATTGCCGACTTCGCATCTTTCAATGACATCTTCCTTGGCTCCGCCATCAAGCTGATCCTTGCCTGTGGCTTCCTCCTCAAACTGATCGGGCCAATTCCACTATTGGCAGGGTTATGCCCGTCCGTCCTAATAACACCACTGAATATTATTACCGCAAAACGATATGCGGCGGCACAGGATGATCTCATGAAATATCGCGATCAGAAGATGGCTGTTGTTACCGAAGCACTTCAGGGAATACGCCAAATCAAGTTCAGTGCTCTCGAGCGCAATTGGTATGATAAGATCCTGCGATCTCGAAAACGGGAGCTGGATACACAATGGCAGGTCTTTAAATATGACACGATCCTGATCAGCATCTGGATATTTGGACCGGTGGCCTTGTCTGCGATTTCTCTAGCTGTCTATGCGCTCATCCATAAGGAGCTGAGTGCATCTGTGGCATTCACAACGATTTCAGTGTTTGAACAAATTGAGATGACTTTGGCAGTCATTCCTGAGATGGTTACTGATCTGTTGGATGCCATCATCTCGGCAAATCGGATACAAGATTACCTTGATGCACCTGAGAGAACAGAATATACCCAGCCGGGCGAGACCATCACCTTTAAAAACGCAACCATAGCATGGCCAAGCGATGACATAGAGCAAGAAGAGGCTCACTTTAGACTGAAGAATCTGAACATTGATTTCCCCAAGAACGAGTTGAGCGTTGTATCAGGTCGGACGGGCGCTGGAAAAAGCTTGCTTCTTGCCTCAATCATTGGTGAAGCTGAACTTCTCGATGGCGTTCTTACAGTACCCAAACCACCAGTAGCCGAAGACCGCTATGATTCTGCTGCCAACAAGGGTAATTGGTGCATTGAGTCTTCTATTGCTTTTGTTGCTCAGATCCCTTGGATTGAAAATGCCACAATCCGCGATAACATACTTTTCGGCCTTCCGCTTGACAACACTCGATATCAAAAGGTGCTCAAGGCATGTGCACTTACGAAAGACTTAGAAATGCTCGAAGATGGGGAGTTGACAGACATTGGTGCTAATGGCATCAATCTCAGTGGTGGGCAGAAGTGGCGTGTATCCTTTGCAAGAGCCCTTTACTCTAGAGCAGGAATATTGATCCTCGACGACATATTCTCCGCAGTTGATGCTCATGTTGGCCGACAGTTGTTTGAAGAGGCTCTGACAGGAGAGCTCGGTACATGTCGTACTAGAATCCTTGTGACACACCATGTTGCCCTTTGTTTACCAAAGACTAAATACAGTGTCCTTCTGTCGGAAGGAACCGTCGAGGTTGCAGGGAAGACGGAGGAGCTTAGGAAGAGTGGGCAACTAAAACTCATCCTTGCCCAAGATATGGAGGAAAAGCAAAAACAGGACGAAAGTGAAGCTGAAAAAGACAATGCTCTTACCGTTGATGATGGTGGAGGATTGCAAAAGATCCTTACGAATCAGTCTCGCCGCTCTAGGAGAATGTCGACCACCAGTGATTTCGATCGAAATCTAAGTCGTCGTCGGTCTCATGCCAAACTCGATGATCAAAAAACCGGGGATCCGCCAAAGAAATTCACTGAGGAAGAGCAACGTGCCACAGGTGCGATCAAATATAACATCTACAAATCTTACATCAAGGCGTGTGGCGGTTATAGCTATTGGCTTTTTATCCTGATGATATTCTCGTCATGGGTCGGTGTCTTCCTGGGTAGATCCTATTGGATCAGCCTATGGACAAGATCGTACAGAACCGAGTCCGTCTTTCACATTCGGCTTGTGCAAAATACTTTAAATGCCTTCCTAAACGTCGAGTCGAGGCTCGACGTCACTGAACTCGATCCCAATCTGAGATACTACTTGGGCGTCTATGTTGCAATTTCCCTTTGTGCATGGATCATTGGCACGATTCGGTACTTTTTCGTCTTTTTAGGTTCCATCCAAGCATCCAAGATGCTTTTCGAGAAACTGTCCTTTGCAATACTACGGGCACCACTCCGATGGCTCGATACCGTGCCTTTGGGACGCATCCTTAATCGATTCACGGCCGATTTCAATATGCTCGACTCACGAATCTCCATGGATCTTGCTTTTATGCTCCATAACTTTATGTTTGTCCTCTCAATCATTATAGCAGGCCTCCTCGTCTCCGGTTTCATGATATTCTTCGTCCTTGCTCTCATCCTAGTTTGTGCATATTATGCTGCTCGCTATCTAGCAGGTGCTAGGGAAGTGAAACGATTGGAAAGCAATGCCAAGTCACCAGTATTTGAACAATTTGGTTCTGTGCTCATGGGTATTGGAACGATTCGTGCCTTCGACAAATCACAGGCCTATCTCGATAGAATGTACAAGAAGATTGACACTCATTGTCGAGCATACTGGCATCTCTGGCTGTTCAACCGATGGATGGGTTGGCGTTTGAACATGCTAGGAGCCATCTTTTTGACGATCACTGCCGCTCTGATTGTGAGCATTACAAGCATCGACTCATCGCTAGCAGGATTTGCTCTGAGCTTTGCACTTGGCATGTCGGAGGGTGTGATTTGGTTCCTGCGGCAGTATTCAAACGTTGAACTGGACATGAATGCGACGGAACGAATTGTTGAATACAGCAACATTACAATCGAAGATCAAGGTGGGCATGCCGCACCTGCTGCCTGGCCAACAGAAGGGAAACTTGAAGTGGAGGACCTAGTTGTCGCATATGCGCCAGACCTTCCACCTGTCCTCAAAGGGCTAACGTTCAGCGTGGCCCGAAATCAGCGTATCGGTGTTGTGGGACGTACAGGAGCAGGTAAATCTTCGCTGACATTGTCACTCTTCCGTTTCCTCGAAGCCCGCTCAGGCAGCATCTTGATTGACGGGGTCGACATCTCAAAGATCAAGCTCTACGACCTCCGATCTCGACTGGCCATCATTCCCCAAGACCCAGTCCTTTTCTCAGGAACCGTCCGCAGTAACTTAGACGCGTTCGACCAACACACAGATTCTGAGCTCCGCGAAGCCCTCGCACGGGTGCATCTCATCTCGTCCACAACCACCTCGTCCCTCCACGCCAGCGGAAACGCAACACCAACCATCAACGACAACGATGCCACAGAACGGCACGCGAACACCAATGTCTTCAAATCCCTAAGCTCGCGCATCTCCGAAGGCGGACTGAACCTCTCGCAAGGCCAGCGGCAACTTCTGTGCCTGGCACGCGCGATCGTCTCGCGCCCGAAGATCATGGTACTCGACGAAGCCACCTCGGCCGTCGACATGGCAACAGACGCGCTGATCCAGCGCTCCATCCGCGAGGAGTTCACGGACTCCACGCTCATCGTGATTGCCCATCGGCTCAGCACGATTGCGGACTTCGACCGCATTCTTGTGCTCGGCGAGGGAAGAGTCGTCGAGTTCGACACACCTGCTGACCTCATGAAGCGCGAAAATGGCGTGTTTAGGGATATGGTTGAGAAGAGTGGTGAGAGGGCTGAGTTGGAGAAGATCATTCATGGCACGGAGGGTGGGGAGGCGTCCGCTTAGCAGTGATGGTGCTACTTAATAGGGAGTCAGAGAGAAACGTGAAGTCTCAGTTGAAGGACATCCGGGTCCCTACGAAGCGGAAGACATGGAAGAGGAGCGGGGGTTGAAAAGTAATCTTGCATTCAAGCGTGCCATTGGTTTTATGACATGGAGAGCTGTCATTGGGACACAGGTAGGTAGGTAGGTAATAACTAAATTGGATACAAAATTGGGCAATGAAAACGGGATGGATCCTAGATAAATGAATCCACGAAATAAAATAGGTTTTAAATGGGAAAATTGAATTATATTATGGTAGAAAAAAACCACATTCCATCTGAAAGGAACACCTATGCCTCCGACCTGTATCTGGCGAGTTGGATATAGGGAACAGAGAGTCAGGCCACGTATTATAGTCATCAGTAACATGAACCCAACAAGGTAAAATGGTCCAAGGGAAGGCAAGAAAGGGTAGGGGTGCGGGACCAGGGGAGCGAGGCTCCCTGAAGCTTTCGAAAATATCTATAGAAGCTTCTCAACACTGAAGCAGTCTTGATAAAGAGCTGGAGGCCGCGCTAGGTTGAGCAGTGTCTGAAGCGGCCCCTGACACTGAAGCCATATCGAACTAGCATCGAACCAGTGTAGACCCAGATTGTAACTATAGGTGATGGCCAGTACTCTAAGTTTGGGGGATCGCTACAAGATCCTTTTTCGAATTTGACAGCTCTCGACCTATGTACAGTATCCTTGGACAGAATATCGACAGCAAAACCAGTTCTAGATGTCTGAAATGTAATCTCCTTCTTTTGTTGTCTCTGTAAGTTCTAGCACCCTGCCTGTTTTCTTTTTGCTGTCCATTTGAGGTGCCTCAGCTGAGCACTTGCATTTCGTTTCCCTGACAGCTCGCGAAAAAAGCTCAATGCTGGTCGTACATATATCCATTTCTTGTATCGCCGCGTCTCGCATTTAATGTACAGTTCTCTCGGCTCGGGTAGTAGTCAATCCATGTGGTGAACGTGATCTAGATCTTCTTTGATGGCGAAGAGCTCACGCAGTTCGTCTAGGCCTAGGAAGGGTACTTGTGTCCTTACATCGACTTGTGGAATTGAGGTATCTGGTCTGTGCTATTCTGGATAATTGTGCGGGACGGGAAAAGGCTGTTGCCCAGACTCCATTCGATTGGTGACGTTGCATCGAGAAACGCTCGATCTTGTTGAGTCACTCATGGGTTGGAACACGTGATACATGACTATTGTATCTGAGTTCTGGGGGAAGCTTGGATGGCTGTGGGCGCGAGTCTGATCACTGGCGGGATTTGCGCCAGTTGCCCAAACATTGTGTTGAGCCGTTGCTGCCCCTCGAATTTAGCATCAAATCGGATGATGATTGCTCGGCTCCCCTAGACAGCCGAGGTACTGTCATTGTCATAATTCAGTCTTGCTTGTGTATGGATCATGCCTTTTGGCGTGCTCAGTGGCTGGCTTCCCAAAGAAACCATCCAATTCCATGTATTCGGCGGCGAATACAGAAGTAAGAAGGGCCCAATCCTCGACTGTTGGAAGATCAAGATGCTCTCCATCGTCGGTAATTCTATGCCAGACAGAAGGAAACCGGGAGGGAATCAGGTGCAAGACCTGGACGCCACGAGCAATGAAAGGGATATGGTCATCCTGCATGACGTAGCTGGAGAATTTGTCCGTGTCCTTTTTATCCTTTTCGGGTAACCATATGTGCTTCGGATTGCTCTTGAACATGCCCAACTGTCTCAGACGATGTTCGGTCTCAGCCATTTTGACGTATGACCAGTGTGAGCTATGTTGCCAGGAAGGAATGGGCAGGTTTTCGGGCGAACCGAGTAAATCTAGCAGAACAAACAATTCAATGGAGTCGAGGGGGCTCTTGTAGATGCTTGTCGCAGGATGCATGGTATGTTCCCACTCCTCGGCAAGTGACCTGGCCCCGTAAATGCTGTCAGTAGCAGTCCAATCTTTGAAAGCTTCCTCGCCATCCAAGAAAAGGACTTGGATGCCTTTGTCCTCCTCAAAATCGAGATCTATATCGCCCTGCGCCTGCATATTGGTCCATTTTCTGGTAAGAGCATCGTCAATGGATCTGATCGCATGCATGATCATTGCACATGGAGCGGCGGAATCGGTGGCCCCAATAAAACCATCAGGGGAGTACTTAGAGTCATAGTGAGCGACCAAGGTCAACCTTCCCACGTTTCCTGGTTGGGACCATGGAGGGTCTCTCCTAGCGATCAAGTTAACGAAGGGCACTTCAGTGTCGCCGTGGGTGGGAGTCTTAGAGGTGGAATTCTGGAACGACACCGTCCAGGTAGGCAGGGAGGTGCGGAAGAAGTCCACGAAGTGTTGAAGGACCTTACGGGACCCTTCGGTGCCTGGGACTCGAGGAATTAGAATGGGAGCCAGAAGGTTGCCTGTATGTATATCGAAGTCGGCTGTTTCGGGCAATGGGACATGCAAGAGAGTGTCATCAGAAAGGGCCTTGTATGCATGCGCTGGAAGAAGGACGGTGGTGATGACGAGCCAGGACGATACCCACAACCACCACATGATGAAGAACTGATGGATAGAGAATGTCAAGAGAAGACCATAATTGATTGTCAGTCGGTCAGTAGTGTTAAGTACTGAGTATGTTGTCCTCAACTGGGCATGCAAGCAAACCTGGTCTGAGGCTGGTCGTTGTGCCAGTGGTGGAGTTTGACCCTCATCATGGATCATCCTCGGCACACTTTCCGTTTTCTGTGTCTTGTCGGTTTCACAACGCGTCTTGCCGTAAAGTTGGAGACGCAGGCACTGGCTTCATTTTTCTGTTCCAGTGCATTTCATGTCTGAGGATCTGCTGATCAACCCACCCTTGGGCCCAGCTAGATGCGCAGCTTAAGAAATGCTCCGCTGGCCTGGTCATGCCTCAGACAGCATGCTATTTCTCATCCAAGGTCCCGGTTCAGTACCTGGTCCCCATTGTTGAAGAGCAACTCCAGGAAGACACCTCGAAGCCCACCTATTCAGGTCGTCCACCATAAATACCAAGAACAGCAGCTTGAGCAGCGACAGCAACATCAACAACTATCTGGGGAAGATTGGGATGGCGCCACGGGAAGTAGAGAGCTGGTTCCCAGTCCAGAGGAAGATAAATCCCTGGAGACTGCCCCAAAGGTCAAGGTGCCCTTGAGAGTCATTCCCAAAGCACAGATCACCCCGAGTCTGAGACTCTCTCCAAAAGAAAGAATGCATATTGAGCAACTCACAAGAGCCTCGCCTCGCCCATCTGCTCCGCCAGGTACTATGCAATCCGAACATCCATAATAATCAAGGCGGAAGGGCTGACAGACTTTGCCAGTGTATAAACGCAGATTACGGATATACAGTGCCGGATATCCTCGTATATATTTCACCATCATATCCCGCTTTGCAGCCATATGTGCTTTGAGCTTTTCCACGGTCTTGATTGCCCCGGCATATATCGCTGCTGGCACTCCGCTCTACATCGTGGGTGGTGGTGATTATACCCCTTGACCATGAAATGATTGTCTGGCTGATTGCTGATCCCCAATAGCATGGCTTGCGAGCGCTGCCACTTTTGCTTATGTCAATTGGAGCTTACGCCCCTTTGTCACCGAAATCTTTTTGCAACTGCCTGAATATGCTCAGGTATCTCCAAAAGCTGCAATGGAATATGCGAAGAAACTCCCAGAACAGGCGATGCTTGACATCAGATTTCTGAGACTGACTGCTATAACTGATGTTGTATCATTGAGTCTCGCTCACACCAAACCTGCACGAAGCTCGTTCAGACCGGTCTCGTTCGAATGGATAGATTCATTCGTCCAAGCTGGCCGATTTCTGAAACCAACCCCTACTCAATTCTATGTTCGAACCGAGTCTGCTCCCGGCAAAGCAGCTCGCCATACCACACCAGGTATTTGGAGTCAAGTATATGAACGACTCACAGGCGTCAAGCCGGAGGCTAGATCAAGGTGGCAACGATGAGCCGAAGACACTCGACGTCAATCCCTAGAGTCGTCCTGCACTCACATGACATGTCCGCCAAGCCCTCTCTTCTCATTGTCAGTGAGGACTATCTGAGCCAATCCATTCACTGTCATTGTCCTTGGCGATCACATCTCAGGGCTATATCTGCCCTCAGCATCCTCTCAGATCCCGAGATATTTTCTCGCTACACCTTCCTCTCTTACCACAGCATCTTTCAAGTTGGCCTACAACAAAGTCTCACAAATCCCGTGACCCTTAAGCACGTGAAAAAACACCCTTCAGTCCTTGCCTATCCCAGGTAGCCATGGCTGACAACTTGACCGCCCGCGACATGGAAATCATTTGCGCCGCTTTGAAGAACATCAAAGGTGGCGGCGATATCCCGGTATGTGTTCCATGTGGCTCTACACTCTCAATCCTCTCGTCTTGCCGGTTACCACGACCGAGGAGGGATCTGATACTTTCTTCTTTCGTCCCCCTACTATGAGCAATGGCTAATGTCGATTAGATTGACTACAATGCTATGGCCGTGGCTTTGGGCGTGAAGAATGGGGCATCATCCTGCTCCATGTGGGCTCGAACAAAGAAGAAGTTGCTCGGAGAGGGTGTTCAATCTGGAGTCTCTAAGAACGAAGATGCTGATAATGGCGTTAACGCATCTCAAGTTGGCGCTGGCAATGCCTCTACTGAAGGTAAGCTTCTTCCCCAGATTGGGCACTCCCTCGACCCGAGCATCTCCATGGAGCATTCACTTCATCACGCATGATTACCAAGTATCAATGAGTACTGACTCTAGTAAAAACACTAGTCAACACACCCGGAAGTCCAGCCACCCCAGCCCCAAAGAAGCGTGGCCGCAAACCTAAGGTAGCTAAACCATCTGAAGTAGCTGCTGCTGCGCTCGCCACGATGGAAGCAAATGAACTTGCAGAGAAAGAGGACACTCCTAAAGCAAAGAAACAACGCGTCTCTCGTCCCAAAACTTCAGTTGTTGCAACCAGCACCGAAACCACTGTCAACGAGACCAATCCTGTCGACTCCGAGTCCTAGACACCAGGCACAAAAGCGATTCTCGCTGCTTGTCTAACAGGCACACCCTGACAGAAGGTAATTCCACACTCCTTCCATCCATCCCTTTTTCGAAAAACGCATTTTCTGACCTTTTTGCTCCAGCTTCATACCTCTTGACCCTGGGAATTTCACCTTGGAGGATGTGATCATCAAGAATCATAGCATGGGTAGCATCGGATGAAACATGAGCTCTCACGTCCTGCACAAATCATGGCAAATGCAGTACAAGAACGCACCATAGCAAAGCTTTCCTCTTAGCATTCTCAATCGAATTGAGACTTTAAGAAACTCCTGACCCTGCTCACTGATCTGGACTGCGCCGTTCCTATCTCGTTACCACGTGACCGTGTCCTGACTTCTTCACATCCCATTTCTTTATATCAATTTTACTCTCATCTCATCTCACTTCACTTCACTTGACTTGATTTTCACCCCACTTCCCCCAGTCATGGTCGTAGGATGTGACACCACATTTCCCACAGGTGCTCGCCTGGCCACCAATAGAGGCTGATAGGTGCAGGTCTGATGGCCTGTCATCTAGCGACGACAAGCCGTCCCATTTCTGGATGCATCGCGATTCGCCATCGATCGATCCACGTCAAGCGCACACTTTGTATATACTACTATATGATAATATGTAATGAGTGCCAAGTGGCGGCTTGGATTACCCAAAGCCGATGTGTATGCGAAGCTACGTAGGAACTCAAAGCTGCATATATCAGAGCATAGTTACTCCTCACTGGAACGATACAATTGTCTCTAGGTTGTCCTAGAGTTCTAGACTTGAATTATTTTCTTCCGACCTTCAGGAACCGAACTCCATGACGAAAACAAGATCATACACCGAAATGGAACCTCAGAATCTCGCATCGTTGTCTACACTTCTGTTGTTCAAACCGCACATGTTCCTGCAAGGTGTGCCTGTTTCAAAGTGCTTCGATACACTTAACCAGGGCATCGAGGGCCCTGGCTTCGACTGTCTTCTCCTCACTGTCACTATCCTCTCTCAGGATCCATGCCAGGTCGCTTAGGACTCCCAATGGCAGTTCTTGCCGCGTTGCTCCTCCATCGCCGTCCACACCGTTACCAGTTGCTGCTGCCGCGCTGTTCTTAAGCTTGCGAGATATCAGGCTGGTATGTTCCCATTCGCGGGCTGCCTCCTCCGCACGGTCGACGATTGTACTCGCAATGCCGCACATGCTTGCGCAGTGCATACCAAAACTGCCTTCCGCGACACCCTCTTCCAATTTATAGAGGAACGTCACGCGCCGCTGCTCGTCGTCGACTAGGATCTTCATCCGCTTGGACGAGATCTCTGGGTGGTGCTTGAATTCCGCGGACAATGAATGGTAGTGTGTTGCGAAAAAGCCGAGGCAGCCGATATGTGAAGCAAGATGGTGGAGGACAGCTTGGGCGACAGCAAGACCATCGTGAGAGGACGTGCCACGGCCAAGTTCGTCGAGAATGACGAGGGAGCGTGGAGTAGCTTCGGATAGGATCTTCTTCGTCTCGGCCAACTCTACGAAGAATGTGCTTTGTGCTGCAAAGATATGATCCTGAGCCCCTAGACGGGACATGATGCGATCGAAAGGTGTGAGTCGAGCATACTGGCAGGGCAGGTAGCAGCCGATCTGGGCCATGATCACGGCTATGCATGTCATGCGCAGAACTGTCGATTTTCCTGCTGCATTAGCACCGGTCAGAAGAGTGAGGTTTCGGGTCTGGCCTCCTAAAACAACATCATTGGGGATGAAGTCATCAACGTTGGCAAGGAGGCAGGGATGTCGCAATTCTACCAGCTCTAGAGTTGACCGCTCGTCATCCACAAACTCGGGACGGCAGCTTGGATACCCAAGACTTGCACTTGCTTTGGCAAGTGAGGTGAGACAATCAAGCTGAGCAATAATCTTGACGGCCGCGAGCCAGATCTCATAGTTTTCGTCAAATCGGGCGTAGAATCTACCTGCAACCTCTTTGACGATCTGCGAATGTCTTTCTTGGGCCTCTTGCAGCTTGCGAACCAATTGTCTGAGCTCCGGGAAATAATATCTTTTGACTTGTTTGGTAGCTGACATTTGGTCCCAGTTCTTAGGGATGCCCTTCACTTTCACCGGAACTTCAAGCTGCATGATCTCTTTGCCATTGTCACGGTAACAAATAGCATTGGAACCAAATGCTTTTCTCTGGGCGCGAAGCAAGGCCTCAAATTCGTCTTCGATCGCCTTGATCGCGTCGTGAGAATTATCGAAATCTTCTTCGATACCGCGTTCAGGGACAAGAACACCTGTTTCCTTGGCTTTGCTACGATCGAAAGAATCCATCCAGTATTTGAGGCGGGACTCAAGATCAGGCATAGCAGTTATAAGTTGGCCGATCACGCCTTCTGAATCTGCTGCTTGACCAGATCCGTCACGAAGCAGTGACATAGTGTAATCGATCTGCTCGAAGCCCTCCAGAACCCTGACAAAGTCTTGAACGTTACACGTACCCGCATGAACACGGGATATGAGGCGCTCAAGATCAGGCATCTTGGCCATTTGCGAGGTGAACTTGTCTCGCACCTTTGTGTCTGCATTGAGTGAATCCACAGCATCAAGTCGAGCATTAATCTTCTTCGTGTCCATCAGTGGGTGGCACACCCATTGCTTAAACATGCGCTTGCCAAATGGTGTTATGCAACGATTGAGGAGTTGGAATAGAGTGCCTTCACTACCACCGTCGTATGAATTTGCAAATATTTCAAGGTTGATAAGGGTCTGTCCATCCAAAACGAGGCTCGAAGCTTTTCGAATAGGATCATACCATGTGAAATTGCCCAGAGTCACGAGATCACGTTCGATCTTGAGCGTTCTGAGGTACTGGATGAGTGCTCCTAACGCAGACATGAGCAAGTCTTTGTCTTTGCCTTGCTCAAGAGCTTGAGGCCAAGCGTCGGGAAAGTATTCACTGGCCTCAATCTCCTTCAAGGCGATGTGGCCTTCCCAGAATTCTTTACCTGGCTTCAAGTAGTTCCAGATAGTTGTCAGCCCAGTATTGTTCTTCAGGATCCGGAGTGTCTTTGCTGTAACTCCCCCTTTCTCTAGGATGATTTCCTGTGGCCTCGTTTGCGCAATGAATGTTTCAAACTTTGTCATATCTGGATCATCAGTGAATTGAGAGATGTTGAACTGACCAGTTGCGGTGTCAACAAATGCTATTCCGAAGGCCGGAACGTCGTCAATTTCCGACTCCTTGATTGCAACGCAATAGGTTGACATATCGTCCTGTAGCATGGTTCCATCAACCAATGTTCCTGCGGTTAAAACGCAGGCGAGCTCTCTTTTGATGACTTTATCGTCCTTCGTCTTCTTGGTAGATGAACCATTGGATTGCTCATCACGTTCACGCATGTTCTTGCCCAGCGCTGTCTCCTGCTGGTCAACCCTTGCAATTTTGTATCCTTTGGCAACAAATTGGTTTGCCCATAATCCCAAGCTTGATTCAGGAACGCCAACCATACGCATATTAACACGGTCTGTTAGCTTCAGGTCAAACAGTTGATGGCCAATCGTTGCGTCCTTTTCATACAGTTCGTAGAACTTTCCCTTCTTGAAAAATACTATCGTGTCCCAGAACTTTTGTTTGATTTCCCAGTACTGCTTCTCGAACGGTGAGAAGTGGGTCCAAGCCATGGGAGGGATATACAGAGTCCGGGGATCATAGTCAGGATGGCCCGGTGGATTGCGGTCAAGGTCCCTGATATCTTCAAGCCACGCATGTCTTTTCTCCGGCTCGGTCATGTGTGCCTTTTGCTTTTTCCCTGCGTCAAACCCAGGCTTTTTGGAGGGAATATTGGTGGAACGTGGTTGTAGGGGCTGGGCATTGTCTGGATCATATGTCCATTGTTGAGCGGTTGAGGTTTCACGTCCTTCTAGATCCATCTCGACCTCGTCCACCGAAGGAGTAAAATGCGAGGAAGTGGTTCGTGAGACAGGCTTTGACGGCCGCTTTCGCTTGGTCGGCCGTACCTCGTCCTCCGAATCATCTGGGGCCACGAAGTCATCGAGATCTAGATGCATTAGCAACATGAACCCTATAAGCGTGTACGAGGATGTTTACCATCTTCCAGGTCGATATCATTCTCTTGTTCGTAAGTGCCCTCGTCCTCGTCATCTGACAGCTTTCTTCTTTTTACAGACCGGCCGCGTTGTGCAGGAGTAGGTTTGAAAACATCATCATTATCAGTTCCTTCACTATCGGACTCGATATAGCTGATGATCTTTTTCTTTGCCTGCTTTCAAATCAGCACGGCACCATTGGGAGAAGATTGTACTGACCTTCCTGGTAGGGGTTCCTCTTGCGTTCAGTTCTCCTACTCCATTGGTCTGCCACCCGTCAGCTGAGACTGGCGAAGGCAGACCTTTGGTAGGTGATGTGAAACTCGCCTTGTCATTGCCGGGATCCAAATCCGGTTCTACAGCATCGCTGCTGGGAACTGGAGTCAGTGATGAGCCTGATGGAGACCCAACTTTCCTGGAGAATAAATTTGAGGGTGTTGTACTGCTGTTAACAGTTCTTGCAGGTAGAGAGGCTGGAGACCCGGTGGAAGGGGTTTTCTGAAAGAATCCTAATATAGTCTTCTGTCCAGCTGAGGACGCCGACTTCTTCAACGACGGAGTAGCCGATGGTGTCGTAGAAGCTCTTTTGCCCATAGTGATGGACACGGGCGCGTTTGATCAGCTTCACAACAGGGTAGTGGTGCTACTCAATGAGACTCTACTACTCGGTACCGTAGGTGGACTAAATTACAGTAAAGTGTGAATAGAGCATGGACATAGGACATCCCAAAAGTTGGGGAAGCCCGAGCGTGATGCACCCGCGTCGAGGGGGGCACCTGTCCCAAATGTTAGCGCGTTCCACGCGTAAATTGGCGCAGCCTCGCGACTCGCGACGCTGCTCCACTCAATACCACTTCGACGAGCCCGACGCCCTTGATCTGTGGCTGGATCATGAACATGCGAGTTCCTATCCGATGAACAACCAGTATCTAGTCTGAGATAATATGCACTGTGCTTTCAGCTTCTTGCGCGTCCGCTTGGGCTTTGGGTGAGGTTTTTTGCGTTAAGTAGTAGTATGGATATAGTGGATGGAATATTGTACACTCTATCTATGGTACATGGTTGTGTAGAATACATGGAGACCTCCCCGGGCAAAGCAATTAATAATTGAAGCATGGTCTTGGATAAGAGACCATGGACACTATGACCGTCCCCAAGATATTAGCAAGTGCCGCTCTTGGTCATCAGTTGCTTGGGGTACTGGTTTCGGTGCTTTCATGACTTGACTTGGTCGCATCCTCCGCATTCTGTTCCCATCCAGGGCAGGTCTTCCCAGACTGAGCAAACTCCTCATCAGACACAATGTTGATGATCTTCATCTTCCATTTTCCGACTCGCAGAATCAAGAGCTTTTCATCGATGATGTATTTCTGAAGCAAGTCCCAGCTAGCACCTTTGGCAGGTGTGAAGCTGAGTGCATCATCCATTCCTCCTTTTGCATCCGCATTCGCTCCAATATACAAACCTGCGGCGTTGATGAGTCGCTGGGCTTCCGATTTCGACGAGGTTAGCCCAGCAGACCAGCAAACTCGACTCAGTGGTTGCCCGATAACTAGACTCCTCGGTAATTGGATATGTGGTGAACCTGCGCTCTCTCTGGACAATGGTTTGGCGTGTTTGTTGACCTGGGGATTTACAAATCCTGCCTGGTACATTTCTTCCAAAGTTTCTTGCTTTGGTGCGCCGACAGTCTGCAGGATGCCGCTGACACTGACCATCTTTCCGTATAAAGCCCGATGCTCGGCCTCAGCGGTATTTGCAGCTCCCAAGCCGTGAATTAGTTCTACAATCTCTTTGGCCAGTTTGTGGTGTGGAATTCGTTTTGAGGCATCCTGTTCATGCTCCTCCATCAGGGATTTAATCTCTGGCAATGGGACAAAAGTCAAGAGTCGTAGGAATCTTTCGACATCGGCGTCTGCAGACCGTACGAGAAACTTGAAAATTTAGTTAGAAGAGCGCTTAGACATACGGAAACGACAAGCGTACCTGGTAGAGCTCAAATGGACTGGTCATGCCTTCGTCGAGCCAGACAGCATTCCCAGCACTTTTGCCAAACTTTTCACCGGATGCAGTGGTCAAGAGCGGAACCGTGAATCCGAAGGGCTCATCCGAAGCCTTGTGCTGCCACCTCTTTTCGACAGTCTCTATTTCTCTGCGTTGTTGATTGTACACATGGTCTTCTTTGGCAAGGGATTTGATCGCTTCAGCACCAGCGAGAATGTTCCCAAACTGGTCAGCACCACCAATTTGTAGCTGGACTCCCTGTTGGAAAAGGTGCCACCAGTCCCAGGCTTGCACCAGAGGATAACTGAACTCCGAGAATGACATACCCTCTCCATCGAGTCGGTTCTTGACACTTTGCCACATGATCAGCACACAATGCGACAGCACACGAACTGGAGTCGGTAGATACTTACGTGTCTCGACCGAGCATCGGGCCTAAACGAATGTGCCTCCCGAGGTGAAAGAGAAAATCTCTGGCAGTAGTCCGGCCCCACCAGTGTACGTTATTATCCAGTGCTTTCCTCCAGGCCCACTCTCTCATATAACCCCGACGCTCGGCATACTTTTCGACCGAGACCAGGAATCTTCTGAGCTGGCTGTGCAAGGAAGCCATGTTCGCCTTTCTGACATCTGGTGCTTGCTCCTTCCGCCCAGTAAGACGCCCAGTAGGGTCTCCGATGGACGCTGTAAACCCTCCTAGCTGTTCCAGAAGGGAATTTGTCAGGGAAAACGACCAGTTGGTATTTTATATGGTCTTACCAGGTAATGGACGCTATAGCCATGAACATAAAAGAAAGCCAAGGCCATGAAAGGGATCAGATGGCCGAGGTGCATAGATGGGGCAGTTGGGTCTATACCGGCATAGATTCCAATGCGTCGTACGGTCAGGAGGTTTTCAAGGTCGCCACGGGACCTGACTATCTTTCAGTCTTGGGACAGGGTAGTTTGTAGCGGAAGTGAAACGCACCCAACGATCTGATTGATGTACCCCCTCTCTTCTAGTCGGCTGAGCATGGACGGAGCCTCACCACCACGAATTAGTTTTGCTCTCTGGTGCCATTCCTCCTGGGCTTTCTTGATCTTATCAACATGGCGGTGGCCTATGCTGCGTGTAAATTGCTGCGGAGAGGACTGCAAGGTCGACTGCAGTTGGAGTCGGGCATTGCGACAGGTTTGGCAGATGTAGAGAGACCGGCGCGCTCCCCTAGGAGTTTGGATGCGGACCATTCTATATCATGATCTGATGATTGGGCAAAGCCAACCCGGGCGATAGCTAGTAGGTGTAGGCGTGAATGGGACAGTATACTAGTATCACATACAGAGAAGACCTAGAATGTTGAACCACGAGTCTGAGGACTCCGTGGACTCCGTACCTGCGTTGCAGTGTTCGGGGAAAAGATTTGGGTTGCAGAAATACGACCGAGGTTTATCCATGCACTCGCACCGAGTCAAGGTTCTCGGTTTTTTGGGTGTGCAATGACTCGGATGCGATCACGTGTCAGCATCGAGGCTGCTTGCTTGGCTTTGCTTGTGAACTCTTACTCGTACGTCTCTCGAGTTCCTGGACGGGTTACGGTATATCAGAGGCTGGCTGGAGGTTGGGGACAGGACCGCGCGCTTCCCTAAAGAAAAACAGCTCTGACGTATCTCCTATGATCCTGCAAATGTACTTTATCTTTATGTGAATGTTTGACTTACTAGGGAGGGGTTTAGGTCTGCCCTGGAGGCAGTACCCGGTTAAGTTAATTACAAGACTTGTGTACGGAGTACCAAGAAAGCAGCCCATCATGAGCGGCATGTCTCGTCTGATGCGTCTGGAGTCCGGACTTCTCTAGCAAGCACTTCGAGACATCACGTGCTACTCGAACAAACATAGCACCAGGCCTCCGTTCTCCGTACCCAGAGAGAGCTAGTTCAACTCCATGAGTGGTTAAAGGCCACCGGCCACCGGCCATCAACCAGTGGCCAATCCCCCTCGTCTCACATGCCTTTGTCCCATCCGTTCCAAGGTTCACCTAGAGTTCTCATGACTTGCTTGCCTAAATTCTGGATTTTACCTTTCTTGGTTCAAGCTCCGAAGGCTGAAGTGGAATTCAGATCTCTACCCATCTCGGTGCCATCGATTGTTCGTCCCACGCGTGAGAGTACGCGTCAAGCGTTCGGGATTTGGGTGAAGGGCTTTCCCTCTCCAGCTGCCGATCTGGATGGCTGCTGCTGGGCCTTGAAGGATTTAGCCGTGGGCGTGGTTCGGTACCTAAACTGTAGGCAATTCTCTATCCTTGCACTCACTAACCCCTCTCGCCTCTTGAAGTCTGGTGCTGGCCTATTGTTGGCGCGTTGCTGGCACTGAGGGCCCTTGGGTGGCCTTCGCCTCCCTTTTCCCCGGCCTTGTTCATTTCCTGGATGCAGCTTCGACCAGCACCGAGTCAACGATTCTCTCTCGCTAAGTCGTTTAAGGAACAGTCCGTCTCGCCTCACCACAACACAATGTCAGCCGTTTGCCAGTTTGTAGCATGACCCCGGATGGATTGACAGGGCATTGCATTTGGTGGTACTACTGCCCCAGATTTTCAACCTAAACGAATGGGTCGTCCTCTCTGAGTCGCCATTTAATACGCCTGCGGTGAGCCCTCCCTCTCTTGTGTCCACTCTTTTTTCAACGGTCAACCTGGCCTCCACGCGACTCGAATTCCACCTCTTCTGAAGCTTCAACCTTGCGGCGTTGAGCTTTGATATGCTATCCTAGGCTGCTCATTGAACACCATGACATTTCAAACAGGCTCTGACTTACAATAATGGGTCGCGACTTCTACACAGGAACCCTTGATTTTACCACAATCCTCGTGGTCGTTTGCACTGCACTTTCATTCTACAATTCGATTGAGTTAACCCTATTGATCTTCACCACTTTCACCTCCTATCGTGGTTTATATTTCTGGTCGCTTCTAATATCTACGTCGGGCCTTATACCCTACTGTATTGGCTTGGTACTCCACTATTTCCGCGTGGGCAACAACCTTGCTGGACTAATCATCAACAACTATGGCTGGTGCGCCTTCGTCACCGGACAAAGCGTTGTCCTATATTCGAGGCTGGGCATCGTGTTAGGGAGAGACAATGATCGGATACTAAAATTTGTCAAGTGGATGATCATTATCGATGCAATCTTATTCCATGTCACCACAACCGTTCTCGAGTTTGTCGGCAATTTTGCAGAGCCCGCTTCAACCCGACCGAATTACCAAAAAGGATATGTATACATTGAGAAAATCCAGATGACAGGTTTCTGCATCCAGGAGTTTATCATCTCTGGGCTCTATGTATGGAAAACACTTGATATCCTCAAGACACAAGATAGTGTCACTCGATCCGGGTCTACCTCCTCAGACCATAGCCCTAGAAAACATGTCCACCGGGTCATGCTTCAGCTTGTCATTATCAACGTCGTCATCATTGCCCTTGATGTCTTACTCCTTGTCGTCGAGTTTTACGATCTCCACATTGCCGAAATCTCCATAAAACCCTTTGTTTACAGCGTCAAGCTCAAACTCGAGTTCGCCGTCCTAAGCAAATTGGTTGAAACGTCTTCAAGCGTCAATCAAAGGACGAGACGAAGTCTGAGTCTCACCCCAGACCGATTCGACCCGAACATGGTCACCTTTGAAGACCACCCGCCCTTGCCAGCCTTGCAGAATTCCACAGGTACAGACCTAGACTTTGCAGTAGACCCAAGTCGGAAATCAGCCAATCTACATCTTCGCACAACACTGTCATCAACGTCCACATCAGCCTCATGCCGACCGCAATGGATGGAAGACCTAGAGAAATCTGACATATCAACCCATGTGGAAATGGCTGAGAACGACAGCAACATCGTTCGAAATGAAACTTACACTGGGCCGTTTGCGCAGCAGGTGCAGCAGAACGAGGCGATCGACCCTGACGATTGCGAGCCACAGAACTATCGGAGGCTGAGAAAGGGCTCCGACCTCCTCTACGCAGATGCACTTATTGCACTTTCCAAGCGCAATGAAGGCGGGTAATGAAAGACGATATGATGAACAACCTCCACCCACCCCAAAATTGAGCCTCAAATTCTTCTACTCGAGCCCAGTGATCAAAATCCTTTGACTGTACATACAAGGCAAGCCTTCTAGCAAAGCTCGAATGCGATCCCGACACTTTGTTTACGACGTACACGACAATTTGATACCCCAAACAAAATTCAATTCGTTGTCCTTGCGACGGCCTTATGATGGGGTTCGGGACAAATCCCATATAGCCTAGCACTCTATTTATGTTTACGACGCTTCAATCCTGCCGCCGCCCTGCGCGGCACCCTCGCCAACTTCGTCCCTAAGTGTGCAAACAGCACCTTGATCGAAAAGACAAACGCCAAACGTGAATGAGAGGGACACTGATGGCCACATGCACCCCCCCTGGCGCAGTCATATGGCAGGCCTGACATGTGCGAAAAAGAAGGGATGGCTCACTCATTGTTACACACAGTGGGGTTTAGGAAGGCATCTGCAACGTTACCTCGTAGGATCACCTAGAGTTTGGCTAACCCGGTCTGGTTCGAAGAGATGGCCGCCTGGATTTAAAATTGGATCTGGATGCTGCTGCGAGCGAGTAGACTGTAGTGGGACCTGTGTGACCTACTAGATAACTCCTTACATATCAGTCTTCAGTATTTAGAGAGGCAAGAGATATACCTAGGTCTTTGTTCACTAAGTCAGACACAACTGAGGTAACATTGAATCCACATCAACCACTGTTCGCGAAACCCAAAAACATCCCCATGGGTAATCCAAAAGTACATACACAAAGACATTCCCTTAGCCCCCTTCCTGTAGCTCTAACTTTATGGACACGCGCACCGCCACTGGTTGGTTACTACATCAATAGTGCGGCCGCGTCGTCATCGTATACCACTCATCCGGTATCTCGACATTAGCATTCCAGTCCTGGCCAAGCTCGTCGCCGAACAGGAACTGATCCCAATCCAGATTCACATCTGGCAGAACGTCAAAGCCCAACTCTCCGAACTGCATGTCGTCGAGGATACCATCGCCATTTCCGTTGGCGCTAGCATTTCTGTACTCGTCGTTGGTATGCTCCTCGCCGCCAACCCAAGCAGCAGCGTCCGTGGGCGGCGGCGGCGGCGGCCATAGATCCTCGAAACAGTCGGGGAGGTCGACTGCCTCGTGGCCGGGAATGGATTCCATCGCTGCGGCAGCTTCGGCCACACCGGCGTATCCTACATTTGAACGATCCGTCGAGCTGGCTGGGGGCGATAGCGGCAGTCTCGTCTGTATTATGGGGTAGGTCGGGATCTTGTCCCTTTCGACGTCGAATGTCTTCGGCCCGTCACCCACGTGGGGCATGATCTGTGGGGATGGGCCGAATTCGAGCGTTATGGTGCCGAAATATGGCATGATGACGATTCTTCGTTTTGGCCTTTCCCCTCGATCACTTCCAGCATCAGGATCACCGGTGGGGTTTTCGAAGAAGAATCCAAGCTCGATGAGAACCCTCAGGCCTTGCTTGCTGATGAATCCACCTGGTCTCTGTGAGCGGTAGCGGAAGATCTCTTTGGTTTCTTCGAGGAGCGTGAGACTCTCCCCCACTTCTCCCCGGCCAGGCCAAGCAGCGCTTCGCGCGTGCTCGCCGGGACACATGGCCTTCCGTAGCAGCAGGCCTACTAGGAGGATGCATCCTGTAAGCACGCCCTGGAAGTCGTCACAGTTGCAGACGTAGACCGCCAAGCTCGGGTTGGAGCGCATGAGGTTGAAGATCCGAAGGACGCCGCGGCATCCCTGGAAGCAGAGGATCCGGTTCTCCTGGTAGATGTCTATCCCGGCCGCGGTCTGCTCGTGAGGGCAGGGTTTGAGCATGAACAGCAGATGGAGAAAGGCTTGTGTTTCCCAGTACCACATCTGAGCCATGAGGTGTTCTTGCACGGGGAATGGATCTGTGGGAATTGCTTGTAGATGGGTTTCGATATCCCACCACCCGCTTGGCATGGCAGACGCCGCATCTGCAAGTGACGCCTGTAGTCTCATGGTCTCAGCATGCAAACTCGCGTCATCGACTCCTGAGCTTGCATGCACATTCCGGTCGTTCACTTGTCCGGCGATTATGGCCACAATGCGTCGTAGCGCCCGCATCTTGATGTCAAGATTAGGCGGACCAGGCCCACTATTATTTTCTTGTAAGCCAGCCTCATCCTTCAAGACAGCTAAAGCTAATTGGTCTGTGAAGTTATCGTCCTTATAATACGGGAATCCAAGGACCATACTCATCAAGCGATCAAGCTCAAGTACCGAACCTAAAAATCTTTGACGGACCACGAGTTGTGTGACATCCTCCCCTGTCTCTGTGCTTACAGCGGCCGTCGTTGGCCCTTCTGCAGCATTTGGCACCCCATGGAAGGTGTGATTTGGTCGTAGCATTCTGTGTGGATCAGCGAACCCCATCTTCTTTGCCGCAGTAATGGCCGTTCGAAGCGCCACAAAGGATTTGTGTATGTGATTACCTTCGGCATACATCTTACACCGCGCCATTAGGAGCAATAAGATCGAAGGGTCGTTCATATATGCAGGATTGGAGCTAGGAGAGAGCATGACTGAGTCTACCGCCAATACAATGCGATCCATGACTTCTGCTGGCGAGCTGAAGAGATGGAGTTCGGTATCATCAATTCCGGGTCGGAGAACTTGTAGGGACATAGCTATACCTAGCAAGCCTGTTGCGATTGCAATAGCATTGTCCTTCTGTGCTAGCTTTGAGCGTACAAAGTCTTGCAAGGAGATTGGAATAGGCTTCCTCTTCGTGCCACCGGCAACATTGTTGTCAAGTGCGAGTGCGGTATTGACATGTGCGGGTAAATAATCAGCATTGAGGAACACCTCATGCAGTGCGAAGGCTTGGTCACGCCATGATATCCACCAATGTGTTGAGATATCGAGAACTTCCATAATGTATGGCTCTGAGGCGATCGTTGAGACCAACTTGTTTGCATCTGAGGCAGACACGTGGTCCGAAAATGTGAGAATCTGTAATTTTGAGCTAACTGTGTCGGGGTCGATTGAAGTTTGGCTTAACTGAGCAAGTGTGAGTAAATGGCAAAGACGAGTTATAAATAACATACCAGACTGTTATTAAAGACTTGAGATAACACAGGACTGGTGGCCTTTAGGTTCGTCTCCTGCTCGAAAGCACTGTGAAGTGGTACCTGACTCGTGATTTGATGGACAGAGGGCTTAGGATGGTGTTTCTCTTGATTGTGTTCTTCATGGGCGTCGTAATCATGTAACACGCCATTCATTGCCGCTACAAAATCGTAAGACCCGATTCGCTCGAACGAGTCCATAAGTGAAATCTCGGGGTTTTCAGAACGAGTTGCTCTAGCTCTTGATGCTTCAGCGAGCCTGTCAGCGACAGAGTCCATCCTATTGACATGAATCTTCAGAACTCGAGGGCGGTTCGCAAGCCCTTTGAGGTATTCGAGTTCCTCGCTGTTACTTTCGGGCGAGTCAGCTTGAGGATTGGGCACCCCGGACTTGAAGCGACGTCGTTTGTAAATTCTTCTCTGCGGAGCAGAAAGTGGATCAGCAGATTTGGGATCTTGACACGAATTGTCTACAATCCCCTGGATCTCACAAATACGACCGTGGGTAGTACATTCAATGCATTTCGTGGCCGATGTAATGGAACTAGTAGACTCGGCTGTGCCTAGCGGGACTGTATTTGTGCTCCCAGAATCAGGCTCTGGCGAAGATGGATAGATACATTTTACTTTTCGGCGGCGGCCTTTGAGAACATGGTCAGCGACAGTCGAATTTAACCGAGGTATGCAGTGTCATATTTTTGGGGTTTAAGATCAACAAGACTATTGGAAGAGGGAGGAGGAGAACATGTTTTGTGCCTCACTTTTCGTGTTGACTATATCGAGTACAACTCACAGAGATATGAAGCAACTGAACCTACATTCTCGGCAGGATTTTGTCCCTTTCCGCATCTGTCTCAACTGAAACTGAGCCTTCTGACTAGACCCAAGGCTGCCCTGACGTTTATGACCCTGGGATGGCGATGCTGTTAGAGGCAGTGCATTTGTTGATACCATTGTGGCTGCCATGTTGTCCGCATATTTCTATTGAGGCAAATGTAGTCATTGGAAGAGCTCATTGACGCCTTGAGAGCTTAATGAATGCAAACTGTATTTAGGAAGATGCCGACAGATTGTAGTGCCCGTGTAGGTTCCAATTGAAATCCACTTGATAACGAGGCGTTGCGGGCACACTATTATCCATGATATGTATGCAGTACGGAGTAGAGTTCTGTAGTTTGAAAGCTGGAAAACTGGGGTAGAAGGTTAGAGGTTATAGGCTGTGTCCGAATCCACTAGTTAGGGTCGCCTAACCGAGCTTTAACAGGCACGAGGGGCACGTCTGGCACACACCTGGTTGGCGCTCATGGCGACCTTGGCAATTAGTTTCGTCTTCCAAGAATCTCGGCCGAGATGAGCTACCATCGCTTGGTTTGGTTCCCAGGCAAGAGATTCCACCTGTCATCGTTATTACTGAAGAGACCAGATTAGCTTTTCCAGTGCTCGTATGCCCAAATAATGTCTGGGACTTAGGAGTGTCGAATGTATGTATGTAATATATCACGACTGCTGAAGGCCGATTCGTGTCCTATGGAAGTGCGAGCCGTGCCAAGACACGTATTACGCTAGTGCTTTCTCTTTGTTCGCTGACTCAACCTCTGCTAGAATTCTTCCCTTTCCCTCCCAAATCTCGGATTGGGCACCGCCAGAGGTAGCAGCTACCTCTGTGCTGCATCTATCTGAATTACTTGTCATCACTTCAGAGATCTGTTTCCTGGAGACATCCCACATCTCAAAATGTCTGATACAAATTCTCGCAAGCGATCGAGATCAGCTGAAAGGCCAGGATCTGATAGCGAGTCTTCCGATGATGATGATTTTGGCCCAGCCTTGCCTTCTTCAGTACCGCCTAAAAAGAAGCGCAAATTACCATATGAGTCCTTGTATGTCGATGCTTTACCCAAAGGGCTTAGGTATTCCAAATCATTGATGCACAAGGATCAGCTGTCTACTGTGACCGTTGCTCCCTCGCCAGCAGACTTCATCATCACTACTTCCGTGGATGGAGTCGTAAAGTTCTGGAAGAAGGTAGCTGCTGGAATCGAATTTGCTAAAGAGTACCGAGCGCATGAAGGTCGAGTAGTCAGCTCAAGTGTGAGCACCGATGGTGGTCTTTTCGCTACTGCTGGCGACAGTGACGATAATACTATAAAGATATTCGACGTAATCAGCTTTGACTTGTTATCCATTCTCAATCTTGAGCAGCAAGCTTCTTGTATCTGCTGGGTATATCGAAAAGGCGCAGTGCCTATACTGGCGGCTGGAATAGGAAAGGCAATACATCTCTACGATGGTCGAGGAAATTCGGAGACTCCTATCCACGTCATCCCTTCTCTTCACCGTGCACCACTGGTGGCTTTAGCCTATAATCCGACGTTTGACTGCGCCATATCGGCCGATTCAACCGGCATGATCGAATATTGGCAACCAGGCGACAACTACGAAAAGCCAGACAACGTTTTCAAAATGAAGTCAACTACAAACCTCTTCGACTTCAAGAAGGCCAAATCGGCGCCCTCAAACATCACTGTATCACCTTCCGGCCACCAGTTCGCGACGATATCTTTCCCTGACAGGAAGATTCGCGTCTTCGATTTTGCTTCTGGCAAGCTATATCGTTCTTATGATGAATCTATTGAAACAATCACTGCGATGCAGCAAGCTGGTACCGCACTTCAAAAGTTGGAGGAAGTGGAATTTGGGCGCAGACTCGCAGTTGAGCGTGATCTTGATAATGCGACTGTCCGACCTAGAATAAACGTTGCTTTTGATGAGTCTGGCTATTTTATTGCATACGGCTCTCTACTTGGTGTCAAGGTCATCAACACTTTGACCAATCGGGTGATGAAAGCATATGGGAAAGATGAGCCCTTCCGAGCATTGAATGTCGCATTGTACCAAGGAGCACCCCAGAAAAAGGAGGTGATGACAGTCTCCATGGCTGCAAGCTCCAATCCTCTCCTGAGTGAAGCCGAGGAAAGAGACCCAATGCTTTTCGCTACTGGCTACGGGAAGGTTCGATTTTACATGTTTACCAACGAGGAGGATATCAGCAAATCGACCCGAGATGTCCAAAATGAAAAGCCGAGGGTGATTGGGGCCAAGAAGAAAGAAGAGAAACAGGCACAGAGTGGTACATCTGCAGTGCTGCACACCAACTATGGAGACATCCATATTAGATTATTCCCAGATAAAGCACCCAAGGCGGTTGAAAACTTCGTGACGCATTCGAGAAATGGATATTACAACAACACAATCTTTCATCGAATTATCCGAAAATTCATGATCCAAGGTGGAGATCCACTCGGCGATGGGACCGGAGGTGAGAGTATTTGGGGAAAGGAGTTTGAGGACGAATTCTCGGATTTGAAGCATGACAGGCCGTACACAGTGAGCATGGCAAATGCAGGTCCGGGGACCAATGGATCACAGTTCTTCATCACAACTGAAAAGACGCCTTGGCTGGACAATAAACACACTATCTTCGGTCGAGCTTACCAGGGACTGGATGTTATCCATCAGATGGAGAATGCGAAGGTACGCAAAGAAAAGCCAGAGGAGGATATTAAGATAGTCAACATCTCCATAAGCTGATCATTGTAAAAAATCATGCTCAGTGAGAGCAGGCATGTTTCTTCAACTAGCGATATTCACTCAAATTGAACTGAAGTGAAGTTGAGACGAATGGTAGACTGTCCACCAACGTCATCCATCCTCTCAGGCAAGGATAGCATCTCAAACTCATCTTGTCATGTTCCCTGCAAGATTGTTGGATAAGAATGACATTGTTCGAGCGAGGCTGTTATTTAAGTCCGTGCGAAGTCGCCTATCCACCGTTTTAACTTCTCCGCATTTCAAGTGCCTCATCAACTTTTTTCCTCCCGCCAGCGCCAACCGCGCCTCGATTGCCCACGTCTTAACAAGTGGCCCACCTCCATGCCTAGAACGCTCCCTTATTAGCTGTCACCATGGTCAAGTTGAGAGTCGCAGCGAGGATCATCCCAGAGGATGATTACCTTGCTGACCTCGAGCAACCATCCCACAAATCACTGAGGAATGAGAAGCGGCTATTGGTCTTGGTTCGCGATCCGTACAAATGGCAAATCGGTACCCTCGCTCTCGAGATCCAGAGGGCCTACAAAAGCTGCTATTCCCGGTAAGTCTCAATCTGAGCGACGGTCCGTACGATCTAACACAGACTGCGCAGTGACCTCCCCACTATCAAATACCTGAAGGACTGCGAAGATGATTGCGATCTCGACCCTCAATCCTACGTTTCGGATCTACTGCTCGATGAGGGTAGAGCAGTAAGAGATGGCAGTGACCAAAGAGTCACGATGAAAGTGATACTTGAACAGGGAAGGGCGGTACGGGAAGGCTCTGTTGCAGTTGGCCAAACGCTCTACGATCCTCGCTTTCAAATCCAACATCAGAAGACTTCACGACCGCCGCCTGTCCCTAAATTCCCCAATGTCCTTTCTTCACTCGGCAAACGAAATCAAGACCGAGAGGATTCAGTGGCAAGTGCATCGAAAAGAACGAGACAGCTTGAGATCCCTCAAACACTCCGAGAGGAAAGTCTGGTCTCTTCCATCGAGCGAGACCAACCTACGGCATCGGTTGATCCAGTAGAAGCTCCAGAACCTCTATCGCGACACGAGGACGATGGCTGGCAGCACTCCGGCCGAAATGTGAAGACCGAGTCTACCGAATACTGGAGAGCATGGCGAGATATGCCCGCTGCGAGTATCGACGAGCTTGAACAATTGCAGGAGCAGCCTACAGGATTCATGTCACGTCGGAGAGCTAGCAATCAGGCCAGCAAGACGCAACCAGATCCAGAACCCAATAGTCTGCACCCTTGTCCAATCCAGCGCACAATGGAGCAACACCACGAAGACTCTCAAGCCCCTATTACACCCCCCTCGGAGCCTTCTAACCGACATGCGAGCTCTACCAAGCGCTCACTACCGCGTCCCAAGAGCACAACAAACTCTGGTCGTCAGCAATCATCTACATCTGCAACCAAATTCAAGAAAACGCCGCGTAGAGATATTTACGACTTTCCCGAGTCTGATATTGATGACTCCCAGATGTCACCAAGATCAAGAATGGCAACCCTTCGTCAGCAGAAGTCCATTGATCATTTGTCAGATATTGAGAACCAGAGATCACCAGAGCTTGGAGGGGACTCAGCTAATCGCTTTAGTGTCGCCGAAGCCATGAGCTTTTTGGACAATGAGTCTATCTTCAATGATAACGGACTGCCAGCAAACCCATTGCACTCAGCCGGATTGCTACTCAACGACAACGATTCTCATCTTAATAATCTTACAAATGGTTTAATTTATGAAGACACAGACGAAGTCAATGCGTATGACCATGTTAGCTACAGTCATCAAAATGACACCACTGCTGATGTTCCTTCTACCATGACAGAAGATGAACAAGAGAAAGAGAATAGGCCGGTCCAGCCATTCCTAGGCAGGAGCTCACAACAATCACTGAACGGACACCGTACGCCACCAGCGGCATCTCTTGAGTCTGGATCGCAAGGCCAATCTATGCCAGTCTCTGCAAAGAAAAGAAAACGGACAAGGACCATCAAAGCACATGGTGCAAATGCAGAGGGAAGTGGCCAGATGAATCCAGTGGAGACAGGTTTCAGCATGGGAACCATCCTGAGTAATGACAAATCTGCTCGTCGAGAATCAGAGAATGAACGAGAGACGCCAAGTTTGGACAGTCCAGGAGAGCAGTTGTCACAATCGTTGCAAGAGTCTGCTCGGAAAGCGTCATCTTCGCAAACTTTGAAGGAGAAGCTTGAGGCTCAGAATCAATTGCCATCTTCACCCTTGGCCAAGACGACTCACGGCAAAGGACGTGATAAGAGCATCTCTAACAACCCCCAACCACCAACCAAGACTGCTGACAAAGATAAAGTGAGTGGTGTTACAACACCGACAAAGCTAGTGAAGCAACAACGAAGAGGTAGACAAAGTGATACCAATGTCGACTCTCCAACTATCACTATTAAGCAAGTGGAACAAACCCAGATATCATCGACCCCTGCAGTCGCAAATCTTCCCCACTGGGACTCGGCACAACGTCCTGTTGAGAAGAATAAGCCTCCAGTCCTGGGCCAGACACAGACTTTGACTGCTGAGAATCCCAGCGACCTGAAAAAGAGCCCATCTATTGCTCCAGGACTCACAGAGGAAGAGATCAAAATCATGAAAAGTCGGGAAGGGATGACGAAGGAGCAGTATGAGGCAGACAAGAAGAAAAAGCAGCTCGAGGCCAAGCTGTTCGCTGCAGAACAGAAAAAGAAAAGAGAAGGCACGTTGAGGAGAGAAAGCTCGGGGAAAACCTCGTTGGTAAAGCCAGACTCGTCCAAAGTCGAGACACCCGCGGCCGCCGCATCGTCAAGCAAAGCCAGCGCTAGCAGGAAAAGCCCTTTGATAGATGATTTGCCCGGATCAGCCAAAGAGAAGAGAAAGAAGAAGTCTTCAGGCGATGCAGCCTCGGTCACCGCTAAGTCAACTACCTCGACCAAAAAGTCTCCATCGTTAAAGGCAGGTACGGCAGCCGCCTTTGTGCAAACTCCTTCAAAAAAGCCGTCCAGCCAGGCAGCGTCCGTCAAGTCGGCGTCCACAAGCACCAACAAGCCCTCATCAACGAAGCCAGAAACCAAGAACCTGAACGCTTCAGCTCCAAAGAAAGCGGCGGAAGCGAAGTCAACACCGAAGCCCGATAAGGTCGAACCCAAACCAGCCACTGCCACCAAAGCAAAGAAACCCGCTGTGCAAACCATCCGAGACGCACAAAATCTCAAAAACCTGCATAAAGCGATCAAAAGCGCGCATGATTCAACGAATGCCACCCTAGCTACCACCTCCCGAGCCTCCTCGATTCTCCCCAACCAAAAGCGATCAGCTCTCAACTCTACTTCTGCTGATGACGATAGTAGCGATGACGAGGAAAGCAGTAGTAGCAGCGAGGATGAGAAGACTAAGAAAAAGAAGCAACAAGAGCAGAAGAAAAAGAAAGTAGACGCCGCCGCCACTAAGAAATCCAGCACGGCAGTAGATCCCAAATCCAAGCCCGCAGCAGCAAAAAAACAATCTACTACCTCTACCTCCACCTCCGGCACGACCAGCAGCAGCACTGACTCGAGCTCAAGCTCTTCCGAAGACTCATACGAGCGCAAACAAACACAAGCAGCACGCGCGAAAAAGAAGCAGGCAGCTGCCGCGGCCGCCAAGGCAGCGCGAGCGAAATCCGTCTCTATCTCGCGGCCTGCAACCGCCACATCTTCTATCGGGCGTCCGGACCCTAGTATCCGGGACGCAAGCGTCGATCCTTCGTCTTCGTCCGATGACGATGACGATGACGATGCGGAGCTTTAGAGAAGCAGGAATGAGAAACAGTATGAGATCGAGAACGAGAACGAGAGCCAGAACGTGCGAAAGGAGAAGAAGCCAAAGAGATCGAAGAAATCGAGCAACTCGAGCAAAGTGACAAAGCGCAAATCGAAGCAGCCGAAAAAATCGAAAAAATCGAAGGGAAGGCCGAGTCCAGACCTCGATATTGATGGAGCTACCGGTGCCTCCAATGGCGATACGGAACCTGCGAAGGACACTCCTCCTCCTCCTCCTCCTCCTCCTCCTCCTCCTCCTCCTCCTCTTCTGACAGGGCCAGCACGACGCCGCCGGAGCTCAACTGTCCTCAACCAATCCAAGGGGATTTGGAGCTTGGGATTTGGGATTTGGAAATGAATAGGGAGAAGAGGAGAGATTAATTGGGAAGGGGGCTAAGGGTGGGGGGGTTGGGTCTAGGTCCTGTGTATCGAGTGCATACACGAAGTACATACGAATGAACAAATTCAATGGAACATCACCACTGGGTCTCGATACAAATTTTGATTTCTTTCTTCATTCTCATGTGTGTTAGCGAGTGCCACAAGTCTAATGGCGAGTAGGAAGAATGCTCTAACTAAAACTACTTGAGTAGATGGCTAACCCATGCAGAAGCCACGCACCAGTGCATTTACCTGCCAAACCCCGTTCGCTCTCTCGCCTTCTTGCTCTGATGCCAAGCCGATGCGTTCTGCACATTTCGCTGTTTCCCATGACTGTAACTATGGCTCCTTGCTTTCGATCCTCAATCGATCTCTAGCCATATACGCATCAAAGTTCACTTCCTCGTCGGTCCAGGCTCTGCTCAACGTTGGGTCCAGCTGTATAAAACCAGAGGGATTCGCGAAGGGTTAAAGTATACGCAGCCGCAGAGTCCGTCCAGCAGGAGAAAAGTGGCTTGTATCGACTCTTCACGCATATTTAATTTGTCGCGGGTCATTGTGCGCGCATATAGAGGCCTTGGCATTTGAACGATTGGAGACTGAGAGTTAGATCCAGAGTGGCAGTCGAATGGACGCACAGGAACCGTGGAGATGGATTCTTGAACTCCAGGCTTTGGTCGCCATGACGAAGCCGGTCTGTTGAAGTCGAAGCACGGCCCCTGCCATGAACCCAATTATGCTCAATCTCCTGATAGTTGGGCCTGGGACCATTTATCGTAGTGAACTGTGTCTGGGTAATAGAGGCACGGCTTTCCGAGTCACCCAGCGAACTGTTCCCTCGTTCGCTACGTTTCAGCAGTCCTTTCATGCCATCATGTTTTCGTATATCTCATTGTACTCATCTTCATTGTCGCTCTCCAGGTAGCATTTTTGCTATTCTCTCCCCCCCCCCCCCCCCCCACCAGCCTGAAAATATATGCCACCCCACACCCCCCCCCTCTTTTTTTTCGTCT
>Ga0105239_10001050_pt1 | contig 38463 bp, 28 predicted proteins | sample KBSC44metaG_FD_92761 | JGI IMG/M metagenome (GOLD analysis project Ga0105239, IMG submission 92761) | Corn rhizosphere microbial communities from Kellogg Biological Station, Michigan, USA - KBS C4-4 metaG | ecosystem: Host-associated > Plants > Roots > Rhizosphere > Soil | place: Michigan, USA... | reverse complement strand
CTCTCGCAGCTTGTCGACAGCTTGTCGATGCCTAATATTGATGCGTTCGGCAACCCCTTTTCACGGTAAGATCATCCAGCCACGGATTTCTCGTTCAGAAGTCATACAAGTCACAAGCTCCCAACAAGCAAACGCTCGAGCTCACGGCCTGGATGGTGCATCTATGGTCAAGCCAACGAACCGGTGCACATATCAAGTATCTTGGTCACTCCTTCCTCGACTGGCAGTACACAGTACCACTTTCCTTGGGCCCCAACAAGTCAACTGCCACTCGTCATCCGTCACGACTCAATAGGCAAGTGCCAGCGCGTTTCCCCCGCCGTTCCTGCCTCTTGTAGCTTTGTTCCACGACATCACCACATTCGACCCCAACGACCTCATCTCACACAACCGTCACTTTCTCAGACTCCTTGGGGGTCACCAGCATCATCGATAACTATTTAACCTGTACATCTACCTGGGGCTGTGGTTTTCTTCCTCCTCGCTTCATCTACCACTGTAATTTTAACCTTCCAGGTCCCCGGTTCATCAGGAGCGTAGACGGCCTGATACCTTGACTGAACATCTGCTTCTGGACTCCTCAACCAACTCTCTCTAGTTTTGGCAACATGGGTGACGCTTCCTCGCCTCCGCGGTCGACCGCCTCAACACCAGGTCCGTCTGCTTCAACCTCAAAATCAATCCCCCTACGCATCATCACCCACAACATTCGCTATGCCGCAGATCCACCCGAAGAATCCGAGCTCCGTTGGCCTGAACGATTTCCCAAGCTTTCGGCTCATTTCAAGTACCACACAAGACCCCAATTCAGTCCTCCGTCAACTCTGGTTTGTATGCAAGAGGTGCTGCATCCGCAACTACAAGATCTGCTGCGAAGTACCTTCAATTCCAATGCCTCATCTGAGGAGAACGACTGGGACAGTGTTGGGGTAGGTCGAACTGATGGCAAAAAAGGTGGCGAGTACTCGCCTATCTTTTACCGGCGATCTGCCTGGACTCTATTGCACTTCGACACCGTCTGGCTCAACGAGACCCGCACTGTGGGCAAGAAGGGCTGGGATGCTGCCAGCATCCGAATTCTGACCGTTGCAGTTTTGGAGTCCAACTTACCTGACAGCAAAGGCCGAACAATCCTGGCTATGAACACCCATCTCGATGATGCTGGCCCTGTGGCCCGTCGAGAAGCCGCCAAAACAATCCTAAACGTCACCTCTACGGTGAAGGAACAATTTCCGGCAATCACTTTCACCTTCCTCGGCGGGGATTTAAATTCTCCACCTCACGACGATGCATATAAAGTACTCAATAAGCGTGGGTCAGGTTTTATTGACACTCGTCGACTGGTTCTGGATGAAGATGTTTACGGCGACGAAAAGACTTTTACCGGCTTCCCTCATGATGAAAAGGCAAAAGGAAAGTGGAGAATTGACTATGTTCATCTAGGCATCAAGGACGACGGAGATGATAACGACGTTCAAGCTGAGAAGGAAAAAGTCCGAGGATGGGTGAAGGGCTATGGAGTTCTTCCAAATCGATTCGACGATCGTGTCTGGATGACAGACCATCGTGCCGTGGTGGCTGATCTAGTGATCTGAGAGCATTCAGAAGACGCATTGTGTCACGCAAGGTGTGGGCAGGAACGAACATTGGTGTAGAAGTGCTGGAACACAACGGCCAGCGCAGAGTTCTTGGTGCGGAAAGAATTCGGTGTGGAAGTGCTTGGGCAAAAGGACCGCGCCGAGCTACCTATCAAGTGCTGACAAAGTGAAGTGGTAATGTGGTGATTGCTGGTGAAGGGCACCAGGCCCGGTTGCATGGGTACCAAGGATATTGCAGAAAGCATAGATACATGGGATCTGCATCTTGTCTGTTGGCGAATTAGGATGCATTCGTTCGGAGAAAGACTAGATTAGTAGTAGATCAGGAAGGAAAGCACTAAATTGCAAGCAAAAAGCATTTCCGAGTTCGACTGCGCTACTTAGCTCTCTACCCTCCACGTGATCTGGTCAGCGAAGGATATGTAACGACCAGACTCAGGGATAAGGAGCTCGGGTCTGGACCGAGGCTGAGCAGTAATGATCATCAACCGACAAGACATGCTTGAGCCATGCCACGCCATGGATCTCTCAAGCCCCGTGCCTCATCTGTCCATACCGCTCCAAGCCCTCACCCCCGAGCCCCATCACCCCTCCTATCCTACGCAGCCTTGCCAAGCAACGCACCCAGACCATCCGCATTGGCAGCGAGGCTGGGCGTCTTGTCTCGAGTCCCATCGTCCGCACGCGCGCCAGCGACAGGGACGACCTTCTTTCCCCAGAAGTCATGGTCGTAGACGGTCGGCATGGACGAGGCGGCGAGGGCGTCGATCGGCGGCGCGACGTGCGGCGTCACCAGGTCGATGCCCCGTCCCGCGCCGGCGCTCGTGCTGTAGTACAGCGGGTTCTGGCGTGGGGGGAGCGGGCGCAGGTTGAACTCGTAGGACGCGTAGGTGCTGCTGTCGAAGCTGCTTGCCGCGGTCGTGGGCGTGCTGTTCAGGCTCAGGCTTGGTGTGGATGTGGTTGTGGTCATGCTCATCGTGCTTCTGTGCATTGCCATTGTGGGGCGATTGGCCGTGCCGCCGCCGCCGCCGGTGCTGCTGTTGTAATATACAGGCCTGAAGAGGCCGAGGCCGCCGTTGCCGTTAGCGGCAGTGGTCTCGTTCAGGCTCGGGGTATCAATGATCGTAATAGCATTATCATTCACAGTCTGGTGGAATTGTGACAAGTAACGGAAGGCCTCCGAGGTCTTGCGGTAGCCGTCGCCTAATTTTGGCTTCCATTCGGTGGGGTCAAGATCCGACTTGTGGCCGTGGGTCACGGGAGGTATCCGGAGGACGGGCGCGGACTGGTGATATATCGAGGCCATTGGGCGAGGCGATGATGGCACTGACACTGACACCGAGGCGGGTCGTGGTGCTGGAGGGGACGAGAGCATGCTTGCTGACAGAGGTTTCGCCGAGTCTTTGCGACGGCAGCTGGAGGGGCAAGGGCAATGGTGTCAGCCGAGTTGTTCAATCCTCTTTTGCGCTTGGGTTTGGTTGGGTCGGGTCGGATTGGCCATTGACTTACGCTTCACTGCAGTAGAGGAGGGAGTTGGAGGGAGTCATGATTTGTTTCTCGCACATGGCACTGGAAATTCAATTGCCATGTCAGTACTCAGCACAGCGGATATTAAATAGGGCTGGGGACAACGAGAACGGCGGGGATTCGCCATACATACCAGTATTGCAAGAAACTGGCCACCATGGCTTCCTTGTCCCTCGCGCGGGACTTGGTGGAAGAGGACGATGAGCCAGTCGAGATGGTTGTGGTTGTTGAGTCACCGAGGGCGAGCGCACTCATGCGTTTTAGGGCTTTATTGTTCGACCGTGGCTCCTTTTTCTTGGAATGCCTGCCATAATTTGGAATGGGCTTGGTGTCGGTAGTTGGCTGCTCCATTGGGAGCGGTGAGGGAATAAGTCAGAGGCCAAAAATAAGAGGTGCGTACTTGACATGTAGGGGGGGGATGATATTGTTTGTTGTTGGACTGTTGGGCACTGAGACACGCCCAGGGCTGCACACCGCAATCTCAGTCACAATGTCACAAAAGGTAGGGATAAAAGCGAGAGGTGAAAGGTGAAATGGGCCCAATGTCGTGTGCCCTGTGCCTTGCCCAGCCTGAGTCTGGGCCTGTGCTTCTCTCTGGCCTCAGCTACAAATGGCCTGAGCCTGAGATGGGGATTGTAGATAAAGAGCGAGGGGCTTTCGATAATCTGCACATGAGATAAGCCCGGGCGTGGTACAAAATGCAACATGTAGTCATATCGGATGCGTAACCAGGAACAGAGTTGCGGGCAGTGGACATTCGCCAAATCGGCGCCCATTCCTCAGCGTCCCGAACCCCCCGCTAGACTTATTATAGGTAAGCCCAGCGGGTGAGCCAGGGTCCCTTCGGTGCCCCTTTCAGCCCCTCAGCCCCAGACGATAAGGGCCCTTGGGCCTGCGTTAGGGGGTCGAAAGCCTAACCGTAGGCTGTTGGGTGGCCAGCTGATGACCTAATCGGTGGGCGCATGCAACTCCTGGAATTGGAATTGTGGTGCTCAGCCTGGTCCCTCCCAAACTTCAAAAAGTGGTACAGAGTGGGGAGTACAGCACAGCCTAATATGACGCATCAATCATCTCTTATAAGTCGCAATGTTCACCATATTGGTGTCGCAATCTCCAGAATGATACCATAATCTGACATCGCCTACTCCTGAAGAAACCCTTCTGGCACCCCGCGAGCAGCTGCGGCTCCAGCCCGACCTACGTAGCAGCCTAGCATACTGCTCCAGCTGAATTGGTAGTCTTTGACCTCATGGATTTTTTTGTATGCCGCAGCCGTCGCATACCCTATACCAGTATCAGGGTCACGGTAGCGAACAGGCAAAGCCGTGATAGGACATAGCTCCTGACTATGCTTCAGCGACTTCACTGCCTTTCCCGGTTTTCGTTGGTTATAGAATATTGAAAACTCTTGTCGTTCTTGGTTGCTGAGTCCTTCGAACTTTTCTAGGATAACGAGGTTTCGCGTCGAGTGCTCAATCACGGGCTCAGGTTCTGGCAGAGACTCGGGTAGGGGGCCATCAGTTTTCGTTTCCACACCCTGCTGCTCCACTCCTTCGGTTTTTATCACAGTTTGGTCTGCAGGAACAGCTTCCAACGGTTGTTTCACACCCAACTGACTATCTTGCTGGGGTGGTTTGTCTGAGGCACCCAATTCAGATGCCGGTTGAGTGGGTGCAACTGTAGAAGGTGTCGTGACTGTAGCCAAACTTGGGTTCGCTTTCAGGTCCGGAATCGGGTTGACATCTGAAGGAGCATCTTGACAAGCAGTTGGAGCAGCCGGTGTTGGCGACTTGAGCTCATCGCTTGGGGCATCTGTCGTTGGGATATCCAACTTTGGCTCCTCCACCCTCGTAGAGTTCGATTCTTCGCTTGGAGCATCCTTCATTGGCACATCTGGCGTTGGCTCCTCCGCCCTCGTAGAATTCGGTTCTTCGCTTGGGGCATCTTTCATTGGCATATCTGGCGTTGGCTCCTCCGCCCTTATAGAGTTTGGTGGTTTGGTTGGGGTATCCTTCGTCGGCATATCCGACTTTGCCTGCTGCACTCTTGTTGAATTGGATTCATCGCTTGTGGCTTCAGTCATCGGCGTATCGAGTTTGGGTTCTTCCGCTCCCGGTGAATTTGCGACCGGTTGCCCATCGTTCAAGTCCTTGTCAGGAGGGCGTGCGTGTTCTTGCATCGATGCATATTCTTCAATGCCTTCAAGAAAAGAGTCTGCCAGTGTTGTGGGAGCCTCAGTCGATACCTCAAAACTCGGTTCAACTGGTTTCTCTTGAGCGTCTTGGTGTTTGTCTCCGGTTGGCTGACTTGGTGTAGACAATGGATTGGGTGTCATATCTGCTGCTGTCGCCACAGAGGGGGGCGGAACGATCGCAGCCGCACCAGGTTGATTGAGAGTCTGGTCCTCAACTTTGCCTTCTGGGATCACCGGTGCTGCTGAGGTTTTCTCCGTACCTGTTGAGCCATTATTCGGTTGAGACACTCCCGCTGGCGTGCCAGGTGCAGTGTTTTCAGTCCTGGCTTGCGTAGTGCTTGGCGCACCTTCTTCCGCCGTCTTCCTCTCCGCTGGCGTTGCCGGCGTAGTGTTTTCAGTACCGGTCTGCGTAGTTCCCGCTGTGCTCTCATCCGCCGTCTTCTTTTCCGCTGGTGTTACAGGCGCAGTGTTTTCAGTACTGGTCTGCGAGGTTCCTGCTGCGCTCTCTTCCGCGGCCTTCTTTTCAGCGGCCAGCCGTTCGAGCTCTGCCTTGGTCTTCCTCCCAGGTTTCTTCTTCGTAACGATGCCCCCTCCCTCCAGTATGTTCCCAGCATCCTTGGTACCAATTTTATTGAGTCTAGGACCAATCCATTTTGCTTTTGCGCTCCACCAACTCACAACTGGGCCTTCCAGCTTGCGATTCTTCAGAGCCGCGAGTTTCGCTGCCTGCTCTTCTTGTCTTTTCTTCTCCAGTGCTTCCCAGCGATTTAGACTCTTTGCATTCTGTCGCTCAACCCTTGCGGCTTCGGCAAGTCGATCTGCTTGTGTCAACTCCTTTGGCGCATCTTCTGCTCGTTCGCGGTCTCTTTTCTCCTTTAGTGCTTTCAGCTTTTTACTTTGTGCTTCGCTCTCTTTCAGCCGCTGAATCGTTTCGGCGCGGTGGGCTATTGTTTGTTTTCGTAAAGAACTCCGACCGGAGTCTTGCGCATGTACCCAAGTCACTCGTTCCTTTTTCTTAGAAGGCTTTGGCTTAGCTGCAGGTGATGTAGGGTGCGTAGGATCTGTCTTCAATTTTTTCCGCAAGCCAGCGGCGCTGGTCAGTGCCAGGTCTGCTTTGCGTTTCTTGGATCGTTCGTCCTTGGCCTGTTTGATTATTTCCTTCTCGCCCTCAAAGTCATCCGCTGCAGCATTTGGGCCTTGGTCATCGTCGTCACTTGAGGACATATCTGCATCATCGTCTGGGTCGTCGCTCTTGAACTCCTCATCTTCTTCATCCTCATTATCAGCGAATAACAGAGCGACTTCATCTGGGTCGTCATCTTCCGGGGCCTCTTCTAGAATAGTTTCTCGGTCGTAACGATTGCCTGCCGTCTTTCGTCGTTCGCGACCCGCTACAAGTGATTCAACTTGTTCTGCTTGATTCGATTCATCCTCGCTGGAATCGCTGTCGGACAGTTGTGGTATGTCTTCCGTTTGCTCTTGCTCAGACATTTTGAATTTTGACTAGCAGCTGTCTAATTCAATAAGTGTTTATGGAAAAGACACACCCCCCATTTAACGAGCACATGGTTCATGGGAAGTTGTGGGGGTATAAGGACAAAAGATTGATGGCTCATAAATAACACTTGCCTGCGGAGAATAAGTCCTACGGAGAAGCGTTTTTCCACTCCAGACCACTTAACGCGTCCCCCACGCCCTAGAACGCGTTCGGCACCAAGCGTCATCGAAAAGATCCATCGGATTGGTTTATGAATAACTGCATCCAACCCTCGAAAGTCTCAATTAGCTCACAATTACCGATATACGTGCACAACAATGCCTAAAGAACGGAGGCAAGCCGGGGCGTCTATGATCTCTTCCTTGAGTGGCGACACACCAGACAGTAAGAAACGAAAGAGACCCGAAGTCCACTCTGTTGAATCAACGCCGCGGTCCTCTCGCTCGCGACGGGCAGTAGCAGAGGTCCAAGTCAGCGAAAAGGTTGAAGCCAAAGTTGAGACTACTAAGAACGGCTCCTTGACCGTAGAAGAGACGGAAGAAGTGAAAATCTCGGTTCAAAAAAGCCCAGGTCGCAGAGCAAAGAATCAGAAAGTGTCGAAGCCAGACTCAGAGGACGAGCTGGAGTCGGCGGACGAAGGCGAAAGCAAGTCAACGCCAAAACGCAAAGCTACACAACCCAAGAATTCTCTAAAAGAAGCCGAAGAAGAGGAGGACGAACCCAAACCCAAGAAAGCACGCAAGACTAAAGAAGAAAAAGAAGCCGAAACGATGGCTCTCGCACCTCGGACAATCGGGCTAAAGATGTTCGTTGGCGCCCATACGAGCATAGCCAAGGGTGTGGAAAATGCAGTAACGAATAGTTTACACATCGGTGGAAATGCATTCGCCTGCTTTCTCAAATCCCAACGGAAGTGGGAGAGTCCTCCCTTGCAGAACAGCAACAGAGACGCATTTCGAAAAGCTCTGATCGAGCATAAGTACGATGGTACGAAGCACATTGTTCCACACGGAAGCTACCTGGTCAATTTGGCGAACGCAGATGAAGGCAAAGCTAAACAGTCTTATGATGCATTCCTCGACGATCTGCGAAGGTGTGAGGCGTTGGGCATCAAGTATTACAACTTTCATCCAGGGGCGGCTGGCACTGGTTCTTTCGATGAAGCTATAAAACGACTGGCTGGGAACCTCAATCGAGCATTGTCAGAAACGACCACAGTGGTTCCGCTCTTGGAAAACATGGCTGGTCATGGCACGCTGATTGGAGGTCGCTTTTCTGACCTCCGCGACGTTATTGCCCAAATCAAGCCAGAGTTCAAGTCTCGGATAGGCGTGTGCATCGACACGTGCCACTCATTTGCGGGAGGATATGATTTAAGGACACCCGAGGCATTTCAAAAGACAATGCAGGAGTTCGACGACGTGGTCGGAATGCAATATCTCAAAGCAATGCATCTCAACGACTCTAAAGCGCCGTTCAACAGCCAACGCGACCTGCACCAGAACATTGGACTCGGGTTTTTGGGCCTTCGTGCCTTCCACAACGTGATGAATGAACCGCGCTTCGAGGGCCTGCCACTCATCCTCGAGACTCCCTGCGAGAAACCTGATCCAAAAGACCCAAGTGGGAAGAAGACAATCGAGGACAAGAGTGTGTGGGCTAAGGAGATCAAAATGCTCGAAAGTCTGATTGGAATGGATCCCACGGGCGACGAATTCCTCTCATTGGAGAAGGAGCTGAGCAACAAGGGGAAGAAGGAGCGCGCGGATATGCAGGCTAAGTTTAATGAGAAGCAGGAGAAGGAGAAGAAGAAACTGGCAAAGGAGCGTGAGAAGGGTCAGAAGAGCCTGGCTGACATGTTTGGCAAAGGCGGTGGTCAGGCGAACAAGAGCGCTGCGGAGGCAAAGAAGTAGTCGAGGCAGCAGGCTGGGAGTGATTCGGACGAACTGAGCTCTGTTGGCGATCTCAGCGATGAGGACGAGGGACACAAGCACTAGAGCAGACAGAAGTGTGGTTACGTCCTTTTTGAGAACGAGCAAGCACGCTATTATTGTCTCAAAATCGCCAGACGTGAAGATTAGTCCCTTTGCTTCGAAACGTAAGCGGCTTACGGTGTACATCTCATTCCCATTGAAGTTAGCGGCTGACAGCTGTACACACTGTCTCAATATGTACCAATACCCTGACGCCAGCAGGTTGACAAAATTTGTATAATATCAATGTATGCGAGAAGACAAGATTCCCAACAGGATGCATCGTCTAATCTTCCTCGTTCCTGCTCCATACGTAGCCTCTATATTGACTTCTTTCCCCAGACCAGCAGGGGATCTCCATACAGATGGGCATATGCATATATTCGAGCGTGACACACCAACATCTACGTCACAGGTTCGCAAGCACGTCTACCACTCCCCGACCTTATTCAAATAAACCTTAACACCATCCCTCGGCCTCGCGGTAATGCCGCCCTTGATCACAATCTCCATATCGGGATCAACCAACTCGAACGCCCACGTGCCGACAAACGCAGCAATCAGCGCCGCAAACTCAGCCTGCGCGAACTTCATGCCGATGCAGCTCCTCGGGCCGTGCAAGAAGGTCAGGAAAGCGTAGTTGCTGACAGCGCCGCCAGCGTTCGCCTGACCGGGCGCCATCCAGCGATCGGGCTTGAATTCCGCCGCGTCTGCGCCCCACAGTTGGGTGTTGAGGTTGATGGCCCAGGGCGCGAGGACGATCTTGGTGCCCTTGGGTACAAACTGGCCGAGGATCGTTGTGTCACAGGCTGCGTCGCGCAGTGTCAGCGGAACGGGCGAGTACACGCGCAGCACTTCCTGGCAGAAGGCATGCAGATAGGGCATGTTGTCGAGGACTTCGTGCGTCACGGCGTCGCTGCTCAGCGACGGGATGTGGCTTTGGATCTCGTCGCGCAGCCGCTTCTGCACGTCCGGGTGCTTGCAGAGCAGGTAAATCGCCCACGTGAAGGCGGTGGCTGTCGTTTCGTGCCCCGCCGCCAGGAACGTCATCATGTTGTCGACCAGGTCGTCTTCGCTGAAGCCGCCGGATTCGAGGGCCACGGAGATGATGTCTGGGTGCATGGGTTCTTTGTTCGCGAGACGTTTTTTCTTCTCTTCGACGAGGCGTCGGCATGTGTTGCGAGCGAAGCGGGAGGCGGCGCGGACGTTGTTGTTACGGCTTACAGGTAGGTTGCTGACGATGAAATGAGGCAGGAAGAAGGAAAGGAGTCCGAGGAGTTGGGCGGTGCGGTCTGGTTGAAATACCGCCCGGTAGACTCTGTTCAGTTCACTGTCAGGGGATTTAAGTGCTTCGAAATCCTGACCCAGGCCGGCAACACCGATGATGTCGAGCGTGGCTCGGCTTCCCCATTCGCCTACTTCGACGCAGGGTTTGGATTCGCTAGACTCCTTGAGCTCGGCTTGAATGGCACGGACCATTTCACGAGACTTGGACCAGAAGATGGGGTATAGCTCTTTGACATGGCGGAAATTGAAGGCTGGCATGAAGTTCTTGCGCTGTTGTTTGTGCTCGTCGCCCTCGGCGAAGAGTATGCCAATGCCGAGGAGGGCACCGATTCCAGAACGAAGGAGTTCTGGCTTGACGAAGTCATAGCTTTTGGTGACCAGGACCTCTGCCAAAGCCTTGGGGCTGGTCAGAAGTATGCGGGGCCGATTGAAGAGATACAAATAGTGAATGAGCCCATCGTTAGGGATCTCGTTCGCCCAACGTCGAGGCGGGATGCCAGATGGCTCTGCTACCATGGTTGACCATTGGCCACTGAAGAATGAACCTCCCGATGGCCCAGGTAGGTGTCGGAGCGGACTGAGAAAGCGTGGGTAGATGACCACGCTGTAAATTCCATACACCGTCCAGTGCAAAAAGTACAGGGCAAGAGCCGTCCATGCGTACGACTGTCGTATTGACAAATGAGGGAAAAATCTAACCAGGGCAATCGAGTTGATGAATGAGGATATGACCCACGAGCGGTAGGTGCTCATAACCTCTGACAGTTGGATGGCCATGGTTGGTGGTTTGTCGGTGGTCTTCAGAAATCTATTGCCAGCCGTTTTCTACCTAGGTCGATGTCGACAAGGCGGACAATATGGGGAACGGAGGCCAAGATTAAAAGAACAAATTCAAGTAAAAATACCTAAGTAATATCCTTGGCTAGGCAGCGATGAAACGTTCCAGTCGGTTTCGCAGTCTAGAATACGAGGTTCGCTTAGAACGAAGGTGTCAAGCTTCGAGACTCAAAGCCGCCAAAGTGCAACATGCGGCACTAGCTCGAGTGCGCATGAGGCGATGACATACCAGCCTCTGGACAAACAACGAATGGACGAGGTGTTGACGGCTCACTGGTCCATTACTGTTCCTCAAATGATGATTAATGAGGAGCTGAGGTCGAAACTGAGACTCGGCCCATTTGCCGCGCGGACTCGACACCATCATGACGGCAACCGACTTTTAGGTTTTCGCAATGTTTACGAAATTGGGGGGTTGCCTGGGACGCAATTCAATGTAAACGATATACGAGGTGATACGAGTAGAGTGAAATGTTCGCCAGATATCTGGCCTATTGACTGCTACAACACACTGCTCTCATGTCTTTTGCGATTCTGCATTGGAATACGTCGGTGCATGGTAGCCCGGTCGCAGCATGGTGATCTCCCAGCAGCACTACCGATGTACGTGGCCATTGATTTTCTGTTCCTACACCTGAGGCCCGTCGATGTACTTCTGCGGAGCAAGGTCCTAGCAAATATGTAAAGGTTGCTGGAAATAAGGACATGTGTCTTCCTTTACCTGAGTCTATGGCTGTGCTAGCAAGTCTGCTCATGCTACCTCACGGCAAGAATAGAAATCCCTTTATCCAGAGTTCGAGATCTGTGGAGCGGAGAGCTGTACTGTATCATGCCTTGTGTAGTCGTAGGCTAACTATGCCACTATGCCCATGTTGAGATCATTGGATACCATGCAGTTTGATACTGTCAGGTGGAAGGGCGGTCAGTAACCACGATAGAGAGCCCCAGAGGAGAATGGATATCGCTCGAGGCTTTCTAAATCACCGAGTCTCCTTTTTAAACACCCGGATTTCAAGACCAGCAATCCAGCTCGCAGCCATGTGCGACGTTGTAGTGTGTCCCAGGGAGGCTCGGCTTCAGAATGATAGTGCTCATTTGCTCTCTAAGATGCAAAAATAACAATGACAGATTCACTTGAGAATTTCGGGGCTCCAGACAAGCCTAAAATCACTTTGTGACAGTAAGATCATTTAGAGGAAGCTAGAACTGCATGTTGGATGGTCCAGAAAACGCCTTTCGGCTCGAGGTGCCGGTTGGGTTGACAAAAGATCGCGATATCTTCGGATGGAGGTGTGTGGGATGTCTGGCTGGAGGAAGATGAGAAAATGATGCCCGTCAGACGAGGCTGTTTGCATCGAATGGCCCCTTATCACGTGACGCATACGCCGTACTCTCCGAGAGGGTCTCAACGAAGCATCCGTTGCCAAGATCAATAATCAAGATGTCAGACGCGGTTATCCCAATCAACCCGGGCTAATCCCGTCTGGGTCCAGCCGAATCTGACTGGATCAAGAGTTTGTCCGACACGCGAAACTGCGCAAGACGAGAAATGAGCCCATCCTAAACACGTCGTGTCGTTGCGCATCAATCCCAGCCGAGGTGGATGTTGGTATGTATCCCTTTGTTCCCTTTAAATGCCTTTGAGATGGTTTGGAGATCGTTTTTGATGTAAATCGCCTGGATGGCGTTGATGACTTGGTCTCCCAACCACCCTGTTCATCACCCATTGACTGGTCGACACTGTTGAGGCATTGTCCGCATGGCTAACAGCATCCATCAGGAAAACGTCCTCGCGCCATTGGACACCCTGTCATTGCCTCCATCCATATCCATCGACAACTGATATGTCACCGTCATCGTCATGACTGACTCACCCAACGGCGCGCCTGCTGTGACTGCTCCCGCCGGTCCTGCTTCGACGCCTTCCGCCTCCCCCAGCAATGCCACTGCCAACTCCATCGCCCAAGGCAAGGAAAGAGCAAAGGAGGTCCTAGCGGCCTCAGGCATTGAAATATCCAAAAATGATTCTCCCTCAGAACCGAATGGCCAAGTTGCCTCCCCAAATGTGAATCGCAAGCGCAAGCGCGAGACACCAGTCGACCGCATACAAGCCCAGCAATATGTCGACCACGAATATCACTACAAAGCTCTTCTAGCAGATCAAGCGAATCATCCGAGTATCGCGCAAGAAAAGAAACAAGAGCTTGCGTTGTATCAGACCCTGCGACAGAGGCGGGAGCATGATCCAGCCTCTGTTTTTGGAGTGGGATATGAAGGCTTTGGAAATCCCAGAACTGATGAGAAGAACATCCGCGACCCGATCCTCTACCCCCGCCAGCGTCGGCCAGGCAAACGAAAGACACTCCCGCCCCATGTTTCCCGCAAAGAACAGATCATCCAAGCAGAGCAGCCTGAAGATCTTGTGCCCATTCGGCTCGACATCGACTGGGGCAAGATCAAGTTACGCGACACCTTCACATGGAATCTCCATGACCGCACATCGTCGATTGAATATTTCGCAGAGAAGCTCGTCGAAGATTTTGGTCTAGAAGTCCAGAATTGCCGACCATTGGTGCAAGGCGTCATAGCGCATATTCGTGAACAGATCAGCGACTACTGCCCACAGATATTCGCCGATGAAATCACGGTCGAACCTGCTTTACCATACTTTGCCTATAAAAATGATGAAATGCGCATACTGGTCAAGCTGAACATCACTATCGGGCAGAACACTCTAATCGACCAATTCGAATGGGAAGTCAACAACCCTTACAACTCACCTGAGGAATTCGCGCGCCAGATGACCAATGATCTATCTCTAGCTGGAGAGTTTACCACTGCAATCGCCCACTCTATTCGCGAACAGTGCCAACTCTTCTCCAAATCCTTACATATTACTGGGCATCCGTTTGATGGTCGGCCGGTTGAAGACCCGGATCTCAGAGAAAACTTCCTTCCATCGCCACTTCTTACCACCTTTAGACCTTACCAGGCCGCAAAGGATTACACCCCCTATCTTTACGAACTCAATGAGGCAGATCTGGAGCGTACAGAGCTTTCTATTTCGCGTGAACAACGGAGACAGAAACGATCGACCAATCGTCGCGGGGGCCCTGCTCTACCAGATTTGAAAGATCGACAACGGACGATAAGGTCGCTTGTTGTGTCCTCTGTTATCCCTGGCGGTGCATTATCAATGGAGGAAAGTCGTATCTTCAGAATGCCAAAGGCTACACGACGGTCAGTGCGTGCAACTGGCCAGCGCGATGGTTACGATGATTCAGACGAATCCGATAGTGAAGACTCGGCCCCTGATTCACCAGCAATCCCCACTCACTTGCTGCAGCAAGGCACTGCTCGAACCAGAGGCATCAGAAATGCCGCTCTCTCCGCAACTGCTGGAATCCGGTCCAATCTCAGTGGGTTTGCGTCTGCACGTTCTGCTACACCTGACTCAGTGACACCGTCACACCATGAGTCCAGAGCATCCGCCAGGAAGAAGGACTACAAGGAAGAAAGTGAAGATGAATCGCTTCCCGATAAACTCGTGGTAGTTTTGAAAGTCGGAAAGGCCAAGTTGCGAGAGTTTATGCGAGCACAGAGACTGAAAGACAGGGGCGCTCTAGTCTCCAATCAAGGCAGCCCTTTGCCAGGAAGCCACTCGAGATCGGCTTCAACCGCACCATTGAATCTCGCTGCTATGCCACCTCCGCCGTCGCCAGTACCAGCTCCCGCAGAGATCCCAGGGGCGGTCGATGCCACCCACCATCCCCCGAGTTCCTCACATCCAGCAGTAAGTGGAGATGTCTTCGATCGTATACTACCAAATGCTAACATACTTGATATAGCCTCCACCACCTGAATGGCTTTCACAAGACCTTGACCGCCTGCGCAAAGCCTACCCCAACGATGTATTCGAAGCTGTGATGAAGCATACTGCGATTGACCCTAAAACGCACAAAGTTGTGCCAGTGAATGAGACCACCCGCGGATTTCCTCACAAGTACGTCCCGAGAATTAGGTGTGGGGACTGTACTGGAAAAGGTGAGAACACTGCTGTCTACTGGCCGAACCGGTTTCGGGCTTTAACAACCTCTGACTAACCAATGTGCCAGTTTACATTCCTGGTATTGGTGATGGCTTGAATGCTCAAAATTTCGAATCACATCTGAAGAATCGCAACCACCGTGCGGCTGTAGATGCACGACTGGCTAAGGCAAGCGGTCCATGAATGTACTTGGTCTACGATTTGGTCTATTAGCATTCCAACTTCCTGATAATGAGCATCTTGAATAGATCGATGTCTTATACGCTTGGAGTCGACGATATAGGACAAAGGCATTCAAAATACGCGTGCACGTGGTTTGTTGCCCGAGTTCTTGGATTTTAAAACCTTGGCATGATGGCAATGCCCGGAGCTTTACGATCGGTATAGAGTATCATTCAAGGAGAGTGCATACATACACATAGAGGTGGAGTGAGTTGATACCCTGGGCTATCTATCCCTCGAGACTTTGCGAAGGAAGGTGATGTGCGAGTGGGGAGACGGCACTCAGACACTCCTGGAGAGCGCTTTTCCTTCCCATTACATGATTTAAATATCTTGGAAAATGTATTTCTGCAACCTCGTACAATTGCTAGATCCGCTATCAACTGCGATGCTATTGGGCTCTACAAACAAATCCGTGCGGTTTTTGCGACGCGGAAGGGCGATAGAGTACCAGGAGGCAATCTTTAAGAGAAACATGTGTCGAGAATCGAGATACTTTGTTCTCCACCAGTGAGTGGGCACTGTCACACTGTGGCGGCAATTAATATTAAACACCACGTTCCCCAGTTGCCTTCTCTTGAATTCTGCTCCAAGCACTCACAACTATACCCAGTACTCCCTACTTCAACACCCGAGGACTCGGAGTCGGACGTGAAATACATCGAGTATAATGTAAATGGACCTTCTCCTTTGCACCTAGCCTCAGGCAACACAGATCCCAGCTATTTGTGTGTTTGGAGGGCAAAGATTCCAACCCGCTCGGTCTGCAGTCAGCTCACAAGCGAAGCCACAAATGGTGCAATTCCAAGGTTCTTCCTGTCGTGATAAGCTCCACTCCCAGCCCATCAAGATCCGTCAAGAGCCATCAAGCATGTAATTAATATAATATCCGAGAACTAAGCACCTTAGCGTTAAGTTGACAGGGTTCATTTGGGGACTCGTCGTACGAGTACTATGTGGGCTTTTCGTTGCTACCCTCGATTGCTTCACCTTGCCTCCCTTCCAAATTGGCTAGGAAAACCTAGGCCGGTGGACTAGACTGAGGGTCGACTGCCTGCTACATGCTACACAAGCTGGGAACGTGGTATTCAAACTTGGGAGGCGGCCTTCCCTGCTCTACGCTTGCCAGAATGCAGCCTTATCTCAATCACGCCATGCTCTGGGCCTGCTATAGGCCGTAACCATGCGAATGTTGCTTACCGGTAGCACGCAGATGCAGCTTTTTTCACGAGGCCCTGGTCATGTATAAGTAGGTGTCCCTTGGCTCCCATCTAGTTTATTCCGTTTGTGAATTGCATAGCGTTCGTTTCTTCTATAGGTTTCGCGAAATCAATACCTTGTGTCGCGACATCATGGCTTCACAACAGTATCCTGGGGAGAAAAAGGTACCTCCCCATGTCGATGCGCTCGAATCGGACGGGGCCAGCTCTATCGATACCATCACTGCTTTGGTCGCTGAGGGTACGCCATTCTAATCACGTTTCCGGTCCTTGATCGGTTCGCTGACAAATTTCACAGACCACCAGCATGAGATCAAGTTGCGGACTATGTCGTGGCAGAAGGCTGCATGGCTCCTCGCTGGAGATCAAGTGTGCCTTGCGATAATGGCGCAGACATGGTCACTCTCCGTGCTGGGATGGGTGCCAGGCATCATCACGATGGTTCTCGCCGGCGTATTGTTTTGGATCACATCCATCACCATGCACCAGTTCATCATGAAACACCCTCAGATCAAGGACATTTGCGATTTCGCATATATCGCGTGCAACAAGAGCCGTTTCGCGTATGAATTCACGGGAGCGATGCTGCTTGCGAACAATATCTTGCTGATCGGCTTCCACGTCCTCACGGGCGCCAAGGTCCTCAATACCCTGTCGGATCACTCCCTTTGCACGGTGGTCTTCTCGGTCATCGCGACGATCATGGGTATCGTCATGTCTCTACCCCGGACCCTGCACCACGTTTCGTTCATGTCGATGTTCTCGGCCTTCTGCATGGGTCTCGCGATCCTGCTGTTTATGATCTTCGCTGGTATCGAGGATGCTCCTTACTATGGGTATGGTGGAAATTACCCCGAGCTGGGACCAGTCAAAACGTACGCCTTCCCACCTGCTGGAACGACTTGGGTTGCGTGTATGAATGCCGTCCTCAACATCAGCTTCCTCTGGGTTCCGCAAATTCTCTTCCCAACCTTCATCTCCGAGATGGAAAAGCCACAGGACTTCCCCAAGGCTCTTGCTGTCCTGGCCGGCATCTCCGCCTTTCTCTTCATCGTGCCCCCATCCATTGGCTTCAGATACCTGGGCCAATATTCGACGGCCCCGGCATTCGGCAGCTTGGGCGTGGTCGCGTACAAGAAGGGATCCTTCGCGTTCGTGATCGTCCCCACTCTCGTCATCGGCGTCATCTATGCCAACGTCACGGCCAAATTCATCTACTTCCGAGTCATGGGCAAGTCTCGACACGCCCACAGCAACACATTCACCGGCTGGGGCGTCTGGATTGCTTTGATGGTCGGGATCTGGCTCATCGCCTTCGTGTTCGCCGAAGTTGTGCCGTCAATGGGCGACTTCCTCTCTCTTCTGGGTGCGGCATTTGATTCCTTCTTCGGCTTCATTTACTTCGCGATCGCGTACTATCAGCTGTACAAGGGTCGTCTGTTCAGCGGAGTAGGCAGGTCGATCATGACTGCCATTCATGTCTTTGTGCTTCTCTGCGGGTTGTTCTTGTTGGGCCCTGGACTGTATGCTGCTGTTGAGGCGATCATCGATGACTATTCGGGTGGCACGAAGCCCGCTTTCAGCTGTGCTAATGTCGCCATTTAGATAGACAGTTCACACTCGTAGCAAAATAGAGGCTGTGTGTGAGTCCGACTTCGTAGGGCCATGATTTAGAAAAACCATAGCTCTGAATATATATACCTACATAAATGCATTAGATGGACTAGATAGTCAATTACGATGGCCAAAGCGAGAGGCAGTTCATTCTTGAGTCGTGGAAGCACACTCAGACACGTTGGTATTTGGCAACCACTGCATGCAACAGTCAATTTTATGTATCAACAACACTGGAATGGCTTGGAAGATTTTGTGTCTCCAGCCGACCACTGGCAGTAATGACCTCGACTCGGGCCACTTGAGTGATGGATCACTGATAGGGATAGGACCGACCTAGGCAAGTAGGACGTGCGAGGACGTGGCATGCGTCGGATGGAGAAAGGATATTCCATTCCTTGAGGCTTGGAGGAAAAGTCTCAACTCACATGATGTCGTAACGTGACCTGTCTCATTTGCATGTGAAGTTAGGCAGTTATTAGTCAGGTAGTTAAGTTTATAGAGAGCCGTCTTATTGGACAATTTAACAGCTAAGTTGTGTTTAGCTGCTCCTTAGGGATTTAGTATCTGGATAAACGTGATGTCACTGGCGGTTGGATGGAGGGGTGGTCATACTAGTCAATATTAATTGCTTCACTTGTAGCATTTGGTGATCCCTTCCCTGCTATGCCCCGCACCAACACACACATTCACAGTTCCCAATTGTAACCAGCAGGCAGGCAGGCAAGCAAGCAACCCCACGGCCGCACGACCATTTCGAGTTTCAAGTCTGCCAATTCCTAAATTCGCTGCTTCTCCCTCTTGTTTACCCATACCCCTCCATTATCTGAGTCTGTCTCCTGTCAAATCACCTACCATGGCAGAGGCTGCAGCGGAAGTCGGTACGTATTCTACATCTATTGCTTCGACATGGAAATGCCTGTGTTGAAGTGACAAGATATTGTGGCTCACGGACTGACACCACCTCCTGCGGCTAGATCAGGGTATCTCGAACCCCGATGTTTTGACCAAGTAAGTACGATGGTCTATGTGTTTTGTATGATACTGAGACTTGACTAGGTACAAGGTCGCGGCTGGTATATCGACCAGTGTCCTCGAAACAGTTACAGGTAGGTTAACTTCCTATGACCCTGATCCTGTCACACGAGCAAGAAACAGCCATTGACTTGATGCAACAGGATGGCTGGCGGACGGCGAGTCGATCCTCGACTTGTGCACACGAGGAGACAAACTGCTTGAAGAGGAGATCGCAAAGGTCTACAAGAGCTCCAAGGCCAAAGGAGCTTCTCACCCGGTCACCATCAGCCCTAGCTCACACGTCACTCCTTACACCCCTCTAGTTTCGGACGCCGAAGAAGCCGCCACGAAGATTAAAGCGGGTGAAGTGGTCAAGATCCAGCTGGGAGCACAGATTGATGGCTATGGCACAATTGTCGGCAGCACAGTCGTGGTTCCGGAGGAGAAGGGCAAGAAAGCTCCCATCACTGGCAAAGAAGCAGACCTGCTTGTGGCAACACACTATGCAAATGAGCTATTGCTCCGATTGATGGTTCCTCCTGGTCTTCTGGCCTCAGGGACCGAAGACGAGAAGAAGAAAGCTGCAGCTGAGAAGCCCCCGACCCAGAGCAAGATCATTGCGTTACTGGACAAGCTGGCAGCCGCATATGGACTGCATGTGGTTCAACACACTACCTCTTGGCAGTTTGAGCGTAATGATATCGAAGGAAAGAAGAAACTGATCCTATCTCCGGTGGATGGTACCAAAGGGGAAGGTTCAGCGGAAGTTGGTGAGGTTTGGGGCGTGGAAGTTGGTTTGAGTCTTGGATCTGGCAAGGTCAAGGACCTGGACAAACGTTCAACATTGTTGAGACGGACGGCCACGACATATGGTCTCAAGCGCCCAAGTTCCAGGCAGATCTTGTCGGAAATTGTCAAGAAGTTTGGAACGTTCCCCTTCAGCATCAGACAATTGGATGATGAGCGTGCTGGTAAGGTTGGTGTTGTTGAGAGCATCCGAGCGGGTGTGCTTCGTGAGTATAAGCCTGCGGCGGAAGCGGACGGTTCTCCTGTATCGAGACTGTTCACCACCATTGGTAAGTTCGGCCCTTTCTGACTGTGCTGTGCAAAAGCCTGACGAAGGATCAAGCTGTTACGAAGAATGGCATTACACGACTTGCAGCTCCTCCAGCGTTGGATTTGGAGGCTGTGAAATCGGACAAGAAAATCGAAGACGAGGAGATCCTGAAGATTCTTGAGCAACCAATCTCCAAGTCCACGGGAGCGAAGAGCAAGAATAAAAAGAAGAAGAAGAAGCCAGCCAAGAAGGCCGCCGCCGCCGAGGATGACGATGACGACGAAGATTCCAGCGACGATGAATGATCGGGCTTTGGGAAGAACAGCCTTGCCATAGCTATTTGATCACGGTCACCAAGCTCCCCAAAACACCAAAAACACGTGTTCCAGGCGGCCGCGGAACCACGGGGCTCACAGACAATGGACTATGCGGCATGTGCGTAGACCTGCATTGTGGATGGATGACAGACACAAGGGATGGTCAAACAATGGAACGTGTTTCAGAAGAGCCGGTGGCTCGCAACTTCAAACCGGATCAAGTCACTCAAGTGTTGAGTACCGAAGACAAATGGAAAATAGTGATCAAAACAAAATGTCAATTCCGAGCAGCTACCATGCTGGCTAGAACCAATATGCAAATCCAATGCAAACTGCCAATACAAAGATCAAGATCAAGATTGAGAGAATGGAGAGGAATGTGACGTGAAGAGCAAGACGAAGTGAGTGTGCGAGTCAAGGAACGATGGTGATCAATTGCCATTGTATAATACATGCCATAAATTGTGACCCGTAACGCGTAATACTCGTAGGCCGAGGGCAATTAAAGGAGGCGCCTGTGAGGGGGGCAAGGCCGCCATCCCCTAAAATTATTCATGGAACGGAGCACGGAGTACTGTTGATTAGTTACCATTGTTGCCTACGGAGGGAGCACTGAGCCTGGTGCAGAACCACATTGAGATGAAAGCATATATATACTTCAGTCGCAGCCGAGTGACAGGCAGATGGATGATGGAATGAAATGGAAGATGAGGGATTACTATTGTGCTAGTCCTGCGCTGTTCAGCGGGCTATTCTGAGGATTATGATTATTCTTGTTATTGTGGGCGAAGCTGGCTGTGTGGCGGCTACTATTACTTCTGTATGATAACTAATAGTGGCTGGCACTGCTGGGCGTGGGCGTGTCTTTGTCTCCGTGGCACCTGCCGTCTCTCTCTTTCCTCCCTGGCAAGGATCGTTCAGCCTTGGGCACTCGGGGCGCCTGGGCGACTGACTGGGCGATTGTCTGGGCGGCTGCCCTGGGTCTCTGGGTCTCTGGTCTCTGGGTCCCCTGGGTTGCACCTGCCGCCGCCGCCGAGCCCGCCCCCCTTGCCCCGATCTTGCATCTACGCTAACTCGCTCACTAAACTAACCAACTCACTTGCGCTTTCCATTTCCGTATCGACCTCCAGTTCGCCATTTATTCGTTATTCGTTATTCGTTATTCTTTCCCTACCCTTCACTTCCACCTCTGTCCACACCTCACTGTCTGCCCACAAAGGCCCTCCGCGCCACTTATCGGGCTACTGTAAGTCTTCCTCTCCACTGCCCTGTCGTGTCCCTGAATTAACTCTGCTCCAGTCGGCGCGTGCGGCGCGGAGAAGAAGAGGCAGCATGTCCACCAGATCGTTACGACACAGGTCGAGCCGTTACTCGAGCCCTGCCACGTTTGGTGAAAAAGAACCTCCTCCCAAGCCGGTCGAGGTTCACCCCTTGAGAAATGGCCAGCAGACCAGTTTGGACAAATGGATTGAGCCGAATCTGAGGACTGCGGTCCCCAGTTTCGAAGACACAAAAGGGCTGGAAAGGGTCGGGGTCTTGGAAAACATGCAACCTCTGGGAGTCCCTCCCTCCCACAGGCTGTTGCAGAAACTGAAATTGAATTACACCCGTCCTTCACCGCGCGCTTCACCTCTTCAAACAGATGAAGTCTCCACCCCACTGCCTGAACAAGAAAACTTGGACTCGGCTTCACCTCTGGAGCCTGAAATATTGCGACAGCTCTCTCCCGAGCCTGCTCCTCAACGACACTCTGACACCATTGTCATTTCTAGTCCTCCCCGAGGTCGTCCATCAAGAAGAGAGGTTGCCGAGATGACACAGGCTTCGAATGTTTCGCCTTCTGGCGTCAGATTATCATTCACCCCTAGCAATCACACTTCCGCCAAACCAGCCTCGATTCAGGAACACCTTCGGCAAGATCGTATCAACAACCATCTCGAACTTGCTCTTCAGGAAGCCCAAGATAAAGGCACTCCGAATCTCATCCCTGGCCTGGAAAAGCTTCGTGAAGATGCTCAAATCATCCCCGAGCTGTATAATGTCATCGAAGCCATCATTCAACAGTCACCAACTCATAAACAATTCCGAACCTTCAAGCGCTACATCAAATCCGGAGTCAAAGACTTTCGTCGAGCTAGTCAAAGTCAAAATTCTGATCATTCCCGTCAACCTTCGTCTCTCGCCGAGATCAACAGCACCTTTGCGTCTCCTCAACACTCCCATGTCGCCAGGTCCACTCATCAAAGAATCACCTCGACCGGATTTACCGATGAGGGGAATCGTCGAATCGCGTTATTCTTCACCGGTTTGCGCAAAGAGCCTCCAACCAATGCCGAAGCTCCAGACATGTCCTTTTCACCTTTGACCGGATCGGCCAACACCCAGATTGATCCGGCACTCACAACCTCGCAATCTGAGGCCAACACTACATCGCCTAACAAGCGAAAAAGATCCCCAAGTGCTGGAAGTGAATCTTCCTTATCCTCAGCTCAATCAATTCCTGATGACTTTGTACCGGCCCTTCAGCAAAATGATAGCCAAACAGGAACCGGTCGCTCGAGATCGACGGGACAGCGCCAAGCCACACATCGGGCTGGGAACAGACTTCGATCCGCTGGTGGTGCCATCAACCATCAATCTCTACCAAACAAAGCAGCCCCTCAATCTACCTCCAAATCTACGGCCAAAAAATTCAAAAAGGCACAATCTGAGCCAGAGTATGATATTGATGAGCTCTCCAGACGAAAGCGGGATTACCTCCAAGACAGCTTTCATGATTACAACACCATTCCTCGCCCAGAGAGCAGTGAACGAGAAATCACTCATGGCCATCCCGAGATTATCCAGGTATCGACCGAGCAACCGCCGCCACCTGTCATCCACCCCAACCGCCTAGTTTCATTAGACGCAGCCTTGTCATCTCCTGTGAGCTCTCACGCACCGCGCGAAACTATGCTCGCCAATGGCACTGGACGGAAGAGGATGTATGATGAGCTTGAAGCAGATGATCTCGATCTCGCTCCTTCTTTGTCACCTTCACCACTACTTGTACCACCACCACCCGCGGCATCTGCAAACATTACCTCGCGAGGTATGACTCCTCGAGGCGCAAGATTTCCACCCAACACCAGAACCAGAAAATCCGCACGAGTCATGGTATCGTATGTGTACCCCCCCCCCCTTTCCTTTGTTGCTGCAGGGCGAATGATTTGGATGAGGATGCGACTCGGAGTCAGCTGCCGAGCCCTGTGGAGTGACATTAGTTCCAACAGAATCGCACTGGCCGCTCATCTTTGTTCCATGCCTCATCAACTACGCTCAGTCATACTCTCATTCTTGAACCATCACTAATTATAACATATACTTAGGCCGAACAAACCAAAGAACGGTGGTATCACGGCAGGAATTTCGCGTGCGGGGGCTGGGCGTGAAGTTGGGATCGGCGAAGGGGCGGACTCGAGTGCAGAGGTAAGCCCAACCTATTCTTTCCGTGATTTCTTCCCCCTTCCAAAATTGGCTTGGGGGGTTTGCTGTTCCACTTTCCACCTTCCACCTTTCCACCTTTGATCCTCCCACTCCCGCTTGTCCTCTTGGACTTGATTGTGCTCTGCCCTGTTTCATCCCATCCTTCCACTTGGGTGTTCCTCCTCTCGTGTTCTGTTTCTTTCCCATTTCCCCTTGTCCGGTTTATCAACCCATCCATACTCTCATGTCTTGATGTTGTGCAAGATTCCAGTCACTGACTTGTGGTATCAGGATAATGATGAGTTTTGCGCCTCGTGTGGTGGCGAGGGAAAACTTCTCTGTTGCGATGGCTGTACAAATTCATTCCATCACAACTGTCTCGAGCCACCTTTAAATCCCGAGGAAGAGGTTGATGGCGAATGGTACTGTCCACAATGCGTCGCACGTCAGACAAAAGGGGTTCCTCACCCATCGGGCTTACTTGGTTGGGTGGTTCGTCGAGTTGATGATACGATCCCCAAAGCCTTCGCCCTACCTCACGATATTCGACAATACTTCGAAGGCGTACGAACTGGTGATGAAGGCGAGTACGAAGAATTTGGTCAACCGCGAACTCAAAACAATGCACTCAAAATGAATCGAGCCGGTTTCTTCGAAGAGCCCAACTACAAAGAAACCAGAGATAGCAAAGGCAATCTCAGGTTATGTTATCGATGTGGCCTCACCACCAATGGTCGCGACATCATCCCTTGTGATTTCTGTCCGGCCAAGTGGCATTTAGATTGTACCGACCCACCACTTGCAGTTCCACCCCGTCGTCGTGGAGATGATAAACCAAGCTCGTCTTGGAGATGTCCTTTGCATGCGGACCATGATCTGGCAGCGATCAGCCGTCAAGCAGACGCAGCTCCCGGTGAACTAGGACGAATTCCCAAACTTCGCAGGCCAAAGAATGCAGTTCCCTTGGATATTGAAGTTCCACGGGGCCACCGAAATAATGGAATCATCGATGTCGAGCTCATGGCAGATGAATTCACTTTCGACAAGACCAAAGAAGTACGCATGGAAGGGAAGGTCTATCGCATCCCCGAGAAAGGTATCAGATTGGACTTTATCGACCGTGTTAAGAGGAGCTGGTATGAGGATCATACATTTGGTCATCAATTAGGTGGACCACAGATCATACGAACCAAAAAGTATCGGCCCGATGGTGCCGTGCTCCATCACCCACCGGATATCGTGGTATTCAGGCATGAGGAACCCGAATTCTGGGCCGGCACACATGCACTGGCTGTGACCGAAACCGCCAGAGCCAATGCTGAATTGCGAAATCGTTCCATTAGAGAGCAACAGGCTGTCCTCAACTTGGCCCAAATGTCGGAGAAAGGCATTGATGGTTATTCAGGTGATGCTTTGGCTGAATTGACAAATCAACTTATCAGCGAGGCTCCACCAGAGGTTACACGTGAGGTCGAACGAAATGAGATTGACCAACTTCGGCGTCTCCAAGAGCTCATCGGTAGAAGACTCACACTTCTCGAAGGTGATGATGTGTCCGCTGAGGCACCTACCCCCGAAGAATCGATTGACAGCATGGAGGAGAATGATCTATCTCCTAAATCACAACCTGTTCCAGCAGCTACCAAGGATATATATGTCAATGGTAATACACCAGAGTCAATCGCTTCCGGCAATGAAGCAGACAATGAAATGCAAATGAGCCCTTGAGGTTGCAAGGGATTCGATTAGATTCTTTCTTCAGGAATACTGATGACGTCCGGTCCGGTTTCCAACTGGCCAGTATAAAGGACATGAAACGAATTCAACCCTCACTTACCGTCAGGATCCAGCCTCATCCATGGTGACTATCATTGCTTGGTGTCAGAGCCGAGATTTTGTGCCTGGACCTGGGACACTGCTCCTTCATTCCCATAACAATGGACGATCAACTCCTTCCTTTGATCCACGTGGACTATTTGGAATATATTGGAGTTCGGTGATGACCTCGCTACGGCCTGCAAATCGACCTAGGCACGGGGTTTCAGACACCATTCGCACAGCGGACAGCATACAGCTTTCTGAACTGCAAATTGAAATGTACTCTTTCAGAAATTGGTGGATGGATTCTACCCAAGCAGCTACAACGCAGGAGGTTCCCAGAAAATGGATGTACGACCACCAAGGTAGACCGAGTGCCCGAGAGGAGAGGAGAGCAGAGCGGAGCAACGTGATGCTGGGCAGTCATAATGAATGGGATGGGAAGGGAACCGCTTGTGCGGTAAGTAGGCTGTCGCCACTGCTACGTCAGTTGGCTTGCTAGTGCTAGTCCTTGGTAGATATCCTAATATTCCACGATGTTACAGTACAATAGGTGATAGGGTGATAGGAAGGGAGAATGCAGACATCCAAGTATTTTGCCCGGCGAATCCAGGAACTTAAAAGGAGAGCTCAATAGCTTTCGATGATTTTGATATACAATACCTGCTCGTATGTCGTGCACTATTTGGAAAGGAATGTCAAAGTGATATCTCCCTTCCCTTCGTCTCTCCTTTATCTTTCCTTTCCCATCTAGATTCAAGCTAAAGCAGACCGGACCTAACCACTAATTATAGACGTATAGACGTATATACTATTTTACCTATATCTAAGCAGCTAAGGGGGCTAAGGGGGAGAGGGTGAGGGTTAGTATGTATACTCGCTCCATCTATCGACACCGTTCGCTTGACTTGGGCCTAATTACACAATGGAGTACGGAGTATAAAGTACGAAAACCCGCTTCGGGGAGTTGGGCCTATTGTGGCCTATAGCTCGCTTCTCTGGATCCTAATCGACCTTCCTATGTGTACCTATATAGGTAGGTAGGTAGCCTCGGCTAGTCAGTCAATTAATTAATTAGTTGATTAGTTAGTTAGTCATCAGAGCCTTATGTACCTTACCTTTATCTTTCCCTGCCGTTCCCTTCCCTCCCCTCCCCTCCTACCTGCCTCATAATACCTCCCTTCCCTCCGTCCCTTCTCTCTCTATTCCCGTATAGCTGCTAGGATGTAGTACCTAGATTCTTCCCCCTTGTCGCCCCTTAATTCTATCCTCGTAGCGGAGGAACGATTACCCCTTTCACTTTACGCTTGGAATATAGGAGACGGAGACAAAGACGAAAAGACGAAGATAAAGACGAGAGACTGTATAGGTGTTCACCTATAGGATATTATAAGTGATCTAACGTAGTCTAGATAGCACTTATACCTAGCTTAGGAATCTGATAGTTTCGTATATAGTTATAGTACTATCTTAGCTTAAATCTTTACTTTAATCTTGTCTTAGTCTTGTCTCTTTATGTTTATACCTGCCTCCTGCTCGCTATCGTTATATCTAATGATAGTAATATTAGTATTAGTATTAGTATTAGTATTAGTATTATTTAGATTGAGTTAGAGTGGAAAGAGAACAGAAGGGGCGGGTTTAGATTAGAAGGTGGGTATTAAAATGGCAATAGTAATAGCTATAGGCGGGCGGGTGAGCGAGCGAGCAAGCGAAATAAAAGATAGAGATAAAAATGGAAAGAGAAAAAGTATAGGAGGGGAGAGTAGAGCAGACGAGAGGAGAGGAGAGGAGAGGAGAAAGGACGCTCCTACCGCGAACACGACCTCGAACGCTTTAAAATGAATAGAGGGAGAATTTAGGGAGGGGGATAGATAGATGGATAAAGGATAGCGGCAAGGTAGGTAGGTAGGAAGGTAGGGCTCCTTTCTTTTCTAGATTGGATCGGAGAGTTTAGGTGTTTTGCAATATGGCATTCGGTTTTGGGGCGGGGAAAGGGATATCATCTCAGGAGGCGATGTGATGCGATATGATGCGACGGAAGGAAGGATGTGGGCGAGAAAGCGGATTTCCGATCGACTCACACGCAAGCCGAGGATCTCTGGACTTGTAGATTGTGGGTGGGATGCCATAGATCTGATAGGTCCCTAAGGGGGGAAGGCGGGACGCGTCCATCGCATCAGACGAAGCGTGATTGAGGGAGGGTTGGGTAGGAGAACGATGAAATTTGTTGAAGGCTTTGAGGTATGGAAAAGACGCCGCCGATACCAGTTGGACCCGTATGATAGAGAGAGAGAGAGAGGAAAAAAGGTGCAAAGGTTAAAAAGAAAATAGAGAATCCCCTTTGCATTTCCCTTGAAGAGTAGTTTCCCCAACTCACACTCCTCCCCCTGGGGTGCCTCCCTTTGCCCATTTATTCCCCGATTGAAATTCGATCAACGAAAAACGCCCCTGCTCCCCTGGAAAATGGAAGATCTCGATCTAGCTTTGGAAAAGGTAGCCTGGTAGCAAAAGAAAAAAGAGCACGCGCGTTCTCGATCATTCATGACGCGCGGAGAGAACAAGGGTTGGATTGGGTTGGGGAAAAAGAAGTTTGATCGATCTTGCGCGTCCGGTGGAAGTTCGGAAATAAAAAGGCTTGTGTTTTCTCTTATTTCAAGGGTGGAAAAAGGAGTCTGGTGATGTGCATCTTTCAAGCAAGCGGCCCTGGTCTTTTTCCAAGATAAAAACTCCAGTCTTCTCTCCAAATGGCTGGACGCGTGGACGAGTACTCAATAAGAGCAGTAGACGAGAATAGAAATGCTGACTAGAAGGGGAAAGCCAAAGGAATTAGGTTAGCCTTGGGGGTTTCGCAGTAGTAGATCAAACATTTGGTGTATCAAGAGTCCAAACCAACCTTCTAGACCCAAAGTTCAACGCAACAAGTCCGCGAGACGCAAGACGGACTGGGTCTCGGTCAGAGTATAGTGCATTTCTTAGAACTCTTCTTTGGCGGGGGTTCCAAGGCGGCAACGATTGCCTCGTCGAAGACATCTTTCAGCTTGTATTGGGTCAGAGCACTGCATTCGACGTATTTTACGGCGCCGAGGTCCTTGGCCATTCTCTCCCCATCTTCTTTTCGGACCGGTTGCATCTTCTGTTTTGATAGTTTCTCTCGCACTGAGGGGTCATCTCGGAGATCGGTTTGGGTGCCGACGATCAGGCATGGGACGCCGGGGCAGTGGTGATGAACTTCGGGGAACCATTTCTCTCTGACGTTCTCAAAGGAGGCTGGTGAGGTGACCGAAAAGCAGACGAGGAAGACGTCGGTTTGAGGATACGACAACGGTCTAAGTCGGTCGTAATCTTCTTGCCCGGCGGTGTCGAATAGTCCGAGTGTGTAAGGCTCATCACCGATCCTAAGCAACCAAGTCCATGTCAGTAAGCGCACGTGCTCCGAGGCCAATGTTTCAAGGAGGTGTGTGAATTGCGCCACAAGCGAGGCGACAAGAGATCAAGATATGAGACAAGATCGACAAGCATCCGGTGATCAGGTTGGTGACGTGTGTTGGAGGCACAGGCGGTAGAAGCAAGGTTGTGTGAAATATGAGTGTGTGATGAGGACTTACATGACCGTGACGGCATAGTTATCAAAGACTGTAGGGACATATTCCGAGGGGAATTTGTTGGTGGTGTAGGAGATGAGTAGGCATGTCTTGCCGACAGCACCGTCACCGACGACAACACACCTGGAGTTTGTTTGTTAGTATAGTAGCACGCGACGGATCGACGGAGGACGGAGGGTAGAGATGGGTAGAAGGGAATTGACATACTTGATCGTTGCGACAACCATTCCGCCTGGTGTTTTTTCTGAAGGGGGTTCGGTATTAGGATGTCGAAGAGGGGAGGGTGTGAGGATATGAGGGTGTGGTGGGCTTAGGCACGCGAACGTTTAGTTTTCCCGCCGCGAGGATTGACGCGCGAAATGGTTTGGTGGCGATAAGAGCGGGCAATATAGAATTGATGGAAACAAAGTTTCAAGGTACCAGAAGTCAACACTTCCGGTATCTTCCTCTACCGGAAGTCGCGCGTGAAGGAGGATAGAGTGAAGTGGCGAGGTTTAGAATGGTCAGGTCAAGGAGGTGACTTTCTGTGCACTCGGATGTGGTCACGCCTTTTGGTCAGGATTTCCAGTAGAAGCGATTGAACAACCTCGGGGTTGGTAGAGGTGAAGGGATTGAAAGCCGATATGATTGACTGTAGAGGAGCAATTAGTCCATGCTCTTGGGAGGCACCAAAGTGTTTGGATGCGGGTAGGAAGTAGCTCACAGTGTTGCAGTGATGGCGGCAAGGAGGACAAGCGAAGGGAGGACTGGACTTTGCAGGTGTGGTGGTGGTGGTGGTGCAGGGCCGCAGGCAGTAAGTAGGGATGTATGTAGGAGTAGGAGTGGGAGTAGTAAAGCCCGTGACTTGTGAGCGGTCAACCGGGGGGGTAGGCGAAGAAGGCGTAGAAAGTTCTCTGGACTTGGTACTCCGTACTCCTCGGCGTCAGGCACAGGCACAGCGGATGGGGGTTGGAATGTCAAAGTGGAACTGGAATTGGAAGTGGAGGTGGAAGCGAAGAGTGAATTGAATTGACCAGCAAAAAGTGATGGTATGTTCAACAGAAGAATGAGAAGGTGTGGAAAAGAGTTGCAACCGCTAATCAAAGAGGATGGTTTGCATTTGGCCGGCAATGTCAGAATTCTGAGGGAGGACAGAGAGAGTAGACCGTCGGTGACAATGGATGAGATATAAGGATGGATTTAGTAGGAGGAGATGGAGATGGAGATGGAGATGGGCCTGGTATGGATGTATGTACTAGAGAAATACTTGGATACATACAAGACGTACTCCGTACGCAGTACCTTGGTACTGGTACAGACAGATAAGACAGACGTACGGAGTACCTTGGTATTGGTACGGAGTACATACATACAGACAGACGTACCTTGGTATTGGTAGGAGTAGACTAGGCACTTCGTCCTGCAGAATGTAAACTAGCAAGTAATAGTGACAGTCAGTACTACGGAGGACGGACTAGGTGGAAAGGGAGGATTGGATGCATTGGAATTATTGGGGGCGCCATAGGGGGTCTTCTTAGGGCGTCTTCGATGGAGACAACCCCCTAAGTAGGCATTGGGCCCAGTGGGCAGCCCAGTGCCTATAGCAATTTCTGGGTGGGTGGTTTGCAGGCAGTCCCCCATTCCTGTGCTCCTACTCACAGATAGACATACATACTGGTAGGCTTCTCGGCCCAGGGAGAGGGGGCCATGATCGCCAGCTAGTCAGTCTACGGAATCCTCTTCTGTACTACGAATGGCCCTACCTACGCCCGCCGCCCTACTTCTACTAATCCTGCCCACCCGCCGCTACGGGCTGCCTCATCTCATACCGAGGGGGGCCTCGGGGACTCGACGAGCATGGGCATGGGTATGGGCACGGGCATAGGCATGGGCATGGACATTTGTACAGACAAACATACTGGTATTAATAGCCAATGCTGATCCCCCAATAAGTATTTCGGCTCTTGGCCCCTTCAGGTGAGGCACAAGCTAATTAAGCTACTGCTTAAGGAGTACTTACTACTGCTAGGGTAGGAGGACTCGTAAGTGCTAAGCCTATTACTTCGTTAGGGACGTCCTGATATGTAGGTACTTCGAACCCAGGCTCAAGCCTCACCAAGCCAAGGCCCACGCCCCAAGGCCAATTCGGGTCTAACGTTTGTTGATGCCCTTTCGTCAATGCTTCATGCTTCATGCTTCATGCTTCATGCTTCATGCTTCATGCTTCATGCTTCGCTCTTCGAGATTCATTCCGTATTCAACTCAACCCCTGTCCTGCTTCGTACCATTCGTGGTGAGAGAGAGGGCCCCCTTATCACCCAAGAGAAGTGGTGAACCGACTTGGGAGAACGATGGACCGTGTCGAACGAAGATGGAGGACGCACTCTCTACAAGACTATATCGATGGAAATTAATCTTCATTTCCCACATTCCGCCCCCGAGTCCTAGACTCCTGGAAACTCGTCTATCTTAGCCACTGGAAGCCACAATAGAACTTTGATACCTCCATCCGACCTTCTAGCCCCTTCGAACCCTACCTACTGTATGTCCTCCGTTCATTCTTCAGAGGTCTTCAACATTTCTTCCATGTGGCGTTCCGACCCCAACACCTGTGAATGACATTCACGCGAACCGAGTTTCAGAAAGGTGCATGTGGATGAATACGAGTATCTTTGAGATAGATTTACTCCGTCCTTGTTCGAATTTCAACCCCCAAGGTCGCTCGACACGACCACGTCGCTTCGCTCTAACCTCCAGCCTCCGTCATATTCATGCCTCCTCGCCCTCCCCATCATTCAGCCCGCATATATGTACATTCCACTGGCATGGAATGGTAACATGACCAGTGATTCATAGGCGAACCCATGATATCCCGGCGCCCACCCGGGCCGACCAAGCCAAGTAACCATATCCATGCCATGGTACCAAGACAAGCAAGCTGCAGTCCAGGCTGCAAGTTGCAACAGATGACTGCCATCGCCATCCATCATCACAGATAGTGCTCTTTTCAAATCCAGATATTAGAACGGTTTAGATGCAAACTCTCCCTCCAGAACCCCCGAATTCAATCCCCACGCCCACCAGCAGAAAAGAAACTGATTATTACCATCCGCTTGACTCATTTGGCTCCGATTTCCTCCTCTGCCCACCCAGATAACCCTCCTCGGCTGTCACTTGAAAGCCCCAATCCATTGTATCCACTCGTGCCAAACCCCGTCCCAAATGCTGATCCGAATCCACCAAAGCTTCCCTGTGGTGCGTGTCCGCCAAACCCTCGGGAAGACGATGGTCCCGGTGCAGTCGATTGTCCGGCTCCAAAGAGCTCTTGCGAGAACGCAGGAAGAGACACTGCCCGAGAATGTGCGCTCCTGCTAGCTCCCAGCCCAGTGTTGGTAGGAGCCAGTAGTCCTCCCACCGTCGTGGACCCTCCGTTGCTCAAGCTTCCAGCTCCAGCTCCAGTTCCAAATCCACCGCTGATGCCGCTGATGCTGCTCTGTCTCGGCACGTGAGAGGGCGCCGCGCTATCTAATCCACTGTGGCCATTGGGCATCTCCCCGTAGAGCGCAGCCTGTTGGTTGGCCAGTGCTTGATTTTGTTGTTGTTGTAATGCCGCGAATGACATGGTGTCGTCACGCAGGTCTTGTTCTGCCTGTGCCTGTTGCTGTTGAGACACATGCGTCAAATACATGGTCAATGGGTTGTTGTTGCCAGCATTGAGTATGGCCGAGGGCGTCGTGGGAAGCGTCGGTTGCCGAAGCGGTTGTGCCTGCCCATTCAACGACGCCTTCGGTCCCAATGGAATCGTCGATCGGGTTGGACTGGATCCCGACTGTGACACAGCATGGTCAAATCCATTCATGGTTGCCGGAGACCCAGCACCGTCCAATCCACCTTGCATCCGTGCCTGGGCCCCATTGGCCGTGTTCAAGTTTTGACGAGGAGGATTGCCACATCGATCCTTGCCAAAATTGATCTTGAATCGCTTATACTCCTCCCGAGATCGAACCGCCTCGATCGCTTTGATGGCGTTGGCAATGTTGGTGAAGTTGACAAATGCACAGCTTTTCTCTCGCAAAGTATTCACCAGTTCAATGTCGCCATATTCAGAGAAATCTTGCCGGAGCCTCTCCTCACTCCAGCTCTCGTCGAGATTACCCACGTACACATTACGTGAAGCACCTCCACTCACCGCCAGTGCAATCGCGGGCGGCAACGCCCCGGAATGCTTGCCCCATCCAATCTTAAGTCTTCGGTTGTGAATCATCAAACCCTGAAGATTACTGAGAGCGTAGAATGAAGCGGCCGAGGTCGGGTCGATGAACGTCACGAAGCAAATATGCTTGTCGGGGATGTAGCGAATGTGGTGGAGAAGTCCTCCTCTGACGACGTTGCAGATCTCCTCGATGGTCGTTTCGGGGTGGATGTTACCAAGATAAACAGTACGGTTTCCAAGGTTATTGACCCCGCCAGCAGTTGTCGCCACCGCAGCAGCAGCAACGGATTGTTGAGCAAGAGCGTTGGAGATCAAATCGCGATCTGCTCCGTTGAGAACATGGGCATACCCGGGCGCAATTCCCAGGTATTGTGCTGCATTTTGCTGCTGAGTCTTGGAAACATAGGCACATCGATCCTTGCCATAATAAACACGTCGAGGAGGTCCCCATTTGGGGTCCTGTGGAAGCTGAGCCACCGCCTTGACCGCATGGCCGATCGAGAGAAAATGGACAAAGGCAATCGCCTTCTCGCGTACCAGTTTGATGGTATCGACCGGGCCAAACTTTCCCAGCTCCTCTCTCAATTCCTGCTCCGGAATATCTTCCGGAAGGTTTCCCAGGTAAACATTACGTGAGGCACCGGATTGTTGAACAGCTAGGGCGACTGAAGTGGGGACCTGAGATGGTTTCCCCCAGCCAATTTTAATGTCGTGACCTTTGATGGCAAGCTTTTTCAGAATGGCATCTGAATGAAAGTGTGTAGCGGAGCTGCTGTCGAGGAACGAAATGAAGGCACAGTTTTTCTCCGGCAATAGACGAACAGATTCGATTTGACCACTGCGGACGTGGTTAAGGATCTCCTCGGCAGGGGTGTCGGCGGGGATGTTGCCCAGGTAAACAGTACGACTAGTACTACCCATCCAGGTGCTTCCCATCATGGGCTGGTAATTTCCAAAGGCAGCACCACCCAGGCCAGAGAAGCCGGTGGGGGATGCAGCGGAATAGGCGTCCGGAGACATGACGGCTTGGTATGTCTGGGGCGATAGAGGGTTCGCATTTGCCTGAGTAGGACTACCGAGCTGGGCTTGTTGATTTTGCTGGTATTGCTGGGTCTGGTGATGAAGAGCATTGGTTCCTGGAGTGAAACGATTGAAGCTTGGAAATTGAGGAGAGGCGAAGGAGCCAGGAGAGCCAGGTTGGAATGGGCTCCCGAGCAAGAGCTGGGAGGGCAACAAGGGAGTGAAATTCATGCTGAAATCTCCGCCTGGGGTCTGCTCAGTAGGAAGAAAGACTTGCTGGTCTTTGCCTGTAGTGGCGATGGCAGGAATGGTAGGTTTTCGGCCGTTGCGGTCGGTATAAGGGTGAAAGGGAGCGTGGTTTGTATTGTAGGCACCGTGGCTGAAGCCAGTATTATCTGAACCAAACTTGGACTGCCCGTAACGACCGCCGAGTCCTCCAAACACGTCTTGAGTCTGCATTGCGGCAAGCATATGGGAATGATCCAAGGTTGCGTCCCCAGGACGATGTCCAAGGACAACAGCAACACCAAAGGTATTCTAGGACAGGGGCTTTTTGTTGTGAAGGAATGTTCCGACGAGATTGAAACAACTTCGCGTCGGGGTAGGCAACGATGAGAAGGGTCCGTCAAGGGAGGATGATTATCGGATGGAACAGAATCAAATCTAGAGTTGGACTGTACTGTACAGGTGAAGGGGTATTGGTATTGAATACAGTGGTAGAAATGCCTCTTGTTGAAGGATAGTAGTAATAGTGATCGTGTTGCTAAAGAGCGAATGGAACGAGTGAAGGGAAGGGAAAGGAACGAAAAGAAGGGTTTAGAAGAATGAAAGATAGCAAGACAATGGATGAAGAGCAAAGCAAAGGAGGTGGATGAGGATGAGGATGAAGAACGGGGAAGAAAAGAGTGAGTGAGTAGCGAGTGAGGAGTGAGTGAGCGGCATAGGAGCAGAAAATCAATAATGCAGGGCCCCAGCGCCCCAGGGCAGGAACAGGTGCAGAAAGGCCAGGCCAGGGCTGGCACATGCAGCTGGTGGTCCAAGGGTCGAGCCTGCCTCCCCAAGCGTCCGAGGGGAGCTGCTTTAAGGTGGGCTAGCGGCACCAGCAATTCGGTGTCTGGGCCTTAGTGGGCGGGAGTGTGGGCCACTAAGCACTACTAGCCGCTACTAGCCCCTTTTAGCCCCTACTAACTTAGGGGGCAACCACGCCCTGCCTTTCCCACCCATTCACCAGCCTGGCCCGTGTAATTGAGCGGGCCCCTGGTGCATGAGCCAGGCCATCAGTCGACATTCCTCATCCCATCTTCGTCTCCCCTTATGATTCTGATACAGGCGGGGCGACGTGTGTTCTTCACTACGGGCGACTCACTGATCTGATACAGGAGAACCTGGGTCTGGGGTTCAGACTCATCTGCAGTCCCGTGTCATCCCATGGAGCACCCAGGAGTATTGCAGATCCCAATATTGGATTGGTGGATGTGCTGGTTGGTTGGCTTACAATCTGATTCTTCTGGGGAGCGACCAGGGGCAGGGATGGGGCGTTATTGGCCATGCCCTTCCAGGACCTTGCATTGTTAAATATTCACCTTGAGGTCCTCGGTGCACTGGGTGAATGTCTCCCTGCCTGAGGATTTATCACTCATTGGATGCAAACGCTCTGACCTTTACGCTGACTCTCTGAGTGACGACCGAGTTCCTGATATCTATAGACAGCTTGCCCAACTGCGACTCCCCCCTTGTTCGGCCTCACTTCCAAGCCTAGGAGAAGGACTGAGAAGGACAAGCTCGACAACACGCGAGGAGGATGCCCCGAAATCCATGTGAGGTTTGATTGCCCTTTGTTTCACAAGCTCCTCCCATTGGATGCCAGCCATGGTTTGTTCCTGAATTAATTTAGTCTCCTTTTTAGTGCATGGCTGCTGGCGGCTGTTTCATTCCACAACTTCTGCATCCAAAGCGTGAGACCGAAACCCCGTGGCCATCGCGCTTACAGGCATGATAAGGCTTGTGCTGATCCAAGCCACATCTTGACCCATTCTGCAAGTGAACAAGCATCCTACAATAGCTAATGAAAAGTACAATTGCATGGATAGACCGTGTTGGAAGACCTGAGTCACTATTTCGATGGTACGAGTAGCGCGGCCCCTGGTAACAGATGGCCGCGTCTGGCGCTTACTCTAACCGCTTGTGTGCCGCCCACGCTCCCAAAAATTATCCGACGTCTTGCTTATCAGCCGTGACTCTCAGCCTGACTCACACAATTTTGTGCCTCACCCCTCCTTAAAATCACCCTTTTCACGACTCGACCTTCCTAGCCCTTTTCCTTCATTCTCACCACCTCATCCTATCGTGACACCAACATGGCGTCAACAATCTACATCGATGAGGACGTTGGTCGCGATGACGACTCGGCCACTGGCACTGAGACTGCCCCATATAAATCTCTTTTACAGGCAATGATCAAACATGCCGCCGACGGCGCTTCATTCCAAACCCGGAAATCCGAGACTGGTGCAGTTGAACCAAACGCTGACCCGGCTTCCCGCCTAGAATGGAAACCAGCCACGAAATCCGCGTTGAAAAAGGCCACCAATCTGTATGAACAGCATAAGAAGAAGCAAGCCAAAGCCGCCGAGCTTGCCATTCGAGAGAATGCCGAGGCAGCCAAACGACAGCAGGTCCTCGAAGACGCCAAGAAGGTTGTCCTGGAGGAAGACAAAAGCCTCCCTGCTCCCCTTCAAATTCGCCTCGACGATGCGGACCCTGCCAAGATCAAATTGGGTTCCGCAGACTCTCCAGGGACTCGCGTCCAAATCCGTGGTTATGTCCACCATCTGAGATCTCAGAAAGATGTCATCTTCATCACTCTCAAAGACGGTTACGGCCTCATGCAGGTCGTCTTCACCGGAAACCTTATCAAGACCTATGCCGCCATGACCTTAACTCTCGAAACATCCATGGAGATCCGTGGCGAACTGAAAGACCTCCCAGCCAAAGCACATGCTCCGCTTGATCGCGAACTCCATGCCGACTACTTTACCGTCATTGGTGCTGCAGTGGGCGATAAAGAAGCCATCACCAACAAGGTCCAGCAGGACGGTGATGCCCAGACCCTCCTTGACAACCGCCACCTCGTCCTGCGAGGCGACAACGCTTCTGCCGTCATGATCGTCCGAGACGCCGTCGACTTTGCCTTCCGCACGACATTCCGCGAACTCCGCATGAGATCCGTCACACCCCCAGCGATGGTGCAGACCCAAGTCGAAGGAGGAGCGACGCTCTTCGAATTCGGCTACTACGGCGAGAAGGCATACCTGACGCAATCCTCCCAGCTCTACCTCGAAACCTGCCTGGCCTCGCTCGGCGACGTCTACACCATCTCGCCCTCGTTCCGCGCCGAGAAATCCCTCACTCGGCGCCATCTGTCCGAATACACGCACATCGAAGGCGAACTCAACTTCATCAACTTCGACCAGCTGCTCTCGCACCTGGAGCACGTCATCTGCCGGGTGATCGAGCTGACGCTCGCCGACCCCGTCATCGCCGCACACATCAAATTGCTTAACCCAGACTTCAAGCCACCTTCGCGCCCGTTCCGCCGCATGAAGTACGCCGAGGCGATCGAGTGGCTGGTCGAGCACGAGATCCTCACCGACGAAGGCCAGCCGCACAAGTTCGGCGACGACATCGCCGAGGCCGCCGAGCGCAAGATGACCGACGAGCTCAACGTGCCCATCTTCCTGACCCATTTCCCCGTCGAGCTCAAGTCCTTCTACATGCTCAAGGACACCAGCGACCCGCGCGTCACCGAGAGCGTCGACTGCCTGATGCCCGGCGTTGGCGAGATTGTCGGCGGCAGCATGCGTATCTACGATTACGACGAGCTCATGGCCGGCTATGCTCGTGAGGGCATCGATCCCGCCCCCTACTACTGGTACACCGACCAGCGACGATATG
>Ga0105239_10001048_pt1 | contig 38530 bp, 34 predicted proteins | sample KBSC44metaG_FD_92761 | JGI IMG/M metagenome (GOLD analysis project Ga0105239, IMG submission 92761) | Corn rhizosphere microbial communities from Kellogg Biological Station, Michigan, USA - KBS C4-4 metaG | ecosystem: Host-associated > Plants > Roots > Rhizosphere > Soil | place: Michigan, USA... | reverse complement strand
CTACTACTACTACTACTACTACTACTACTACTACTACTACTACTACTACTACTACTACTACTACTACTACTACTACTACTACTACTACTACTACTACTACTACTACTACTACTAAGTCTAAATATACTATACCCGAGTCAATACGATATATCATGTGTGGCGAGACAGAGAGCAGAGAGCAGAGAGGAGGAAATAGGGCAATAGGACAATATAATATAGATTCTGCATGGTCGTGTGAGGTGAGGCTGGAAAGCGAAGCGAGAGTGGTCTAGGGAACCTTTATCTCTCGTTTAAAAGCGAATCAAATCAATCGATTAGGAGGGTTGATTGTAGGATTTGTGTTTTCTTATATTCTTTCTGCTCGGGTCTTCTTGTTCGTCTTTTCATTCTTCGGTTGAAGGAAGGGGGTCTTGATATAGTATTTTCGTCATTCGAGGTTTTAGTCATTCACTGCTTTTCAATCATGCCGCCAATTGTGGGCGCCGGTCAGCAGGCAGGAAGGCAGGCATTTTCTCGTCATGTCAATCAATCCAATTACCCTTCCTCCCACCTAGCACTTTCTCGCTCGTCTGTACGCCAAAGCACTTGACCACGCTCCTTTTTATCTCACACAGTTCACCCAAGGCTGGCCTTTGTATACCCATTCCTTTGCATCTCTGCCGATGGAAGGGAAGAGAAGGATAAATTGGTTGACTGACGCGACGCGATATCTATACTCGGTGTTTTCACGTCCTCGGCCCTAATTTCTCCAATACTCTCGGCCCCTGTTCCTCCCACTCCTGCTTAGTGATCCACATATTCTCCTTGTCGGCCATGATATTGGCGAGCACAGCGCCACCAAGGAAGACCATATGTCTCCGCCTTGGGGGGTCTTCTATCCGGACCTTGAACTTGTTGAGGCGTTCGGGGTTGCCGCCGAGTACTCGGTGGAGCCAGAGTTGTTTCAATTCTTTCTCTAGCCGTGATGGAAGACCAGGATACATGCTCGAACCACCGGAGAGGACGATCGCCTTGTATAGGGAGGAACGCACGTCTACGTCGGCGGCTTGGATCGTGTTGAAAAGGAATTCCGCGATGCCTGGTTGTTCCACATCGACAAGGTGGGGTTGGAAGAGGCATTCTGGAGCTTCAAATCGTTCACTACCTACGCGGATCACTCGGCCGTCTGGGAGGGTGTAGGATTCGACCAGGACGGTTGTATCCTCGGAGAGGCGCTGGTCTAGAGCGAGGTCGTAAGAAACATAGCAGAGTTTCTCTTTGATCTGACGGACAGTCTCAAAATCGGCGGTTCGGTTGAGGGCGTAGCCTCGACGGAGAAGGAGAGCGATTAGATTCCTTGTCACATCACGTCCGGCAACGTCCAGTCGGCGGGTAAGGTGGTTAAGCACGGTGGATTCGTAGACAGGGACGATGTGGGTGACACCGTCACCGGAATCGACGACGACGCCAGATGACAGACCCTGAGCGTAAAGGGCCAACACGGCTTGAATGGCCACGTACACGCCGCCAAAGTTATAGTTCTCGAACATTACCTGGCACATCTGTTCTCGGTTCTTGAGCGGGTTCATGGGGGGCTCGGTTAGGAGGATCTTGCGGCCGGTCGTATCGATTTTGAGCTTTTCATTGAAAGTGAAGTCCCATAGATGTAGCATATCGTCCCATTTCTTGACAATGCCATTCTCCATCTATTCAGAGGGCGGAGCGGGTGTCTCGTTAGCCAAACAGGTAGAAAGTAATACGGTGGCAGCACCAGGGCCAGCACATACAGGATAGCTGATCTGAAGCATTGAACGGGCAGCGGCGGCTTCATCACCGCACATGATATCCTTGACCACGATGTCTCCAGCCCGCTCTTCCGAACGTAGAATGGGTCGGCCAACTATGGAGGGGAATTGATGTTCGGGGAAGTTCTGTGAGGGAGCGAGTGTCAGTCGGATCGATCATCTGGTTGCAAGTGGGTGGAATATAGACGTACTTGAGCGGCATAGCCGACTTTGAGGAAGCCGGTACCGCCATCAAGGACTATATGACCAGTGTCAGCATGGATGAATTTGGTGGTGGAAGTGGGCTTGGAGGGGTGGGAATACCAATGGGTGGTTCGGCCATTTGGAGAGAGTTATCTGGTGTTTGATAGAGACCAGGGTCTCACGACATGCGGAATGGAGAGTATAAGGGGGAGTGTCGTGGGAGAAATACACCAAGGCAGAAGTATTGCGAGGGAATGTCTGCTGGTGGGAGCAGCAGTTGCTTGATGGACCAAGGCACTACGTACCTACATACATATTGTCCAGTCAGTGGCGGTGGCAGTCAGTCTTGCAGTATCGGCCAATCCTCAAGCACACCGATGCCAAGACCAGTCGCCCGCCTTCGTGTTAGTACATAGCAGGGCCCCCGGATTATCGTTACGCCGGTATCCTCTATCACCGCACAAACTGAAGTGGAAGGAATGTAGCTTGGTATAGTGGTAATGCCGTAGTTGTAAGCACTCGCAGATGTGATAGTAGTAACCAGGATAGAGTTCTTGCCATCTACTAGTATCTTATTCAAATAGATAATCTAGTCATCACCATTTCTTCATCAATCATATCATAACAAAATCATGACTTTGCAACTCTTCACGCCTTTCGCTCCGCTATACTCGTCAATCAATCGATCATTCATGGCTGGCCATCCAACTCTTGCTCCAAGTTGAGGAAGTCGTCGAATATCCAAAACATCAGATGCGCATCTTTCATAATCTAGCTCAAAAGTGTTTCGCTCTGTCAAATCATCGCCGGGGAAATCATCCCTTCATCAGAGCCTCTACCACATCACCCCCCAAATTCATGAATGTAGATCGAGGCTTCTCCAGTTTTCGTTCTCTGGGTGTTATGGAAACAGTGGAGTGCTTTAACCAAACCAAAAAAATCAATGTAAAAGCTCAATAGTCATCTCGACGACCACGACTCACCGCACGTCTAGATTTGTCACCTCGGTCATCCTCATACTCAATCATCTTTCGCTCTCGACTCGAATCTTCGATCATCCTCCGGTCATCGTAGTGGCCTCTCACGCTCCCGCTCCTGTAGCTCTCACTGCTTTGGGGTTGTGGTCCGTCGTAATACCAGTTGCCATCTCGTCCTTTGTAGTAACCTCCATTTTCTTTAGCTCGGCGTCTACGCTCTCGCTCTAGCCGTCTCTTGTGGTGCTCTTCACGTGCTTGCAACATTTGTTTATGGTGACTGTGCTCTTCCGAGACTTCATTCCACTCGCTAACAGCACCCTTAATGCCGAGTGCAGCGATACCAATGGCTGCAGCATCCTGCCATCGAGCCGACCGTTGCTGTTTATGGGCTTCTTCGGGAGACAATTTGCCGCTCCTCACATTCTCAATACGCTTGTCGTGGTTTTCGATAGACGAGTAAACCTTGGATGCGGCATGAATAGTGGCGACGCTGGCCAACGCAGCGGTGATCCACTTCTTACGGGCAATCTTTTTGCACTTTTTTTCTTCTTCGGTGGAAGAGTCGAGGGATGAAGAGGAGGAGGATGAGCTGCTGGAAGAGCCACGGCGCAGGCGAGATCTGCCCGAGCTCGATTTTGCTCGAACACGAGATCGTGGAGGTACGGAGCCTTCAGAATCGTAGTAGTCATCGCTACGACGATCACGGTCGCGAGAGGAGACTAAAGCGCCGGCTCCAGCTCCGGCAGCGCCGGCAGTAATGGCTCGATTGTCCATTGAAGTGGCCCTTCGATCGTTGCGGTGTGGGCGTCTCGGAAGAACTTCGCCCTTGTGCCTGACGACCTCAACAATTTCCTCGTCCGAGTTCACATCACGGCGACGGCGAAGCACAAGGCCTTTCTCTTCCATGGTGCGGCTATCATGGAGGTCTTGATCCTCTTCGGCGACTTTTCCACGCATTTTTCGATATCGGTGCTGGACGGGGTCCCAGACTTTGTCACCATGTTTAAGAACGACGGGAACAGCATTCAGGGTTAAACCTAGAGCCTGTTCCGCCATGTTGCCCGACTAAAGTGGCAATGGCAAGGATTGGGTGCGGTAAGGCGGGCTGCTGCAGGACTCAGATGCACAGTGCTCGGGCTCCGAAAAAGGTTGCGACCGGTTACAAGGTGGGGTGATTATTGGTTGCTTGATAATCTTGAAAACGCAGGTCTATGTTCAATTGGAGGAACAGATCAGCTATAGTGGAATACGAGAGGCAGACATGGTGTAGCGCTGCAAACAAAATGAAGTGCGACAATGATAGATAGGTTGAGTTGAGTTGGAAAGACAACGGTAGCAATCGGGATGAGAAGTTGGTGTGGACTTTGTGGAGAGGGAGGGAGGATGTTTGTGTTCCAGTCGTGTTCAGGTTGTGTGCAGGAAGCTGGAGAGTTGGAGGCTGGAAGGGCGAGGGCGCACCTAAATTATCCAAAGTCAGTCGTACATCCGAGGGAGGCGGTAAAGCAGTGAGAGCCAGTGGTTCAGTGCTGGCGCTGGCTGTCTGGCGTATCTGTACTCGCACTACCAGCTTCGTGGTCTCGATCTCGGAGATGAGTTAGTTAAGTCCTTTTGACTAGAATGGTTAGGGGAATGGTGCGATCTACCCGGTACAGAGAAAGTTGATGGGAATCTGCATCGATATTTGGGGCTCCACGTCATCGGGCGGCAGCTATGCCCAAAAAGAAAGGCAATTAGAATCCAGAGAAAGGGCCAGGGGACGGTGGAAGGGTAAGGGTTAGGGTTCAGGAAGTATACCGATGATGCCAGTGGTGGGCGGGAAGGATTGGAAGGCAAAAAGGTTAAAAAGTTGAAACTCTACACAATTGGGGAGATCAGCGCGAATAAGGATAATGAGAGGAGGAGGAGAAGAAGAAGAAGCTGAAGAAGTACAGGCACACAAACGCGGGTCATGTGGCCATTTTCTGCAGACTGGAAAAGAAGAAAAGATCCGTCAGGGACGACAAGCTCTTGAGGGCATCTGGGCAAGGCCTGAGGCCAAAGGACCAAAGGCCCAACCGGCACGGGGAGTGGCACGTTGCTGAAGGTTCCATCGAAAATGCTTGATTGTTGAATCTTGGAGTGGAGGAGGGAGGGAGGGAGTAAGAAGCAACGAAATAGACTTGGACAGGGATGCGAAAGGTTGAGAGTCTGATACCTCTGAGGATGGAGGATGGAGGATAATTAGAGCGGGTGGGGGGAGGGAACACGGAGTCCTCCGTACTGAGCCACTACGTGGTAATACTCTCCTGACTAGGATGTAATTGGAGCAAATGACACCAGATTGACGTAGATGAAGCAACGGGAAAGGCCCAAAAGACCAGTAACAAACTGGGTCGAGACGGTATCTGTAAATTCCCAGATGGGCCATTTCAATCTCGATCGGCGCTCACAAATCGTGGCAACCATGTGGCTCAAACATTTGCCCATGACGTAGCCCAATTCCTATCATCACTGATCAGTCCCCTACCTGGTACTCACTGGCATCCCGTCTACTCGTACGAGTCTTCCGTCCTATCATCCAGAATGATACCTCAATCAATTGTTGGTAATTCAATGCCTGCTACATACATACCTTGGATTGACCCTCCCGAGCTCCTAGATGAAATACCCTTGACACTAGACAACCCGGTCGGCCTCCGTGCCTCCCCCTAGCTTAGCAGAATAGCTCTGTACCTACCTAGGCACAGCAGATACAGTAATGCATCCTGCAGGTTGCCCCGCCCTCTATTTCTGCAACGTGACGAGACCTCTCTTCTGGCTGGACGAAAAGGACCGCCAATGGCCGATACCAGGACCTCACCTCTCGCGCTCACCTCACCGCCGTCAGCCGCCATTCCAACCCCAGTATAGACCACTGTTTTCAATAACACACAATCCAGCCGACCCAGGAGCCTCATTGGCAGCTTACCAACATCATCGTGTTTTGCTATTTGAGGCCCCTGCTTGCGATATATTCTAGGCCCATTGTCCCTTGGCTGGTTGCCTGTTACGGCAGCCATTTGGGCCCGCATTCTACGCGGCTCGACGGGTTAAAAATTAGAGACCTAGGTCTGGGGTACCCAGCATGCACATTCTAGTAAGTGATATCAATAAAAGCGCCAAAACGGACCCAGACATTGGCCGCTGCGGAAATTCGAGGTTGGCAGCCCTGGTGGGTTTTCGAAGTCGACTTACTGCCAGTGGTGCAGATTCCTGGCAGATTGGTCCACATGGCGAAGCTCGCAAGGAAAGGCCCGTCCAAGAACATCGACCGAGCGACAAGGCAAAGTACGTCGGTATGTTGGCTCAAAGGTAACAAGACGCCTCAAGGAAATCATCTCGGGCCTGCCAATTGTCAAGTTTTGAGCCCCGGCTTTCCGTCAATATCAGCACATCTTCGGCACAACAGCAGTCAATGACAGAAACTGAGTTGCAATTTGACATCCGTGCTAGCAGCCATGAGCTCCATAGTAAGTTTGACCGCTCTATCCCACATCGAACAGCTTTGTTACATGCTCTTCATCATTTCAAATCCTGTTTAGGTGGGTCTGGTCACCAAATTCTGCGAGGCATTATGTACCGTGTCAAGTAATGTACAGTCTCATTTCAAACCCCTTGACATTCTTACGTCTTCGGATTCGATATGATCATAATTCCTCGTGGCTGCTCAGGTTCGAACCCAGTGGCTTGCCTCCTGCCCCAGCCGTCAGGTTGCCACCCCACAATTGATCCCATGTTTTCTTGACCTCGCCAAACGCAAGATCAAAGCGTGCTCCCATAGCCCACGCAACAGCAACCTGCCAAGTCAGCATCACTCGGTCAAAGATGGAACGAGACCACACTTACCATAATACCAGCAACCAGGAGCAAAAATCCTAGTACCACAGCCGCCAAGATGTACATCTCCTTCCTCTCCGCGGCCTGTTCCTCTGCCGTCTTCTCCCGCACTACTGGAGCCGGTTGACCTTCTGCGGCGGCCCTGGCCGCGATATCCTCAGGCTTCTGCGATGGGAAGATGGACTCGATAAATTGCTCCACCTTTCCACAAGCGATACTGATCTTCAGATAGTTGGGGTCTTGTGGTCGGTTCTTCTTTCGGATTGATCGGATATGTCGTCTGAAAACTTCCGTAACAAGTTCCAGGTTCTGTGTGGACTCAATCATAATCCCACAAGCCTGTCCTTTGGTGATCTTGACGTTTCGTTGAAACATATTGTAGTTTCGGAAACAGAGATCCAGGGTTGCGATGGCCATCGTTTGTGGGATCGCACAGAAATTGAACACGCTCTGTTCACGCAGTCCGGCCAGATAGAACAGGCATTCATCGGCATGTTCCAGCGCATTCAAAATCATTTCAGAGTTACAGTTCAAGGCCTGCTCCTTGTACTCCGGCTTGAAGAGATCCTCAAAGTTGTCAACGTGCTTCGACCAGATTTCTCTGGGCCAGAATCGCCGTTGGTCCTCGAAATCCTCCTTTACGTCTCTGGTAATGTTCACTTTTTGTAAGAACAGTCCCATGGACCGGTGCAGGTGACTTCTTTCTAGCAGGGCTGGGTTGCCGAATTTGCTTTCCACAAACATTCGGGTCAACCCTTCTCCGACAACCCCCGCAACATACCAGCAGTAGAGATCGTAGTCCTCTACTGTGTTCACCCCCTTCTCATTGAACTCGGCATTTAAGCAGTAGTCCGCCATACCATTCCCCATCTTTTTGGTGGTGTCGGTTATGATCTCCTGATACTCAGGCTTCACCTTGATAAATTCTGCTGTAACACACCCAAAATTGACTAATAGCTCCCGATCCTTCTCTTCTGGTCGATTCCCGTCGAAGTGCCATCCTTCGACTTTGAGAATTTCATGGAACTTTCGCAGTAAGGGTTCTTTCGTCTTCGCAGAAATAGAAGTGTCATCCTCGATTGTATCTAAACCTCGCAGCACCAAATAAAAGAGGGAGACAGGGAGAAGTAACTCTGGATGGAGTTCCTGGATGACAGCCGAGAAACTTCGACTGGTCAGGTCTAGATATTTGAAGCATTCTTTGGCTGTCGCAGTCTCCTTTTCTTCGTTCCGCTCATGCACAGGGTTGTGCCAGACTTTCCTGCGTCATGTAAGTAAAGAGAATATGCAGCACGGCAGATCTTGGCAATGCTCACCATTGGATTATCGATCGCAGTTCCTGCACATGGACCAAGTAATACAGAATCTCTGAAGCTTTGGGCATGTTGGCTTCTTGTCGTTCGTACCTTTTTTGGTTCAAAACAGTGGAAATGCACGGGGCTTCTGTTGGCTTTGCTTGAAATTAGAGGGCAAACGGCACATTAAGACCAGAGAGCGATAGGAAAAAATTTCAAAAGGGAAAGGAGGTGGACTTTGGAGTTGGGACCTTGGAATCACCACCGGCACCGCACTGGGCTTGGTTTAGAGGATTCCCTCAAGTTGGGGTGGAGGTTTGTCAATAGTTTGTCTGGAGAAACTACAAGCCGAATGGTACGATAAAGGTGGAAATGGACCGCGCAGTTGGCGAGCCTCATGATTGACCGTAGTGGCGACCATTCCTGACGATTCCGCGTCGGTTGAGTCACGTGATTTGCAGAAGTCTTGTCGCCTATGGCACGTGCAAGGGAGGGTGCCACCCGCCTCCGAGTAGGCATGCACGGAGTACTCCGTACCCCGTAGATGGGTGCTACTAAGCCGCCAGTGCCACACTTCGCAGCCTCTGTGATTTCGCAATGTGGCTAAGACAAGATGGAGTAGGCGTACCTAACTGTTTTCTTTCGTGCCAATATTTAATGCCAGGCTAAGGCTGCGGCCTGTGCCTGCTATGACTTCACATGGTCTCCCAGTCACTGTAATCCAAGTACATGTACCTGTATCTTTTGGGCCGGGCACACGCGGCATTTTGTCAAGTCTCTTTCTACTCACCTGAAATCTTTATCACTCTGCCATATCAGTCACTGTTCAGCTCAACATTTCGTTTGCCTTGTATCCTCTTCATATCCCTTTACCCTCCCACCTACCCCTCCCCCCCCCCCCCCCAGCTACTCTCTAACCCAACCTCGCCAACCAAATCGCGCGCCTAGATTGAGCTTTTTCAATCGGAGCACAATCACTGCGACCGGACACGGGCGCAGACTCAGTAGGCATGGTCGTTGACACTTCTTACTATGACGCACTTGACGTCAAACCAGATGCTACAGAATTAGAAATCAAGAAAGCATACCGAAAGCTCGCTATAACTACCCATCCCGACAAGAACCCAGGCGATGAAACTGCCCACGAACGGTTCCAAGCTGTTGGCGAAGCATATCAAGTCTTATCAAATAAGGATGCTCGAGCAGCCTATGACAAGTATGGCAAAGAGAAGGCCATGCCGAGTCAAGGCTTCGAAGATCCCGCCGAGTTCTTCTCCATGATCTTTGGTGGTGATGCCTTCGTCGACATTATTGGTGAACTCTCCCTCCTTAAAGACCTCACACATACAATGGACATCACAATGGAACAGATGCAGGAAGAGGAACTTGCAAAATCCGCCGAAGAAAAGTTGAACATCCATGAAACCAAAGAGCAAGAGGCTACCGCGGCCACTGCGGCCGCCATGGATGCTGGAATGAGCGAGAAGGAAAAGGAAGCCAGAGCAAACGAAACTTCCACGGCAAGCTCATCCGCTCCTCCACCGCCTCCTTATGTTGCAGGCGAAGAGGCTCCCGGTCCGTCGTCTGCTACACCATCTGGAACTAGCACGCCGCAAAGACGATACCTGGGCCAGCAGGCCATCATGGATCGGTCTGAAGAAGATGCTCGAATGGACGCTGCTGGGCTGAGTCCGGAAGAGAAAGACCTGCAAAAGAAGAAAAAGAAGGGCGGACTCACCAAAGAACAACGTGAGAAGCTTGAGGCTTATGAACGTGAGCGACGAAAACAACGTGAAGAACGAGTGGATACTTTGGCAAAAAAACTGGTTGATCGCATAAGTGTATGGACAGAGACCGACAAAGGACCCGAAGTCACCCATGCTTTCCAGGAAAAGACAAGGCTGGAAGTGGAAAACTTGAAGATGGAGTCCTTCGGTATTGAAATCCTACATGCTGTCGGCCAAACATATCTTCAGAAAGCTACTTCCTTTCTGAAGTCACAGAAATTCCTCGGCATATCAGGCTTCTTCTCCCGCCTAAAGGACAAGGGCACTTTGGCTAAGGATACCTGGAACACCATCTCTACCGCTATTGACGCTCAGGTTACCATGGAGGAAATGGCGAAGCTAGAGGAGAAAGGCGGCGCAGACTGGACTGACGAGAAGAAGGCTGAGTACGAACGGAAGGTGACAGGCAAGATCCTCGCTGCAGCATGGCGTGGTTCTAGATTCGAAATCCAGGGTATCCTACGCGAAGTCTGCGAGAGAGTTCTGAGCGATAAGAACGTCAGACTGGAGAAACGCGTCGAACGAGCACATGCCCTCGTGCTCATAGGAACCATCTATCAAAAGGTAAGCCCCATCAATATCTTTATCTGAGCATAATCAATATAGCAACCCGCTAACTGAATTACCATGGCAATAGGCCGAACGTGATCCTGAAGAGGAGGGCGACTTCATGGCCTTTGAGCAACTGATGGCTGAATCTATGAAGAAACAGGAGAAGAAGAAAGAAAAGGAGAAGGAGAGAGACCCCGAACCATCTCCCCATCGACACCACTTTGGACACCACGACAGAGAACAAGCCGAAGCATCGCGTTCGTCTGCTCCATAGAAGGACCGTGGCCGCGATCGTAGACGAAAAGCTGCCCCGTCCTGGTGGTGTTCCTTCCCATGTGGCGCTCATCTGGTTGACGATTGAATGATTAGCTGATTCAAGCTGGAGGAGTGCAGCCTGGGATAATAGAGCCGCCATTTCCCCTTTCCAACCAGCACCATTCTCGGAAAGAACACCCAATTCCCCTCGCTCGCTCCCCCTGACGCAGACACGTATCTCTCTTTGTCTTGGAAAATCCCTCTATGGTGACGGAAACCTTCGTGCACATGGGTTCGCGCGTGTTTCGCATTGCGACACAACGACTGATAGGAGGAGAATGCTCCTTCACTACTACTACTGCTGCTGCTGCTGCGGCCTCACTCCACCCCATCTCCCATCTCGCTAACACCAACCCACATTCCCCATCGATCTCGGAGTCCTATCATAGAATCCATCAAGACAGCGAGCCCGGAGCAGGACGAGAGGCATGCCCTGCGCGCAACATTGTTTGTCTGTTTGCTAGAATAGGGGAACCCCCAACCCGCTATCGCTCCCCACAGTTAGTTTATCATCGTCCTCAACGCTGGCTTCCGGGCTGTTGAGGACGAGCACTTAATTAATACCACTTTTGTCAATTTCTGATTTCTGAGAAGGGGAGCCCCCCACCCCCCCTTCTTTCAGCTTGAATACTTCGTTTTTGTAATCCCTGGTGTGATTTTCTTCCTTGCTTGCTCGAGGTATTGTCTACCTTCGAAGCCGGACTAGCCTCTTAGTGAATTATGTGCTGTCCATGGTTCTTAATTGAGAGATTGCATATAACATGAAAATAAGAGCTAGTACCGGAAAGTCAGGATTGACGAAGGATCGAGTGTATTATTCTCTCCGGGACTCGACGCAATTCTGCCCTTTGGTTCAAGTGTACACATATGTACATATCTCTCTTTCTCGGGTTTTCTCTTTCGCTTCGGTGCTTCCTCTCCCATCGCAGGCTCTCTAACCCTCGCGCTCCGTATCCCATCACAACAGGGGCACCCTCCCAAAACAAAACAAAGCAGATGAGCAATATTCGCCAGTGCGGGTATCATTGTACAGTAGTGGCTGAATCAGCCAGCCAGCAAAAGTGGTGATTTCCCAATGTCCAGAAGACTCCCCGATGAAGCAAGCACTTCCTCCTTCCACCCAAGATCCGAATGCATTCTGACATATGAAAAATTTTCAAGGCAAGCCTCGATCTGTGCATGTAGTATGCGGTATAGTCGGTCAGTCATTAAGTCGTCACATCCAAATTAATCTCCAGCCCCAGCTCCTTCGTCTTTCACTTAATGGCCTCAATGTTGTGCGTCTGTTCGACGACTGGGTCCGCTAGAACATCATGATGATGGCCCAGCACCATTTCGGCTTCTTTCAATAATTCCGTCATTTGTTCGAGGGCAGGAAATCCTCCCTCTTTAGTGATCGGATGCCCAAGAGCCCAGGTTTGTGCCTCGCTCAGTTCACCTTTGGCGAGAGAGGGGCTCAACAGTCCTTGCCTCGCCTCGATTTCCTCATCGCCATTCTGAAGTCCTCGCTCATCAAGTTCCTCATCGTTCAACACTCTGCCACCTAATTTAATGTCGCCGATCCCAACTCTATAGTCTAAAGCTTTATTTCCGTCCCTAATTAATTCCTCCGTACACGTCAAGCACCTTTTTATGCTCTGCGTCAATTTCTGTGAATCAATAAGAAGTTGTTGGTGCTTCGACAGGTCAAGCATTAGCCGCTTCTCGTCTCTCGCACGTTGCCTTGAACGAGCGGATTGGCTGGTCAAAGACCCCGAATCGTTGGATAATAGCGAATCATCTTCATCATCAAGATCATCAAACTCGCTATCCTCCTCGCCCTCAGAGAGATCATGGTCATCACCATCATTTTCGGTAACAGTCCCAAGGCTGAAGTTGGATTGGCCAGAAACACTCCTCGCAGTAGGCACCATGGACAATCTACCTGATCTGGACAATCGCCGGAAACGTCGTAGCTCGGCACTTTGTTTGCGTAGTTCTCGTTCCAAAGTCTTATTGATGGCTAATAAGGAAGAATTTGAAATTTCAAGATCAAGAACTTTGCGTTCTCGTCGAGCGTTTGCAGCATCGTCCACGTGAGAATGGGATGGAGAGGAGATGACATCAATAGGAGCATCGGGGAGATTCGTTTGTAAAGGGGGCGGTTTTGAAACGTCTGATATGTCGGTGTCACTGGTCACTGAAGTAGGAACTGTGGTGGATGAGGCGAGACTAATGGACCTGGGGCTCAGCGCTTCTAAGGACAGCATACTACTACCCGTCATATGAGGAGACCCCGAGGGGGCGGATCGCATTTCCAGAGGTTGAGATGGTGGGACTTTTGAGCCACTATTCCGGTTCTCGGCCATTGCTATCAGTGAACCAGCACTGATAGACTTTCTGTGCCCAAGTTGAATGTTTGAGTGAGGGAATCCAGTATTGTTGGCTGCGGGCTTGGGGCATTCCAGGCTGGGTCGAGATTTGTGTGGGGGAGTAGGTTCCTTATTGAGCGGAACGAGTTTCCGAGGAGATAGAGGCTGTGGTGGGAATGGCCTCTGGGATTTGTTCGGTGATGAAGGAGGCGTAGCTCGATTCGTTGTTTTGGTCGTAGTTTGTTGGAGATGCGACGCCTGAGTTGTAGGAATATCAATGAAGTTGTCAGTCGATAAAGGGAGGTGTGGAGTGCGTTTCAGGGGATGCTGTTGAGGAGCATCGTTGGCTCTGAAAAATTTAGAATCTTTGTCCTCGTCTCCCATCGTCACGGGTGATGGTTGGCATGCTGACATTGCAGACAACTGAGGAGAACCAACAAAGAAGTGGCCCCTACCAGGCGGTAATCGGTGCCCATCTTCAACAATTGGAGAATTGATAGCGGATTTCACCTCGCTGGCATGGAAGAATTTAGAGGATTCCTTGGAAGTCTCAACCATGCTCTTTGCAGCTGAAACCCTTCGGTGGAAGGTGGTAGTCGATGGAGAAGCAGCAGCAGGGTTCGGCAGGGCTGTTGTACTCATGTTGAGGCGCGGACTTATTATACCCAGCCCAGGTGATCGAATAGCAGCTGGTCGAGGGCCATCTTCGACTGGAGATCTCCTTGGTATAGTGGCCGTGTTTGGTAATCTTATAGGAGCGGGGGTTGAGGGAGACTCAGTCCCAATTCTCGACTTCCTCGCACCAGACCTAGGAGTGACATTGTGGCTGAGAGGAGTAGTCTGGCCTTCGGTCTTGCCAGGGGATCTGGATCTGACGAAGGACTCCTTACGAGCGTTCAATGCGGGAGAAGAGGAAGCTGAAGCAGGGCCAGTGGAATTGGTATTGGCACTGACGGAAGAAGAGCCAGCTAGTCTAGGAGTCACGATCGGCCTTCCAGCACGGAAATTGGAAGAGAGAGCGGGGGTAAGTGGTTTTGAAGCATTAGAGGTTTTGGTCTGTTTATCGGAGGGCATGGTCGGGAAGGGGGAGCGTGTCGAGTGAGGAAAGGGTTGTTGAGGTTGCCGCTCGCGCATAACAGCGACCGTGAGAATATCCGGAGCGGCGTGCAAGCATGGTCAAGTCATTGGTGACAAGACCTAGTGTTCAAAGTTCAAGGTGTGAATGCAAGTCATGAAGTGTTGGATGTTGACAGTGGTCTGCTTTGGAGATTCCGGCCGGCCTGCTGCGTTGTCCCAATTGGGTTTAGTGTCGCTTGGTTTGGTTAGCGAAACGATGATGTAGGGAAGTGGCGGCGGGCGCAGCCACTGGCACGGATCAATTACAAACGCGCCATCCTTCCCCGCGTCTGAAGCCACTCCAACCGCGTCTTGCAGCCTTACGAGCCAGGTGCGACTCATGCGCAAGTTATGCTCTACCACCTTCTGACACAAACAGCACCTGCCACAACCTGGAAGCTGCAACCTGCAGTTACCAAATTGTCAAGTGCATCCTCCACATAAATCCGGGTACAGCATGCAGACCGCCACTTCACAATTGAAATGGTTCTAGATGATGCAGATGATCCACCCGTTCTCGACAAAGGCACGAATAGCAATATCGACGACGATGCCAGTCCCTCTGTACCTGCCGCCTCGCAACACCACTCCCTGAAACATTCTCTGTTGGGTCCCTCCTTGACGAAGGCTGGTCAGGATGCCGTCGATCAAAAGAAGGTCTCAGAGATCATCTATGAAGCCTCCAAAGGTTCTAAATTCTTCAACAATGAAGAAGTCAGGGACCAGAACTTGACAATCAAAATTGATCGAATCTTAAAACTCAAAGCTCAATTGGAAAAACTTGACCTCAAATCCGATTTACGTCGCGCAGATGACTACATTGCTTCCCTCGAACTATCCAGGGACCTGTCTCAGTATGTGGTTCATATCGACTGTGATGCTTTCTATGCTGCGGTTGAGGAAATCGACCGCCCAGAATTAAAAACAAAACCCATGGCAGTGGGGATCGGTGTCTTAACTACATGCAACTATGAGGCCCGCAAGTACGGTTGTCGAAGTGCTATGGCTGGTTTTGTAGCCAAAAAGTTATGTCCAGATCTGATATGTCTTCCCTTGAACTTTGATAAATATACCGCCAAAGCAAAGGAGGTTCGAGCCATATTTGCTGAATATGACCCTCGGTTCGAGAGTTCCAGTATCGATGAAGCATATCTAAACATAACCGAGTACTGTGAAACCAATCACATGGACCCTGAAGCTGCCATTCAACAACTGAGGAATGATGTTCACGAAAAGTGCAAAATCACCATTTCCGCAGGTATAGCCCCAAATGCTAAGATAGCAAAGATCTGTTCCAACAAAAACAAACCAAACGGTCAGTTTCGAGTCTCCAATGATCGAGCTGCTGTCATGGCCTTCATGTCTGGTCTATCTGTTCGCAAAGTCAATGGTGTAGGCCGTGTCTTCGAGCGAGAGCTGGATGCAATTGGGGTCAAAACTTGTGGAGATATTTATGTACATCGAGCATATTTAAACCGGCTCTTTGGAGACAAGGCCTTTGAGTTCCTGATGCAGACCTACCTCGGGTTGGGTCGTACAAGTGTCCAGCCTGCAGAGGAGTATGAGCGCAAGAGTGTAGGTACTGAAAGCACATTTCGCGACATCAGCAGTAAACAGGAACTTCGAGCGAAACTCCGCCACACTGCAGAGGAGCTCGAAAAGGATATGGCCAGAGTTCAAGTCAAGGGTCGTACCCTCGTACTTAAGGTCAAGCTTCATACATATGAAGTGTTCACGAGACAAGTTGCTCCCCCCAAGGCCGTGCATTTGGCAGACGATCTGTACAATTATAGCCTTCCAATGCTAGCCAAGCTCGAGAAAGAAATGCCTGATTTTCGACTTCGCTTGATGGGCCTTCGTTGCACTCATCTTGTCAGTACCAAGAAGGACAAACCTGATTTCTTCCGACGAAGGCCAGCCAATACATCGTCCGCTGACAAAACCACATCAGACGAGGGGGAATGGGAAGTTTGGCCTGACTCTGAATTTGAAGAGGCAGCACGCCAGGAACGACAAGAGGAGATGGAGGAATTGCATCGTTTGAGCCAAGAACAAGAAAAAGAACAAGATGCGGAATCGGAAGATCCTACGACAACTACTGCGGACTGGCATGAGCCGTTCGGCCGCTATAAATACGGGAGTGAGCCCAACTCTCCAGCGAAACACGGGCGCCTTCCAAATGCGCAAACCATTAGGGACGTCACCCAGGAGGAACAATTCTGGGACTGTCCAATATGCCAAGTTCCCCAACCTGCAAACGATAAGGAATTTAATGCCCACATTGACTTGTGCCTGTCCCGACAAACGATCAAGGAGGCAGTTGCTCAAGCAGAGGTAGCTACCATGGCATCCGGACCCTCAAAACCTTCTTTGAGCAAAGCGAGCTCCATCGAAACTGACCGGCCATCCCCAGATGTTGGGTCTAGTGCTTCCTTAAAGCGAAAGACTGAGAATGGACCCAAACGGAAGAATTCCATACCGGGTGAACCACAGCGAAAGCAGAAGCGATTGTTTTTTACATAATGGGTGTTTTAAGCGGCATTGGACTGTGGTGATTGCATAGCGAAGGTACATATAATTATTCGACTTTCCACGAATATCAAAGGCGCACAAGGCTAGATAATGATCAGCATCAGTAAATGAGATGATTAGATTCACCTGTTGCTTGGCCACGTAATTAGATCATCGCATCTTCCACAACCTTGTGTGGGTAGGTAGATATTGCTATCTATCCATCTATGCTCCAGCCAGTCTGAGCTACATACATAGCCAGGCTCATCTCATCCCAGTCTGAGTACGGTGGAATATAAGTAATAATATATACGTTTGTGGATGGGCAAGGTCCACCCCCTTTTACCTTCCCTTCCCTTCCCATCCCATAATACCATACCGTACCGTGTCGACCCAGTCCCTTGCCTTTATGTCAACGCCGCCAAAACCCGAAAATACCACTGAACCGCCGCCCGGCGCCAAATCCCTTTCCCCATCCTGAGAGGATGCCAGCAGCATCATGTCACTGCCCAACTAATCCGTATTGTAAAAGAATATGCACCAGAATGGGAGAGTCGACCCATAGGCGCGCAGGGAAAATAATAATCAAATGAGACTGGGGTGGAGTTGCTTCCTGTTCTCTCATTGCATCTGTGCCTTTCGTCCTCTCTCTCTCTCATTTTCCCCCTTCCTCTCTATAGTCTTTTGCCGAACGGGTCCCATTAAGTTCCCATCCCTCCTATTCCCCTCTCATCGTCGTACCGTTTCAATTTTCATGAAGAATTGTCAAAAGCAAGAAAGAAAAGACAAGAGAAAGTCTAAAAACTGCCACCCGAGTTACATGAGACAAATTTGAATCTGACAATGATCTATTCATCCAGTGTCCGTTCAAATCTTAGCTTTCCCTGCGCCCGCGCCGGGTGCGGCCCAGACTATCTACACTACCCGCATCGTCATCGTTGTCGTCATCACCATGGTGATTATTCCCTCGTAGCGCGGACCTGCTACCGCCAGGCCGGTCATCGGCACCCTCGAGGCCATCCTCTTCGTCATCGTCGAAGACCTTGTCCTCGTCGTCCTCGCGCTTCAGCTGCTCCTCCTTCATCTCGCGGTAGGTGGCGTAGCTGAGCATGACGAAGGCGATGACGATGAGAGCGCAGCCTGCCAGCGCGGGGGCGCTGATGGGCTTGCCTGTGATCAGCCAGTCTGTGATGCCGACCAGGAAGATGGTCAGCAGGGCCGCAACGGAGCTGAGGACGGGCGAGGTTAGGGACATGAGCACAAGGAAGGAGCCGGAGAAGACGGCGTTGGAGAGAGTTGAGATGGCGAGCAGGCCTGCGGCTTCGCGGGAGGGCAGCTCAAAGACTTCCAGGCCCGTGATGTGCAGGATGGGTAGCGGGATCCAAAGCACGGTCAGCGTGAAGGCGCCGATCATACTACCGAAGGTGTTGGCGAAGATCATGCCGCGGCCAGGCGAGCAGCCTTCGGGCGGGCAGGCGAATCGCTTATATAGGACCTCGTAGAAGCCGTAGGCGACGGACCCGACACCGATGATCAGGTTGCCGATGAGTTTCGTACCGAAACCCTGCTCCGCGCCGGGGTTGGAGGTGCCCGGCCCAGGCGTAGAGTCGTCCTTATCGCCGTATGCCACGACCAGGACGCCAATGATAGCCAGGGCGACGGAGAGGCCCTTGTCGAAGCGGAGTTTGTCATTTAGCAACATGATGGAGAAGACGTAGGCGAAGAAGGCGGAGCAGTTGTAGATTGCGGTCAGGTCGGAAGGGGAGGTCAGGTTGACGGCGACATACCACGAGCCGCCAGCCATGGTAAGGAAGGTGGTGATGAAGGCGGTGGTTTTGATCATGTAGGGCCACGGTGAGCGGGCGGTATTGGCGGGCGAGAGGTGCAGATTCTGCGACACGACCATCTGGGCGGTGGATTTCAAGATGTACTTGTGTCTTCGCCAGAAGGCCTCCCATGACAGTTTACGCTTCTGGACACGGAGAATCATGAGTTGGACGGGCCATAGAAAGACCCACGAGCCGTGGGTCAGGTACATCATGCAGTAAGCCTTGTTCCATTTCAACTCGTGCTGGATGTAGACGGCAGTCTCGGTCTGGACAACGAAGGAGATGAGCGATAGGACCAGGAAGAAAGAGGCGTAGATGTATTTCCGGCGCACAAGGTCGGGCGGTTGTGCATATGACGGCGACCTAGACCGAAAGGTGCTTCTTCGTGCGGTGAAGGCTGGCCGACCGGATCCATGTACACTGGGACTTTCTGGTCTTCCTCGACTGAACGATCGCTTGTCTTCTCCTAACAAGGGCTCTGAGGCATGTGCACCTGGCGCAGGCCGGTGCATGGAGGGTCGCCCTGACATGCTGTCGTCGTCTTCTTCGTCGTCTGCGATGGGATCCTGAACAGGTGCATTCAGATCAAAATGTACACGCTCCTCTTGCCTTGCAGGTCGGAACTCGTCCTTGATGGTAGATGGTAAAGAGGACAGACGCAAGGGACTGGGCGGGCCAGGGTTGGGTTTCGGATTCCGTTGGGGAGGATCGAAGGGTGACTCGGTAGCAGAGGGAGTGAGGATCAGGTCGCCGGCTGTAGAGTCGCTGCTATGGGAATGTGTCATCCATGCGGTTTCGAAGGGGGAATGTGGTTTATATGTGGAAAAGGGACGTGGTTGTCGGTTGTTGGTCAGCTGGTTTGATCACGGACGCAGTCAGGTCAATCGTGGTCAGAACTTCAGGACATCAAGTCGCTGTCAAGTCCAACTGTACTGTGTAACTGAGATGAGGTCTCCACCGGGTTTCAGATAAGCAAATAAGAAACAGGCAGCATTAATAAAAATATACAACAGGATAGGATGTCCTCTGTCAAGTGGATGTTGATGTTGAGTAAGTACAACCGGGTAGGGTGTAGATATTTTATTTACTGAACGTGCCAGTTCGACAAGTTCCGTACTCCTGCGACTAACCAAGGGTCAGCAAGGGTTCTAAGGAGGCGAAAGTCTAGTTAGCATCTTACCTGATTGACTGCCAATGCCATGCCATGTTCGTTCTCTCATAAGGGAAACGAAAACGTGGAGAAATCCAAGGGGTCCGCAAATTCGGAGAATCCCGTTGGGTCGACAGGGGCTCAGGGACAAAACGTGCGGCTCACCACCAAACAATACAAGCACTGCCACCTGTATGTGAGCCGAGTCATTGTACGGAGTACTAATAACGAGTTGAAGTTTCCACAAGGTGCCACAAGTCAGAGGCCTTTTATGGAGGCCTTGCAACGATCTCCCACGTGAAGCCCACCTCGGAAGTTCTATTTTCCACACCAGATCCAAATGGGATCAGGCCATTCGCAGCCTCGCAGCCTCGCAGATAGCTATTGTGGCCGAAAGTGTCTTCTATGATCTATCTCGCACAGTTCTTCTGCTCCTATTTGAACAGAACTACTCGGCGTTCTCGTGTGTTTCCAGCATCATTGGGACGCGCAAATGCAAAACTTTTAACTCGGGACCGACGATGGAATTCGAAGACAGCTAATGGTCATACTGGCGTGTTGAAATCACACTCGATTTTCTGTCTTTTGGTGCATAACAAGAGCTTTTGTCGCTAGGGTTTATGAATAGAATGCTTGTTGTCCTCAAGCCTGATTGCGACTGACGACTTCTGATTGTCTCATTCACCCTGAGGCTAGGGCGTATCGTTCTTCGATCTCTCGACCCGTCAACGTCTATTAACTAAAACGGGGAGCGAAGGAGTTGCCCAATACTAGGTCGTTACATTTGCCGTGGTATGCCCAATGTCGCTAGCCGTCTACCTTATTAGCACCTCACGATGCGAATTAACTGGACTTTTTGCCCCCACTTAGGTTGATCGTGCGTCTTAATTCAGGAGAGCTTCCTCCTCAGATATTGGATAACACGATTATGATCTTTAGGAAGGCGAGATTCCAACAGCCTAACAACGTCATCATGTCGATACCGCTTCGCTATCTCCAAAGGTGTCCCCATGCCTACCCAAAGGGCTTGCAGCTGTTCAGATGAGAATCGATCAATGTGCTCTTGAAGAAGGTCATGCCACCCGCGCCGCGCAAAGCAATGCAGCAAAGTCATTCCCCCTGGACCAATAGCATCGGTGAGTGCTCCATACCGGAGCAACAATCTCACGCATCCCTTGAGGCCATGAGATGCTGCTGAAAGTGCAGGAGTTTCCAAAGCATCCCTCCGGTTGACGCATCTGGGACCATCATCGGCTTGAAGAAGAGATTCAACAATTTCTTCTCTTGCGTCCATTCCCCCGTCAACGGTCATCCCGTCCGAAACACAAGCTATGGCAACGTGTAATGGCGTCATTGTCAAGGGTCGAGTCTCAAGCTCTGGTACGAGAACCTTTGCTCCATGCTTGAGCAAGACCTTGACCGCTTCCAAATGGTGCCTTTCAGCAGCACAATACAGAGGAGTAATGCCACTGCCAAATTCCCGTTGTTGATCGACAGTGGGACCCTCTTGCAGCATTCTTTCCAAAGCTTCCGCAAAGCCAATTCTGGCTGCTTTGTGAAGGGGTAATTCCTGACAGGTTTGGTCCCAGATCTCAACTTGGATTCCTGCATCGCGTTCCAGCAAGAAGTTTACCGTGTCAATCTTGCGCGAGGCTATCGCGTTGTGAATGGCAAAAGTTCCATTAATATCAGACATTAATGGGCTCAGTCCTGCATTGAAAAACTCCCTCAGTTGTTCAATGTCCCCTTTTTTCGCGGCTCCTAGCATTCTTGTAACACTATCTTCAAGCTCGCTGAGCTTGGGGTTCTTGCTAGACTTCATGATTTCTAAAGGCGTTCTACCATCAGGATCTTTGATAAACAAAGGCCAGCCTAGTTTCCAAAGCCAGAGCGTTCTTTCAAAGTTGTCCTTTCGGGCTGCTCGATGCAGTGGGGTCTCTGTGAATTGATCGATGTCCGGTGGGAGGCTAAGGTCATGCTGTAGGTATTTCTTGAGAGGTGGTGGGGCGCATGAACTGTTTAAAGACTCTGGAATCATGCCGTACTCAGGTGTCAAAATCTCATGAAGATCCAACTCAACCTCCCAAATGTATGGGCGATTTTTCGCCAGTGGGGCTAGCATTTTAGAAACGATTCCTAGAACTTCGTTGAATCGCTGGCTATGATCAACATCCTTCAGTTGCGAGATCCATGCTGTAGTTATAGTCTGGTTATTGTGAAAAGATGTCTCATCCCCGTCGTGGACCGAGGAAGGGATCTTTCGGTCTCTGTTCGGGTTCGATCGTCTGTCGTTCCTGAATTTCATGACCATTCCTGGCGCCCACCCGTGAACGAGCAGGATGGCTAGGTCAAGGAGAATGCAGCCCATGGACCACACATCAAATGGTCTTCCATGTTTGGTATCGGCTCGTGATCCATTCTGATTCCAGTATTCTGGCGGCTGGTATTCGTAGGAGCCTAGCCCAGAGACACCTTCTGTCTCGGATACTCCAGTCGAGGAACGTAAACGCGCCATCCCCAAATCCGCAATTTGCAATTCATTGTTCACCCAGAGAATGTTCCTTGGTTTCAAGTCATGGTGAGAAGTAAAAAAACCTTTGACATCCCGGTGTAAATACGCAAGACCGGAGACAAGTCCATAAATGCAGCGGTAGAGAAGACCAACGTGCTGGTCCTCAGCAAGTGCTTCAACATTGGAAGGATTTTCACGTCTGTACATCCATTCTGCCAAGTTGCATTCGGCCCAAGGAAAAAGCAGGTGTAGTGTCCGGACGGGGATCCCAGATTCGTCAATGAACAGAAGGTATGAAGCCAAGAGAGCGATGATGTTGGGATGGTTTCTCCGGTGTTGAAGAGCCTTAACCTCGTCATAGAGCCGGTCCCAGCCCTGGTCGCTGAGGCTACTGTCTGGTCGGATATGCTTTTCTGCAATGATATCCTGAACAATGTTAGCTCATCTTGAGTCAGTCAACAGGTTGGATAACAACGTACATCGGCATTAGGCTGTGCTCGAGGATTTGTGGCTGGTAACTGTATGCGGAAGATATCTCCATATGATCCATTGGCTTTACGTTCTCGACTGACAAATGGCAATGTGGCTTTTTGTGACAAGCTTAAGATACGTTGGTTCGAAAATATGACACCGACTGAAGAGCGGTGATCGTCGAACCTCATTTCCTCCGCGTCACTCAACCCAGCAGATCTGCAGATTTCCTGAAAATGTGGATCGTGAAATAGCATTCTATCATCAGATTTATTTTTCAACAACTTTTCCATCAAGAGTTCGAGCCGAGCAAATACCAGGACGGCAAAAACGAGAATATTGTTCTTGAGAATATCGTCAACCAGGTTGGCTTTGTCAGGGCATTCCATTTTGTGCGCCTGACATAAGGGATGTTCTGTGCTCCAATTGAAAATGCGATTCCTGGTGACAACCTGTCGGGCGTCATAGATTGTAATGAAGTTCTTATTCTCATAGTTTCTACGTTGGCTGCGTTTCTCCTCGAGCAGTTCCAAGAGAGACCTGCTCGTCCCAATCTCTTGTGAAAACATTATGAGAGTTTTGTAAGTACGGGACCCCGCCTTTACACTGTGTAGAATGGAGGACTGGCTGGAGCAATTTGTTTCGAGGTTGGAAGGCTGATTCTCTCCGTACCCAGCATGGATTTCGACAGGATGATCAGGAGAGGTACTTCTGGAGGGGCAATGCGGCTTGATTCTTGGGATTGTGACTGCCTACTAACTAAATAATTGCTGAGGGACTTTGGTATGGAGTTCTGTCTGGTCGCTTCTTCTTTTAGATATCTGGGAATGGAATGAAGGCTGAGAGAAGGCCCAGGTTCGATGGCTGTTTGCATGTGAGTATATTCAGTATCTCGTCTGGAGCGAGGCAATGACTTTAGATGTGGTAGATGTAGTTCGACCAGTCACTCAGTAGTTCGTTAGTTCTCGGTGGTTGCCCAGTCATCTTTCCACTCATCTTTGGGGCAGCTTTGCCCTGCATCTCGTGAACCCCAATTGCAAGCCAGCCGTGTGAGTGGCTGTGTAATGAAGAGCAAGCTTCAAAAGTAAAATGGACGCCTGGATCAAATTAGACGGGATAATCACTCAGGCAAATCAGACTTGTATCGGGTATAACTAGAGGAGTGATAGAGGGCGTCTCGGAACCGCGTTTTACTAGACTCAAACTATGGTAGCACCTACACGAATTCTTCTCCCTGTCATAACCCCACGCATGATATCGCATTGGTCACGTAAGGTTGCCCATTAGATTGAGAGACTATGGCTTTCCGCCCCCGTTTCTCTGCCATTCTTCGTACTTCTCCTCTGACTTTATCTTGCTGATATCTGTGTGATATATATCCTTCTTCTCCTCGTCGAGGAGCTTTTGACTTAGTTGGATTGGTAGTATTAATTGCTCATTTGGGTTAAGTGACTTACTGTGTAGCGTTTGCCACTACTTTCTCCTTTCTCCACAGTCGCAAAGCGCCATTTGCCTGTTAAATCATTAGAGATTAGGTACAGATGCAACCTCAGCCGGCTTGAAGCAAATACCGCTGCGCCAATACCAAACCCTGTCGTTCTCCTGAAATACTTCCATGCTATTTGATGTTTCGATAGCGTGTATTTTTATTTGGAGAGCAAGCTGTAAATGTTGACTTTGTGGTTTGGCACAGGTCAGTGGGTTTGGGCACTCAAGGAACTGGTTGCTTGTTATTGCAGTTATTGTTTGAATGAGTGCTCCCTCTCTCCTTGATAGATGAGGAAACTGTCATATATAGATCTATGGAGGAGTGGGTTTGACTCCCTGGAAATGAATAGAAGGCCCCACTTGTCGGCCTACAATGCAGATTGTAACTGAGCTAACCATGTGCAAACTGAAGGCCTACGAGTTAACAGTAAACTATGGAGGCGATATGGAAGAAAGAGGTCCTGGCAGCCTGAACGCCACGAAATAAAGCGCCAGGCTTGACTGCAAACGTGGTCAGCTCGATAACCAATCGATCTCGCTATAACCTTGGGGACTCTGCCTCGTGCTAAAATCGGGATTCGGGCACCAACTGGGCTCTGGTTAGCTGAACATGCAAGCAGCAACCTCCTGGCAGCCGTACATGATAGGCCACACCGTTATCATCAGATGTCAATGACTCAGGCAAACAGCCTTCTGTGCTTGGGAAAAGATTGTTCTTCCAAGGTGGTGCAGACTCCGCGAGGCAGATTCACTAATCGCTTAACATGTGTAACAGTCTTCCAGACACACGAAATTACATTTTCGAGTGCACTAGTTTTCCGTAATACTTTGAGAGATATATAGATAGACTCCCTGGGTAAGTCTCTTTGTCTGTGGGCGTAATTCACTGGATTCTCTCGCGACAGCATGTCCGATCCACTATCTCCCCTCGCCTCTGTCATCACTCTTGCAGGAAGTGCCGCACAATCCATCAGAGTGATTGTGGCTTTTTTCCACAGGTTCCGAAATGCACCTAACGAACTTCATGAATGGCTTGCAACGCTTGACTCGTTGCACTCGTCTCTATCCAGTCTGGAACAATGCAATCAGCGCTTAGACTCAAGGTATTGCCTTTCCCCTCGTTTTCGCCAAAGGCCTCTCAACTGCATAGGCCATCTACAACTTTGTACAGATGAGGTTGTTAGGATCGAGAGAGAGCTACAGAAAGCGAATTCCCTCGCGAAGCCAAAGTGGGACTACCGTGCTAAGGGTTGTTGGGAAAAAGCCAAATGGGCCATCAATGGAGAGCAGAAGATGAACAAATTAATGAAGAAATTACAACTGTACCACTTCGAATTTGCGATGGAACTCTTGAAAGTGCTGGTGTTAGTTGAATATTTCTTCCCGACACCTTACAAAGTGAAAGCTGAAAGTCTGAACAGATCGACAGAGAACATTCTTCCACTACCTGTAAATGTCCAGTCCATATCTGGAATTGAAGAATCTCAGCAAGCGGCCCTCTCAGTTGGAATGGACAATTCATCGTCATCAGCTGCTCTTCCAGCACGTGCGGCTGCTTATCATGACAGCCCCGCCTCAGACCGATCTCCTACTATACCTCTGTATGTATTGAAACAGTGTTCCAGGACAATCACCTCATTTTGTTGGAACATCTCGAATTGCGTCGCCATAGTTCGAACTAGCAAATTAATCGAGCTGCGACCCAACCACGATCGAAATACCCCATTTGCATCATATCGGCAGGTTGGATTGGAGTTGAGTTTCGCAGTCTATCTACCACGATACCTTCGTTCCAGTCTAGGAATTGCTCTGTGCAACTTGCAGGTGACTCGGAAAATAGCATTTCACACATCCAGAAGCCTGCAGTGGAGTATTGATTTCCCCAGGATAGTACCTGTTGATGCTGAAGTTTTCACAACGACACGAGCGGGGAATTCTGGGGAAGTCAGACGCCTGCTGAGCCTTGGGGAAGCTAGTGCGAGGGACACCACGATATTTGGCACTTCGCTACTACACTCAGCCTGCCAGTCGGGTAATGTTGACCTCGTCAGGCTGCTCATTCAAGCCGGAGCCGATGTGAATGCCAAGGATGAGGATGGCGATTCGCCGCTTCATGGAGCAATGGCAATTGGTAAAAATTATGATATAGCAAGAATTCTGATTGAAAACGGCGCAGACTGCTCGGATCAAGCGTTCGGCGGTAGAACCCCGCTTCACAACATTTTCAATGATACCATAAGCGATGTATTGATGAGAGATGATTGGATACAACCCATACTACCAGATTCAGAAGGCATGTCAATCATCCATTACGTGGCTTGGAGCAATAAAAGCACGCCGGAGATCTTCCAGCGTGGCCGCTTATACAGTGGTGCCAAACTCTGGTCAGCCGACAACCTTGGCAGAACATGCTTACATCTTGCTACTTCGAGAGGTAATCTGGAAGTATTGTCATACCTCATGAGAGAAGTGTCATCACAGGAGGTGGAAAAACGCGACATACACGGCCGGACACCTCTTCACTATGCTGCCGAAAGTAACAGAGCCGTAAGGACCATTGATATGCTTGCAGCAAAAGGGTGTAATATCTTTGCTGTAGATAATACAGGGCGGACAGCCCTGCACTGGGCTGCGAAAAAGTGCAACTTCGAGGCAGCCAAGAAACTGGTCGCCCTGGGAGGTCAGGGAACCCTGCTATCCTGTGATCTTCACGGACGGAGTCCCTCGCAAGAGGTACACCGAACGACAGCGCCTGCTCTTTACGAATACCTCAAAAGCCTGGAGTCATCCGAAGGGCTGAATGAAAGGTTTGTCCGCACCACTCGACTTCGGGGCAGAGCGGTCAGCTGTGGCTCGGATAGAAGTCTTTCGATTATCTTACATACCCTAGGGGTCTTATCACTGATGATCTTCCTGCTCCTTGGGAATCCTGATTGATCCACGGAATAACGGATGACAGGAAGGTTATCACAGGCGAAGACAATTCCTTTGCTGCGTATCACACATTATCGTTTCCTAAGGAAACTCTGCATATCTACTAAGCTGCCGATGAAAAGGGGTTCATTGCCATAAATGTACGAGAGAATCACATAAGATTTCGACCTCTCAATTGCGTTCAAGACCATCTAGTTAGTCACTTCGTAGTACTTACCTGGGTATTTTAGTGGCGCGGGCAGGGTGGACAAACGATGTTGGTTAGCTACCTAAGTAATGAGCCGCTCCTTTAGCCATTACCTCCGTCGTAATCGAGACTAGAATCCTGAGCGGCTGCAATCACCACCTCTATCGTGATCAGAATGTTCTCGTCTCGCGAGACGAGGAGCCCCATCACCTCTTTTCCTTGTCTGGAATTCCCTGTAGCTGCAATCGCCTCTAGTTGACGTATTCTATAATGCTGCCTAAGTGACCTAGTCAAGCTTCTTTTTCGAGGTCCCAGCTAGGGCTCGCAACAAATCGGTATGGATAGGAGAATCCATGTTTTCGTCAACCTCGGGTCTGTACATGATTAGCTTGTTGCTTCATCACCTATACGTGATACAACATTCACAGGGCCGCGGATTCACCGTCTCAATAGAGCAATCTGTCAGAGCTCAGGCTGCGGTGTCCCAGGATTAATGATTGATAGTGGTGTCACTGGAAGTGAAGGATGATCTGAAGAGCAGAAGTACCAGTACAGGATCAGGCTCTCTTGTTGTTGGCATGTTGGCCGATAGAAATACCAGTCCAGAGGACCTCAAAAGCCAGGACAAGGTACAACAAAGCAGGAACACCGCTGTCCAAGACGACAAGGCTGAGCGGGCTCCTGGCACTGGGAGGTCGGCAGCTATGTCTTGGTGGCCGTCGATTTTGAGACCTTGATGAAGCTTATAGCTACGTCTGGGCCTCCCCAGGGTCTGTGGAAATAAGTAACATCATCGAAGAGAAGATGTCGACAAACGTTGAGGTTCTTGAGGCTCCACGAGACGCGCTTTGAGGTGGGGCGAGAGGTTTTAAACCGACATCGGGCCCATCTGATTGGACTCAAGATGTGTCAGCTAAACGCCAGAGTTTCCCCCCAGAGCAATTCCAGGGGCCGACTGTCCGAGGCTGCCTAGAGCTAGGCAGGAGTAGAGCTTAATTTGGGGGAAGTCGCGGGGAGAAGTTCGCCCCGGCCCGTTTCGGCCTGCGAGGCTGCGACGTGACCACAGCGAATTCAAATCTCCCCCGGGTCTCACCACGCGACCTCCCCAGGACAATTACTTCGGAAATCGCCACAATGGCGAACGGAGATATCAATGCTACTATATTCGGGTCCTAGCGACGCGACTGGGAGTATAAAGTCCATCCTTTCTCCCTCAGTAATACCAATGCTGAGACCTAGCAGAACAGATAATGCGAACTTGGCTGGAGTTGTTGTATCCTTCCGAGCTGGACAAGCTCCAGTCGCGCACGCGCTGCAGCCTCAACATATAGCGGACGAAGGCGTTGAGTGAGTCCTCCCTGGCAGGGCCGAGACCATCGAATGAGGCTGGCACCGAAAGCATCGTTGCCGTACCTGACCTGAACGAGGATCTCCTAGGGGCGTGGACGGATACTCTTACAGAGTCCTCTGGCTCAGAGACCTGTTGCCACAGGATGCCCTCGTGACCCGCGTCTTGACATTTGGTTATGATGGCTGTCCATCAACCTTCTTTGCAGACAGTCCAGCCGACCCGGCGACGACCATTGCTATGCTATGAATCTGTTCAGCTATCTTCGGGCAAATCGTGATGATGCAAAGTGCGAGAACGCCCTATCATTTTCATATGCCATGGACTGGGTGGCCTCGTCGTCAAGAATTCATTGATGTTGTCCAAGGAGAGGAGCAAATATCATTCTTATCGCGATCATAGCATCTTCGTTTGCACTGCTGCGATCTTATTCTTTGGCACACCTCACATCGCCATCGACCCAGCTGTTTGGTTTGAACCACGACGTCGTCCAAATCTCTCGAGAGACAGGCACCACAGACATACCTCTGCGCTACAGTCCATCAACGAGAGCTTCGTGACAATCGAATCGTCGTTCCGCCAACGGTTCTTTTGAGAGGAAGCTGAGACTCATGTTTCGCAGTCCTCCACAGTTCCCTTTGGGGCTGAAGGAATGTCCGGCATTCCCACCGATCATGCAGGCATGGTCAAATTCACCTCTCTGGATTCTCCAGGATACCCCGTGGCCAGAAGTGATCTTCGACGCTTTGTCAAGAGGCTCGCACCCGCATAGAGCAGTGCTGGGCAAAGAGCCGAGAAACTCTACCAGACGAGTGACAAGAGCAGATTTGTCTGGAAAATGGTCTACAAATGAACAGCATACTGCAAAAGCACGGTTCTACATTGTTGGAAAAGCCTCGCAGACCGATTCGTATGTTTCCCAAGCGGCATCATCTGGACCCAACATAATTCATTGGCAGGGAAGTGGAGATGAAGATACTTGAAAATGCATTCTTCGACTCAAACAGTCAGGCTCTGGAAGAGATGGAGCTGATCAAGAATCTCAGTTTTGACGCCATTGCAACCATTGACGCAACTTCTGTCGAACATGTCAAAGCTTCGTTGGCCAAACTTGGAGAAGAAGCGGATCTCGGAGCCACCAAGAAGGCAGGATTGCATGTACTCAAACAACTTTGCAAACCCTTTTTGCTGATTATCGATAACGCGGACGACCCAGATTTGAGAATTTCGGATCTGATTCCCAAGAACAAACATTGTTTTGTAATCATCACGACTAGAAATCTTTCTTCGTGTCAAATTCCAACAGCCAGATCTCTAAAGCTCCAGGGTATCAAGCCGGACGAGTCACGGCAACTTCTCCTAGCATGCGCTGGGATGTCTGAGTCGACTGATGATGCAACAGTCACTCTGGGGAATGAATTGTGCGAGCTTATGGGTCACCTCGCTTTGGCATTGGTAGTTGCGGGGAGATACATCCACAACGACTTCTACCACACTCAGCCTCATGATTATCTCGAAGCTTACAAATTGAAAAGAGGAGCTTATCGAAGCGATATTATAGAAAAAGGGATCGCATATCCTACATTTAAAATCTCCTTTGCCTATCTCAGAAAGCAACACTCCCAATCCTGCCGGGACGCCATTGAGATTCTTAACATCATTTCCTTTCTATGACCGCCACCGTATCAGCTTCGAAATCTTTACGAGAGCAGCGCGGAATAGACAGTTACCAACTCAGACCAGCACTTCTATCGTCATGAGGATGCTGCAGCCCTTTCTTAACCGTCTCCACCCGCCACCAGTGGTTCCAGACTTTTTGAAGGGAGTGGCGCCGGAGAAAGAAGTTTACAGGGCAAGAGAAGGACTCTCTAAGTTAGCCTCTCTCTCCCTTATTAGCGTGGATAGCACCGCTACTGATTTCTCGCTACACCAACTGGTGTATTCCTGGGCTCGAGATCGGCTCTCGAAAGGAGACCAAAAGATATGGGCATGAATTGCGTTCAACGCTTTGGCGGAGACGATCGAGCTTCCCTCCGAAGGTGATACCCCTAGTCACGGGCATGGGGGTGAGAAGCATAATAACGACAGGTTCCACCGAAGTCTGTTCACCCCATCTGGATTCTTGTTTGCCACTGTGCTCAATTGAGATCACCAATTATGACGACTTGTTGCCCAGGGCCAAGCCCTACGTGTCGCCTTACCTTCTGCCAACATTCCTCTACATTCTCAAGGAGCAGACAGCAATTGTGGCAAAGTTCGGGTATATCAACGGCGAATGTGGCAGATCCAAGGAATCCTTACAGTACATGGCACAGGTGACACGACTGCTCTTTCGTTCTTTAGCGGCCGATAACTCTCGAACAATGACCCTCATGTTAGGACTCGCGAAGATCCATTGGGGCCTAGGTCAGCTGGAGGACGCCATCAGACTGCAAAAGGATGTAGTCAGCGCTCGAGAAAGGATGCTGGGCCCCATTAACGAAGAGACCCTTGTAGCCATGGACGAGCTTGGGAGATCTTACTGGTTGAACGGACAGTATGTAGAGGCACTGAAGCAAGCCGAGAAAACCAAGACGCACATGGAGCTCATGCTCGGTCCGAAAGACCAGCGGACTCTGGTAGCCTTGGACAGGTATGGTGTGGCACTTCAATCATGGCACAGATTTCATGAGAGCGCCCGCATCCACATAGAGGTTCTCAAGCTGCGAGGAAAGAAGCTTGGACAGAAACATCTGGAGAGTCTCGAATCGAAGAACAACTTGGCCATGGCGCTCATGGACTTGAAACAGTTCGACGTAGCTCGAGACCTAATGGTCGAGGTTTACGACGAACGTAGGGCACAGCTCGGCAAGGAACACCCGTGGACGTTATGGGCACTCTGCTATCTCGCTAAGATCCTGGCGTCAAAACTCGGCAGCTGGAAAAGGCAGAGGATTTGCTGCAAGGCGGGATCGAAGCAGCCAAGCGAAGTCTGGCTAAAGATCACTTGGGGATCCCCATGGGAGAAGGGGAGCTCGCCCGGGCGTATTCTCGACAAGGTCGTCTAGAAGAGGCTTTCACCAAACTTTCAACCACAGTTGAGCGGCTTGAGAAAACGCGAGGCACAGATCATCCAGACAGCTTCTACGCGCGATGGAAAATGTCGGTAGTCTGTCAGCGCAGGGCGGGCTCGATGAGGCTATTGAGGCATGTCAAATCGCGTTGCGAAGGGCTCAGGGGAGGCTGACCGAGGCGCATCCATTGGTGAGCATGATCCAGGCTGATCTGGAACAATTCCAGAAGGCTTTACATCCTCAAAAACAGCAGAACCAAGCCTTGAACGGTGAGGCTAGTGGTCCCAAACGGAGATTGGGACTTCGAACACAAGTGACTTGGTGAATAACAACTACTGGACAAGATGATTGAGCTTACTATCCTTCCTCCCTTTCGAACTCTACACACTCACAGCTAATAGTCCAATCTAGCTTCTGCTAGATATCTCATCGAGTTCCTTATACTATACATAGCGCCCACGAAACCCTGTTAACCTGCGCGCCCATCTGAAAGAGGTATTCGACTTGGAATATAATCGTGCTCTTCGCCCCCAACCACCTCCTGACCTTCAAATCAACGACTCTCGTCGCCTTCAGATCTAAAATCTTGATATTGTGATTGGGGGCTAGGAGCGCGTGATGAACAAATCAGATGATTGTCTAGCAGACTGCTATCTTTTGCTTCAAGTTTTCAAGGAGGAATTCGAAGGTCATGCCGGTGCCTTAATTGCCAGGCTCTATGAAGACGCCTTCTAAATCAGCATTACTCATGGTGATAGGGCTCGAGCGAGCGTATTTGCAGAGAGGGTTAGTCAATCAAGAGTAAAGTGTGAAGGGGAAGATAAGTCCAGGGGCTCAGAAAATTAAGAATTTAATGGAGAATCCATTTGTGGATAGGAACTCCGGGGCTTCAATGAGGTGGAAAACTGCCAAGGGGCTGGTTCCAGGGAGTATAGATACCGGTAAATTTGACCATTGGTTGTGGAGACGAGGGAGGTATTGGAAAATGCCATTGTACGTCTTCCTAAGTCCTTGAGTGAAGCTCTCATACTTAGACAAGCAAGCAACTTAGTCATTGGCAGGTTAGGTCTGTCTGTTCATCTCTTCCCCTGCCCTGCCTTGCTCTTCCTTCCCTTCTTCCCTTTCCTTATCTCGCTATTCATTCTCCACTTCCCTTCCCCCCTGGAGTAGCCAGCAGGGTAAGGTGGAGCGTGATTTCGTAACAACCCGCCCACTAAGAAAGACCAGCAAACTCCCAGGAGGACCCAACCTCCCTAGGGCGGCAGGAAAAATGGACAGATGAGCATAAGAAAGGCGTAAAGACTTGAGATAGAGGCAGGATTCAGTACTCCGTACACTACTGTCCTAAGTCTCACGCCTGCAGCAAGTCCCCGGGTTTCCTTGGTCGGCGCCTGCCGCTACGCCAGTATGGCGCCTGCCGCTACGCCAGTATTAATAGCCACTTAAAAGTTGGTGAGTCCTGTCAATATACTCGGGGCCAGCGAATCTGAACAAGGGTTGAACACTTAGTGAAACAACGGTACAACATTTTCGACTGCCTTTCGTTCAAGGATGCATGTACTGCTTCCCCTCAGTCGTCAGAAACTAGATAGCAAGGGCTTCACACTATGTTCGCTAGAGATTCTATTAAAATAATATGTCACCAGTGTACACAGCAGTCACTGCCACTGGAGTCTGGTTTCATCAAAGGACTTTATGGATTGGAACTAGAACCAATATACTGGACCCAGCGGCTACATCAGGCTCTTTTACCACCCTTTGAAGACCGTGAAGCCCTAGAACTTCCTCCCAGCATCCAGTTTGCAAGCCTGCTTTTCACCCTTTTCGAGCTGTCTACAAGACAATTTAATTAGCAGCAAGAACATGAAAATGCAACAAATGTAGCTCACCCTTTTTCTTTAAGCCGCCCGGTGGATAGAGGATATCGTCCAAACTAAGAATAGCATCTGAATCGAACTTGGGAGGTACTGTCACGACTTCGAGAGACTCTGTTTCCATTGGTTCTGGAATTGGCCACAGCACCATGGTGATATACATGTCTGGTTCAACCGTTGACTCCCAATAGTCGGGCAGGATGATCTCCTTATCTGGTCCGATCAGATCATAGCGCCCGTGCATGACATGTTCTGCTAGGCCATCGATGTTTTCAAAGGCCTGGTTGATGAGATATTCCATACCCTGGAACGTGTGAGCACTTGACGATTGTAGGTGCAAGTGATATAGACTTACCCTCCAGCGATGAACACGCTCCCATGGAAAGTGGTAGGTTCGCCCAATGGCATCTTTGAACCTAATAATGGGAGCCTTCTTGTCGAGAGGAGCAGCATTCTTTCCCGCCTCTTCTGCTTCCCTTTTTGATTTGGCCGCGGTTCCTTCCACTTCCTTAAGTTTGGCCTTTTCGCCGTCTTCGAGATCCTGCCATCCATTGGGATTTCCATCGCCATGTTGAATGTGGCATTCAGATTCACCATCAGATACACTACTATCGTCAGCGAGAAGTTGCCCGTTGTCTTCTCCATCTTCGTCCTCTTCATTGTCTGCATCCATCTCGGCACTTTGCGGGAGAACGAAGAGTGCTAGTTGTTCGAGGTGAGCTCCAACGTGTGAATAGTATTGCTGATCGGTCTTGATCTCGAAATCAAGACACAAGGGACACCAACCCTTGGCCTCATCCAGATCGAGGCAGCTACTCAAAATTTCTAGAGTATTCAACTCTTTCGGCGAAAATTTGTGTGGATGAACTCGACCGATGTGATGGCGGAAGCCTTCAACGCTTTGGAATACATGCGGACATCCGAAAGGGCAATTCCAGCTTCGAAAGTGCTCCTGCCGCATGTGTTTCGCCCACTCTCCGCGTCTAGAATATTGGTGGTCTGATGTGGGACAGGTAACCGAAAGACAGACATAGGGACGGATATCTCTGAAGACATGCTTTCTAGCAAAGAGTTAAAATGATAGTCACTATTTATGGACGTAGACGAAACATACTTCCAGGTGTGCCTTGAGTCGATCGAAACTAACATGTGACAAAATTGACATTGGAATGGCCCATTCATATATTCCTCCGGCATTGGAGGCACTCGCAATCGGTCAGGGTTGGCGTTCGAAGGCGTGTAGGATGTTTGAGAGATGTCTGACATTTTGTCCTCCAAGCCCAACCAGTCATTTCTTTCCGACTGAGTTGTCCCAGCCGGGTCTTTCAGGTGGTCAGGTAGTGAAGAAGCAATTGTACTCTTCCCATCTGTTTCGGTCCCTGCAGCGTCTTCATCCATGCCAATCCCTTCCGAGAGTCGATTGTGATGCTGCAGCCTGTATCTGAAGTACTGACGCCGCCGTGTCAAAGCCTTACCTAGTCGTTGTGCAACTGTCGAGTCCAAGTTGGTAAATTTCTCCTGTACGTGTTTGATATCCCACTTCTCGTAAGAGTCAAGCACTCCTTCCCCAGCCCTTGATTTGAATTGATCATGAGGCGCGGGATTTCGCATCGTTACTGACAGTCTCAACAAGCAATCGACCACGTCTCCTATCGCATGGAACACTTGCTCGACTTCAGATCCACTCCCACCATCGCCCAATAGCGACTCCAGGTCAGCTTCAATGGAGCCGCTTTGGACATCGACCTGCTCATACTCACCTTCTTCCAATATCGCCGTCGCTGGAGCCGTGGAGGTCAGTCAGACTGATTTCACCGTGACGGAAGTTGTTTCATTGGGAGATACTGGCCTTACCTTCTTCAAGTGAATCGCAAAGGTCTTGGAGCAGAGCCATGATGTGATTGCGAAGTGATGATGCATCACGGAGACGATACTCTAGTGATCGCGTTCCCGAGATTCGGTGTGCCCCTAAGTTCCCCGCCCAGAGTTTGAATCTCGCTTGGTGAGATGCGGCATTACCGACCGCTGTAGAGCCTTGCGTGGGGTGGTCACCTAGAGCTGAGACAATGGTATTGAAAGACGATAGACACTGAGCAACCAGTGTGGAAATCCTGGGATTGTTCTGCGTATATTTCTCCATGCTGAGTCCTAGTTTGTGTTGAAGAGGTGTGTGAGTGCCGAAAGCTCTGAATGCAATGGAAAAGCTTCAGCCTTATCGTCGGGCAGGTTGAGACACTCGCGCCATGACTTGATCAAACCACAAACCAATCATCAGACGCCACATGTGATTCTCGGATCCTGGTTCACGTACGGCATTACGCCCTAATAATGTACCCCACCATCATATGATAGGATTACTTCGTGGCATGTCTGGAACAGCGACGCGTTCAGCCTCACCTCTCACATTCCTGAACTTTCTCCGTCCTCTTTGTCTAACCTGGTCTCGAAAAGAAAAATGTCTGGATTAGAGGTCGTGGGTGTTGTACTAGGGACTCTACCCTTGGCGATAAAAGCCCTTCAAGCTTACAAGGACGTATTCTCTTCGGTAAAGAATGGAAAACGGGATCTCGTTTGTTTGGTGCGGATTCTGGAAACGGAGCAACTGTTGCTCCAGAACACTTGTGAATCTCTCCTCATTGGAATCGCGCCGCCGCTCATGATAGATACGATGATCGACGACCCTTTTGGACCAGGGTGGAAAAAGTTTGACGATGAACTTAGGCTTAGGCTCTGGAGATCCTACGCGAAGTTTGAAGAGCACGTGGCGGAAATGGGCCTCGCAGTCTCAGAATTGAAAGGGAAACTGAACATCGGGGAAGGCGGCCTGGTGGGTATCATTCGTACGGGGGCACCGAAGTTATGTACTAATCTTGCTGTCTCCCAGCCCAAATTGACGGACCGTCTCTCGATTGTTCGAGAATTGAGACAGGGTACGGTATTCACTTTGAAAAGGAAAGACTATGAAAGCATCCTGTCGAGGATCAAGGATGGAAACTCCCTTCTCCAAGACCTTGTCCGTCAGAACTGTGAGCTCGAGCCGAGCCGACGTCACCGCTCTCAGGTACGACTGATCAGGCTCGTCCGAAGACTATCTCAGAGTATTTTCAGTGCTCTATTAAGTGCAACCACCTGCAAATGCGTGAGGTCACACGATGTAGGTCTAGAGCTCATTCCCAGGAATACGATCCTGATACCAGGCGATGTCGACGATCAAGCAGCCAAAAATCTCAACTTTAACATAATTTGGGGTTCACATGGCGATTCTATCAAAGTCGGCACTGAACCAACAGACCGAAAACCAGCGAAGACTTATCTAGACACCCGTTGGGAAAGCCTTCGCATACAACTTGCCGAATTTGAAAAAGAGAAGCAGGCCTCCTCGTCTCCATTAACACAAGTAGCCAGCCCAACCCCAACCACAAAGGTGTCAAAGAGAGTCCAATGGTCCCCTCCGATCAGCTTCAGATTCACCAAACAGGCGACGATATCGACAACACAGACTCTGGTTGAAGTAGCCAAGTCACTTACAGTTGTGCCCACCACGGGGGCCTATATACCATCACAGGTTTCAAATCTTTGCCGTCTGTTACACAGAGGCAAGAGCTCAGCCGTTGACTGTTACGGATACATCAGTGACGTGAAGCGTAAGTTTGGGCTATATCCTCAAGTACAACACCCAGATCCTTGCACTACATTCTCACTTCGAGAACTGCTAGAGGGCAAAAGTCCCCTGAGTGCGCCGTTCGGTTACCAAGAGAAGTTGAAGGTCGCTCTGGCTCTTTCGGTCAGCGTCATGCATCTCCATAATACGCCTTGGTTGGCCAGGACAGTCTCACTAGATGACGTGGTTTTCCTCCAAGACCATGGAACCCCTCTATCTCAGCCTTACTCTCTATACCAGCCATTTGTGACCAAGAATCTCACAGAAGAGCCGGCCACCCAGACGAAGCAGCTCAGCAGACCACCACTACATACTCTGAGACCCATCAACCTGACTATACTATCACTCAGTGCTCTCCTTATCCAAGTGATCATTGGTAGGGTCGTCGACGGTCTTGAGATGACCGGTAACCTGGATATCAGCGCTATACTCTCGAAGACGGAAGCTGCGGGTCATTTCGCCAGCCACACCCGCCAGGATGGAGGCCCAAATTACGAAGCTGCTGTTAAATGGTGCCTCAAGAGTGTTCTCGAGGTGGCTGGCTTTGAAGACGACAATTTCTGCCAGGACTTCTACGGAGGCGTGGTGGCTCTACTCGAAAAAGATGCGAAGCTACTGGGGCTGATTGACTGAGCCAACAGTGCGACACAGATCGTATATGCATTTGCTTAGTGGGGCGCCAATGCCAGTTAACGATTTACCTTTGACACTTCCTGCCTCCCTGTCGGTATTGCTTCCTGCGAAACGGTTGGGTCTCGATGATCGATAACAGCAGTCGGCAGCCAATCGTGGTCGAATTCGAGAGGCGGCGTAACTGAGATATAAGATGAAGTCGACCGAAAAATGAGAAATGGAGAGTAAGGTAGGAAGGGCCATTGCCAGCGATATCGTGTTCTAATTAAGTAATACCCGTAGATCTAGTGGTAGAGGATGAATTTGTGTGAAACTGAGTTTTAACGAAGGACAACATACGCTCGGCGTCACTGTGGCATCCCATCCGATGAAGTGGCCAGGGGTCTCGGTTAAGTGGCCTTAGGATAGAGCATCTCTCATCCGATATTATTGCCTGTTTTATATTCCATTCTCGATCTTAGGGCGAATGTGGAATACTTTGTGATGTTAAAGTCTTTGTTCTTATAAGCCATTGGACCACTTCGTGGGATGCACGACTGTCAAGGACTGAGAAGGAATGGGCCAAAATAGGGCCAAATTCATGATTGGAAACATCGCGAGCAGCCTAACACCCTCTCGTGAAGTCTATGCTATCTTTCAGTATTCATACACCCACAACTCACGG
>Ga0105239_10001047_pt1 | contig 38542 bp, 40 predicted proteins | sample KBSC44metaG_FD_92761 | JGI IMG/M metagenome (GOLD analysis project Ga0105239, IMG submission 92761) | Corn rhizosphere microbial communities from Kellogg Biological Station, Michigan, USA - KBS C4-4 metaG | ecosystem: Host-associated > Plants > Roots > Rhizosphere > Soil | place: Michigan, USA... | reverse complement strand
CCACACGGCAATCATCTGACCGGACTCGTTCACAGCGATACGCTGACCGGTGACCGTCTGCTTATTCTGAGGCGGTGTGAGATTCTGTGGTTTCGAAAAATGTCCCGATGCGGCGAGCGCCGACGACGCACAAAGCGCAAGTGGCAATATCAGCGGCAGAATTATGCTGTGCCGTTTCGAATGGTTGCACGCTTGCTTGTGGAAAAGCGCACGCGTGTCACATTGTCCAATAGCGTGAGTCATATTCACTTTCCTCCCTCGAACGGGACAACGCTACCGCGTCATGCGGCCTTCAAAATTGATCTGCCGCAGCAATGTCGGGAAAGTTGAGGATGCGAATGGCTGAAGTGAGTGCAGGCCTGCTTCTGTTTCGCCGCAAGCCGGAGCTCCAGGTGTTTCTGGTGCATCCCGGCGGGCCTTATTGGCGCAAGAAAGACGAAGGCGCGTGGTCGATTCCGAAAGGATTGACGGCAGCCGGCGAAGATCCGCTTCTTGCGGCGCGCCGCGAGTTCAAGGAAGAGACGGGTTTCGATATCGAAGGTGCCTTTCTCGCGTTGGAAACGCTTCGTCTGCCCAGCGGCAAGCTGTTGAAGGCGTGGGCGATCGAAGGTGACTGCGATCCCGCATTGTTGGCGAGCAACACATTCGAACTCGCGTGGCCGCCACGATCCGGAAAATATCAATCCTTCCCGGAGGTCGATCGCGGCGACTGGTTTGGATACGCATCCGCGGTTCGCAAGATCACAAAGGGTCAGCGTCCGCTGATCGAGCGCTTTTTTTCCGAGCGTGCGGGAAAATCAAACCGCTAATGCGCGGTGATGGCCACGCCTTTGACTTTGATTTGCGACGAGACGAAATTGGACGTCGCCGGCAGGAGAAGCATTGGTATGAGATCGCATCGGGAGAATGCCAGCGCCGTCCGGCCCACCAGGAATGGTGCCATGAAGAAAGCTTCGATGGCGCTGGTTTTGGGCAGCGTCCTGCTGGCCGCACCCGTCGGAGCGGACGAGAACGGCGACGCCATCCGAAAGACTGTGGCCCCGTGCGAGAGCTGCCATGGCCCCGGCGGCAACAGCACGAACCATTCCGTGCCGCGCCTCAATGGCCAGCAGGCAGCCTACATCTGGCAGCGGCTCTCGTCGTTTCGCGATCCCGACACGCAGACGCCCAAGGCAATTCACGCCATGTGGGATATCGCCACGCATATCCGCCCCGACCAGATCAATGGCATCGGGTGGTACTTCGCGAGCCAGCCGCCGACCGCGCCCGGCACTGGCGGGAAGGCCGCTTCATTGGGCCAAAAAATCTATATGGAAGGTGCTGGTGCGACAGTCCCGGCTTGCCGGCGCTGCCATGGGGCACAGGGCGAGGGAAGCGGCGCCGTTCCGCGGCTCGCGGGCCAGCATGCCGACTATCTGAGTTTTCAACTCCAGTCGTTCAATGTACGCACGCGCTATCACGACAAGATGGATAACAACGTCGGAGCCATGAGCCTGGAGCAGATCGAAACCGTCTCCGAATATCTGGCGGGCGATTAAAAAAACAATTCCTCGACGGACCAGCGCGCACCATAGTCGCTGAGGCGAGCCCATTTGGCCCGCACCCGGAACCAGGTGAGCCCAGGCCAACGCATCTGAGTGCCTGCGTCCGGTCGCGCGGCGGCGTAAATCTGCTTCAGCTGTTCGAGTTCGTAGCCGGCTGGTTCGTCCGCGACGCCTTCGTATTGGAGTGTCTTCTCATCGTCCCAGCCGATGACGGCGGCCATTTTAGGATTCCGCCTGAGGTTGGCGCACTTTCTGCTGTCCTGAAGGGCGTAGAAAATCAGCTCCGCCGCATCCGTCACGACAAGATTGACGAGTGCTGCTTCAGGTGCGCCGTTCGCGGAGACCGTCGATACGACGCCCAATCCGCGCGCCCGGATAAAATCGACCAGGGTCTTCTTTTGCAGGGTCATGCGATCAGTCGATCTGCGTCGCAGAGATGGGTTCGATGCATACCATCTTGTTGCGCACCTGTCTGGCGCCCGCGGATTCCGCCAGGGCGGTCAGCGCATCGCGGTGGCGCATGTCCGTGACGAGCCCCGAAAGCTCGACAACCCCATCATCGACGCTGACATGGACATTCGCCTTGGGAACCCATCCCTGTCCTTTCAATTCGGCCGAAATCCGCGACAACAGTTCAGAATCCGGGACGGGCACAGAGGCTTCCAGCGCGCCGGCGAGCAATTTGAGCAGATCAGCGCGCGCAAGAATCCCAACGAGGCGGCCGTTCTCGACCACGGGAAGACGCTTTACGCCATGCTCTTGCATCAGACGCGCAGCCTCTGCGATCTCGGCAGACGGGGCAATCGAGACAACATTCGGCGACATCAGCATCTCGACTTTGCGGGCGTGGGTGCGCACGTAATCGAAAGCCGCGCTCCCCGGTGTGAAAAACAGCGCGAACCAGCCGGGCTCCTTGCCTTGTGTCCCAATTTCCGCGCGGCGCAGCAGATCGCCTTCCGTGATCATGCCGACAACCTGCCCATCCTTGTCGACCACCGGAAGACCGCTGAGCTTCCGGTCTACCATGGTGAAGACAGCGTCTTTCAGCTCGGCCTCCGGCTTCACCGAAGCGACCTCGCGGGTCATCACATCTGAGACGATCATCAAAGCCTCCTGATTATTGTGCAAATGAAGCAGCCGCAGAAATCCCAAACATTGACGTGGATCAAGGTCGCGACGCGACCCGTGTGGTTTAGATAGGTTGCGCTGCCGCCCACGCAGAAACGGACGATCCATCGATCGTTTTGGGAGCGGGAAGATGCCCGCGAGGAACGCTCCGATTGGGCCAGTCGAAGGTGAGCAAAATGGAAATTCGAGAGCTCTCTAGAGAAGAAGCCGACCGTCTCCTGAAGCGCGTTCCTTTCGGGCATCTCGCCTGCTCCAAAGACGGCCAACCCTATGTCGCTTGCGTGAATTTCGTCGCCAATGATCGCCATCTTTATGGATTCACGACCATAGGAAAGAAGGTCGAATGGATGCGGACCAACCCCCTCGTTTGCGTCGCTTTCGAAGAGGTGAAGAGTCCGCGGGAATGGGCAACGGTTGTCGTGACGGGGCGGTACGAGGAGCTTCCGGACGCGCACGATACTGTTGAACTGCGCGATTACGCCCATGCGCTGTTGCAAAACAAGGGACGGCAGTGGTGGGAGCCGGGCTATGTGAAAACAGGGCTCCGGTCCGGCGAGCGGCCGCTTGAGCCTCTTTATTTCCGCATTTCCATCGAAGCGGTGACCGGGCGCCGCGCCGGTCTCGATGCCATCGAAGCCGTTCAGCCAACGCGGTCTTCCCCGTCCGTGCTATCTTCGGCGCGAAGGGCAGTCAGGAAGGTTCTGAATACCGTTGTTCGCTAGAAGCTCCAGCCATATCTGTTCCGAACGGCATCGCCCCGCCATGGAAAGCTCGACCGTGGATCATCAGAACATCGAAACCACGCAAGCGGACGTTATCGCGTTCCTGTCCGATCCTTCGACGTATGGCGAGAAGGAACCGCCATCGATCCTCGAAACGCACGGTTCGATCGTCTTTCTGGCGGATTCCCACGCCTATAAGCTGAAACGCGCCGTCAAGTTTCCCTACATGGACTACTCCACCCCGGTTCTGCGCAAGGCAATGTGCCAGCGGGAATTGGAGGTCAACACGCGGACGGCCCCGGAAATCTATGAAGGGGTACGCGGCATCGTCGCCAAGGAAAACGGCCTGACATTCGGTGATGCCGACGATCCGCGCGCGGTCGATTGGGTTGTCGTGATGAAGCGATTTCCGCAGGAAGATTTGCTCGAAGAACGCCGCAAGGCGGGCACGCTTGCGATCGGCGAGATGCTTGCCCTCGGCGCTGCCATCGCCACGTTCCATCGGAATGCGGAACAAATCCGGTCGCATGGCGGCGCGGACGGTATCCGCCGGGTCGTGGAAGAAAATTTGACACTGCTTCGGGACGTGCCGAGCCTCCCCCAGGAGACGGTCGAGCGCTACGGGGCGTTGTCGGAGAAATGGTTGCGGCGATTGCGACCGACGCTGGGAGAACGGCGGAGAACAGGCTTGGTGCGGCGCTGTCACGGCGATCTGCACCTGAACAACGTTTGCTTATACCAAGGCAAGCCGATGCTGTTCGACGCCATCGAGTTCACGGATGCGTTTTCCTGCATCGACGTCGGCTATGACATCGCGTTCACATTGATGGATCTGGATTCCCACGATCTCCGCCCCCACGCCAACGCGCTGCTCAATCGCTATCTGGAACGGTTTGGCGACTATGCCATGGTCGAATGCTTACCATTGTTTCTCTCGTGCCGTGCTGCGATCCGCGCCCATGTCGCCGTCGCTGCAGAGCGTGCCGGAGCTGAGCCGGACTACGGGCGGTCGCGTCATCTTCTCGATCTGGCGGTATCTTATCTAGAGCCCAAGCCACCGCGTCTGATCGCCATCGGAGGGCTCTCGGGGACTGGCAAAACGACGATCGCGCAGGGCCTGGCGCCATCGGTTGGGGCCGCGCCAGGCGCCGTCATTCTTCGCAGCGATGTCGCACGCAAAGCGCTGCTGGGCGTGCCCGAGGCCGTAAAACTGGAGGATACCGCTTATAGCGAGAAGTCCGTCATGAAAGTCTACGAACGCATCGTCGCGCAAGCGCAATCGATCGCGCGTCTGGGCCACGCCGTTATCGTCGATGCGACGTTCACATCCAAGGAAGAGCGGCGCCTCGTTCGGGAGGCTGCCGAAGCCGCACACGTGCCCTTCACCGGTCTATGGCTCGAGGCGCCGCGCGACGTTCTGGAGCAGCGGCTCGGAAGCCGCCGGGGCGACGCCTCCGATGCAGACGCCGCGGTGCTGGCGAAGCAGATAGAAAATGCGTCAGCGCCGCAGGATTGGCTCAAGGTCGACGCGAGCGGCCCCATCCGGGACGTCGTCGAACGCGCAGCACGGCTGGTCCAAAACGTCGCGACGGTAACGTACGAAATTTGACCGTCATCAAGGAACGATAGCGCCTTATTGGGTGTGATCTCCAGCGTCTGGACTGAAGGAGACAGTCATGAACATCCAACCCATTGAAGTGAAGCGTACCGCGCCCACCGTGACGGACGGCAACGATATCTGGAACGCGTTCCGGCGTGAGATCGACAATGTGTTCGATCGCTTCTCGGACGGCATCGGCACGTGGGCGCCATTCGGAAACGTCGCACGGCTGTGGCCCCGTGACGGTTTCGTGTCGCTGGCCATGGACGTCACCGAGGACGACAAAGCCTACACCGTGACCGCGGAATTGCCGGGCCTGGAAGAGAAGGACGTCAGCGTGAATGTGAAGGGCGGCGCGCTGATTATCGAGGGCGAAAAGCGCCAGGAAAAAGAGGAAAAGGACAAGGATCGCTACCTTTCCGAACGCAGCTATGGCGCCTTCAAGCGCAGCTTTGCGCTGCCTGACGATGTGGACGGGAAAAAGGTGACGGGCCAGTTCGGCAAAGGTGTCCTTACCGTGACGCTGCCGAAGACGGCCGATTCCCAGACCGCCCGCAAGATCGACATCAAAGCCGCGTAGCATCCCCCCTCTACCCGTAGCGGCTTTGAAGCGTGGCCCGGGAAGCCTTCCCGGGCCACGCGCTTTTTGATCCCAATCACAGATGCCGGCGCCGTCGGACGGCACATTCAAGCAGATTCAGGTGCCGACAATGAAGCTGCGAAGGTCATGGCAGGTGTGGGCGTTGCTGCTGGTTGTCCTGGCGGCAATCGGTGCCACGATCCTCACGTTGTCTTCCGACGATATCGTGGTCGTCAGGCCGGCTTATGGTCCGGCCGTGCAGGCGATCTATGCCACCGGGCGAGTCGAACCCAGCATCATGATGCCGATCGCGCCGCGCATCGGCGCAAGACTTGTAGAACTCGATGTCGACGAGGGATCGCAAGTCCGCAAAGGCCAGGTTCTCGCGCGCCTCGAATCCGAGGACGTCATAGGCAATCTTCGCCAACTCGAAGCGCAGGAGCGCTTCGCCCTGCGCAACTACAACCGTTATTCCGCGATGATGAAGGAGGGAATCGTCGCGCGCGAGGCCTACGATCGCGCCAAAGCGGATTGGGAGGCAGCGGTCGCTGCGACGACGCGCGCCAAGGCGGAAGCCAGCTTCATGACGCTGACGGCTCTGGACGGCGGCCTTGTCATTCGCCGGGACGGCGAGATCGGCGAACTGATTGCGGCGAACCAGCCCATCTTTTGGCTCGCCGGACAGTCGGCCACGCGCATTTCCGCGGACGTCGATGAAGAAGACATCGCCCGGATCCGGGTCGGTCAACGCGTCCTTATCCGCGCTGACGCGTTCCCGGGCCGTGTCTTTGACGGAAGCGTGCTCGCCATCACGCCGAAAGGCGACAACGTCGCGCGCAGTTTTCGGGTGCGCATTTCCGTGCCCCCGGATGCGCCGCTGATGATCGGGATGACCACGGAGACAAACATTCTTGTGCGACAGGTCGAGCGTGCGCTGCTCGTACCAACGAGCGCCATCACTGCAGGAAAGGCCTGGACCGTCGAGAACGGACGACTGGCAAGCCGGGCTGTGAGCGTGGGCGTCAGCGGAAATGACAAGAGCGAAATCCTTTCCGGCCTGACGGATCGCGATCTGGTGGTCGTAAATCCCGACCCAGAACGGACAGGCGAAAAGGTGCACATCGTCATGGGACGCTTCGCTCCATGAATACCCTGCCCCTCACAATCGCCATACGGCATCTGTTGGCGAGAAGGCGCCAAAGCATCGTCTCGCTTCTGGGAATTGTGTTGGGCGTCGGGTTCTTTCTGTCGATCTCATCCCTCATGCAGGGGAGCGAAGACGACTTTATCGCGCGGCTTATCGACAACTCGCCGCACATCACGGTCGTGGACCAGTATCGGGCGCCGCATCGCCAGCCGGCGAGCGACATCTTCCGGACGGGCGCCGTCCAGGTCCTTCGCGTCAAGCCCGAAACCGAAACGCGCGGTATCCTCAACTACGTGCGGGCGCTCGCCTACATCCGTACGCTGCCGGGCGTGACGTCTTCGCCCGTGCTGGACGGCCAGGCCTTGATCAGCTTCGCCGGCCAGGACAAGGCGATCACGCTCAGTGGCATGATCCCCACTGAGATCAACGCCGTCTCGACCATCGGAAAATACATGATCGCCGGCCGTATCCTTGACCTTGCCGCCAATCCGAACGGGATCATCATCGGCGATCAGCTCGCCAACGACCTATCCCTGCAGATGGGTGAGAACCTCAACATCTCCGCGACCACCGGTCAGACCCGGACATTCAAGATCGTCGGCCTGTTTCATACCGGCCGCGTCAATATCGACGACGGCCAGGCCTTCGTTTCGCTGAAGCGCGTGCAGGCGCTGCTCAACAGACCGAACAGGGTCAACAATATCATCATCAAGCTCGCCGATCCCAATGCCGCGCAAACGCTCGCGGCGCAAATCGAATCCCGCATCGGATACAAGTCGATCTCGTGGCAGGAGGCTTCCCAGGACATCATGAGCCTGCTCGTGATCCGCAAAATTCTGATGTATGCGGTCGTGAGCGCTGTGCTCGTCGTCGCGGCCTTCGGCATTTACAACGTCATATCGACGATCGTCATGGAAAAGCAGCGCGACATCGCCATCCTCAAATCCATGGGCTTTCGCGCCAGCGACGTGCTGCGCGTGTTCCTGACGCAGGGTGTGTTGCTGGGGATTGCGGGCTGCGCCGTAGGTCTGCCGTTCGGATGCGCGTTGATGATCGGGATCATGCGCGTGAGCTTCAAGATGCCGGGGAGCCGCGATCTCACTTACATGCCGGTTTCCTGGAACTGGATCCAGTTTGCGATGGCGGCTGCGTTTGCGATGGTGGCGGCAACACTTGCGGCCATCATTCCCGCCCGCAAGGCGGCGCAGGTCGATCCCGTAGACATTCTGCGCGGCGGTATCTGATGGAGCCGGTGATACGAGCCGTCGGCGCTAGCCGCGTTCTCGAGGGCGAAGTCCCCGTGACTCTTGTGCTGGAGGCCACGCTCGCGGTGGCGCCGGGCGAGTTCGTGGCCATCACCGGCCCGTCGGGTTCGGGCAAGTCTTCCCTTCTTTATCTGCTCGGTCTTCTGGACCGTCCAACGTCCGGTTCGATCGTGCTCGAGGGTGTGAACACGTCGGAATTGGACGAGGACGCGCTCGCGGAAGCGCGGCTTAGCCATTTGGGCTTTGTATTTCAGTCGAATTTCCTGCTGCCGGAATTCACCGCGATCGAAAACGTCATGCTGCCGATGCAGCGTCTCGACCGGCTGTCCGATGCCGAAATCCGGGAGAGGGCCGAAACCCTTCTGAACAGTCTCGGACTTGCGGCGCAGCGCGACAAGCGTCCCAACCAGATGTCGGGCGGTCAATGCCAGCGCGTGGCCGTGGCGCGCGCGCTGGCAAACGATCCCGCGATCATCCTGGCGGACGAGCCCACCGGCAATCTCGACACCGCCTCCAGCGCGACGGTGCAGTCCATTCTTCGGGAGCTGGCACACAAGCACGGCCGGGCCGTGATCGTCATAACCCATGATCGCGACTTCGCGCAGACAGCCGACCGCAAGATTGTCGTCGTCGACGGCCGCATACAGAGCGATGTGGAAAAGCCATGACCGAGATCGTCACCATTACCGTCAATCCCGCGCTCGATCTCTCGACTTCCGTCGAGGAACTCCGCCCCTTAGCAAGCTGCGCTGCAGCGGGGAGCGGCGCGATGCCGGCGGCGGCGGGATCAACGTCGCGCGCGTCGCCACACGCTTTGGCGCAAAACCGCTCGCGATATTCCCGGCTGGCGGTCCGATCGGACGGTATTTGGCCGACGTTGTCGCCGCCGAGGGCGTGCCAAGTCTGGTCATCCCGATCGAGGGAAATACCCGCGAGGATGTTACGGTCACGGAAACAAAAACGGGGCGGCAATTCCGCTTCGTGCTGGCCGGACCGGTGCTGGCACAGCTCGAATGGGAACTGGTCCTTGCCACCTGTGCGTCGCACCTGAACGAAGGTACGCTGGCGGTGGCGAGCGGAAGCCTGGCACCCGGCGTTCCGGACGATTTTTACGCGCGCCTCGCGGAGATCGTGAGCGCGAAGCGCGCCAAGCTGCTGCTGGACTGTTCCGGCATCGCCCTCAAGAAGGCGATTGCGGCAGGGGTTTACCTTATCAAGCCCAATTTGAGAGAATTTCGCGGGCTTACCGGCGAGCCTCTCCCGGATCGGAATTCGATACTTGCCGCTGCGCGCCGTTTGATTGCATCGGGATCCGTCGAAATTGTCGCGGTGTCATTGGCCGAAGCGGGCGCAATTTTCGTCGGCCGGGATTTTGCGCTCGAGGCGAAAGCGCCTGCGGTAGTGCCAATCAGCACAGTTGGCGCTGGCGACAGCTTCCTCGGCGGTCTGGTTGGAAAACTGACCCTCGGCTGCGATCTGCGCGAGGCGTTCCGCGGTGCCGTCGCAGCCGGCACGGCCGCGCTTTTGGCACCGGGCACCGAACTGTGCCGCATCGCCGAGGTCGAGCGGCTGGTTTCATCCGTCGACCTTTTGGAAATGTGACGATTTTGACGGTTATCAAAGTACGCGCGGCGCGGTTGCGCTCTGATCTGCGGGCACCAGAAGGAACCTTGCATGTCCGAACAGCGCAAAGTGCTCACGCCTGCCGAATATGAACATATGGCCAAAGAGCTTGAAACTATGGCACAGAAGATGAGAGAGCACCCCGGAATGAACCATCATTTCGCGGAGCGCCTTGAACTTCTCGCCAGGCAGATGCGGGAAGATCAGGCGCGGGTGCGCAAGCAATAACCAGCGCGTTAACGAGAGTCATGTTCGTGTTTGAGTCACGGTTCTTCCGGCTATTTTTGCCTCTTGCCTGCCTGCTGCTTCTGGCCGGAGCAGCGCCATCGCTCGATACCGCCGCGCGTATCGAGAACCTGTTGGTCAAGGGCGCGAGCGCCAATTTCGATATGCGCGACCTCGATCTTGCGGCGCTCCGGGACTTCTATGGCAGCCGGTCCTATCAGGCCGTCTGGACAGCGGGCGGCGCGCCAACGCGCGAGGCGGAGCTAGCGCTGATGGCGCTGGAGCACGCCGGCGAGGATGGCCTCGACCCTGCTTCGTATCATGTGAACGAGATCCGGATGAGGCGGCGGGCAACAACCGCCGAAGGCGGCGCCGAATTCGAACTGCTTCTGACGGATGGCCTTCTTCGTTTCGCGCGCGATCTTCGTTCGGGACGCTCGCTGCTTCGCACGCTGGACCGTGACGTCGAGCTGCCGGCGCAACCCTTCGACCCCTCCAGGGCCCTAAACGATGCATTGAACAGTGGCCGTCTTCCGGAATTTCTGGAGACTTTGGCGCCGCCACACCTCGCCTATGACCGCCTCAAGCGGGCGTTGGCGCGCTATCAACGTATAGCGGACGCCGGCGGCTGGGAGCCCATCCAGGAGCCTATGCTGGATTCGCTCGACATCGAGTCGCCCCAAACCAGCCGTCTCGCCAAACGTCTGTCGATTGAGGACGCAGGCCTGACAGCCGATCCGACGCAGGACCCGAAAGCGGCGCTCCAGGAATTCCAGCAGCATCACGGTCTGGAGGCGGACGGGCGCCTTGGTCAGAAAACCATGGAAGCCCTGAACGTGCCCGCGTCCGCGCGGATCGACGCGATCGAAGCGAATATGGAGCGCTGGCGCTGGCTGCCGCGCGATCTGGGCCGACGTTACATTCTGGTCAATGCCGCCGATGCAACCCTGGAGGTGGTGGATGGCGGGCACGTCGTTCTGAAATCGAAGGTCATCGTTGGCAAGCCTTCCACGCGCACAGCGATTTTCACCGCCAATATCACGGCCGTCACATTTAATCCCGACTGGAAGATTCCCGCGCCGATCGCGCGCAATGAGATTCTGCCCAAGGCGCGGCGGAATCCGAACTATCTGAGCAAGAACCATATCGTCATCGGGCCATCGGGAGCTTTGCGGCAATTGCCAGGACCGGACAATGCCCTTGGACTGCTGAAGATGGAGATGCCAAACCGGTTCGACGAATATCTTCACGACACACCGGCGCGAACGCTGTTTGCGCGCCCCGAGCGGCACTTAAGTCATGGCTGCATGCGCGTGGAACAGATACAGAAGCTTGCGTCCTTCGCGATGACAGGTGACCCGGAGAAAGGCCTATCGGACATTCAGGCGGCAATCGCCGAAGGCGCAAATAAGCGGGTTTCACTGGAGGCCGCGCTGCCGGTTTTCGTGATCTATTGGACGGTGGTCGCCAATGAGGACGGATCGGTGGACTTTTTGCGCGACGTCTATGGCCGCGATCAAAGACTGCTGACGTCGCTGGCGGGAAAGCGATTGATCGGGCGTGTCACGATGAACACGGTCAGCGAATGCTCCAAAGCCTAAGGGTGGGACGGATCGATCGTTCGAACGCAGATCCGTGGCAATGTCTTAGTTTGAATTCGGCGCGCTGAGCTGTGCGCCTTCCCGCGTGAAGGAGCAAATTTTTTCAATCTGCGCGATTTCGCTGGCGATTTCTTCCCATTGCTCGGCGGCGCTCATAAAGGAAGCTTTGCTGCCGGGGTCGCGGGCCAGATCCGCCATCGCCCGGCATTGTTCCGCACAGGCGCGACACTTCTCAATCCGATCGGTTGCTTCAGACATATTGTGATAATCCGGCCAAGCCGTCCCAACATCGTTGCGCAAAATCAAACTTCGAGCCGGCCTATCGGTTTGCGTACCGGTCGCTCAGTTTCTCATGAGGCTGTTTGCGAGGCGACTTCGGCTGCTGGGGCGCCGGCATCGGCAAGCTTTGCGTCGTAATACCCAGATTGGCGAAGAAGCCATCGATCTCGGGATCAAGCGCCCTCGCCCGGACGATGTCGGCTTTTCCGCTCACGATTCGCTTCAGATGAAGTTTGGCAATGCCACGCCCGAACAGCGAGCTTGGATAGGCAGGTTGAAGTTGGAGCGCCGCGTCGTAGTCCCGGATGGCGCGGTCATATTGCCGAAGCCTCAGATAGATGAAACCCCGGCTGTCCAGCGCCGCTGGAGATTTCGGGAACAGGGTCAGCGACATGCCGCAATCCGCGAGCGCCTGAGCGAGTTCCCTGTTGGCCTCGGCCCTGGTCCAGCAGCGGCTGTTCCAAAAAAACGCGCTTTTCGGCGAAAGTAGGATGGCTCTGCTCAGGTCTGCGACGGCGCTGCCAAAATCGCCGAGCGCGCGATGGGCTTCACCCCGCGTGGCGTAGCTTCCAGCGTCGGCGGCGTCGATCTCCACTGCGTGGGTCAGGTCGTCCAGAGCTCGCTCATAATGACCCTGAAGCAGGTAAACCGTCCCGCGCACCTTATAGGGTTCCGGGTCACCGGGGTTGAGCAACATCGCGCGGCCGCAATCGGCGTCGGCCCGGCCGAGAGACGCGCCCGTGACGTCCATGATGCAGCGAAGCATGGCTGCGGACTGGACGACGCCGGGCCGTATTTCCCGTGCACGATACTCATCGATCAAGCGCTTTGTCTCGCCGGGTGGTAGCGATGCCGGCGTGAAGACGGCGTCGGCTCTTGCCGCTGAAACCGTAAGGGCGAGCGCCATTCCTGCGAAAAGGACGGTGCGGTTCATCTGAAGTGCTTCGGATGCGTGCGAAGCGATCCAATGTAGAGAATGATCTCGTTCAGATATTCGTCGTCCATCATCTGCTCTCGCATGGGCCATTGCGGCTCCCGGATGTGCTTGCGCAGATATTCGATATCGGTGCCGTGCGCGCGGGCGATGTCCATGAAGCTCGGCGGCTGCACGTCCATGTCTTCGTTGTCGTCGTGGACCGGCGGGCGCGGAGGCTGCTCGGGACGCACCTGGTGACAGGCCGAGCAAGCCTCGATGGCGTTGAGGCGTCCCTGCTCGACCCGCGTGATCACTCTGGCGTTGGCGGCCGTAACGAACGAGAGCGCTGCAGCAAGGACAATCGCGGTTCGGGCGCCCATCGTAACCCCTTCGCGGCTCAAGGCCGCATGAAGACGAAATCGGTATCGGGATCGCAATTTTCGGCGACGAAGATCAGTTCGGAGCGGACGTCGTCCACAGCACGCTTTTCCAGATATTTCGAAACTACGAGCCCCAGCATGTGCCGGGATAAGGTGTCGGGATCGTATCCGGCGGCGACCGCCTCCGCGATCGCTGCTCCGAAATGGCGCCGCGCTATATTGGCGGCGCTCATGATATCCTTCGCGTCTGCCATCGCCGCCGCTCTCAAATGTCAGTTCGTGCTTCTCATATACGCTTTGAGTTTCGGCATATTCTTGATCACGACATGGCGGCGCTTCGGCGAAGCAATGATTCCGCGCGCCGTCATCTCGCTGAAGGTGCGACTCACTGTTTCCAGGGTCAGGCCGAGATAGTCGGCGATGTCCTGGCGGCCCAGCTGCATGTCGATGTCGTCCCCCTCGCGGACGCCGGCGCGGCGTGCGAGTTGCAGCAGGAAAGCCGCCACCCGTTCGGTCGCGCTCTGGCAGCCCAGCATGATCAGGTGCTCCTGGGCGGCGCGCAAATCCTGCCGCAGATGTGCGAGGACGTGATCGCGCACGCTCGGCCGTTCTTCGGAAAGCCGGTCCAGGCGGGTGCGCGCGTAGCGGACGACGGTTACATCGCGCACGGCTTCTGCGGTCATCTCATACTCGCCGGTCCATTCCATGCCGATGAGGTCGCCAGGAAGACGGAAACCCGCGATCTGGCGCCGTCCGTCCTCGGTCAGGCGGCAGAGCCGGACGACGCCGCTCACAACCTTGTAAGAGGCGGTGATTTCTTCGCCTTCGTCGAAGATCGTCTCGTTCCGGGCGAAACTGACGACGTTGCCAACCGCTTCGAGCTCGGGCGGCGCGTCGAATTCCATCGAGCGTGCTGTGGGCAGCATCGACGGGGGAAGGACGGGGCGGATGGACCGAAGGGCTTGACCGGAAAATGACATGGTACGCTCCTCAACAGTGGTTGAGGCAATCTCTCGCGAGAGCGCATACGGCGAAATGCGTTTGTTTACGTACGTAGCGTTACGTATGGAGGCCGGCGGCGATCGCCATCCGGACCAGCTCCTGCAGGCTGCCAGCGTTGAGTTTTTTCATCATGCGGGCACGGTGGATCTCGACGGTGCGGGGCGAGGCACCGAGCTCGTGCGCGATCACTTTGCTCTGTTTGCCCGCGAGCACCAGGTCGAACACTTCGCGTTCCTTGGGCGTGAGGAGCGCAATTCGGCTACGAATCTGTTCGCTTCTGGTAGCGCCGTCTGCGGCGTCTGCAATGTGTTCGAGCGCCCGCTGCACGGCCGCAAGCAGGGCCTCGCGCGCAAACGGCTTCTCCAGAAAATCCCCTGCACCCGCCTTCATTGCGCGCACGGCAAGGGGGACATCGCCATGTCCGGTGATCACGATCACAGGCAGCGCGCTATTGCGCTTCTTGAGTTCTTCCTGAAGCTCAAGCCCGTCCATACCAGGCATGCGAATGTCAGTGATAAGGCAGCCGGACCGGGACGGCGCGCCGCTGGCCAGAAAATCGGGCGCAGACGCAAAACTTTCGACCTGATGCCCGGCGAGCTTGAGCGAAATCTCAAGGGATTCGCGCACCGCATCGTCGTCGTCGACGACAAAGACGACTGCGTCAGTGGGCATCGGCGCCTCGCTCCGCGGCAACCGGCAACCTAAATTGGAATACCGTTCCACCATTAGGATTGGGCTCCATCCAGAGCTTGCCGCCATGCGCTTCGACGATGGTGCGGCAGATCGAAAGCCCGATGCCGAGTCCGTTTTCCTTCGTAGTGACGAAAGGCTGGAACAGCGACGCCGCAACTTCGCGCGAGAGGCCGGGGCCTGTGTCGCGCACACTTACCAAAGCAGAATTGCCGTCGCGAGCGGTCGTGACCGTTAGAGCGCGGCGAGGCGATTCCTGCATGGCCTCCACAGCGTTGCGTAGGAGATTGATCATCACCTGCTGAATCTGCACCTTGTCGATCGAAACCGGAGGAATATCAGGCGCCAGCTGGGTTTGAAGCTTCACATTCGATTGCGCGGCGCCCAGGAAGCCGAGCGCTATGGACTCCTGAACGGCCCCGTTCAGGTCCTGGACAGCCCGGTCGGGTTCGCGCTTGGCCACGAACCCGCGCATCCGGCGGATGATCTCGCCGGCGCGCGTGGTCTGTTCGGAGATGCGGGCGGCCATGCTGCGGAACATCTGTCCGTTCGGACTCGTGTCCTGTGCCGCCAACTCCTCCAAGACACCCGTGTAGTTCAGGATCGCCGTCAGCGGCTGGTTGAGCTCATGGGCGAGTGCCGCGCTCAACTGTCCGGTGGCCGTCAGCCGCGTCGCGTGCAGCAGCTCCTTCTGCAATTCCTGGATCTGCTGCTCATCGGCCTTCCGCTCCGAAATGTCGTGGACAATTCCCATAAAGATGCGCTCGCCGCGAAACTCGCCCTCTCCGACGGACAGGTACATGGCGAAGGTCGTGCCGTTTTTCCGCCGGCCGACGACCTCCCGCCCGATTCCGATGATTCGCCGCTCGCCGGTACTGCGGTAATGGGCCAGATAATCGTCGTGCTCGGCGTGATAGGGGGACGGCATGAGAAGCTTTACGTTCTGGCCGATTGCCTCCTCGGCCGTATAGCCGAACAGGCGCTCGCAGGAATCGCTATAGACCTTGATGATCCCTTTTTCGTCGATGATCATGATGCCATCGACGGCGGTCGCGATCAGTGTCCGGAAGAGGACGTCGCTGCTCTGCATGGCGCCTTCCGGGCCCCCCGACCTATCATTTATTATTACCCCATCCTCGTAATTTGCGCCATATCAGTGTTCGGGGACTTCCGTTCGCCTAGGTTTCGCAAACGTAACTTTCGAACAGACCCCGATGAAGCACGCAATTATCGTCGCGCATCCCAATGCCCAGAGCTTCACCGTTTCGGCGGCCCGAGCGTACTGCGAAAAGGTTGAGCAAAAAGGGCATAAGGCGCTATTGCGCGACCTTTATCGCATGAATTTCGCGCCTTGCCTGGGGCCTGAGGAAATGCCCAAACCGGCCGGCTTTGCCCCCGGAAAAGACGTTCACGCCGAACGTCAATTGTTGTCAGACATGGACGTGTTTGCGTTCTTCTATCCGTTCTGGATGAACGCCCAACCTGCCATGCTCAAGGGCTATATCGACCGGGTGTTCGGGTTGGGATTTGCCTATGGTTCGGGCAAGGGAGGCAATGTGCCGCTCTTGAAGAGCCGCAAGATGATCAGCTTCACCTCAAGTGGCGCGCCGATGGACTGGGTGCAGAAAAGCGGCGCCTGGGATGCGGTCCGCAAGTTGTTCGACGAACATTTCGCCGCGGTCTGTGGACTGGAGATCGTGGATCACATTCATTTCGGCGGCATCCATGCGGGACTTCGCGCCGACGCTGTCGAGACAATGCTAGCCCGGGTTCGCACCGCCGCTCTGGAGCGCTTTTAGTCCGTCGTTCATCCGGCTCTTTCTGCGGTGCTTCATCCAGCCTAGAATCTCGTTGAACAGAATCCGCACCACCACGCTGACCGTGATCAGCGTGCAGAACACAGTCAGCGCCAGAGCCAGAAACAGCACGCCGTTTAGAGACATCTCGAAATTCCTCAGTTTGCACAAAAAAAATCGCATAGCCTGTGTCTAAGGTCTTTGCGATGCATCAAGGATCGACCAAGTGCGATGTGGCGCAATTCGAATGCAAAAGATGGAGGCCGCTATGGCGCTGAAAAGGATCCGAATGGAACTCGCACGGATGGAAGGATTTCCGGATGGGAGCCCGGATTTTGGATACGAATTCGTCGCGCCGCTGACCGCCGACGGCCATCTCGACGCCGGGGAATGGCATGCGGAGAAGGACAAATGCACGGTGCGCCGCTTCTGGCGCGGCCAGCCGGACGAATTCGGCAAGCTCCGTCATCTGGGCCATGGCTGGCGGTTCGACTACGATCCCAGCGATGCGGACGACGACGAACCGTTCTTCAAGCTTGACCGGCACGCGCTTGTCGAGGGGGCCTATGTTTCCGTGACCGAGCACGACCACATCCAGCGGCCGTTCAAGGTTGTGGACGTCGCCCCTCTTGCATGACGGTCAGAAACCTCGACGCGATCTTCGCGCCGAAAAGCGTGGCGCTGATCGGTGCGACCGACAGGCCACGCGCGGTGGGCGCGGTCATTGCGGATAATCTTCTGACGGCCGGTTTCGACGGGCCGGTCTTGCCCGTAAATCCCAAGCACGATTGGGTTTCCGGCACAAAATGTTATCCCGATGTCGCAAGCCTTCCGGCAACACCCGATCTCGCGGTGATCTGTACACCGGCAAACACCGTTCCGTCACTCATCGCTCAGCTCGGCGCCAAAGGCACACGCGGCGCGGTCATCGTCACGGCGGGTTTCCGCGACGCCGGTAACGATGCGGGCCGCAAGCTCCAGCAGGCGATGCTCGAGGCTGCCCAGCCCTATCTGATGCGCATCGTCGGGCCCAATTGCATCGGAACAGTGTCGACGGCGGTGAACCTGAACGCGTCCTTTGCGCCCGGCAGGCCGCTCAAGGGTCATGTCGCATTCGTTGCGCAATCGGGCGCCATTATCGGGACGATCTCGGACTGGGCAGCCGCGCGCGGTATCGGCTTTTCGCACCTCGTGTCGCTCGGCGACATGGCCGATGTCGATTTCGGCGACATGCTCGATTTTCTGGCCAACGATCCGAATACGCACGCGATTGTCCTTTATATCGAAGGCATCACGCAGGCGCGGAAATTCCTTTCGGCGGCGCGCGCGGCTTCCCGTTTGAAGCCGGTCATCGCGATCAAGGCCGGACGCGCGCCCCAGGCCGCTCGCGCCGCGGCTTCGCATACCGGCGCGCTGGCCGGCGTCGACGGCGTTTACGACGCGGCGTTTAGGCGCGCGGGCATTCTGCGCGTGCACGATCTCGACGAAGTCTTCGATGCCGTGGAGACACTGGCGATGGGGCCGAAGATCGAGGGCGATCGCCTGGCGATCTTGACGAATGGCGGTGGCATCGGCGTGCTTGCGACGGATGCTCTGGTCGAGAATGGCGGACGCCTCGCCGAACTCGACCACGAAACCATCGACCGGCTGAGCGCCGTGCTGCCCCCGACTTGGTCGCATGCCAATCCCGTGGACATCATCGGCGATGCCGACGCCAAGCGCTATTCGGCGGCGCTAAAAATTCTTGAGACCGCTCCGGGTGTGGATGCGATCCTGGTCCTGCATTGCCCGACCGCGATCGCGTCAGGCGCCGAAGCGGCGCAATCCGTGGTCGCCGCGGTGGCGCCCGATGCCCCGCCCCTGCTTTGTAGCTGGCTGGGATCGGCCGAGGCCGAAGAGGCGCGGCATCTCTTCGCCGCGGCCCGCCTTGCGACCTACGACACGCCGGAGAAAGCGGTCCGCGGCTTCATGCATCTGGTCCGCTATCGCCGCGCGCAAGCCCAGTTGATGGAGGTGCCGGCCGCATCTTCCGATCTGGAGCCGGATCGGGCGCGCGCAAGCGCGCTGCTGGCGAAAGCCCCGCCAGGCTGGCTGGGTCCCCTGGCAGTGGCGGAGTTGTTCGAATGCTACGGCATTCCCATCATCCGCAGTGCGTTGGCCCAAACTCCGGACGAGGTGCGCGCCATCGCGGCGCGCTTTGCCGCTCCCGTTGCGCTCAAGATCGTATCGCCCGACATCACGCACAAATCGGATGTGGGTGGCGTGGTGCTGGATGTTCCGACACCGGACGCCGCGCGCAGCGCTGCGGCCGCGATGCTCGATAGCGTAAAGGCCGCCGTTCCGAACGCCCGGCTGGAAGGATTTCTCGTTCAGGAAATGATCCGAAAGCCGGATGCGTTCGAGCTGATCGTGGGCATGGCAACGGATGCCACGTTCGGTCCCTATCTGCTGTTCGGCGAGGGCGGCGTCGCGGTCGAGCAGATCAACGATCGCACATTGGCGCTGCCGCCGCTCAACGCGAACCTGGCGCGCGAGATGATGGCGGGAACGCGCATCTGGCGCCTGCTGAATGGCTATCGCGACCGTCCGCCGGCAAGCCTGGCGCAGATTTCTGACGCGCTGGTGCGCCTGTCGCAGCTCGTCTGTGACCTGGAACAGATCGTGGAGCTAGACATCAACCCGCTGCTTGCGGATGAAGCCGGTGTGGTGGCGCTCGACGCGCGCATCAGGATCGGGACACGGGCGACCGGGCTCTCCATTCAGCCATACCCTTCCGGTCTCTCGCATCGTGAGTCCGTGGCGGGTCTGGGCGAATACACGTTGCGGCCAATCCGCCCAGAAGATGCCGCAGCCATGGAGCGCTTCTTCGCGCGTTTGACGCCCGAGGACATACGGCATCGCTTCTTCGCGCCCCTTCATGCGATGTCCCACAAGCTCCTCGTGCGTCTCACACAGATCGATTACGACCGCGAAATGGCTCTGGCGCTTTTCGATGGGCCGGACATCGTCGGCGTCTCGCGTCTTGTCGGCGATCCCGATGGCGCGAAAGCGGAGTTCGCGGTTCTCGTTCGAAGCGATCTGAAAGGACGCGGCCTCGGCCGCCTGCTCCTCCAGCGCCTGATTGCCTATGCGCGGGGCCGGGGAATCCGCCAACTCACCGGACAGGTGCTGGAGGATAATGTGATGATGCTGAGTCTGTGCAAGGAACTCGGCTTCGAACTTTCTTCCCTTTCCGACGCCCCGGGGATCTTGCGCGCGGATCTGGCGCTCACGGCGCGATCAAACACCTAAGGCACCAGCACGGCAGCGCCATCGAAATCGCCCGCGCGAAGCGCCGCCAGCGCCTCGTTGGCGCGCTCCAACGGAAATGTGGTCGTCGTCGTGTGTATTGGAATCCGTCCGGCGATGGCAAGGAACTCCTCGCCGTCTTTACGTGTCAGATTGGCGACCGATCGCACCGCGCGCTCTTCCCAAAGGATGCGATAGGGAAACGACGGAATGTCGCTCATGTGGATGCCGGCGCAGACGACAGTCCCGCCTTTCAAGATGGCGGACAGAGCCGTTGGCACGAGCGCGCCGACCGGCGCGAAAATGAGTGCTGCGTCCAACGGCTCGGGAGGCGCTGCATCGGAACCGCCGGCCCACACAGCACCGAGCGACCGCGCGAAGCCCTGCCCCTTCTCGTCACCTTGCCGCGTGAACGCAAAGACCTGTTGTCCCCGATAGCGCGCGACTTGCGCGGCGATATGGGCGGCGGCGCCGAAACCGTAAAGGCCGACTCGCTTCGCATCTCCAGCCATCTTGAGCGCGCGATAGCCGATCAGCCCGGCGCACAGGAGCGGTGCTGCTTCGACATCGCCGAAACCGGACGGGATCGGAAAGCAATAGCGCTCATGCGCAACGGCATATTCCGCATAGCCGCCATCGATCTGATAGCCGGTGAACCGCGCCCGGTCGCAGAGGTTTTCGCGTCCGCTGCGGCAGAACCCACATTCGCCGCACGTTCAGCCCAGCCAGGGCACGCCCACGCGCATGCCCACCTCAAGAACCTTCACCTCTTTACCGAGCCGCTCGATCGTGCCGACGATTTCATGTCCGGGAATAAGCGCGGGCTTTGGATCGGCGAGCTCGCCATCGACCACATGCAGATCGGTGCGACAGACGCCGCAAGCATGGACGCGAATGACAATTTCGTGCGGTCCGGGATCTGCGACCGGACGCGCTCGGTCGAGCCTAAGAGGCCGGCCTACACCGTCTAAGACCATGGCACGCATGGGAATCTCCTTTGCGGACAGGCTTAGCAACCCATCTTCGGCCGAAACTTGCGCTTACTCAATGTACGCCGCGGAACCCGCTGCTTGGATGGCGATAGCGTTCGCCATCGCGACGGCGTGGATCGTCGAGGTCGCGGTCTGGGTCTACGTCTTCGCGTCGGCGATCTGAGCGATCGCTGCGGCCAGAAGGTCGCTCGCATCGATGGCATTCGACGGGTGCGCGATCGTGTTGGACGTAACCAGATAGGCGCCCTCCGCCTGCAACCTGACATCCGATTGATCGGCGAAGATGCCATGTACAGCGACGCACACCGGCTGGTTGGGCGATGAGGATTTCACGAGGCGCAGCGCCTCCAGCATCGTCTCTCCGCTGGAAATAATGTCGTCGACGAGGACCGGTGTCCGCTCCGTCAGATCGACAGGATCGCGCAATCTCGTCTCGACATCGCGGTCGCCCAGCCGCGTTTTCTGAAGCACGGTAAAGGGCGCATCTGCTATTCGCGCAACGTCGCGAACCCCTTGCAGGCTTTCCTCATCGGGGCCGATGAGGAACGGGTTTTCGACATTGGCCCTGATCCAGGCGCCCATGAGATCCGTGGCGTGCAGTGCCTGTGCGGGGATCGTATAAATCTCAGAAAGCGATTTGTAGCGATGCAGATGTGGATCGACCGTCACGAGCCAATCGAAGCTGCCCGAGATCAATCGCGCGACCGAGCGCGAGGTGATGGCTTCTCCCGGTTCGAACCTGCGGTCCTGGCGCATGTAAGCCAGATACGGCGCCACCAGACCAACCTTGGAAGCGCCGAGGTCGCGCGCCGCATCCGCTGCGAAGACGAGCGGAAGAAATTTGGCGTCGGGGCGCGATAGCGTGTCGACGATTGCGACCGGGCGTCCCTCGAAGGCCCTGTCGATCCGCAGATAGGTTTCTCCGTCCGGAAAGGCGCGCACCGTCGGCATCGCAACATCGGTCTGAAGATACAGAGCGATGGCCGACGCCATCCGCGCGCTTCCCGGCATGGCAAGAATGATCGGTTTCACAGGATGTCCTCGACGCGGAAGATATCGGGATTGGCGGCGGCGTAAGCCAGCGCGTAATCGAGTTCGCCGGGCGCTTCGGCATGCACGGTGCAGAGCGGCTGCCCCGCGACAACGACATCACCCAGACGGACATGCAGGTCGACGCCTGCCGCCTTGTCCTCCGGCGCACCGGCGAGTTTGGCAAGCCTGGCGATCTTGCGATTGTCCATGGTCGCAACCTGCCCTGATCGCGCGGCGTGCAACGGCTGGCGATAGTTCGAGACCGGTGGCGTCCGCATGCCCCCTTGGGCTTCACAGATGCGCTGGAATTTGCGCCACGCCCGCCCGGCTTGAAGCACTTCGGCGGCCAACGCCGCGCCACCGCTCGATTGCAGTCCGGCGAGCTCTATGAGGGCACCCGCGAGCGCTGTCGCCCGGTCCCGCAAATCGGCCGGGGCATCGGGCCGGTTCTGAAGCACGGCTAGGACATCGCGCGCTTCCAGAGCCGGGCCGATCCCGCGCCCGACGGGCTGGCGCCCGTCGCCACGGACGACGCGGGTCTGGATTCCGAACGCTTTGCAGACCGCCATGAGACCATCGGTCAGCGACTGCGCGGCTTCATCGTTTCGCACTTTTGCAGTGGGACCGATCGGCATGTCCAGGGCGAGATGGGTTGCGCCGGCCGCGATCTTTTTCGACAGCACCGAGGCAATCATCTGGCCTTCGGTATCGAGGTCGAGCGCGCGCTCGACGCGGATCAGGATGTCGTCCGCGGGGCTCAGTTTCACCGCCCCGCCCCAGACGATGCAGCCGCCCTCCTGCTCCACGACGCGATGAATTTGCGCGATATCGAGTTCGACCGGCGCCAGAGTCTCCATCGTGTCGGCCGTGCCTGCGGGCGAGGTGATGGCGCGCGACGAGGTCTTCGGCATGGTGAGGCCGAGAGCCGTGACAATGGCGACGATGATAGGCGTGGCGCGGTTGCCCGGAAGGCCGCCCACCGAATGCTTGTCCGCGACAACGGCGCTGTTCCACGAGAGCCGTTCGCCCGCTTCGACCATGGCGCGCGTGAGACCGAGGATTTCGTGACTGTCGAGTCGTTCCGTGGCGCAGGCGGTCAGAAAGGACGAGATGTGGATGTCGGAGTATTTGCCGTCGACGATATCGGTGATGATCGCCTTCAGAGCGCGGTCGTCGAGCCTGTTGCCATAGATTCGGCTTCGCACAAGGCTCAGCGAACCCAGCGGTTCGGGGTGCCTTACCGTGACTTCATCGCCGTCAGACAGGTTGAGTTTGGCCCACGCCGATTCCGAAACGCCGACATCGCAAAGCTCCAAGAGTTCGTTCGTCACCTGATAAAGCGTTGCGATCACATGCCGGGCGCCGGCCTGCAGCAGAACGCGATTGTGGGTGGCGAAACCTTCCGAGCGGCAAACCGGGCAATCCTTGCGCATGAAAACGACGAGCTCGGACTGCGTATCGATGCCGAGCCGCCGCGCTTGCAGCCGAGGGATCGCTTCGCCGCTCATGACAGCGTCACACGCTCGCCATGCTCCGGCACCAGGCAGCCCCAGCCCAGCTCCTCTTCAATACGATGGCGGAAGGCATCGGACGCCGAGGCCTCTCCATGTGTAATGAACGTCCGGCGCGGCGGAGACTTGAAGCCACGGAGCCAGCGGATCAACTCATCGCGGCCGGCATGCGCGGAGAGCATGTCGAGGTTTTTTACTTCTGCTTTTATGGGGACGTAAGCGCCGTGGATTTTGACACTCTCTGCGCCCGCCACCATGGCCGCGCCCCGCGTGCCGCCAGCCTGGAATCCCGTGAACAGGATCGCGCTGCGCGGGTCGGGTGCGTATTGCTTGAGGTGATGAAGCACGCGTCCCCCCGTCGCCATGCCGCTCGCGGAGATGATGACCTTCGGCATGCGGCTGCCCGTCAACGCCTTGGACTCGGCGGCGTCGCGAACATATCTGACGCCATCCCGGAATGCCCGGCATTGCGCGGCAGACAGCCTGTGGTCCGCAAGGTTTGCGCAAAAGATGTCGCTGGCGTCGATGGCCATGGGACTGTCCAGGAAAATGGGAAGCGCGGTGGGCAACCGGCCCTGTTGTCTCAGCCGCTGCATATAATAAAGAATGCTCTGAGCACGTCCGACGGCGAATGCCGGGATGATGACCGACCCGCCGCGATGCGCCGTCCTGTTGATGATGTCGGCGAGCGCGTCCTCGGGCTTTGCGCAGTCGTGCTTGCGGTCGCCATAGGTCGATTCCACAACGAGATAATCCGCCTGAGCCACCGGCGCCGGGTCGACCATCATCGGATCGTCGAAGCGGCCGACGTCGCCGGAAAACACGACTGTCACCGATTCCCAGTCGATCTGAACCGAAGCGGCGCCAAGAATATGACCGGCGTGCCGCCACAGCGCCGTACCGCCGCCGGGAACCTTCACGGGTTGGTCGAACGGGACGGTCTTTAGATAGTGAAGCGAGCGCTCCGCGTCTTCCTGCGTGTAGAGCGGCAGTGCGGGGTTGTGATTGGAAAAGCGATGCCGGTTGGCGAAATCGGCATCGTTCTCCTGGAGATGGCCTGAATCGGGGAGCAGAATCTCGCAAAGCTGCCGGGTCGACTCCGTGCAGTAGATCGGCCCGCGAAAGCCGTGCTTTACCAGAAGCGGCAGATAGCCCGAGTGATCCAGATGCGCGTGCGTGAGCACGACCGCCGCGATCGAGCGCGGTTCGACGGGCAGACGCGCCCAGTTCTTGAGCCGCAGCGCCTTGTAGCCTTGGAACAGACCGCAATCGACGAGCACGCGATGGCCATTGTTTTCAAGGAGATATTTGGAGCCCGTCACCGTGCCCGCGGCGCCCAGGAAGGAAAGCTCGAGGCTCATGGAATCCCTTTCGTGTTGCGGTCAGTTTCCGGTTCCCAAATGACAAATCCTTGATGAAAATCATGGATGAGGCAGCCAGTGGACATTCAACTCCCTTATGGCGTCGGTGGACCTGTTTGAGCGATTGGGACTCGCGCTCGCGATTGGACTTCTTTTTGGAGTCGAACGCGGCTGGCAGGAGCGTGAGGCGCAACCGGGATCGCGCGCCGCCGGTATCCGGACCTTCGCGCTCGTCGGCCTGTTGGGCGGTATCTGTGGGCTGCTGGCCCAAATCGCCGGTGGCGTGGTGCTCGGATTGGCGGCAGTGGGATTCGCCGGCTGGTTTGGATTCTTCGAATGGAAAGAGGAAAGCGCTGCGGGCAGACGTTCTGCCACCGGTTTTGTCGTCGGCATGCTCGCATTTGCGCTCGGCGCTTACGCGGTCATGGGAAGCAAATTGGCGGCGGGCTCTGTCGCGGTCGTGGCAGCGTTTCTTCTTGCCGAGCGCGACGCGCTGCACAGCTTTCTCGAAAAACTAAAATGGGTGGAGTTGCGCGCAGCACTCACGCTGCTCGTGATGACGTTTGTGCTGTTGCCGGTCCTGCCGGATCGCCCCGTCGATCCGTGGGGCGCGCTCAACCCCCATCAGCTTTGGCTGCTCACGATCCTCACCGCCGCGATTTCCTATGCGGGCTACATCGCGGTGAAAGTTGCGGGCTCGCGCAATGGGCCGATCTATGCGGGCGCGCTCGGCGGCCTGGTGTCATCTACGACAGTCACCTGGACGTTCGCCAAGATGGCCAGGGAGCACACATTCGGCGCGTCCGAGGCGAGCGCCGGAATCGCCGCGAGCTGGACGTGTTCGCTGCTGAGAATGAGCGCCATTGCGATCGCGCTGGCGCCCGCTCTGCTGCTTCCGCTCGGCTTTCCCGTGGTGATGGCGTCCGCCATTACCGCTCTGGGCACGGCGGCATTGTATCGCCGCTCGGCCTCCGACGCACCTGACGCCAGCATCCCGTTGACCGACCCGTTCGATCTCTGGACAATCCTGCGGTTCACGGCGGTTCTGGCCGTGGTCATGCTGGCCACGAAGTGGCTGCCGCAGATGTCCGGCCAGAACAGCCTGTTCGGTCTGGCGGCGGTCTCGGGGCTGGCCGATGTTGATCCGATCACCTTGTCGACGGCGGAAGCGGTCGACAGATCCATGAACGCTGCCTATGGCGCCAGCATCATCCTCATCGCCGCCGGCGCAAATCTCATCGCCAAGATCGGCCTGGGTGTGCTCTTCGGCGGAACGCGGTTTGCGCTACCCTTGATGGGCGTGGGCCTGTCAGCCGCGCTTGCGGCTGCGGCCGGCGTGATCCTTCAGACAGTCGTCTGGTGACGCCAGTAGAACCAGCGCTTGGCGAGTTCGGCCAGCAGCAGATAGATCACCGTGGTTGCCGCCAAGGCCGCCAGAAGACCAAAAGGAAGAGGCACGAAGCCAAGCCAGTGTCCGACGATTGTGTAAGGAAGCAGTGTTGCGGCGGCAACAGCTACGAAGGTGGTCAGAGCCAGCCATCGGCTGGGGCGGCTTCGCAAAGGATTACCCCGCGTGCGGATAACGAGGATGACGAGGCACTGCGTTGCCAGCGACTCGACAAACCATCCGGTGTGGAAGACTGCTTGCGATGCGCCGAAGCCCCAGATCAGAAGCGCGAAGGTCAGGAAATCGAATAGAGAACTCACCGGGCCTAAAGTGAGCATGAAATCGCGGACGAACTTTATATCCCAGCGCCGCGGCCTGACGATCATGTCGGCGTCGACTTCGTCCGTCGGTATCGCGATCTCCGAGACGTCATACAGCAGATTGTTGACGAGTATCTGAACCGGCAGCATCGGGAGGAACGGCAGGAACAGGACGCCGCCCGCCATCGAGAACATATTGCCGAAGTTCGAGCTCGTGCCCATCATCACGTATTTCAGGACATTGGCGAAGGTTCTGCGCCCTTCCCGTACGCCATCGGCAAGCACGTCGAGGCTGTTCTCGAGCAGGATCATCGATGCGGCTTCTTTTGCGACATCGACGGCGCCATCGACGGACATGCCGACATCGGCCGCATGAAGCGAGGGCGCATCGTTGATCCCGTCGCCGATGTAACCCACGACATGCCCTGCCCTGCGCAGCGCCGCGATGATGCGAAGCTTCTGCGCGGGCGTGACCCGGCAGAATTTGTTGGTGGTCCTGAGCCGTGCGCGGAGCGCCTCGTCCGACAGCTTTTCGATTTCGGCGCCGAGGAGCGTTTCGCCGGCTTCGTGGCCGATGGCTTCGCAGACGTGCTGGGTGATGTGTTCGTTGTCGCCAGTGACGACCTTGACACTGACTCCCAGCGTTGCGAGCTCCTTGAGCGCGGCCGCGGCGCTTTCCTTCGGTGGATCGAGAAACAGCGCAAAGCCGCCGAAGACAAGATCGGCTTCGTCGCCGAGCCCGGCGTGATCGCGATCGGGGCCGACGTCGCGCCATGCAACGCCCAGAACACGAAGGCCCTGAAGACCAAAATCGGCAAGCATTTCGTGCACGTGCGCGATCTGGGCGGCATCCAGCGGCGCCGTTCCCTCGGCCGTCGCAAACCGCGTGGAGAGTTTCAGGAGATCTTCCGGCGCGCCCTTCACGATCAGGCGGCGCGCGCCCTGTCTTTCGACCAACACCGAGACGCGCCGCCGCTCGAAGTCGAACGGCACTTCGTCGATCTTCGTCCATTGCGTGCGGTCGATGGATGATGCGGCCAGGATTGCGTCGTCGAGCGGGCTCTTTATCCCGGTCTCGAATGCCGCGTTCAGAAAAGCCGCCTCGCGGACGGCGCCACTTTCGCTGCCGTCGAGAGCGAGCGTCTTCACAAGCGCGATGGACGCTTTCGTGAGGGTGCCGGTCTTGTCGCTGCAGAGAACATCCATGCTGCCGAGATCGTGGATCGCCGAGAGCCGCTTCACGATCACGTTCTTCTTCGCCATGCGAAGCGCGCCCTGTGCGAGCGTGACAGAGACGATCATGGGCAGAAGCTCGGGCGTGAGGCCCACGGCCAGGGCGAGCGCGAACAGAAACGATTCCAGTGGTGGCCGGTGGGAGAGAAGATTTATTAGGAGCACGAAAAGCACCAGCAGGATCGTCAGACGCACGATCATCAGACTGAACTCGCGTAGACCGAGTGCGAACGCCGTTGGCGGTGGTTCGCGGCGCAGCTGACCCGCGATGCCGCCTAGCATGGTCGAACGCCCCGTGCGGACAAGCAGCGCGGTGCCGGTGCCGCTCACCACCGAACTTCCCATGCACACAGCGTTTTGCGGGAGCACCTCGGCTTCCGTGTCGCTTATCTCCGCCGATTTCTGCACGGGATAGGATTCACCCGTAAGCAGCGACTGGTTGACGAAGAGGTCACGGGACGCAATCAGCCTGCCGTCGGCCGGAACCAGATCGCCCGCGCACAAGGAAACGATGTCGCCGGGCACAAGGCCCGACGCCTTCATGGACCGGACGCTGCCGTCCCGCAGCACATTGGCCGTGAGTGCCACCTCCTCGCGCAGTTTTTCGGCGGCGTTCTGCGCGCGCTGCTCCTGCACAAAGTCCAGAAGAACGGAAAGCACTACGACGGTCGAAATGATCGTGAAACTGGCGCCGTCGCCGGTGACGCCTGCGATCGTCGCGGCGACCAGCAGCACGATCACGAGCGGGTTGCGGAAACGCTTCAGGAACTCGAGCAGGAGTCGGCGTTGCGTCTTTTCCGTAATCTGGTTGGCGCCATAGCGTTCAAGCGCTTGGGCCGCGTCATCGCTGGTCAGACCTGCGCTCGACGAATGCAGTTCGGCCAGAACCGAATCCAGCGGACGATGCCAAATATCCGGGTCTGCGGCTGCAATCACGACATACTCGAAAGAGGTTGGCGGCGGAATCGCCGGTTATTCTACGTCACATCACAAATGCGCAAACGAGTAGCACGGCGCTCCGCACCAGACATTGACAACACGCAATTACACGATCCACCGAAAGTTGCGCCACATCAACGACCGGCGCGCCTATCAGATGATCATAGCCAGCATGATCAAAAGGTAGACCGAAATGGCCAGGACATCGGGATATTTCGCCAGTGCTTCGATCGTGTTGGCACTGTACATGCCGCAGCAGGCGGCGTCGAAATTCATAACTTTTCTGGTGCCGGGGGCGACCCACATGACTGTGGTGGGCATTTCGAACAACGGCGAAGTCATCGGCACTTTCAACGATCATTCGCACGGGCAGCATGGCTTTCTTCGCGCGAAGGACGGCACTTTCACGACGATAGACGTGCCAGGGAACACCGCCACTTCCCTCTCCGCGATAAAAGATGACGGCACGATTGTCGGGTTTTGCAGTGTCGCAACAGACGGCGGATATAAATCGCTAGGGTTCATCCGCACGCCGTCTGGCCGGATAAAGGAATTCCGCGCCCCGCGCGCTAGCAGCTACACATCTCCAGTATCGATCTGCAGCACGGGCTGGATCGCCGGAACGGGCGGGAGGGGCGGGCTAAAATTTCTTCACTTCGGCTTTCTCAGGAATCCGTCCGGCCATTTCACGGAGTTTGGCCGCAATCTGCTGGTGCATGCTGCAAATGCCAGCAACACGACGGTGGGTACGCTTTTCGATGGACCTCAGTGGCATGGTTTCGTGCGCACACCCGATGGAACGATTGCACAATTCGATCCCGACGGCAGCACCAATACCTCCGTCACGGCCATCAACGATTCCAATACGGTAACAGGAACTGCGTACACCACCGTTGCCGGATCGACCGGCTTCATACGTACCGCCGATGGCGCCATCTCGACCTTCGCTGCCGGCCAGAACACGGTATTCACCACGCCAACCGGTATAAACAAGGCTGGCGCAATTGTCGGCAGTTATCGGGACGACGATATGGAGCATGGTTTTGTTCGCGCCCCCGACGGTGCGATCACAACCATCGACGTACCGGGCGCGCTTCTCACGGAGCCGAGCAGCATCAACGACAAGGGACAAGCCGCGGGCCTGTCCCTGGTGGGCCGTGCGTACAGAGGTTTCATCTGGAAGCCCGACCGGATTTTCGCGCAGGGTTTATCGGATGTGACGGCGAAGCCGCCTAAGGGAGACCGCCAAGAATAAACGGCACATCTAGCCCTTGGGGATCGGTGTCGTAGATATGTAGTCTTACATCCGTAACCGTCCCTGAGCTGGGAGAGGAAGATGCGATATTTCCCTTTGATCGTTGCCACGCTCGCCCTCGTGACTGCGGTCCATGCGAGGCCCGCCGATAAAGCCGCGCAGGGAAAAGTCTTCGCAATCGAGGCCTGCTCCGCGTGTCATCAGGTCGAGCCTGGCCAGAAAGTGCCGCCGCCCGTTCACGATTCCAATTTCGGCGAAGACGTGGCCGCGCCGAGCTTCATGGAGATCGCGCGCAACCACGGCACCGACAAGGCCTACTTGCGCAAACACATCACCGATCCTGCGCTGCCGATGCGCCAGCAACTCCTCGACACTTATTATCTCGACGACATTATCGCCTATATCCGCTCCCTCGATCCTGGCAGGCCGAAGCCGCTCGTGCGCCGGAAGAGCGCAGCCGCCGGTGCAGTCCCCGGTCTGCTGTGACGGCGTCGAGCTAGAATCGCGGGAGTCCATTCACGAAGTTCGGCAACCGTCGATGCGGCCGGAGTGTTTGATATCGAACTGACCGGAGGGCGGTGCTGCTGTCGAGTTGAACGGCCTAACGTCCGGTGTTCATCCGAAAACTGCGACGGGATTTTCGCGCCAGCGCGTTAATCGCCTGTCATATAGCGGCGGTGGTTCGGGCCGCGCGAAGCTGCTTGAGGGAGATCGCTAACATGCACAGGCTGTCCGGATATCTGGCGAGCGCATCGATTGCGCTTGGATTGTTATGCACACCTGCGAGCGCGAAACTCATAACCTTTCAGGTACCAGGCGCGACCGGCACGGTTCCACTGGCCATTTCCAACAAGGGGGAAGTCACCGGCTGGTTCAGCGATCAAGCCGGACAGCATGGCTTTGTGCGCGCGGCGGACGGCACCATTACAACGATAGACCTGCCAGACGCCACGCTCACCTATCCCACGGCGATCAACGGCGAGGGCGCGGTTGTCGGCCTTGCGGTGATCCAGACCAGCACGCGAAAACACCGGGTGGCGTTCCTTCGCACGCCGGACGGTCAGATCACGGAATTTCAGGCGCCGCAAGGCAAGAGCGAAACGGTCGCAACGTCGATCGACAACGCTGGCTGGATCGCCGGATGGGCCAAGCACAGCGGCGGAACAGGCAGTCTTTTCGGCTTTCTCAGGGATCCGTCCGGCCAATTCACGGTGTTTGGCGAGGATCTGAGTGTGAGCTGTGCCAATTCCGCCAACACCACGGCAGGTAGCGTGAGCGACGGATCTGTGTTGCATGGTTTTGTGCGCACAGCGGATGGGACGATCACGCAATTCGATCCCGACGGCGCGACGTACACGATCGTTAACGCCATCAACAATGCAGGCACGACAACGGGAATTCACGCGAAGACCCCCGGCAATATCTATGATGCCTTCATTCGTGCCGCCGACGGAACGATCTCATCCTTCACCGCCGACGCGCGCGCGAGATCCACGACGCCCCGAGGCATAAACGACGCCGGCGTGATTGCCGGGTACTACGAAAACAAGGCCCATCAGGGCATCTATCATGGCTTTGTCCGCACGCCCGATGGCACGATCACGACCGTAGACGTGCACGGCGCATCCTCCACATGGCTGTACGGCATCAATCGCAAGGACCAAGCCACCGGCGCGGCACAAGTGAACGGTGAATATGTAGGATTCATCTGGAAGCCGTGAGCGGATCTTTCGCGTGGGGCGTCAAAACGTCTGCCGCCGGCACGTATTTCGCTACACAGCAGCGCGATCAGACCGTCAAAGAGATCGTCGAGACAGAGCGCGCGGCAACCGCGGCCACAAGCGCATAGCGTCAGCCGTTCTCGTTCCGCCTTCCGGTTTCATGTCGCCTCCTTGGCCCCACCTTCACCCAGAGGATCGATCTCGTCGCAACCGTCGCAGACGATGAGATACCGGACGCCGGCAAGCCTTCCTTCTTCAATGTGAAAGCCCTCGGAGAAGCGCACCAGCTCGCGTGCATCACCTTCGCCGTTCCACACAATCTCGCCCGCCTGCCCACAGTGAGAACAGGCAAAGCGGACATGCGTCATCGTCGTGTCCCGGCCAGCACGCGCAGGAGAACCATCCAACAAGAACGATTGCCGCGACGTTTGGGGTCTACAGAACAGGCGATGGTGATGAGCGACCTATCCCAAAACTGCTTCCGGGGATAAAAGCAACCAAATCGGGATACCGCACGTTTACCGCAACGGACAAATGGGGGTAATTTCGACAATGAGCCGGGATTCTCTGGATTTAGAGGGCGTCCTGCGAGACGCCAAACCCAGCCTGCACGAAGCAGAACTGCTGGAACGCTGTTTTGCGCACACCTTGACCGCGGAGGCTGGACGCGAACTCCAGGTCGCGGGCTCCCCATTGAGCCGCCCCAAAATGATCCTCTCGGGCTGGGTGGGGTTGGCGCGGTTTCTGGACGATGGTCGCCGCCAGTTCATGGATTTGCATATCGCGGGCGATTTCACCGCTTTCCGGCTGCGGTCGGATGCGCATGCACAGGCTTACGCCATCTGCCTGACCCCGGTGCAGTATGTGGAGGTCGCAGAGATCCTTCATGGCGTCAATGCGCAGCCAGGCCTCTATCCGGGGCTACTCGCGAAAATGCGCGCCAGTGAGGAAGAGCAGCGCGCGCGGCTGTTCGATCATATCCTTCGCGTCGGTCGCATGCTGGCACATGAGCGGCTTGCCCATTTCGCGCTCGAGCTTTACCGCCGGCACGAACGCGTGGGACTGGCCACGGCGCAAAGTTTTCCCATGCCGCTAACGCAAGAGGTGCTTGGAGACGTGCTCGGACTGAGCACGGTCCATATCAACAGGACGCTGCAGCAGCTTCGCCGGGAGGGCCTGCTCAAAACCGCAAATGGCCGATGGCAGATTCCAAACATCGAAGCGTTGCGGGCCGTTGCCGCCGAGACACGCGAGCCGGGCTCCATATCGTAAACATCAAATGTCAGGGCATATCGGTGGCGATGCGTGTACACTCGCTACGTTGGGCAGGATACGGCAGGCCGATGGCAACATTCTTCTTCAATTTCCGCCAAGGAAAATTCTATCAAGTGGATGACCTCGGCTGCGAGTTCGAAAGCGTCGAAGACGCCTATCTCGGCGCCTTCAGCGCTGCGCAGGATATGTGGCGCGAACTCCTCATCAAACGGCAGAATCCGTTGCTGTGCGCGTTCGACGTCATGGACGAAGAGGGCCGACACCTGTTCACGCTGCCTTTTGTGGAAGTGCTCGATGCCTGCCGCGGACGGGAGGATGCGCCAAGGCCGCCGGTGCCGCATCGGCATGTTTTGCAACAGACGCTCGATCACCAGGCGAACGCGGTTCGGGTCATGCTGGGGGTATCGTCGACCGTCGCCGATGCAAAAGCAACGTTGCGTGAAGCCTGGAACTTACTCGACCAGGTCGCCAAATTGACCTGAGAGCGGTCTGCGGCTGTCGCGATTCGGCGGCAAAAGGCGTTAAACTCCGCAGCACGGAGTCGCGGAGAGCTTGATCATGGCCAAGAAAGACTCTGACGAAACGGCCGCAGCCACGCGCACACGTACGCCCATCGTCGGAATCGGTGCATCGGCCGGCGGCATACACGCGTTGATGTCGTTTTTCGATGCCATACCAGCGGAGATCGGCGCGACCTTCGTCGTCATCGTTCATCTCGCGCCCGACATGCGAAGTGAGCTTCACCATGTTCTGCAGGCGCGCAGCAGGCTTTCGGTGACGCAGGTTCAGGGCAGGAGCGAGCTGAAACCGAACTGCATCTACGTCATCCCGCCGGACCGGCAGCTGCATATCACCGATCACGAGATCGACGCGGTTCCGTTCGTGGAGCCTCGCGGCCAGCGCGCGCCCATCGATGTTTTTTTTCGCTCTTTGGCCGAACATCACGGCGATTCTTTTGCAGTTATTCTTTCAGGCGCAGGCTCGGACGGCGCTGCCGGTGTCACCGCCATCAAGGAGCACGGGGGCATCGTCCTGGTCCAGTCGCCGGACGAAGCCGAATATCCGTCGATGCCACGCAGTGCGATAGCGACCAAGGCGGCCGATTTCGTGCTGCCGACGCGCGAGCTCGCGGAGTGCGTGGTCGAATTGATCCAGACGAGAAAGCAATCCCCCCTGCCTTTGGACGGTCCGGGCGAGGAGGATCAGCTGCACCGCATTCTTGCCAGCGTCCGCATCCGAACCGGGCACGATTTTTCACTCTACAAGCGCTCGACGGTGTTGCGCCGCATCCAGCGCCGGATGCAGGTGACGCGCACGGATTCCCTTGAGCAGTATTTTTCCTATCTGCGGGAAAGCCCGGACGAGCCCCAGAACCTGCTGACCGATCTGTTGATCTCGGTGACGACCTTCTTTCGCGATCCGAAGGCCTTCGACACTCTGTCGCGTCTTGCGATCGCCCCTATTGTCAAGCAATCGAAAGAGGAGCAGCCGCTGCGCATCTGGGTGGTGGGCTGCGCAACCGGAGAAGAAGCCTATTCCATCGCGATGCTTCTGCTGGAACAAGCGGCGTTGCAGGAGATGCGGCCGGAAATTCAAGTGTTTGCGTCGGACATGGACACGCGCGCGCTCGCGATTGCGCGCGAAGGGCGCTATCCGATCGCCATCGAGGCCGATCTCAGCGAAGAGCGGTTGCGCCGCTTCTTCACGCGCGAAGGCGAGTTCTACAGGGCCAAGCGCGAATTGCGAGACACCGTGCTGTTCGCAAGCCACAGCGTGCTCAAGGATCCGCCGTTCAGCCGGGTCGATCTGATCTCCTGCCGCAACATGCTCATCTATCTCGACCGCGAACTGCAACAGCAAGTGCTGGCAACCCTGCACTATGCGCTCAACCCGGATGGCTTTCTGTTTCTGGGGTCGTCGGAAAGCGCCGAGACCCAGAACAATTTCTTCCGCACCGTCGATCGCGAGGCGCGGCTTTATCAATCGACCGGGCACCCGTCCGGCCGTCTGCCCTCGCTTTCGAGGATCGCCGGCATGGGCTGGGGAACGGAGACGTTTTCCCAGCCGTCGCCCGTTCCGCTCAGCGCTCGGGCCTCTCAAGCCGCACATCGCGAGGCTCTGGAAACACTCGCGCCGCCGAGCATCCTTGTCGATGCCGCGTTTCACGTGCTGCATCTATCGGAAACGGCGGGCCGTTATCTTTTGCCCTCGGGCGGCACACTCACCACCGACGTCACCGATTTGGTGCGGGCGGAGCTTCGCTTCGATCTCCGCTCCGCGCTGCATCGTGCCTTCGAACAGGGCGAGCGCACCTTGAGCGGCGCAATCTCCGTGCAGTTCAACGGTCATCCGGTTCGCATCTATATGCACGTCAAGCCGGTGACCGAAGCCGAGACGGAGCCAGGCAAGGCGATCATCTTCTTCATCGAAGGTGAGGAGCACGAGCCGGTCTACGTCGAATCTGCCGACAGCCAGCAAAACCTCGAAGCGTTGCACCGTCTACGGCAGGAACTGGAAACGTCGCAGTCCCGGCTGCGCACGAAGCGCGAAGAGTCCGAAGCGGCGAATGAGGAGCTTCGCGCCGCAAACGAAGAGCTGCAATCCATCAATGAGGAATATCGCTCCACGGCGGAGGAACTGGAGACCAGCCGGGAGGAGCTGCAATCGATCAACGAAGAGCTGCAGACCGTCAACACCGAGCTCAAGCTGAAACTGGAATCCGTATCGCGGTCGAACAGCGATCTGCAAAACCTCATGGCAGCGACCGACTTCGCGACCCTGTTCCTCGACCAGGGACTACGAATCAAGCGCTTCACCCCGAAGCTCGCAGAATTGTTCAGCGTCACCACGAACGATATCGGCCGCCCCATCACCGACTTCACGCATCAGCTCGACTATGACGATCTGCGGCGGGACATCGCAAAGGTGCTGGACGATCTGACGCCGATCGAACGCGAGGTCTGCAGCCACAAGGGCGACTGGTATCTCGTCCGCTTCCGTCCCTATCGCACGGTGGACGACAAGATCGACGGCGTCGTCGTGACGTTTGTCGATATTACCGACAGGCTGCGTATGCAGAAGGCGGTGAGCGACAGCGAGGGTCAGATGCGCGCGGAAATGCGCATTGTCGACGTGTCGCAGTTTCCGATCTTCGTGTGGGATTTCGATAGCGGAAAGATCACGCAGTGGAACCGCGGTTGTGAGGTCTATTACGGCTATACGAAAAGCGAGGCTGTTGGACAGAAGCTTGTCGACCTGATCAGGCCTTCCCCTTCCAACAGCGCGTTCGACGCCGTGCGCGAGGCGCTCGCGGAGAGCGGTATCTGGAACGGCGAGCTGGTACAGTCTTCGAAAGCGGGCAAGCTCGTCAAAGTCGACGGTTCGATGGAACTGATCCATGCGGATGGCCGCCGCCTGGTTCTCGAAGACGAGCGCAGCGCGAGCTAACAAAAGGGTTGTCGGAGACATTCTGCCCGGGAAGAAGTTCACCTCTGCCCTGACCGCTTGGCGAATTGAACGGCAGGCCGGATAAGCGGGAGCGGACGGCGTGAAGAACCACACGGCGATGAGGCCGTAGCCGATCCTCGCCGCCCGTTAGGTCTTTTAGAGTGTCAGCTGGTTAACGTCGCGTCCCTCAGCCGCCGCGATTCATTCCGCATGCGCTGCAGGTTGATGCGCTGGCGCATTGGCGCCCGCCATAGATTGCGGTGCTATGCTGGCGGTCCCATCCAGGGCAACACGCGCCACGAAGCGCGCACCCTGCCAGACCTCGATCTCCACAATGCCGCAGAGTTGCTGCGCGCGCGCCAGCGCGCCGAGATCGTCGGGTGTATCGTAGTCCACGCGGTCCTGAATGTGCCCGTTCGAACCGATATAATAGAGTCTATAGAATGCCATCAGCGTCCCTACCGGGCGGGAGCGGGGACGCCATTCCGAAAGGCGCCCTAAGGTCTCTCAACCGCCAGCGCCCAAAGCGATTGGCCAGCGACCTTAGAACTCTACGCCCCTATTGAGTGCAGTGTCCCTAACAAAGGTTGGCACAAGCGCTAAAGCGGGACACACATCCGGCAGATCAGTCCAGTGGGTTCGAATTCGAGCGTCGACGTTCCCTTGTCCGCCTTCAGCGCGCGTTCGATCATGCGCGTGCCGAAGCCCCGGCGCGTGGGCGGGGTTACCGGGGGTCCGCCGGCTTCGGTCCAAAGGAAAGCGAGCGCCCGCGCCGCGCCCGCGTCTTCCGTCCACGTCAATTGGACCGTGCCCTGGTCGGTGGAGAGCGCGCCGTATTTCATGGCATTGGTGCCGAGTTCGTGAAATACCATGCCGATCAGGAGCGCCTTGTTGGGCGTCAGTTCGACATCAGGGCCGCTGAACGTGATCCGTTGCTGTCCGCCATTTCGGAAGGGGCGAAGCGCGCGGTCGATAACTTCCTTCGCCGACACCGAGACCCAGTTCTTCTGCGTCAGCAGATCGTGCGCCTCTGAAAGCGCCAGAAGGCGCGCCACGAAGGCCTGATGTTCTTCCGGCGTCGCACTGCGAAACGTCTGCGAGACGATCGCCTGCACCGTGCCAAGCGTGTTCTTCACCCGGTGTTTGATCTCATTGAGCAGGAGTTCGCGCGCGGCATCTCCACGCTTCTTCTCACGGATGTCGCGCGCAATCTTCGACGCACCCACGACCCTGCCGCTTGCGTCCTTGATCGGCGAGACCGTGATCGAAACATCGAGGAGCGATCCGTCCTTGTGCTGACGGACGGTTTCAAAATGCTCGACCCGGTCGCCGCGGCGGATGCGCCCGAGTATCGCGTCTTCCTCGTGATGGCGCTCTTCCGGGATGAGCGTGAGCACGGGACGGCCGATGATCTCCTCGGCGGAATAGCCGAACATGCGCTCTGCGGCATTGTTCCAGCTCTGGATGATGCCATTCAGATCTTTGCTGACGATGGCGTCTTCAGAGGATTCGACAATGGCGGCGAGATGTTCCGAAGGGTTGGGCGGGCTATGCTTGTCGAAGGCTGTCAACCATGAACTCCGTTCCGTTGCCGACGTTCATCCCACAGGAACCTTAGAGCAGTTCGGAGGCGGGCGCGACCTTTGAAACGAATTCTATTGGTGGGCAACCGGCCGTCCGCAACCGCGTTCATATTCGAACAGAAAGCCTGCGCGCGGCGATAACAACGGAGTCGGTTTTGCATTGGCAGTTGTGGTTGAGGATGAATGGGCCATCCGGATGCAGATCGTAGACACGCTTTTGGATACGGGATGGACGGTGGAGGAGTTCACATCGGGCGAGCGCGCGATGGAATTCCTCGATACGGAACCAAGGGTTGCGTTGCTCGTCACCGACATACGGTTGGCCGGTTCCGTCACAGGCTGGGACGTCGCTGAGGCTTATCGGAAGGCCAATCCCGAAGCGAAAGTGTTCTACTGTTCGGGCAATCCGCCGATCAAGGCGCGCCAGGTGCCTGAGAGCGTCTTTATGCCGAAGCCATGCCGGATGGACGCTTTGCCGAGCCCGAACGCCGTTTAATTCCAGCGGGTAGCGCGAGCCGCGCTATTCGGTGCGCTCAGGATCGATCTCGTCGCAGACGTTGCAGACGATCGTGTGCGGTACGCCGGCAAACCTGCTCTCGGTATGGAAGCCGCCGGTCACGCGAACCAAAACCCGGTTTGCGCCCTCGCCAGACCACACCATACCGCCCGCCTGCCCACAGTTCGGGCAGGCGAAGAGCAT
>Ga0105239_10001046_pt1 | contig 38548 bp, 31 predicted proteins | sample KBSC44metaG_FD_92761 | JGI IMG/M metagenome (GOLD analysis project Ga0105239, IMG submission 92761) | Corn rhizosphere microbial communities from Kellogg Biological Station, Michigan, USA - KBS C4-4 metaG | ecosystem: Host-associated > Plants > Roots > Rhizosphere > Soil | place: Michigan, USA... | reverse complement strand
TTGTCCGAACGCAGCGAACGCAGTGAGCGCAGTGAGTTGTGCGACGGGCCACGGGCACGATGCACTGAGCCCGGACACGAACAGTCCTGTGGACTGTTCGTGCCTGGCGAAGGCCAGGGCCTCCGGCCCTGGCCGCAGGGCAGTCGGAGCGCAGCGGAGACCGCCTCGCCGAAGCGCTGCGGCGGCCTGCCCGCCCCCGCCTTTGCCGTCCCGACCTCTGCGCTTCAAAGCGGACATCGTCTGACCGCAGTGGGCCGCAAGCAGCCAGCCATCCGCGGCGTGCGCAGTCGTCGACCATCGCCCGCCGGGCAAACATCGACACAGGGTGTCTCACGTCTCGGCCCCCCGGCGCGTGAGCAGCAGATGCAGCGTCGACAGCACGAGCACGATCGCCAGCAGGATGATCGACAGCGCGGCGCCGTAGCCCTGCTTGAAGTAGATGAAGGAGTTCTGGTAGATCCAGTAGACCGAGGTGAAGGTCTCGCTGCGCGGACCGCCGGAGGTCATGATGTAGAACTGGTCGAAAGCAAGCAGAGAGCCGATGACGCTGATCAGCGTCGTCAGCAGCAGCGTGCGCATCACCAGCGGCAGCGTGATGTAGCGCACCCGCTGCCAGTAGCTGGCGCCGTCCAGCATCGCTGCCTCGCGGATATCGATGCCGATCGACTGGATGGCGGCGACGAAGAGCAGCATGCCGAAGCCGATGACCTTCCACACCACGGTCAGGATCACGGCCCAAAGACCCCGGTTGGCATCGACGAACCAGACCGGCGGCTGCGCGACGAGCCCGAAGTCATGCAGCAGCCGGCCGACCAGGCCGACCTGCTCGTCGAGCAGGCCGACCCACAGGATGCTCGAGCTGCCGAGGCCGATCACCACCGGCAGGAACACGACGCCGCGCGTGAAGCGGGCGATGCGGCCCGGCTCGGCGGTCAGCAGCGCGAGCAGGAAGCCGCCCAGCATCAGGATCGGCGTGACATAGGCCGTGTACTTCAGCGTGAACAGCAGCGCGTGCCAGAACGTCTCGTCGCGCCAGGCCTTCAGGTAGTTGTTCCAGCCGACGAATGCGCCGCCGCCGAGCAGCGAGGCGCTCGTCATCGACATGCGGATCAGGTTCAGCAGCGGATAGACGACGAACGCCGCGACGAAGAGCAGCGCAGGCGCCACGTAGACCAGACCGACGTAGCGCCGCAGTGCAGGTTTCAAGTCGGACTCCCGGCTTCGAATCGCGACCTCGCACCCTACTCGGCCGCGATCTCCCGCATCTTCGCCTTCGCCTTGGCGATCGAGTCGTCGACCTTGCCGTCGAAGACTGCGCTCTGGATCATCTGGATCCACGGCGAAGCGTCGCTGTTGACCATGTCGTTGAAGTGAAAGACCCACGGCACGTAGCCGATGCCGATGGCCTTCGCGGTGGTGACGACACGCGGATCGGCCTGGAAGTACTTGTTGTTCGCGAGGTCGGAGCGCGACGGCAGGATGTTGTTCTTGGCCAGGCCCTCGAGCTGCGCCTCGTCCGTCAACTCCCACTTGATGAACTGCAGCGCCACTGCCGCCTGCTTGCTGCCCTTCGGGATCGCGATGACGTCTCCGCCGACGAAGGCCGAGGCCTGGCCCTCCTTGATGCCCGGCAGGAAGGCAACGCCGAAGTCCATGTTCGGAACCTCCTTCTTCAGGTCCGCGATCACGAAGCCGCCGGCTCCCTGGATGCCGATCTTGCCGGTCTTGAAGGTCGCGACGAAGTTCGATCCGTTGTCGGACTGGGCGCTCTTGGGGATCAGGCCCTCCGCCCACATGTCGCGGAACAATTGCAGCACCTCCTTGACGCCGCTACCGGCGAGCGGCTCGTCGCCGGCAGCCGCCGGGAGCATCTTGGCACCCGAGGCCACCATCATCGGCGACGTCGTGAAGATGTTGCAGCCGGGGCATGAGCCGGAGAAATAGAAGCCGTAGATGTCGGGCCCGAGGGCGTGAATCTTCTTCGCATAGTCGTGGATCTGCGCCAGGTTCTTCGGCGGCTGGTTCGGATCGAGCCCGGCCTTCTTGAACAGATCCTTGTTGTAGATCAGGATCGACACGTCGGGCGTGAAGCCCGTGCCGTAGAGGCGCCCCTTGTAGGTCGCGAGCTCGGTGAACGCCTTGGCGACCTTCGGGAGATTCGCATCGCCCTTCATCGAATCCGTGATGTCGGTGAGGAAGCCGGCGCGCATGAAGTCCGGCATGTAGATCAGGTCGAACGAAATCAGGTCCGGCACATCGCCGGCACCGACGCCGGTGGCGAGCTTCGACACCATCTGGTTGTCGGGAATCACGGTCAGCGTGATCTTGTCCGCGTGCCCGCTGTTCCACAGGTCGACGAGGCGCTGCGCGGCGTTGGCGCCGCTCGCCCGGACCCACATCGAGAGGTTCTCCGCCGCCATCGACGGGAGCGCCACGCAGGTGGACACCGTCAGCGCCGCAGCCATCAGCGCGCGGCGAACGAGATTCTGGATTCGCATGTCTGTCTCCTTCGTATTGCGCCGGAACTGCTGCCCGGCTGTTGCGGAGGAAAAGGGTTTCCTCGGCCGCGAGTTATAACAAGGAAAAGGGTTTCCGACAATCGGCGTTGTCGGTGTAGGCTGGCGGCCTCCTCCTCCTCCAACGTGCTGCCGATGCCACCTGAACACTCGGGACTCGCTCCTTCCGCGACGCTCGACGCCGGCCAGGTCGCAGGCCTGTCCGTCGGAGCGGTTGAATCGTTCAGAGGCATTCGATATGCCTCGGCCCCGACGAACGAGTGGCGCTGGCGCGCACCGCAGCCGGTCGCGCCGTGGACGGGTGTCTTCAAGGCGGTTCGCTTCGGCGCCGATGCGATGCAGACGCTCTTCGAGGAAGACATGGCCCCGCTGGCCACGCAGCCGGCCGAGGACTGCCTGTTCCTCAACGTCTGGAGACCCGCGGGCACCTTCCCTGGGGACGGCTTGCCGGTCGTGGTCTGGATCCATGGCGGCGGATTCGTGAACGGCGGATCGTCGCCGGCCGTCTACCATGGCGACGCCTTTGCCGGCAGCGGCATCGTGTTCGTGAGCTTCAACTACCGAGCCGGCCATTTCGGATTCTTCGCCTTCCCCGAGTTGACGCGCGTCGACGCGGACCACGGCCTGCTGGGCAACTACGGTCACATGGACCAGCTGGCGGCGCTGCAGTGGGTGCAGCGAAACATCGCCGCGCTGGGCGGAGATCCGGGCAACGTCACCGTCATCGGGGAGTCCGCGGGGGGCGGTTCCGTGGTCGGCCTGATGACGTCGCCGCTGGCGGCCGGCTTGCTCCACAGGGCCATCATCATGTCCGGCGGCGGACGCGGCCTTCTGGACGGTGATCGCCGCGTGTCCGAGGACACGGCGCGCCTGCCGTCGGGCGAGACGCTCGGCCTTCGATTCGCGCACAGGAACGGCATCGACGGGGATGGCCCGGTCGCACTCGCGGCCTTGCGCGCGCTGCCCGCGGAGACTCTGGCGAAGGGGCTGCAGCTACCCACGCTCAACCGCAGCCGCGACGTGTTCAGCGGCCCGATGATCGACGGCCGTGTGCTGGTCGACCCGGCGACGGCGATCCTGTCCGGCCAATGGGCTCGAATCCCGGTCCTCATCGGCACGACGCTGAACGAGGTCGGTAATCTCGAGGCCGCTTCGAAGCGGGAGGCGTTTGCCGATTTCGGTTCCGACAGCAGCGCCGCCGAGGCGACCTACGATCCCGATGGCCGGGCCAGCCTGGCCGAGATCAACTCGCTGATCGGGATGGATCGAAAGATGCACGAGCCGGCGCGTTTCCTGGCCGGCCTGGTCGGCAGCCAGGGTCTGCCGAGCTATCTCTATCGCTTCTCCCATGTCGCGTCGTCGAAGCGGCATCAATGGCAAAAGGGCGCTCCCCACGCCTCGGAGATTCCCTATTTCCTGAATCGCTTGTCGGCGACCTACGGGGCGTCGGCAGATGCCGCGGATCGGGAGATGGCGCGCGTGACTCACCAGTACGTCGTGAACTTCGCGAAGCGCGGCAACCCGAATGACGCCGGGCTTCCCACCTGGGATGCCTTCGAGCGGGACAGCGGCCGGCTGATGGACTTCGCCGCCGATGGCGGCCTCGGCATGGGAGCGGACTGTCTGAAGGCGCGCCTCGATCTCGTGACCCGGCGCACCGGCCGTTCCTGACAGGGCCTGATCGGCGCGCCGCTCACATGCCGGGCTGGCCCTTGATCACGGCAAACACCGCGCCGACCGTGTCCTGCAGGATCGCGAAGCGCCCGACGCCGGGAATATCGGTGGGTTCCTTCAGCAAGCGGGCATCGAGCGAGCGTGCCTTGGCCACGCTGGCATCGCAATCGGCCACCGACACATAGGGCAGCCACATGTTGCGCGCCTTGGGTTCGGTGGACTTCATCAGGCCGGCGACCGGAACGCCGCCGGTCTTCAGCAGGTGGTAGGTGCCGATCGGCCCCATGTCCATGGCTTCGGTGTCGAAGCCCAGAATCCGCGTATAGAAATCCAGGGCCTTCTTGTCGTCGTCGGTCCAGAGTTCGTTCCAGTACCAGTCGCCCACCGGCGTCGTGTCGGCGTAGTCGCGGTCGCCTTCGGCGCCTTTCCAGAGCGCGAAAGCAGCCCCGGTGGGATCGGTCACGGCGGCGGCGCGACCCATCGGGCCCATGTCGGTGGGTGGCATCATGGTGCGGCAGCCCAGTGCCGCGATGGTCTTGAAGGTCGCGTCGACATCCTCGACCGAGAGATACGACACCCAATGCGTGGGCGCACCGCCCGTGGCCTGGGTGAAGCCGCCGATGCCCTGCTCGCCGTTCAGGATCATGTCGTAGCCGCCCTCGCCCACCGGAATGTGTTGCACGCTCCAGCCGAACAGGCCGGCATAGAAGGCCTGTGCCTTCCCGACCTCGTTCGAGCGGTGTTCGAACCAGACGAATTTGCCGTGGTGGTAGCTCATGGAAGGTCTCCTCTCGATGGATCGGATGAAAAGCACCCGCCAGGCAGCTCAGTGCCTCGGGGGTACGGTGGCGATGAAACTGGGACGCGCCGACATCAGGGCCTGCGCACGTCGCACGTTGGGTGCGGCGGCCAGCAGTTGCGCGCCCTCGGGCATGGCGCCCACGTAGTGCAGGATCGGCGCCAGCATCAGGTCGGCAATCGACAGGCTGGGCCCGGCCAGATAGTCCGAGTGGGCGTAGACCTTGTCCAGCGCGGCCAGCTGGGCCGGCATGTCGGCCAGTGCGCCCTCGATGACGCCGCGGTCGGGCTGGCCGCCGGCGCCCTTGGGAAAGACGTACTGCATCGCGTAGCGGCGCATCATCGTGTCGGACAGATACGAGTTGATCGCGCTGACCCACTGGTCGCAGCGCACGCGGCCCATGATGTGATTCGGCTGGAACGTCAGTCCGCCGGGGCCTTCGAAGGATTCGTCGATGTAGCGCAGGATGGCGCTGCTCTCGAAGACCTCGATGTCGCCGTCCCTGAGCGCGGGGATGCGCCCGAACGGATGCACGGCCAAGGCTTCGGCCGAGCGCGGCCGGCAGTCCTGCAGCGTGTAGGCGACGCCTTTCTCGACCAGCCCCATGCGCACGCTCCAGGTATGGTTGCTCGGCGCCGCGCCCAGCAGGACAACCGTCGCGGCCGTGCCGCGCGCGTCCAGCATGTCGTTGAGCCGGTTGAAGCATGAGCGCCAGCCATGGCCGTGCTGGTCGCGCATCGTCGGCTGCGGGAAGCCGCTGTGCGTCATGTCGATCAGGGTGCCACCGTCGCGCTCGATGAAGCTCACCTCCACCAGCGTCTGCATCGTCGGCATGTTGTCGCCGAGCCAGGCCCAGGTGAACGCCAGGCGCTCGGGACGCCGTACTTCGCGGTATTCGCCGCCCACGACGAACTGGGAGCCGTCGCGTGCCCGCATCGCGACCTGGTACTTGCCGCCGACCTGCGCGTCGCTGCTGACGGCGCAGACGCTGATGCCGCGCGGACACTTCCACACCCGCATGGCTTCGGGGTCGACGAAGGCGTCGAACACCTTCTCCCGCGGGGCGCGGATGTGGCGCGACAGCTCCAGGGTGAACGAGGGCGGGGTGGCGTTCAATCTCGACTCCTTGGTTTCCTGGGACGGGCCGCAGCGCGCTCCGGAGTCACGCGGTCTTCCAGGTACTGCGCCAGCCGATCCAGGCTGCCCTCCCAGAAGCGCCGGTACTGGTCGATCCAGTCGTGCGCCTCGTGCAGCGCCTGTTCGCGCACGCTGAAGACACGCCACTGGGCCTCGACGCGGCGTTCGATCAGCCCGGCCTGCTCCAGCACGCGCAGGTGGCGCGACACGGCAGGCCCGGAGATCCGGAAGGGCTTGGCCAGATCGCCCACGTGGGTCTGCCCGTCGGAAAGACGCTCCAGGATGGCGCGGCGCGTCGGGTCGGCGAGCGCGGCGAAGGTATTCGACAACGAGTCCACGGCTGGCTTCATCGCCTTATTTAACCATATTGTTAGATACGCGGGAAGCCCCGCTGGTGTCGCCGGAATGAGCGCGAGTTGCGCTTGAAAAGCGCCGATGGTGAATCGAACCGAAATACGGTATAAACCGTTTATACCAATTACAGGAGAATTCCTTGAACGAACACACCATCGCCGTGGGAGAGAAGGAACCTGCCGAAAGCTCGGCTCGCCCGCCGGTCGAGGCGGCACCGGACAAGACGGCGTCGACACCGGAAGCCGTCGCGGGGGAGTCTTCGGCAAGCGTCGCGGCGCCATCGGCATCGGCCAAGCCGACGCCGGCCAAACCGTCGAAGCCCGCGAAGCAGGCGCACAAGGGGCCGAGGAAGAATCAAGCCGCAATGTCGAAACCGAGCGCGCCCGCCGCCGCGGCGAAGACGGTTGCAAAGACCGCGCCGAAGAGCAAGGCGACGCCGCCGAAAAAGGCCTTGGTCAAGCGGCCGGAGCCCCCCAAGCCGGTCACCTTGCCCAAGGCCGCGGCCGGCGCGAAGCGAAACGAGCGTGCGGATGCAGCCGCCGCGTTGGTCGAGAAGGATGCCGCCAAGCCCAAGGCCAAACTCGTGCGAGACAGCTTCACGATGCCGCAGCGCGACTTCAGCCTGATTGCAGCGCTGAAGGACCGCGCGTTGGACTTCAAGCGACCGACCAAGAAGAGCGAATTGCTCCGCGCCGGCCTGCACGCGCTGTCCGCGATGAAGCAGACCGACCTGAAACAGGCACTGGAGCAATTGGCGCCCATCAAGGCAGGACGGCCGAAGAATCCGACCTGACTGCGATTCGACGCAGCGAACTTCGAGGGAGTCACGGGCATCCAATCATCACTGACGGAGATCATGATGGGTCACTACGAGCCGAAGCCGAGTTACGGTTTGCTGGTCGTGGCCTGCCCTCCGGACGATGATCCCAACACCGACTCGCGCTTCTGGACAGCGGCGTCATGGGACAGGTTGCTGGCGCTGGCGAGGCGAGCGTGGCGCCGCATTCGAACACTGTCAGGCGCTGCGCATCTCGCCCGACGTCATTGAGCGTTGCCGGCATCACGTCCCGGCCGGCAGCACCCGCGGGTATTTGCTCAGCAGCTCGGTCATCGCGACGAACGTCGACGCGGTGACTGTCGAACTCATCGTGGACTTTCAGTGCTGGAAGATCAGACGCCGTCGGGCTGCGCCGAGAGCGGCGGCAGCCGCATCAGGATGCCGCTGCGCAGGCGCTCGGGCCGATCGCCGCGCGCCAGCAGGCCGTCCGCGCTGCCGGCATGCAGGCGCGCGCACTCGAGCACCTGCGCCGCGGTCTGTGCGTCGCCGGCGAGATCGCCGAAGAAGTAGGTGTGTTTGCCCGCGGCCTGCAGTGCGACCGTGCAGGCGCGCGTGCAGCCGCTGAGGCAGGCGGCGCCGCGCACCACCAGCCTCGCATCGGCTGCGGGCCGCAGGCGCTGCACCGCGTCGAACAAGGCCTGGCCGGCAGCCGGCTGGCTCCGGTCGGCGCCGATGGGACGGCAGGTCGTGCAGACGATGAGTTCGGTGGAGGTCATGGCGGGACAGTCCCGAAAGGAATCGATGGCGGTTGCCGGTCGCGGCGGATGGGCACGGTAGGCTGGACCGGCAGCGCGCTCGCAGGCCGGTAATCCGCCCCCCAGCGCGTCGCCCACGAAGCGCAGCGGCCGATGGCCCGCCGCGGGTCGTCGAAATCGACGATGACGATGTGCCCGGCCGAGCGCGGCGCCTGCGGCTGTTCGAGCGTGCAGCCATCGCTCAGCAGCCACAGCCAGCGCTCGCCCGGCCCGCAGCGGCGTTGCTCGGCTTGCAGCAGGCGCTGTGCGAAGGACAGGGCCGCGGCCAGCGGCGTGCCGCCGCCGCCGCCGATCGGCCGAACCCGCGCTCCGATGGCGGCGCGTGCGAGGCTCGGCTTCAGCAGCAGCTCGACGCCACGGCCGCCGAAGCCGAGCAGCGCCACCTCGTCGCCCGCCCGTGCCGCTTCTTCGATCAAGCGTTCGGCGAGACCCTTGGCCAGCGCCAGACGGCCGCCGCGGCGCATCGAGCCGGAAGCGTCGAGCACGATCAGATGCAGCCGGCCCGGCGCCGCGAGAGCCGGCCGATGACGCAAGTGTTCGAAGCTCAGCCGCTGCGCTCCCTTGGCCGCCAGCGTGCGCGGCCAGTCGATCGCCGGGCCGGTCGGTGGACCCGGGTCCTGGCGGCGTGATGAAACAAGCGTGGGTCGGTACATCTGCGTTGGCCACCGCCAGTCACCGCACTCGTTGAACGAGCGGCGGCTGCGGTGGCTCAGGCTTTTTTTGCCGGCCACCCTCCTGCGTGCAGCACGCGGGTCGTGGCCTCGGGGCGCGGGGGCAAGGCGCCCCAGTCCCCCTCGCGAACGGAAATGCTGTCAGCGGCCGAATGTCTGCCAACGTCGGAGGGCCGTTGCCGTTCGTGCTCCCGTTCGGGCGCCGGTGCGCTGCTTCGATCGGCGTTGGCCGTGCCTGGCGCCGACGCCGGGCCCGAGCCCGGCGGACGGCGATGCGCCAGCGCCAGCTCGGCCACCGCCTCGACATCGTCCACCCCGACTTCGCCGCGGCCTTCGAATGCGGCCAATGCCCGCGCCGCGCGCAGCATCACCAGATCGGCCCGCATGCCGTCCACCGCGGCAGCCTGCGCACGGGAGGCAGCGCGGTGCAGCACGGCATCCGGCCACGCCAGCCCGGACAAGGCCGCACGCGCGACCACGAGCGCATCCGTCAAGCGCTCCATCGCGGGCCGATGACGGGCGCAGAGGCCGAGCGGGTCTTCATCGAAGTCGAGGCGTGCCCGAAGGATCGCTTGGCGCTGCGCCGGATCACCCGGGTTGGCCAGCGCCGCCGACAGGCCGAAGCGATCCAGCAACTGCGGCCGCAGCTCGCCCTCTTCCGGATTCATCGTGCCGACCAGCACGAAGCGCGCGGCGTGCTGCTGCGAGATGCCGTCGCGCTCGACGGTGTTGACGCCGCTGGCCGCCGCATCCAGCAAGGCATCCACCAGTGCATCGGGCAGCAGGTTGACCTCGTCGACGTAGAGCACGCCGCCATGGGCCCGCGCCAGCAGGCCGGGCGCGAGGCGCAAGCGGCCGTCGCGCAGCACGTCTTCGATGTCGAGCGTGCCGACGAGCCGCTCCAGGCTCGCCGCGAGCGGCAAGGTGACAAAAGGGGCCCGCGGCAACAGCGCGGCCAGGCCGCGAGCCGCCGTTGACTTCGCGGTGCCGCGCGGGCCGCTGATCAGCACGCCGCCGATCGCGGGGTCGATCGCCGCGAGCAACAGCGCGCGCTGCAACACCGGCTGGCCGACCAGCGCGGTGAACGGGAACACCGGCCGGGTGGCGGGCTCGAGGCCGGACAGGGCCGGAATCGTCGTTGAGGGTGTCATGCCTGGGGTCCTTCGCCGTGCTCTTCGAGCCGGTGTTCGAGTGCGAGCAGGTGCTCTTCGATGCGCGCGCGGTGCTCGCCGGGCTCGGCCCACAATCCGCGCCGCATCGCTTCGAGCAGGCGCTCGCCGATGGCGCGCATCGCCAGCGGGTTGTGCCGCTGCAGGAAGTCGCGCGTGACGTCGTCGTGCAGATAGGCCTCCGCGACCAGCGCGTATTGGTGGTCGCCGACCACGCCGGTGGTGGCGTCGAAGGCGAACAGATAGTCGACGGTCGCGGCGATCTCGAATGCGCCCTTGTAGCCATGGCGGCGTATGCCTTCCAGCCACTTCGGGTTCACCGCGCGCGAGCGCACGACGCGTGCAACTTCCTCGCGCAGGCTGCGGATGCGCGGCGCGCCGGGCACGCTGAAGTCGCCGTGATAGAGCGCAGCCGGCGTGCCGGACAGCTGCTCGACCGCCACCGCCATGCCGCCCTGGAACTGGTAGTAGTCGTCCGAGTCGAGCAGGTCGTGTTCGCGGTTGTCCTGGTTGTGCAGCACCGCGTCCATGCGGGTCAGGCGCTGCTCGAAGGCGCCGCGCGCCGGCAGGCCGTGTTCGCCCTGGCCATAGGCGAAGGCGCCGGCGCGAAGATAGGCCTGCGCGAGCTCGTTGCCGCCTTGCCAGCGGCCGCTCGCTATCAGCTCCTGCAGCCCGGCGCCATAGCCGCCCGGCCGGGGGCCGAAGATGCGCCAGGTGGCGCGGCGAACCGCGTCGGCTTCGGTCATGCCGGCAGCCTGGACTTCGGCCGCTTCGCGCTGCACGCGCGCACGGATCGGGTTGACCTCGTCCGGCTCGTCGCTCTCGGCGATCGCGGCCACGCTGCGCACCGCGGTGTCGAACAGGTCGACCACGTTCGGGAAGGCGTCGCGGAAGAAGCCCGAGATGCGCAGGGTCACGTCGATGCGCGGCCGGTTCGCGATCGCCATCGGCAGGATCTCGATGTCGACCACGCGATCGCTGCCTTCGGCCCATTTCGGCCTCACACCGAGCAGCGCGAAGGCCTGGGCGATGTCTTCTCCGCCGCTGCGCATCGTGCTCGTGCCCCAGACGGACAGGCCCACGGCGCGCGGCATCTCGCCATGGTCCTGCAGATGGCGTTCGATCAGGCGCTCGGCCGCGGCCTTGCCCATCGCGTAAGCCGTCTGCGTCGGCACGGCGCGGGTGTCGACGGAGTAGAAGTTGCGGCCGGTGGGCAGCACGTCGGGCCGGCCGCGCGACGGTGCGCCGCTCGGGCCGGCCGGCACGAAGCGGCCCGCCAGCCCGCGCAGCAGCTGAGCGATCTCCTGCGCGCCGCAGGCGTCCAGCCGTGGGCGCAGCGTGCGGCGCAGGCGCTGCAGCACGGCGGCGGTCCGCGGCCAGCTTGCAAGGTCGAAGGCCTCCCCGCTGCCGTTCTGCAAGCCGTCTGCCCCGGGAAGCGCGGCGCCGCTCGACGCGTCGTGCAGCACCTGCGTCTCGACCAGGCGCGTCGCCAGCTTCTCCAGCCGCTCACGCGTATGCCCGGCATGGCGCCAGGCTTCCGCGCCGAGCTCCAGCAAGGCGCGCGGCCGCGGCCCGGTCCAGGGCTCGGCCCAGGCCGGGCTGAGCGCATCGAAGCCGTCGAGCGCCAGGTCCTTCGCCAGCGCCACCAGGAGGCTGCCCTGCCCTTCGCTGGTGCCGCCGGGAAAGCGCGCCAGCGCGACCAAGGTATCGATGCGCTGGCGGCCCGACGGCGAGCGGCCGAGGATGTGCAGCCCGTCTCGGATCTGCGATTCCTTCAGTTCGCACAGATAGGCGTCGAGGCGCTTCAGCAGCCGCTCGCGCGCCGCATCGTCGCCTGGCCGCGTGAAGCCGAGCTCTTCGTGCAGCCCGTCCTGCAGCACGCGTTCGAGGATGCCGGCACGCAGCAGCCGCGCGCGCCGCGGGTCGAGCGACAGCGCTTCGTAGTACTCGTCCATCCGACGCTCCAGCCGCTGCAGCGGCCCATAGGTCTCGGCGCGTGTCAGCGCGGGCATCAGGTGGTCGATGATCACGGCCTGCGTGCGCCGCTTGGCCTGGCTGCCTTCGCCCGGGTCGTTGACGATGAACGGATAGAGGTGCGGCAGCGGACCGAGGATCGCATCCGGCCAGCAAGCCGCGCCGAGTGCGACGCTCTTGCCGGGCAGCCATTCGAGGTTGCCGTGCTTGCCGACGTGCACCACCGCATCCAGCGCGAAGCGCCGGCGCAGCCAGAAGTAGAACGCCAGATAGTTGTGCGGCGGCACCAGATCCGCGTCGTGATACGTCGCGACCCGATCCAGGTCGCGCCCGCGTGCCGGCTGGATGCCGACGAAGACGTTGCCGAGTCGCAGGCCAGGCACCATGAAGCGGCCGCTGCGCAGCATCGGGTCGCGCTCGGCCGTGCCCCACAAGGCATCGACCGCCTCGCGGCTGGCCGCCGGCAGGCGCTCGAAGTCGTCGAGGTAGTCGGCCAACGACAGGCTCTGCGACACGGGCCGCGCATCGTTGGCCTCGAGGTCGTTGGTCACGCCGCGCACCAGGGCCGCGATCAGCGCATCGCCGCCCTCGGGCAACGGGCCGGTCGTGTAGCCCGCATCGCGCAGTGCCTGCAGGATCACCACGGTGGACGCAGGCGTGTCGAGGCCGACGCCGTTGGCCAGGCGCGCGTCGTCGTTCGGATAGTTGGCAAGGATCAGCGCCACGCGCTTGTCGGCCTCGGGCTTGTGGCGCAGCACGCACCAGCGCCGCGCGAGTTCGGCGACGAAGCCGATGCGTTCGGGCTCGGGCTGGTAGCGCACCACGTCGAGCTCGGCGCGCTCGCAGCGCCAGGCCAGACCCTTGAAGCTGATCGCGCGCGTGCCGATGCGGCCGTCCACCTCGGGCAGCACCACCTGCATCGCCAGGTCGCGCGGCGCCAGGCCGTGCGGGTCGGCCTGCCACTGCTCGTGCGAGCAGCCGGCGGTGATCAGCTGCAGCACAGGGGCATCGCCGGCCAGCGCTTCGGCGAGGTTCGCGTCGTCGTCGCCGTCGAGCGACGAGACGGCGAAGCTGGTCGCGTTCAGCACCACGCCGACATCGTGTTCGAACGCGATCGATCGCAGCAGCGCGAGGCTCGCGGGGTTCTTCAGCGAATCGACAGCGACGGCCAGCGCGTTCAGGCCGGCCTCGGCCAGCGCCGCGAGCATCGCGTCGAACACGGCCGTGTTGCCCGCCTGGAGATGCGCACGGTAGAAGACCAGCAAGGCCGCCGGCGCGCCGGATCGCCATGGCGCGGCGTGCGCCGTCTGCGGCCGATAGAACAAGGCCGGCGGCAAGGGCTGCGGCAGCGGCGGCCGGGCGCCGATGCCGAAGGCCGCGTGGCCGATCAGCGAAAAGAAGCTGCTGGCGTTGTCGCGCCCCCCTTCGCGCAGGCAGCGCCACAGCAGGCGGCAGTCGTCGTGCGGCGCGGTGCTGCGCAGCAGCAGCTGCAGGTCTTCGCCGAAGTCGCCCGAGAACATCGCCAGCCATTGGCCGCGCTCGCGCGCCAGCGACATCGCACGCTCCACCAGGTAGGCCCAGTCGCCCGGGCTCCCCAGGTGGTCGATCACGACCACGCGCGCGTGCTGCAGCACGTCCTCGACATAGAGGTCGATCGAGGCCGGCTGGCGCAGCCACATCAGGTTGGCCAGGCGCACGGCCGGGTACGCGGGATCGAGATGCGCAGCCGCTTCGGCCAGCAGCGACAGGCTGGTGTCGGCCGCGCTCAGCACGACGATCGCGCCGGGCGTCTGCGCCACGCGCACCACGCCCTGCCCGTCGTCTTCGACATGGCCGCCGGGGCGCGTGGACAGCAGATGCATGGCCGCAGGTTTCGTGGCCGGATCAGGCGCTGACGGCCGGCGCCAGCGCGGCGCTCAGCTCGGCCTGCAACCCGGCCGCGTCGAGCCCGGTGCCGATCAGCACCAGGCGCGAGGCACGCGCTTCGCCATCGGTCCACGGCCGATCGAAGTAGCTCTCGAAGCGTTTGCCGACGCCCTGCACCACCAGCCGCATGGCAGCGCCGGGCAAGGCGACGAAGCCCTTCGCACGGTAGATCTCATGGCGCTCGACGAGGCCCTTCAGCGCGGCCAGCAACTGCTCGCGATCCGGCACCTCCAGCGCGACCGCGACCGAGTCGAAGGCATCGTGGTGATGGTCTTCTTCTGCGTCGTGATGGGTCTTGCGCCCGTCGATCACGTCCTCGACCGCACGCTCCAGGCCGAGCAGCAGCGCGAGGTCGATGCGGCCGTGCTGCGCATGCACCAGCTTCACGCCGGGTGCGGTCTCGGCGCGGATGGCGGCTTCCACGCCGGCCAGCGCAGCAGGGTCGAGGCCGTCGATCTTGTGCACCACCACCAGGTCGGCGGTGGCGAGCTGGTCTTCGAACAACTCCGCGAGCGGGGAGTCGTGGTCGAGGTTGTCGTCGGCCCGGCGCTGCGCGTCGACCGCCGCCGGGTCATCGGCAAAGCGCCCGGCCGCGACGGCCGGTGCATCCACCACGGTGATCACCGCATCGACGGTGAAGGCGTTGCGCAGCGCCGGCCATTGGAAGGCCTGCACCAGCGGCTTGGGCAGGGCGAGGCCCGAGGTCTCGATCACCAGGTGGTCGATCTGCCCTCGCCGCGCCGCGAGCTGCTCCATCACTGGCGCGAATTCTTCCTGCACCCTGCAGCACAGGCAGCCGTTGGCGAGCTCGTACAGCGTGCCGTTCGGCGCGCCGTCCTCGTCGCAGCCGATGCCGCAGCCGCGCAGCAGCTCGCCGTCGATGCCGAGCTCGCCGAACTCGTTGACGATCACGGCGATGCGCCGGCCCTGCGCATTCGCCAGCAAGTGGCGCAGCAGCGTGGTCTTGCCGCTGCCGAGGAAGCCGGTGACGACGGTGGCGGGGATCTTGCGGGTGTGCATGGCGGGTCTCCTCAGGGGTTGTTCAGCGCGCCGGGGGCGGCAGCGCGAGCAGGCAATCGACCAGCATCTGCGCGGCCTCGCCGAGCCGCGGGCCGGGGCGCGAGAGCAGGTCCATGCGCGCGACATCGAGGCGGCAGATGCGCTCTTCGCGCACCACCGGCAACGCGCCCCAGCCGGGGCGATCGGCCACGTCGCTCAGGCTCAGGCTGGGGCCGATGATCAGATCCGGCGGGCGGCGCACGACGTATTCGGGATTGAGCTTCGGGAACAGGCCGGCTTCGCTGCCGACCACGTTGACGAGGCCGAGGCGCGCGACGGTCTCGCCGATGAAGCTGTCCTCCCCCGCGGCGTAGGGCCCCGCATTCACTTCGACGTAGACCCGGCGGCCGCGCCATGCGGCCGGCATGCGGCGGGCGGCGGCATCGAGTTCGGCGTCGACGCTGCGGACCAGCTCGACGCCGCGCGCCGGCTCGCCGAGCGCCTCACCGAGATCGAGCAGCATGCGCTTCAGATCCGCATGGGTGCGTGCGTCGAAGGTCCGCACCGGCACGCCGAGCGACTTCAGGCGCTCGCCGGCGCGGCTGCGCGGGCCGAGCAGGACCATGTCGGGATGCAGCGTGACGATGCGCTCGATCAGCGCGTCTTCGAGACCGCCGACCTTGGGCAAGGCACCGACGCCGGCGGGCCAGGTCGAATGACGATCGGTGCCGACCAGCTGCGCACAGTGGCCGAGCGCGCAGACGGCTTCGGTCAGCGAGGGCGACAGGGTCACGATGCGCTGCACCGACGCGCCGCTCGGCTGCCCCAGCGCAATGCCCGAAAGCAGGCCGAGCGCCGCCAGCGCGCAGGCCGATGGCAAGAGCCTCGGCATCACGAGGGCACGCCGATCGCCTGGCGGCCGCGCGGCATGCCGGCCCTCGAAGCGGCCGGAACGAAGAACCGTCGTCGTCATGACGCCGGCCTCAATCCTCGATCCCGCGCTGCGCGGGAACGCCGGCCTGGAAGTGATGCTTGACCAGGCTCATCTCGGTCACCGTGTCGGCCAGGTCGATCAGCTCGGGCGGCGCATTGCGGCCAGTCAGCACCACGTGCACCTGCGGCGGGCGCTCGCGCAGGCAGCGCAGCACGGCATCGAGCGGCACCCAGCCGTAGCGCAGCGGGTACATGATCTCGTCGAGCACGACGAGGAAGTGTTCGCCCGCCCGCACGGTCGCCTCGGCCTTGGCCCAGCCTTCGCGCGCCAGCCCGGCCGACTGTTCGAGATCGCGGCTCTTCCAGCTGAAGCCGTCGCCGAGTCCCTCGATCGGCATGCCGAGCTGCTCGAAGAGGCGATGCTCGCCGAAGCGTGCCGAAGGCACCTTCATGAACTGGTAGATCTTCACCGCCTTGCCGCGGCCATGCGCACGCAGCGCCAGTCCGAAGGCGGCCGTGCTCTTGCCTTTGCCGAGGCCGGTGTGCACGATGACCAGGCCGCGCCGTTCGCCCTGCGGCTTGGGCGTGTCGCGCAGGATCGGCGGAGTTTCGATGTCCATCGCGGTCGCCTGTGCTCAGGCAGCGGCCGTCAGCCGCTCGTCCAGGCAGGCGCGTGCCCAGGCGGACGTGCGCACCTGCCGCACGCCCTTCACGATGAGCACCGTGAAGACCGGCTCGAGCAGCACCAGGCTGAGATACGACGCGGCGAATCTTGCCCAGTCGGCCAGGGCCGTGGCGTCTTCGCCGATCAGCAGCCAGAAACCCACCATCGCGGTGACTCCGGCGTAGTAGCAGGCGTCGAGCTTGACGATCGCGGTCACATCGAGCGTGGCCTTCAGGCGCCGGCCCAGCGTGTAGTGCAGCGCCATCAACGGCACGACCAGCGAGAGCGTGTTGACCGCCAGGTGCAGCAGATCCTGCGGCTCGAACAGCAGGCCCTGCAGCAGCAGACCGAGCGCGAATCCGAACAGGGTGGGCAGGAAGCCGAGCAGCAGGTAGATCGGCATCGCGCCGACGAAATGCAGCTCGGAAGGGCCGACCTTCATGTGGAAGGCCTGCATGAAGAGCGAGAAGAAGATCGCCGCCAGCGCGGTGCGCAGCCAGAGCGCGGGGCGCTTGATCAGGGCCGGTGCATAGGTCAGCAGCAGACCGACGGCGGCGATGTCGGCACCGATGATCCTGGATTGGGCAAGCATGCCGGGTTCGATGTGCATGGTGATCCTTTCAGCGAGTGAAGAGATGGGAGGTCAGGGCCGGAGCAGCGCCGCGACCGCCACCGGGTTGGACGGGAAGTAGAGGTGCAGGAAGCTCGCGAAGAGCCGCCCGTCGCGCCACACGCCCTCGGGCCGGCCGTGATCGCGCTGCGGGTGCGTTTGCAAGGCAGGCGCCAACGGCGTCTCGATGCGTGCGTGATGAAAGGTGTGGCCGCGCACCTCGCCTTCCGGCAACGAGGCGCTGTGCAGCCCGAGATTGACGAGCCGCTGCGCCATCGCGCCATGGCCTGGCAGCAGGCCGAGCATCGGCGCCTGCCGACCTTGCGCATCGGTCAGCGATTGCAGCAGCGCGAGCATGCCGCCGCACTCGGCGACGATCGGGCGCCCCGCCGCGTGGTGGGCGCGGATCGCCTCGCCGCTGATGCGGCTGCCGGCGAGCGCGGCGAGATGCAGCTCCGGGTAGCCGCCCGGCAGATAGAGCGCGTTCGCATGCGGCGTGGGTGGCTCGTCCGCCAGCGGAGAAAAGAACGAGAGCTCGGCGCCGAGGGCGCGCAGCGTGTCGAGGTTCGCGGCGTAGAGGAACGAGAACGCGGCATCGCGTGCGACGGCCACCGCCACGCCCGCCAGCAGGCGCGGCAGCGGCTCGGCGGCCACCGGCGCGAACGCCACGCGGGGCGGCAACGGCGGCGCGCTCTCGCCCAGCGCCAGCGCCGCCGCCGCGATGCGGCCATCGATGTCGCCGACTTCCGCCGCCTGCACCAGGCCGAGGTGGCGGGACGGCAGCGCATAGGCGTCGTCCCGCGGCAGCGCGCCGTGCCAGGCGATGCCGGCCGGCAGGCTCTCGCGCAGCAGTTGCGCGTGGCCCGCGCCGCCGATGCGATTGGCGAGTACGCCGGCCATCGACAGCCCCGGCCGATAGGTCGCGAGCCCGTGCGCGACGGCACCGAAGGTCTGCGCCATTGCCGCAGCGTCGATCACCGCCAGCACCGGCAGCCCGAAGCGCAGCGCGAGATCCGCGCTCGACGGCGTGCCGTCGTGCAGGCCCATCACGCCTTCGACCAGGATCACGTCGGCTTCCATCGCCGCGCGATGCAGCAGGCCGGCGCAATGCGCGGCGCCGCCCATCCACAGGTCCAGCTGCCGCACCGGCGAGCCGCTGGCGCGCTCCAGCACCATCGGGTCGAGGAAGTCGGGGCCGGTCTTGAACACCTGCACGCGCCGGCCCTGGCCGCGGTGCCAATGCGCCAGTGCCGCCGTCACCGTGGTCTTGCCCTGCCCCGACGCGGGCGCCGCGACCAGCAAGGCCGGGCAGGCGATGATGTTCGGCGTCGCGTTCATGGCCTGGCTCAGACGCCGCTGTAGCGCACGGTGACGAAGCCTTCGCGGCCCGGCTGGTTGAAGCCGTAGACCGTCTCGTAGGTCTTGTCCGCGACGTTGTTCAGCCGCAGCCCCAGCGTCCATTCGCGGCTCAGCGACCAGTCGGCCCGCAGATCCAGCCGGCCGAAACCGGGGACCCGGATGGTGTTCGCCGCGTTGTCGTAGCGGTCGCTGAAGGCGACCAGCGTGCCGCCGGCGCGCCAGGCGCCGAAGCTGCCGTCGGCCATCAGCTTCAGGCTGTTCTTCGCGCGCCGCGGCAGCTGCTTGCCGACGTTGGCGTTGCCGCCGTCGTTGCGCGGGTCGACATGGTCGCCGCTGGCGGCGAGCGTCCACTGGGCGAGCCGCGCCTCGTAGCTCAGGCTCCAGCCGTCGATGCGCGCATCGACGTTGCCGGGCTTCAGGCCCGGCGTGATGAAGCCGCGGATGCGGTTCACGAAGTAGGCCAGTCGCAGCTGCCGCCCGTCGGCCGCATGGCGCAGGCTGATCTCGCTCTGCCGGCCCTCCTCCGGCTGCAGATCCGGGTTGCCAAAGTTCGGGAAGTAGAGCTGGTTGAAGCTGGGGGCGACGAAACTCGTGCCGTAGCTGGCTCCGGCTCGCCAGGCGGGCGCCAGGTCGAAGCCGTAGCCGAGCGAGCCGGTGGTCTGCCCTCCGAATTTGGAGTTGCGGTCGCGGCGCAGGCTGGCTTGCCAGGCATGGCGGCCGGCCTGCCCGTCGAGGCCCGCGGCGATGCCGTTGATCGTGCGCTCCGAGACTGCGAACGCCGCGCCGGGCCGGCTCACCTGCTGCTCCAGCCGCTCGGCCAGCAGCAGAGCCGTGCCGATCGGCGTGGCAAGCGTGTTCTCCCAGCTCGACTGCCGCTGCACCGTCGCGATGGTGCCCAGCGTGCTCGAGGCCGATGCGGTGGCCAGGGTGTCGTATTCATCCGTCGAGCGCGAGACGCGCAAGGCGCTGCACCAGCCCGCGAGCACGGCGCCCGAGACCTGCAGGCCGAACACCCGGCTGCGCAGCGCCGCACGCGAGTCGGCCGCCGGCCCGTCGTCGAAGCGGTTCACGCCGTTGGAGGCGAGTGCATTCGCCTCGGCGCGCCAGCCTTCGGCGAATCGCCAGCCGAGCCGCGCCGTGCCTTGCGACTGCCGGAAGCCGTCATCGTCCGGATTGAAGTTGCCCGCAGCCAGCTTGCTGTTGGTGGCCGAGAAGCCCCGGGTCTCGCTGTGCCCGATTTGTGCGGCACCGTCGAATGCGCCGTGCCCGAAGCGCAGCCCGCTGCCGAGTTGCGAGCTGCGCTCGGAGCCGGCCATGCCGGAGGCATCGAAGCGCAGGCCCGGTGCGCCGCCGCGGGTGAAGACCTGCACCACGCCGCCCACCGCATCGCTGCCGTAGAGGCCGGACATCGGGCCGCGCACGATCTCGATGCGCTCGATGCTGTCGAGCGGGATGTTCTCCCACGCCGGCGTGCCGGTCGTGGCCGAGCCGTAGCGCACGCCATCGATCAGCAGCAGCGTGTGGCGTGCCTCGAGGCCGCGGATCGAGACCGAACTCGACTTGCCCGCACCGCCGTTGGACCACGACTGCACGCCGCTCTGCTGCCCGAGCAACTCGGCCAAGGTATGGCCGGTGGCCTGTTCGATCTGCCGGCGATCGATCATGGTGACATCGGCGAGGCTCTGCTCGAGCCGCGTCGGGCTGCGTGTCGCGGTGACGACGACGGCATCGAGCCGGCCTTCGACGGCGGGCGACTGGGCCCACGCCGGCGTGATCAGCAACAGCGGCGCCAACGGCAGGGCCGGCCGAAGATGGCATGCGGCCCAGGCCCGGCAGGGCCCGAAGGAAAACGGAAACATGAACGGAAGAACGCCACGGTGGTCGTGCACGCCTGCTTCCCCGCAGGCACGCACCTCACGGCGCACCGCTTGCGCGGCACGCCACCTCGTTGGCCGGTATCCGGGCTGGCGGAGACGACTCGCATCCCCTTCCCAGGCGCCAGTGGCGCACCCAGTGGGCATTGACACGAGTTGCGAGCCAGAAGCTCGCGTCCGCTTACCGTTGCGGGGGCAGCTCAGGTTGGGTGTTGCCGGGCTCGGCGCGACCTTCCTGATTCCCGTTGAACTGCGCCAGCCGGAAGGCCGGCGCGAGCACCAACGCGAGTCATCATAGCCGAGCGCAGCGGTGCCCGCTGCGCCCCGCCCGGCCCGAAGGCCGGCGCTCAGCGCAAGACGACCGTGCGCAGCCCGTTGACGAACACGCGGTGTTCGAGCACGTAGCGCAGTGCCCGGCCGAGCACGAGGCTCTCGATGTGCCGGCCCGTCCTGAGCAACTGCTCCGGGCTGAAGGCATGGTCCACCCGTTCGAGCTCCTGCTCGATGATCGGGCCTTCGTCCAGGTCCGAGGTGGCGAAATGCGCCGTCGCGCCGATCAGCTTGACGCCGCGGGCATGCGCCTGGGCATAGGGCTTCGCGCCCTTGAAGCCGGGCAGGAACGAGTGGTGGATGTTGATCACGCGCCCTGCCAGGCGCTGGCACATGTCCTGCGACAGCACCTGCATGTAGCGCGCGAGCACGATCACCTCCGCGGCGTAGTGCTCGATCAACTGCAGCAGCGCCGCCTCCTGCTCGGGCTTGGTCTCGGCGCTGACGGGCAGGTGATGGAACGGGATGCCTTCGGCCGCGGCGAGCGGTTCGAGATCGGCGTGGTTCGACACCACGGCGACGATCTCCATCGGCAGGTCTTGGCGGCGCCATTGCGCGAGCAGCTCGCGCAGGCAGTGATCCGCCTTCGACACCATGATCAGCACGCGCATCGGGCGTCGCGCGTCGTGGATGGCGCCTTGTGCATCGCCGAACCGGTTGACGAGCTGCGCATAGTGGGCGCGCAAGGTGTGCAAGGCGTTGGCGTCGCCGCTGTTCGTGCGGAAGACGACGCGCACGAAGAAGCGGCTGCTCGGCTCGTCGTCGAAGGCCGCGAACTCCTCGATGTAGGCGCCGCGGCGCTCCAGCATCGTCGTGACGGCGGCCACCTGGCCGCGTTGGCTGGCCGCCGCCAGCGTCAGGACGAATCGCGGCGGTGCCACGGCGTTCACACGAAGCGCCGCGTGACGAGGCCGCATTCCTGCGTGCAGCGCTCGAGCATCGACCAGACGTAGCCGCTGAAGCTGCGCCGCACCAGGGCCTCGTAGCCGGTGGCTTCGTCGCCGCGCCACAGCCAGATCGAGGCCTTGAAGAACAGCGATCCGGCACTCGCGCCCGTCTTGAAGACGCTGGGGTGCAGGTCCAGCGGGCAGCCCTGCGCCAGCACGTCGCGCACCGGCCGGCCGCTCAGGTGCAGCACGGTGTAGCCGCTGCTGACATCGGTGACGGCGTGATGCTGGCCGGCGAGCGCTTCATGGAGCTTGGACACCACGGCGTCGGCCTGGCCCTTGGGGCCGATGACGAACCAGTCGTCCGGGCCGGCCCAGACGATGCGCCAGACCGCGTCGACCACGCTCGTGCAGGCCGTCACCGGCAGCGCGAGTCCGAGGGCCTGCGTGGCGGCGTCGCGGAATGCTGCGTCTTCGGCGTTGCCGCGCAGGTTGACGATGGTCAGCCCATCGCGCCAGCCGGCGACCAGCGCGTGCTCGGAGACGGCGGTCGACGGAGTCGAGTTGGACTGGAATCCCGCAGCGGCAGTGGCCGTGCGCTGGAGGGTATCAAGCATTTTGACGCTCCCCTTTGGGGTCGAAGAAGACGGGACTGGCAATCGCGGCCGTGATGTTGCGGCCATCGCGCAGCGCAATGTGCACGCGCTCGCCGATGCGGTTGGCGCCGCCCTTGACCAGCGCCATCGCGATCGAGCGGCCGAGCGTCGGGCTCATGTAGCTCGACGTGACGTGGCCGACCATCGGCGCCGGGATCGTGCGCACCGCCTCGTCGAGGATCTGTGCGCCTTCGGGCAGCACGAACTGCGGGTCATCGCAGAGCAGGCCGACGAGCTGCTTGCGGTCGGTGCGCGCGGTGTCGCTGCGCGCCAGCGAACGCTTGCCAAGGCAGTCCTTGGTCTTCGCGACCAGGCCGCCCATGCCGAGGTCGAACGGGCTCACCGAACCATCGGTGTCCTGCCCAACGATGATGAAGCCCTTCTCGGCCCGCAGCACGTGCATCGCCTCGGTACCGTACGGCGTGATGCCGTAGGGCGCGCCGGCGGCCTGGATCGCTTCCCAGACCTTCAGCCCGCCCGCGGCCGGCACATTGACCTCGTAGCTGCGCTCGCCGGTGAAGCTGATGCGCATGATGCGCGCGCGCACGCCGGCCACGGTGCCCTCGCGGTACGACATGAACGGGAAGGCCGCATCGTCGAAGTCGACATCGCTGCACAGCGTCTTCAGCAGCTCGCGGCTCTTCGGGCCGACCACAGCCGTGGTGCTCCAGTGATCGGTCACCGAGGTCAGGTAGACCTTCAGGTGCGGCCACTCGGTCTGCAGCCAGCGCTCCATCCAGGCCAGCACGCGCGCCGCGCCGCCGCTGGTGGTGTGCATCAGGTAGTGCTGCTCGCCCAGGCGCACGGTGACGCCGTCGTCGAAGACCATGCCGTTCTCGTCGAGCATCAGGCCGTAGCGGCACTTGCCGACTTCGAGCTTGGACCAGGCGTTGCTGTAGACCCAGTTCAGCAGCACGCTGGCATCCGGGCCCTGGATGTCGATCTTGCCGAGCGTCGACGCATCGAGCGTGCCCACGCCGTGGCGCACGGCCAGCACTTCGCGCCGCACGGCGGCATGCAGGTCCTCCCCATTCTGCGGGTAGTACCAGGGGCGCTTCCATTGGCCGACGTCTTCGAACAGCGCGCCTTGCCTGACGTGCCAGGCATGCATCGCGGTCGTGCGCACCGGATCGAACGCGTCGCCCAGTTCCAGGCCGGCCACCGCGCCGAAGGTCACCGGCGTGTAGTTCGGCCGGAAGGTCGTCGTGCCGACCTGCGGGATCGACTTGCCGAGCGCCTGCGCGGCGATGCCCATGCCGTTGATGTTGCCGGTCTTGCCCTGGTCGGTGCCGAAGCCCATCGCGGTGTAGCGCTTGACGTGCTCGATCGACTCGAAGCCTTCGCGGATCGCGAGGTGGATGTCGGAGGCCGCCACGTCGTTCTGCAGGTCCACGAACTGCTTCGGCGCGCGGCTGACGGGACTGGGATGAGGCACGAGCCACAGCGCGCGCAGGCTGCCGGGGTCGCGTGCGGCGATGGCCAGCGCCGTCGTCGCTGCCACCTTGAAGCCCAGCGTCTCGACCGAGGCGATCCCGGCGGCTTGCCCCTGCTCGGCGCACTCGCGCAGGCTGCGTGCGCCGCGGCAGGCACCGGCCGAGGCTTCGCTCTGGGCGGGTTGGCCGGGCAGGAAGGCGGCCAGCGCGTCGTCCCACACGGCCTTGCTGCCGGCCTGGCAATGCAGGTGGATCACCGGGCTGAAGCCGCCGCAGACGGCCAGCAGATCGCAAGCCAGCGTGCGGGGCGCGCCGCTCAGGCGGTCCTGCGCGTCGATCGCCTGCACGGTCACGCCGCTCACGCGCTTGCCGCCTCGAGCCTGCGTGATCACATGACCGCTGTGCACAGTGATGCCGTTGCCGCGCGCACGCTGGCTCAGCGAGCCGCTGGCCAAGGGGCGCGAGTCGATCACCTGGACGTCGGCGCCCGCGCTCTTCAGCGCCAGTGCGGCGTCGTAGCCCGCGTCGTTGTTCGTGAAGACGACGGCGCGGCGGCCCGGCACCGTGGCGTAGCGGCGAACGTAGGTCGAGACGGCGCCGGCCAGCATGATGCCGGGCAGGTCGTTGTTGCCGAAGACCAGCGGCCGCTCGTGCGCGCCGGTCGCCAGCACCACGCGCTTGGCTCGCGCGCGCCACAGCCGCTCGCGGAAGGCCGGCGCCTTGCCGCTGGGCAGGTGATCGCCGCGCCGCTCGACCAGCGTGACCAGATCGTGATCCTGGTAGCCGAAGGCGGTGGTGCGCGGCAGCACTGTCACGTCCGGCATCGAACGCAGTTCGGCGAGGGCCGTGGTCACCCATTGCGCGGCGGGCAGGCCGTCGATGACCTCGTCGCTGGCCAGCAGCCAGCCGCCCGGTTCGGACTGCTCGTCGCACAGCATCACCCGTGCGCCGGCCCGGCCGGCCGCGAGTGCCGCGGTGAGGCCGGCCAGGCCGGCACCCACCACCAGCACGTCGCAATGCGCATAGCGCTTCTCGTAGCGATCCGGATCGGCAACGGCCGGCGATTCGCCGAGGCCGCTCGACGCGCGGATGTGCTTCTCGAAGAAGTGCCACGCCGCCTGCGAGGCCATGAAGGTCTTGTAGTAGAAGCCCGCCGGGATCAGCCGCGAGAACCAGCCGGTGACGGCTTTCGCGTCGAACTCGATGCTCGGCTTGGCGTGGATCGAACGGGCGCTCAGCCCTTCGACCAGGCTGACTTCCGTCATGCGCGCGTTCGGCACCGTGCGCGCGCCGTCGAACAGCTGCACCAGCGCGTTCGGCTCCTCGACCCCGGCCGAGAGGATGCCGCGCGGCCGGTGGTACTTCCAGCTGCGCGCCACCATCGAGACGCCATTGGCCAGCAGCGCCGACGCCAGCGTGTCGCCTTCGAAGCCCTGGTACGTCCGGCCGTTGAAGCTGAAGTTCAGCGGGCGACGGCGGTCGATGCGGCCGCCCGAAGAAAGACGTGCGCTCATACGGCACCTCCGCCATGCACCGCCGCTTGCGCAGGCGCCGGCTCGCCGATCTTCCACACGCCATGGAAGCGATAGCTCACGGTATCGCGCAGTGCGTTGAACCAGCGCCCGCAGCCGGCCGAGTGGCGCCACTGCTCGTGGTGCAAGCCCTTCGGGTTCTTGCGCATGAAGACGTAGTCTCCCCATTCGGCGTCGGTCATCGACTCGGAGGTGGCGGGCCGGACGATGCCGCCTTCGCCGCCGCAGGTGAATTCGGTCTCGGCGCGCTCGCCGCACCAGGGGCATTGGATCAGCAACATGATGGAGTCTCCGTGTTCTGGACGGTCAATGGGCCACGCCGGCAGCGCCGTGCTCGTCGATCAGGTGACCGCTGTAGAAGCGGTCGAGGCTGAGCGCCTCGTTCAGGGCATGGGGCCGGTCCTGCGCCACGGTGTGCGCCATCACCCAGCCCGAGCCGGGCGTGGCCTTGAAGCCGCCGGTGCCCCAGCCGCAATTGATGTAGAGGCCCTTCACCGGCGTCAGGCCGATGATCGGGCAGGCATCGGGCGAGATGTCGACGATGCCGCCCCACTGCCGGTTCATGCGCACGCGCGAGAACAGCGGGAACATCTCGACGATGGCCTGCAAGGTCTGCTCGATCGTCTGGTAGCTGCCGCGCTGGCCGTAGCCCGCGTACTGGTCGACGCCTGCGCCGATCACCAGGTCGCCCTTGTCGGACTGGCTGATGTAGGCGTGGATCGCATTGCTCATCACCACGTTCGGGAAGATCGGCTTCAGCGGCTCGGAGACCAGCGCCTGCAGCGGCCGGCACTCGATCGGCAGGCGGATGCCGGCCATGTCCGCGACCACGCTGGAGTGGCCTGCGGCGACGATCGCGACCTTCTTCGCCTTGATGAAGCCCTTCGCCGTCTCGACACCGGCGACCGCCCCGCCCTCGCGGCGGATGCCTTTGACTTCGCAGTTCTGGATGATGTCGACGCCATGCGCATCGGCGGCGCGCGCATAGCCCCAGGCGACGGCATCGTGGCGCGCCACGCCGCCGCGCCGCTGCAGCGAGGCGCCCAGCACCGGGTAGCGCGTGTTCAGGTTGATGAACGGAATCATCTCCTTGATCTGCGCGGCCGAGAGCACTTCGCCATCCACGCCGTTGAGCCGGTTCGCCGAGACGCGGCGCTCGATGTCGCGCATGTCCTGCAGGCTGTGGCCGAGGTTCATCACGCCGCGCTGGCTGAACATCACGTTGTAGTTGATGTCCTGCGAGAGCCCTTCCCACAGCTTCATCGCCTTCTCGTACAGCGCGGTGGATTCGTCCCACAGGTAGTTGGAGCGCACGATGGTGGTGTTGCGCGCGGTGTTGCCACCGCCGAGGTAGCCCTTCTCGACCACCGCGATGTTGCGCAGGCCATGTTCCTTGGCGAGGTAATAGGCTGTCGCCAGGCCGTGGCCGCCGGCGCCGATCACGACCACGTCGTACTCGCGCTTCGGCTCGGGCGATCGCCACTGCTTCTCCCAGCCCTCGTGATAGGACATCGAGTTGCGCAGCAGCGACCAGATCGAGAATTTCTGCATGTCAGATCTCCATGGATTTCAAGCAGCACGGCGACGCATCAGACCGAGTCGACGCAGGCCAGCAGCTACCGCGGATCCGGCTCTGCCGGCCCGCAGGTGGCGCCCCCTCGAGGGGGCGGCCGAAGGCCGTAGGGGGTGGTCCCATCTCTAGCATTCGACGATGTTCACCGCGAGGCCGCCGCGCGAGGTTTCCTTGTACTTGGTCATCATGTCGGCGCCGGTTTCGCGCATCGTCTTGATGACCTTGTCGAGGCTGACGTGGTGCGTGCCGTCGCCGCGCAATGCCATGCGCGCGGCATTGATCGCCTTCACCGAGGCGATCGCGTTGCGCTCGATGCAGGGGATCTGCACCAGGCCGCCGACCGGATCGCAGGTCAGGCCGAGGTGGTGTTCCATGCCGATCTCGGCCGCGTTCTCCACCTGCTCGGGCGTACCGCCCATCACCTGCGCCAGCGCGCCCGCGGCCATCGAGCAGGCGACGCCGACCTCGCCCTGGCAGCCGACCTCGGCACCGGAGATCGAGGCGTTTTCCTTGTAGAGGATCGCGATCGCCGCGGCCGTCAGCAGGAAGTCGATCACGCCTTGTTCGTTGGCGCCGCGAATGAAACGGCGATAGTAGTGAAGGACCGCCGGCACGATGCCGGCTGCGCCGTTGGTCGGCGCCGTGACGACCCTGCCGCCGGCCGCGTTCTCTTCATTCACCGCCAGCGCATAGAGATTGACCCAGTCCATCACCTGCAGCGGGTCGCCCAACGCGGCTTCAGGATGCGCCGTCAGGCCGCGATGCAACTCGGCGGCGCGGCGCTTGACCTTGAAGCCGCCGGGCAGCGTGCCTTCGGTCGCGATGCCGCGCTTCACGCAGGCCTGCATCACGTCCCAGATGCGCAGCAAGCCGCTGCGCACCGCATCGGCGTCGCGCCAGGCAAGCTCGTTCTGCCACATCAGCTGCGGGATGCTCAGCCCGCTGTCGCGGCAGCGTTGCAGCAGCTCGTCGCCGGTCGTGAACGGGTACGGCAGCGGCTTCGCATCGGGCACCAGGGCCGGCTGGCCCTCGGCGTCCTGCGTCACGACGAAGCCGCCGCCGACCGAGTAGTAGGTCTTCTTGCGCAGCGGGTTGCCCTTGTCGTCGAAGGCGGTCAGCACCATGCCGTTCGGATGGAACGGCAGCGACTCGTGCCGCAGGAAGACCAGGTCCTCGCGTTCGTCGAAGGCGATCGGGTGCTTGCCCGCCAGCTGCAGCGAGCGCTCGTCGCGGATGTGCTTCAGCCGCGGCGCGATCGTGTCGGCATCCATCGCGTCGGGCAACTCGCCTTCGAGGCCGAGCATCACGGCCTTGTCGCTGCCATGGCCCTTGCCGGTCGCGCCGAGCGAGCCGTAGAGCTCGCAGCGCACGCGGTGCACCGCCTTCAGCCAGCCGGCTTCGCGCACGGCTTCGGCGAACAGGCAGGCCGCGCGCATCGGCCCGACGGTGTGCGAGCTGCTCGGCCCGATGCCGATCTTGAAAAGGTCGAAGGTACTGAGGGACATGGCGGCGCTCCTGGCTCAGCCGTAGACCGGGAAATCGCGCGTGAGCGCCGCGACCTGGGCGCGCACCGAGGCGACGTTGGCTTCGTCTTCCGGCTTGTCCAGCAGATCTGCGATCAGGTGGCCGACCGATCGAGCCTCGGCTTCCTTGAAGCCGCGCGTGGTCATCGCCGGCGAGCCGAGCCGCACGCCGCTGGTCACCATCGGCTTCTCCGGATCGTTCGGGATCGCGTTCTTGTCAGACCGGCGTAGTGCGCCATGTCGACCATCAGCAGCGCGCCGACGTCTTTCGCGACCTTGGCGAAGCGCTCGCGTCGTAGTCGATCTCTTCCTGCGCGTTCAATCCGTACGGCACGACGTTGAACCACTTGCCGCTCATGTTCAATGCCATGCCGTGCGACAGGTGGCCGCCCTCGGCGAGGTTCATGCCCATGAAGGTGTCGCCCGGCTTCATGAAGGCCATGAACACGGCCTCGTTGGCCTGCGCACCGGAGTGCGGCTGCACGTTGGCGGCCCAGCCGTGCTGGTCGGCACCGAACAGTCGCTTCACCCGGTCCAGCGCCAACTGTTCCGCCTGGTCGACGAATTCGCAGCCGCCGTAGTAGCGGCGGCCCGGATAGCCTTCGGCGTACTTGTTCGTCAGCTGGCTGCCCTGGGCCGCCATCACCGCGGGCGAGGTGTAGTTCTCGCTGGCGATCAACTCGATGTGCTGCTCCTGGCGCCGGTGTTCCTGCTGGATCACCTTCCACAGATCGGAGTCGACGGCTTCGAGGGTCTGCTTGCTGTAGCTGAACATGGCGCGCGGTCCTGTCTCGGGGGAATGGATCGGGTGACAGGATCTTCGTCCCGGGGCGCTTCCGAGACTGTGACGTTTGCGTCACTCGCCATGCGTTTTGCGACACGGCTTCGCGCGCGTGCCGTTGGCTCAGTCGCGGGATGCCCGGACCTCGCTCGGCGTGCTGCCGAGCGCTCGCTTGACGACCCGGGCGAAGTGGGCCCCATCCTGGAAGCCGCATTCGAGGCCGACCTCCATCACATCGAGGTCGGTGTTCCGCAGCAGCCACTTTGCGCGCTGCAGGCGCAGCTTCAGCCGGTATTCCGCCGGACTGAGGCCGATGTCGCTCCGGAAGCGGCGCTCGAGTTGGCGACGCCCGATGCCGAGCGGCTGGCACAGTTCATCGATCGACGATGGCGACTGCAGCTGTTGTTCGAGCAGCAGCATGGCCTTGTGGACGACCGTGTCCATCGACCTTTCCGACATCACCTCTTCGGGCTGCAGCGTGCGCGACGGCATCGGCTGCTCCTCGATCATGATGCGCAGCGCCTTCACCGCGCTGGCCCGGCTGATGGCCTTTTCGATCAGGTGCGCAGCGAGGTGCACCACGCTGGTCCCGCCGGCACAGGTGAGCCGGTCGCGATCGACCACGAACATCTGGTTCGAGACGACCCGGCAATCCGGGAACTCGTCGGCGAAGGCTTCGCGATGAAACCAGCTCACGCAGGCCAGGTAGCCGTCGAGCAGGCCGGCGCGCGCCAGCACGAAGGAGCCGGTGCACAGCCCGACCAGCTTGACGCCGTGCGCAGCGGCCTCGCGAAGAAACGCATACACGCTGCGCGGAACCTGCTGGCCTCCCTGGACCAGGCCGCCGACGACGACCAGGTAGTCGTAATCCTGCGGCGATGCCATCGGCGCGGTCGGCCTGATGCCGGCGCCGCAACTCGAGACGACCGCCACGTCTTCATTGCCCAGGATGTTCCAGGTACACAGCCGCTGGCGGCTGCGATCGCCTTCGTCGGCGGCCAGGCGCAAGGCATCGACAAAGCCGGCGAAGGCCACCAGCGTGAAGCGCGGCGTGAGCACGAAACCGACCCGCAGCTTGACCTCGGCCGTCGTGGAAGAAGCGGTCTTGGAGCGTGCCGCCGGCGCCGGCTTGGTTTGCTGCATCACGGAGCGCGATTGTCGCGACGGCGAGAAGGATACGTGAGACTCCCGGTGTTCGATCGCCCCAGGCCGCGCGGCTACCCTGCCCGCCTGCGCGGCCAGCCGCTCGGCGTCGACTGTTCGAATTCCACGATGCCGGCGCTGACGAGCCCATCCAACATATCCGCCTGAAGCGGCACGACCTGCTGATTCAAGGCGCCCCAGCGCAGCGTGGTCGAGCGAGCGTTCGCTTCGATGATGCAGGGGCCGGAAGGGATGCGCACACGCTGGCCGCCAGCGTCGACGTACGCCAGCGTTTCGGTCAGATGGGCACCTCTGCAAGCCATGGTGCATTGCAGCATATCGGCCCGCGCAGTGCAAACCCGCTCGTCGCCTGTTCGCCGCTTCGGGGCGAACCGCGTCAAAGATGCGCTCGGATGCTGACGGCATCTCGCGTCGAGAAGGATTCAGCGAGGCTACGATGCACTCCTGCCTCAGGTGATCCTAGGAACCGAACGTGCGCAGAACGGAGTTTCGACAGGACGAGCATCGGGTAGCGCGGCCAGGTCCCGAGAGGCGTGGCCGCCTTGGCGCGGGCGCGCCTCCCGTCTACTAGCGGACGGGCGCTCGATGCATGCGGCGTCCACATCGCCCCCCGCTCCCGCTCGCCTCTTCATCTCCTACGCCCGTGCCGACGGCCAGCGGGCCGCGGAGCGCGTGCGCCGCGAAATGGCCTCTCGCGCCGGCCTCGGGGCCTGGCAGGACCTCACCGAGATGGAAGGCGGCTGGGGCTGGTGGGACCAGATCCGCACCGCGATCGTCGGCGCGCAGCACCTCGTGCTCGTGATGACGCCGGGCGCGCTGCGCTCCGATGTCGTCCGGCGCGAATGGCAGCTGGCGCGCCAGGAAGGCGTCTGCGTCATCCCGGTCGCCGGGCGCCCGATCGACTTCGCCACGCTGCCGTACTGGATGCGGCGCGAGCACTTCGTCGATCCGCGGCGGCCCGAGCAGCTCGAACGGCTGGCGCGCACGCTCTCGGCGCCGTGTGTCCACCACCGCGCGCCGCTGATGCTGGAGGATCTGCCCGCCGACCACGTGCCGCGCCGCAAGCCGCTGAAGGCCATCGTCTCGGCGCTGGTCGCCAAGCCGGGTGGCGCGCCGCGGCCGGCGACGGTCGCGCTGGTCGGCGCCGGCGGCTTCGGCAAGACCACCCTGGCGGATGCCGTTTGCCACGTCGAGCGCGTGCAGCAGGCCTTCAGCGACGGCATCGTCCGCGTCCGCCTCGGTCCGCGGCCCGATCTGCTGGGCGCGCTCGAGGGGCTGCTGGGCGTGCTCGAAGGGGCGCGCGCCGCGGCCGCCAGCGTGGACGTGGCGGCGCAGCGCCTCGTCGAGCTGCTCGAGCAGCGCGCGCTGCTGATCGTCGTCGACGATGTCTGGCGCGCTGCCGACCTGAAGCCCTTCCTGCGCGGCGGCCCGCGCTGCGCGAGGCTGGTCACGACGCGCGACCGCGACAGCCTGCCGGCGGGAGCCGAGGTCATCCCGGTCGAGCCGATGAGCCACGACGAGTCCGCGGCCTTGCTCGGCTTCGGGCTGCCGTCGTCGCCGGAGCTGTCGGCACTGGGCACTCGGCTCGGCGCCTGGCCGCTGCTGATCAAGCTCGTCGGCGCGACGCTGCGCGATCTGGTCAATGTTGCCGGGCAGCCGCCGGCGGCGGCCATCGCCCATGTCGCGGCCGCACTGCAGCGCGCCGGGCCGGCGGCGTTCGATGCCGACAGTCCGCAGGAACGCGATCAGGCGGTGGCGATGACGCTGGGCTTGAGCCTCGAACAGCTGACGCCGCCATGGCGCCGGCGCTTCATGGCGCTGATGATCTTTCCGCCGGGCGTCGACGTGCCGGTCGCGACGGTCGGCCGGCTGTGGCGGACGAGCCCGGACCAGACCGTGCTGCTGGCGCGCCGGCTGCACGCCCTGTCCCTGCTGGCCGAGCTCGACCTCGGCGCGGCCACGCTGCGCCTGCACGACGGCGTGCGCGATGCGCTGCAGAAGCAGGCCGCGGGCGGGCTGGCCGGCTTGCAGCGCGGCTTCCTCGAGCGCTACGGCGTGCGCCGCTGGCCGGAGTTGGACGCCGGCGAGCCGTACCTGTGGCGCCATCTCGAACACCATCTGCTCGGCGCCGGGCGCGCCAACCAGTTGTTCGCGCTGCTCACTGACTACGACTGGCTGCGCGCGAAGCTGGCGCGTACCGATGTCGCGGCCCTGCTCGCCGGCTTCCGCGAGGCCCCGGCGGACTCGGCGGCATCGCGTGTCGGCGAGGCCCTGGCGCTTGCCGCCTTCCATCTGGTCGAGGAGGCGGGCCAGCTTGCGCCGCAGCTCTGCGGGCGCTTGCCCGAAGACGGCGCCGCGATCAGCGCGCTGCTGGCGCAGATTCGAGCGCGTGAGACCGCGCCCTGGCTGCGGCCGCTGCAGGCCACGCTCGATCGCGCCGGCGGCGCGCTCGTCACGACCTTGGCCGGCGACGGTTCACCGGTGGCGGCGGTCGATGCGACGCCCGACGGCCGGCGCATCGTCGCCGCCTCCTGGAACGGTCTGTCGGTCTGGGATCCGGCGCACGGACGCCTGGTGCTGCGCAAGACGCAGCACGGCAGCGACATCGACCCCTGCGTCGCGGCCGTCGACGATCGCCTCGCGGTCTCCGCCTTCGGCGGGCGGCTCGCGGTGTGGGAGCTGGAGCGCGGCGCGCTGCGCTTCGAGGCGCGCTGCGCGGTCCGCACGCCACTGGCGGTCGGCGACGATCGTGTGGTCAGCGTCTCGCGCTCCGGGCGCAAGCTGCATGTCTGGCGCGCCGGCGACGGCGAGCGCCTGCACAGCCTGCGCGGGCACGCCACGCGCATCGATGCGATCGCGCTCGCCGGCGGCACGCTGCTGTCGGCCAGCGCGGACCGGCTGATCGCCTGGGACATCGCCTCGGGCGCGGTGCTGCTCGACGGCGGGGGCGGTGTTCGCTGCGTCGGCCTCGATGCGCAGGCCACCGTGGCCGTCGCGAGCGATAGCGACGGCATCAGCCTCTGGGACCTGAGGCAGCGCAGGCTGCGCCATCGCATCGCGACGCCTGCATCGAGCGTGCGCGCGCTCGCGGTCAGCGCCGACGGGCGCTACGCAGTGACCATCGGCAGCGGACCCCAGCTGCAGGTCTGGAAGCTTGACGACGGCAGCCTGCACGGGACGCTCGGCGAGCACCGCGGCGCGGGCAGTTGGCGAGGGCAGGCCGCGCTGCGCATCACGGCCGGGGGCATGGTCGTCTGCACCCTCGGCAACTGGCTGCACGGCTGGCATATCGAGAGCGGTGCCGCGCTCGTCGCGCTGCAGGGGCATTACGACGGCATCGAGTCGCTCGCGCTGACACGCGACGGCCGGCATGCGATCACCGGCTCCCACGAAGGCAACGTCAAGTTCTGGCGGCTCGACGGCGCAAGCAACGGCGAGGGGCGGCATGCCGGCTACGTGCATGCGATCGCGCTCGGCAGGGACGAGCGCACCGTCGCCTCCGGCGCCGAGGACGGCACGATCCACGTCTGGGAGGCCGAGGCCGATCGGCGCAGCGTGCTGGCGGGCCACACCGGTCTCGTCGACCACGTCGCGTTCGCGTCGCCGAAGAGGCTGGTCTCCACCTCGTACGACGGGACGGTGCGTTTCTGGGCGCTCGGCAAGGCGCCGCGCCTGCGCGCGACCGGCAGGCACGGCGACCGGGTGCTGTGCCTGGCGCTCACGGCCGACGGCCGCCGTGCCTTCAGCGGCGGCGAAGACAACGTCGTCCGGCAGTGGGACGTGGCCCGCGGCGCCGAAGTGGCCAGGTTCGAGGGCCACCACGACCGCATCAACGCGCTGGCGGTGAGCGCCGACGGCCGCCTGCTTGCCAGCGCGTCGGAGGACGGCACGCTGCGCCTGTGGGACGTCGCGCAGCGCAGCGCGCTGAGGACGCTGCGTGCGGGCGTCGCGGTGCGGCACATCGCCGTCGACGCGGCGGGCACGTTCGTCGTCGCTGGCTTCGACGAGGCAAGCGCCTGGATGAGCACGGAGATCGGCGCCTGGCGCGTCGCCGACGGGCAGGTGCTGCTGAAGTCCAGGCGAGCGCACGAGTACGCCATCGCCCAGCTGGCGCTGAGCGCCGACGGGCGCTACGCCGCGACCTCGTCCGAAGGCGGCGAGCTGAAGGTCTGGGACCTGGCCGAAGGCCGCGAGCACGCGCTCGTGCAGGCGCACCGGCAGCGCGTCGGCGAGCTGCAGATCACCGCCGATGGCCGCCTGCTGGTGTCGGCCTCGCTGGACCGCTGGCTGCGCATCTGGCGGCTGCCCGATCTGCAGCCGGTGGCCGCGTTCGCCGGCGAGGGCAAGATCGTCGCGCTGGCGACCTCCGGCGATGGACTCACCCTCGCCGTCGGCGAGGCCACCGGGCTCGTCCATCGGCTGCGCCTGGAGCATGGCGATGTGCTGTTCGACAACAGCAGAACAACTCGCCGAGGGTCGACGCCCGTTGCGTCACGGTTTCCGATAAGCCGCCACGCTTCGATGAGTCCGTAGATGGTCACGTCACGCGGCAACACGGACGTTCCGATCCGGAAACCCAGAGTCGCTCGGCCAAGCAGGCGTGGATGCAGCACTCGATGACGCTGGCATATCCGCGAAGCGAACCATGGTTCGGCTCGAGGGATTGGGGCGTGCGCTGCGTCACGGGCAACTGCCGATCACGTAGTAATTGCTCGCTGTCTGCTTCAGCGTCGTCGTGACGAATACATTCCACAGGCCCATGTTCTGGTTCGAGCCGTTGGCGTAGGCATAGCCGCCGCTCTGGTGCGCGCGCCCAGCGGTCGTGTGCGCATAGTTCGACGCGGTGTAGCAAACGGACGCAGCGCCGACCGTTGTGCCGGTAGCCGTGGCGGACGCCGCCCCCTCGATGCCGCTGCCGTCGACGGCGCGGACCGTCCACCCGTAGGTCGTGCCGGGCGCGAGGCCGGTATCGGTGTAGCTGGTGGTGCTCACGCTCGAGGCATTCACTTTGCCGCCGTTGCGATAGACGTTGTAGCCCGCCGCGCCGGAGACCGCATTCCAGCCGATGCGCATGCTGTTTGCAGTGGCGTTCGAGGTGGCCACGCCGGTCGGTGCCGGCAGCGTGCCCGGATTGCCCGACCCATTGCCGGATGCAAGCCGTTCGATCATCGCCATCAGCGCCGCCTGCTGGGTGCCTGCCTTCTGCGCAAAGTTGCTGCCGTACCAGCCAATCCAGTCCCAGCAGCCGTTCGAGTTCGGCAGCGAGCCGCTCGCCGAGGTCGAGTGACTCGAGCTATCGACCTTCGTCTGCGGGAACAGCACGACGATGCCGTTGGTGTCCGCCCAGCGCGTGAAGCCGGTATTCTTCAAGAACTTGTCGCCGATCGTCGCGTAGTTCTGCTGGCAGCCGTGCAGCGCCACATGCAGCCGGCAGCTGGCGCCGGCGGCACAACTGGCCGGGATGTAGACCCAGCCGGTAGCGGCCATGCCGGGGTTGGCCGTGAACGCGGTCTGGTCGAACTCGAGATAGTGGGACGCAGCCGGTGCATCGTTGCGGGCGTTCAGCGTGCCATAGAACGCGGTGAACGCGGCTTTCGCGCCGTCGTAGCCGCAGTTGGCAATGTACGGCGAGGCGCTCGAACCGCAGGCATTGTTGCCGCTCGAGTCGAAATCGGTCGGAAAGACGTGCGCCGTGCCACTGCGTTTCACGTAGGCCAGACTCGCGGCCGCAACACCGTTGTTCGCGTACTGCGTCTGGACGGCGTCCATCGGGTTGGGACCGACCGTGTAGTCGGCGGTGCCGACGAAGAGGAAGATCTTCTGGCCGGCGACGTTGGCCTTCGGATCGATCGCCGTGCCGCTCCAGTTGTTGATGTCGGCCTGCATCGTGCTCAGCATGCCGGCGCTGATGCTGGCGTTGTACATGCAAGCGGTGTAGTTGCTGTGCCCGGCGCACATGTACGGGCCGCCCGCGAAGACGCCCACGCCCTTGAAAGTCGCAGAGAACGCGTAACCGAGCTGGTTCGCCATGAACCCGCCCGAGGACAATCCCGAGACCGTGATCTGACTCTTGTCAATATTCAATGTCGGCAGTGCGGAGGCCGCACGCAAGCTACCCGAGGCGCACGCGGCAAGCGCCACGGCAAGGCATACCGTCCTGATGTTCATCGCAGTGTCTCCGCTGTTGCATCGGCGTGGGCCGGCCGCGGCTCATGGGGGAGGCAGCAAGCTCTGGAGCTTGCTGATCAGCCGCTTCAGATCATTTTCGAAGTTTGGTGAGCCGCTGCGTTGCTTGACCATGTCGACGACGTCGGCAACGACGAGGCGCTTGTGCTTGATCTTGCGAATCCCGGCGACCATGTCTTCGAAGTCCTTGACGACCTCTGGCGAGTTCTTGACGAGGGCAGGCCTGTTCTCTGAGACCAGCGCTTCGAGCATGTCGAGCATGCGGCCGAGCTGACGGCCGTAGCTGTATTCGGTGACGATCTCCCTTTCGAGCTGCGGATTCTTCGTACCGACGTTGACGTTGAAGATGCCGACCTGGCTGACGGTTTCGCCCCAGGCTCTTATCCACTGCGCTACGTCTCCGGAGAGCGGCAGGCGGTTGTCACGCAGCAGGTCGCGCGTCCAGGTCAGCCAGGCAGCTTGCAGCCCCTGCAGGTCTGCATGAGGGGCACCTGTGGTTTGCGAGGAAGGGAAAGCAGCCATCGGTTCGCTCCGCGATCAAGGATTTGCCAGCATAGCTTTGAGCAGCGACCCGATGATCGAAACGCCGAAAGCGTGCTGCAAATCCGCGGCGAGTCGCAAGCTCGCCCCGCTGCGCGGCGGCGCGCGTCGCAAGATCGCGTTGACGCCGCTTTGACGTTCCTTTGACGCCCACTTCCTAGAATTCTCGACACCGCCATTTCCGAGTCTGCGTATGAACACGATCATGCAACCTCGCCTCGCCCGCTCGCGAATTGCTTCGACCAGCGCGCTCTTCGGGTGCGGACTCGTCACCTGGCGGCCCTGGCTTGTCACATTGATCGTCCCCTGTGTGCTGGCACTCCAGACGCTTTCGGCGTCCGCCGGCGTGGTGACTCTGGATGCAACCCAACGTGGCTTCATCACCCAGACGGGTGCGACCAATCCGACGAACCTGCCGGCCGGGCAGAGAGACTATCTTCTCGGCAACTGCACGCTGAACAGTTGTTTTGCGAGCGGCGGCGGCGAGTACCGGAATTTCTTCGGCTTCGCCATACCGGCCCTCTCCGGCTCGGTGGTCTCGGCGGCATTGCAGATTGATACGGTTGGCATCGATCTCGGACAGTCGGCGTCGATGATCGCGAATTTCAGTTCGCTCAATTCGACCACCAATTTTTCGGCGCTCGGGACCGGGACGGCTTATGGTTCCATCGCCTATGGAGGGGCCGACGCGAATACCACACGAAGCATCTTGCTCGATCAGGCGGCGATCTCGGCGATCCTCGCGGATCAAGGCGGCGCTTTCCTGATCGGCGGCCGCGCGATATCAGCTACCACGTTCGATCCGGCCGCGCCCAACGAGTTGGTGTTCGAACACAGCGGCCCACAGGATGCCACGCGCTTGGTCATCACGACCCGCGAGATCTCCGAACCTGGCAGCATCGTGATGGTGTCGACAAGCCTGATCGGAATGCTGCTACTGCGCTTGAGACGTGGAGGTCGGCTGTTTTGTCGACGGCATGAATATCGGTTTGCTAGAGCAAGCCATGCACGACTGCCTTTGCAACGGCTTGATGGCGGCTTCCGACATCGAATTTGGTGAGGACGTTGCGCACGTGGTAGACGACGCCATGTTCGGAGATGCCGACAAGCTTCGAGATCTCCCACGTGCTCTTGCCGTCCGAGATCCATTGCAGCACTTCGGTCTCCCGCTTCGTGAGTCTTGGGACCGAGCTCATTTGCCGGGTCTTGACGATGCGACGCATGGTCTCGTGCGTCTGCGGCGCCAGCAATGAGCCGCAGATCATCATCTCGCGGGCATGCCGCCTTGCAGCGTCGCCGGAACTCGACAGCGCGAGGTTCACCAACGCGACGTCGCCATGCCTGCTGTGCACCGGAATCGTGATGCCTTCACACAATCCGTGCACGCGAGCTTCTTGCGCGTACTTGCGCTGGCTCTCGGTCTGATACATCTCGTCGCTCCAGACAAGAGGGCAAAGCGACGTGAGAGCATGCGACACGGTCGGGTCGACCTTCGCGTAGCACTGCCTGTCGTACTGCTCAAGCCAGGCGGCGTCGTAGTTGGAGACGATTCTTTCGACGTAGTGCGTGCCGCCGGTGTGAAACCGGCCGCGGTACAGGAAATGATCGAAGCCGATTTTCTCGGTAATCGACGAGAGCGTTGAATCCACCTGTTCGATCGTCGTGCAGTCGTTCAGATCCATGATGTCGGC